>JADMIO011116414.1_pt1 | contig 108539 bp, 86 predicted proteins | sample 8958161 | NCBI WGS metagenome assembly JADMIO01 (sample SAMN16585339, study PRJNA669376) | soil metagenome | isolation source: Crop rotation soil | place: USA: Cullars Rotation, Alabama | collected 2011
GCGACAACTTGTCCACGTGGAATTCTAAGCTTAGGATCCCAATGTGCTGGAAAGGCTAACGCGCGACGGCTCGGCGACAAAACATTTCTGGTCGAGCCAGAATTGATACCATTTCTCTTCGACGGCTTGCGGTTCGTAGGCTTTTGGAATTTCAGACATGGTTAAATAAACAGGGGGGTGATTAAACAGGCTTTTTCGGGAGAAGCCAGACGGAAAATTGCAAGCCAGTGCGGCGAAGACCTACGATTTCGAGGCCGTCGTTTTCGGCGCTTCTTCTTCAACAAACTTTTTAAGCTTCTCCTTCAATTCTTCCTTGCTGCGCAAGCCGACAATTTCTTCCACCTTTTTGCCGTTTTTAAAAATCAAGAGCGCCGGGATAGCTGAGATATTATATTCTTTGGCCAGCGCAGTTTCAGCATCGACATCCACTTTGCCGACCTTCGCCTTGCCTACAAACTCATCGGCAATTTCTGCGACTGTAGGTGCGATCATTTTGCATGGCCCGCACCAGGACGCCCAAAAATCCACCAGCACCGGTTGTGATGCGGACAACACTTCCGCCTGAAAATTATCTTTGGTGAAGGTGAGAACATTTTTACTCACATGCTCGCTAGGACGCTTGCATCCTCCAAGCAAACAAATGGCAAGTCCAACGACGACGGTGGAGGCGATTTTAAGGAACGATGTTCGCATAAAGTTCATGGCCGAACGTTACTTCATCCGGGCGAGTTTCCAAATGCGTTTGTTAATGGCACTCCGCGCTAAATGAAATCTACCGCTTCAGCAGCGCGTATTCCATGGAGTCCACCAGCGCTTGCAAGCTGGCTTCGATGATATTCTCACTGACACCAACGGTGCCCCATTCATTTTTTCCGTCAGAGGATTCAATGAGCACGCGTGTTTTGGCTGCAGTTCCCGCAACGCTGTCGAGTATGCGAACTTTGTAATCGATCAATAAAACTTTTTTCAGTTTGGGGAAAGATTTCGCCAAGGCAGAACGCAAGGCGCTGTCGAGCGCGTTGACCGGGCCGTCACCTTCGGCAACTTCGTCGTGAATTTTTTTGCCAACACGTACACGCACGGTCGCTTCGCAAACGGATTGCTTGGAATCACGCCGCATTGAGACGTGATATTTGTCCACGGTAAAAAGAAGTTCCGGGTTGTGGTCGAGAATGCCACGAATCAGCAACGCCATCGACGCTTCAGCGGCTTCGTATTCGTAACCGTCGTGTTCACGTTGCTTGATCGTGCTGAGAATTTCTTTCAACTCCGGCGTGTCGTTGGCGATTTTGAAACCAAGTTCCTGCGCTTTCATCACAATGTTGCTGCGCCCCGCAAGGTCACTGATCAAAACGTTGCGTTCATTTCCCACGAGCGTTGGATCGATATGTTCGTAGCTAGAAGCCAATTTCTGCACAGCATTGACGTGCGTGCCGCCTTTATGCGCAAACGCCGCCGAGCCGACCCAAGGCAAACGCGGGTTGTGACGCATATTCGCAATTTCATCCACGAACTGGGAAAGCTCTGTTAGTTTTGCCAACGAGCGCGCAGGCACCGAGGTTTTTTTCATCTTCAACGACACGCATGGAATAACGCTCGTGAGATTGCAATTCCCAGTGCGTTCGCCGTAACCATTGATTGTCCCCTGGACATGATTCGCGCCGACTTCAATCGCCGCGAGTGCATTTGCGACACCCAGACCAATGTCGTCGTGGGTATGAATTCCAACTCGGCAATTCAATTTGCTAACCGCGACTTTCGTGATGGCGGCGATTTCGTTCGGCAAACAGCCGCCGTTCGTATCGCATAACACAACGAAATCTGCGCCAGCTTTTTCCGCAGCTTGCCAAGTCGCAATCGCATATTCGCGGTCCAATTTATAGCCGTCGAAGCAATGCTCTGCGTCGTAGATGACGAACTTGCCGTTGTCTTTGAGAAAGCGAACGGTGTCGCCAATCATACCGAGGTTTTCTTCGGGCGTGCAGCGCAAAACTTCTTTCACGTGCAACATGGAAGTCTTGCCGTAAATGGTCACAACCGGCGTTCCTGCTTCGATGAGCAAACGCACCTGGTCGTCTTGCTCGACCGGCACGCCTTTCTTTCGGGTAGAACCAAACGCCGCGAGCCGCGCGTTCTTAAATTTTTTCTTTTTGGCCTGAGCAAAGAATTCGATGTCCTTCGGATTTGAGCCGGGCCAGCCGCCTTCGATGTAATGAACCCCGAACGCGTCAAGTTTTTCGGCAATGCGGAGCTTGTCCGCCACCGAAAAATTGATGCCTTCGCCCTGCGAACCGTCGCGCAAGGTCGTATCGTAGATTTCGACTTCTGGTTTCATTTCATTCCGCCTAAGCGGAAGGAAATTGTTACGACACGACTTCACCAATGCAAAGTCCAAACTCCGCTGCACTCACCAGCGCGGCGACAATTTCATGTGGACTTGCTCCGGTCGCGCAGTCGGCGATGGCGTCCAATCCGTAGCGCATTCAACCGCACGGCGCATCTGTTTGAACCACCATTGAGCACGGCCCAAACGGCGTTTCCGCTGCTTCGTCATGCCACAAACGATTGTTCCATTAAGTCCAAGTTCCATTTGTTCTTTATTATTCATGCGCAAACTTTATTCGCGCCACTCAGACAAAGGCTGTCCAAGCCTCGGAATATTTTGATGCTCTGATTTCGTGTGTTTGTGGAAAGAAAAACTTGTATTCATCCGCCCCAATCTGTGGGAAACAATTTTCGATGCTCATTGCATTTAACAAACCGTTCGGCGTGCTATCGCAATTCACCGACGATGGCTCAAGCAATCGCACGCTCTCGGAATTTAATTTTCCGAAACAGGTTTATCCTCTGGGCCGACTGGATGCCGATTCGGAAGGATTGTTGTTGTTCAGCGACGAACCGAAACTGAACGAAAAACTTTTGCACCCACGTCACGCGCATGAAAGAATTTATTGGGCACAAGTTGAGGGGCTTCCGTCAGACACATCTTTGAAGAAATTAGAGCAAGGCGTTTCTATTCAAGGCCGCAAAACCCTCCCGTGCCGCGCAAAAATTCTCGACCCGCAACCCGATGTGCCTCCGAGAATCCCACCCATTCGGTTCCGAAAATCCATTCCCGATTGCTGGATCGAATTGCAACTGATCGAAGGAAAAAATCGCCAGGTCCGCCGCATGACCGCCGCAATTGGGCATCCGACCTTGCGTTTATTGCGCGTCCAAATTGGCGCACTCCAGTTGGGAAATCTAAAATCCGGCACGTGGAAGCTCCTAAATCCAGACGAACAGAAATTAATCTTCGCAGCGCGAGAATAATTTGACTTGGTAAAACCGACTTCTAATCTGTCCGTCAGCTTATGACCAAAACGCAATTCTGGATTCTCAATGTCGTTGGCCTCGTTTTGATTGCATTGCTCATCACCCAATTTGTTGTCAGCGGAAGCAACGCCAAATTGAATGACGAAGTGAATCGTAAACAGGCCGTCATCAACAACGCGCGACAACTTGAGCCCGTCCTCGACCAACTTGCCAAACGCATCGCTCACGATTCCGACACGAATGCTGCTCTTCGAAATCTTCTCGTCAAATACGACATGCACGTAACCCTGGAAGTGGACGGAAAACAAAAAAAGTATCCGTGATCCCTGCATCATGAAAAATAACAACCCTAATTCATCTCAAAGCTACTCCCCATTTTGGGTGCTGACGGCAGTTTTTCTGACGTTCGCTTTTATGAATGGCATAAATCTAAAAAGCGTCCTCGAACAACGCGACAGACTTCAAAACACCCTCGTGGAATTTCAAAAAGTTTTACCGCAAGCGATGATGATTAATCAAACCGTGGAAAATCTTGGTCACGATCTTCTTTCCATGACCAATCAGGAAGCGCGGCAAATAATCGCTGATTTCAAAATTGCAGGCGGCAATCCGGGCAAATGATTTTGCGATTGGTTCCAGTCTTAAGACTCAGAATTCCGTCTCATTTCGTCTAACTCACTTGCATGTTTCGCAAAAAAAAAGTTGTCGTCGTAATGCCGGCTTATAATGCCGCGAAAACGCTGCGGCAGACTTACGATGAAGTCATGGATCAAGGCGTGGTGGATCTGGTCATTATCGTCGATGACGCCAGCCGCGATCAAACCACCGCCATCGCCAAAGAACTTCCGAATACGAAAGTTTTTACGCACCCGAAAAATCTTGGTTACGGCGGAAATCAAAAAAGCTGCTACCGACTCGCGCTCGAAGCCGGCGCCGACATCGTCATCATGGTGCATCCCGATTATCAATACACACCGCAACTCATCCCCGCCATGACCTCGATGATCGGTAATGGTTTGTATTCCTGCGTGCTCGGCAGTCGAATTTTAGGCGGACACTCGCTCGCCGGTGGAATGCCACTTTGGAAATACGTCGCGAACCGTTTCCTGACATTCGCCGAAAACGTTTTGCTCGGCGCAAAACTTTCCGAATACCACACCGGCTATCGCGCTTTCTCCCGCGAAATTCTCGAACGCCTTCCCCTCGACCAAAACTCCAACGACTTCGTGTTCGACAACCAGATGCTCGCCCAAATTTTGTGGTACGGTTACACGATTGCCGAAGTCAGTTGTCCCACCAAATATTTTGCCGAAGCTTCCTCAATCAATCTCCCTCGCAGCATCAAGTATGGTTTCGGCTGTTTAGGAACGGGACTAAGTTTCCGGTTGAAAAAAATGGGGCTTGGCGGCTCAAAATTATTCTCGCCAATAAACAAAAAATAATCGAAGCTGGCTTCGCGCGGTTCTCTTTCTTGTCACTCAACTGATTCCTGCTTACCGTTTTGGCCAATGTCGGCAAAAGTCCAACGCGCAAATCATTCGCCGGACTGGCAAGGATGGTTTTTCGGCGCAGCAATAATTCTTTTTGCCACGCTCATCGTTTATCAACCCGCAATCAAAGCCGGTTTCATCTGGGACGATGACGACATGCTTTTCCAAAATCCGCTCGTGACGAATCCCGACGGCCTTCGCTCCATTTGGTTCAGCACAAAATTCTATGATTACTTTCCGCTGACCTTGAGTTCCCTCTGGATTGAATGGCGGCTCTGGGGCGACCACGCAACCGGTTATCATGTCACCAACATTCTGTTGCACGCGTTTGCCTCCATTTTCTTCTGGCGTTGCCTGAAATACTTAAAAATTCCAGGCGCATGGCTCATCGCATTTTTGTTTGCCATTCATCCCGTCAACGTCGAATCCGTCGCATGGATTACCGAACGGAAAAATACATTGTCGCTTTTTTTCTACGCGCTTTCGCTTTTGCTTTTCCTTCGTTCCGAAACTGAAAATTCGAAAGCCAATACTCAAAATTCCCAATATTGGTTTTCACTCATCGCCTTTCTCCTCGCGCTTCTCAGCAAAACCTCCGTCGTCATGCTGCCCGTCGTGCTACTCGGTTGCATCTGGTGGAAAAACGGAAAAATTCGACGTGAAGATTTTCTGAGAACGATTCCATTCTTCGCGCTCTCCTTGATTTTGAGCGCGGTCACGATCTGGTTTCAATATAACCGCGCCATTTCAACCGACGTCGTTCAGGAACACAATTTCTGGGCGCGACTCGCTGGCGCAGGTTGGGCGATCTGGTTTTATCTCTACAAAATTGTCGTGCCACTCAAATTAAGTTTCGTCTATCCACGTTGGACAATCGAACCACGAACACTCATATCACTTTTGCCAACAGTTGCCGTCATCGCCTGTTTCACGCTGTTTTGGTTTTACCGCAAAAGTTGGGGACGGCCATTCTTGTTCGCGTTTGGATATTTTGTCGTCACGCTTTTTCCCGTCCTTGGCTTCTTCAATATCTATTTTCAAAAATATTCGCTGGTGGCGGACCACTGGCAATATCCGTCGGTGATTGGACCGCTCGCGCTGGTTGTCGCTGGCGCTGCATATCTTCTGAAAAGACTCTTCGAAAAAAATGAAGCTCGCTCTTCCAAACCGCGTTTGCCATTTCAGCCGCAAACCGTTTTTGCAGGAATTGCGGTCGCAATTTTCTTTTCCATCCTGACATTCAACCAAACGAAAATTTACGCCAATCCCGAGATGCTCTGGCGCGACACGGTGCAAAAAAATCCAAAAGCATGGATCGCCCACAACCTTCTGGGCGCTGAACTCGCTGCGCAAAACAATCTGGATGAAGCGATGGAGCATTATTCCGCCGCGCTCGAACTCAACCCCAACCACGCCGAAGCGCATAACAATCTGGCGACCGCTCTCGCTATCCGCGGAGATTTCGAGAAGGCGGTGGAACATTTTCGCACCGCCTGCAAACTACAACCCAACCTGCTCGTGGCCGCCAACAGTCTTGCCTGGATTTTGGCAACGCATCCCAACCCGAAATTTCGCAACGGAACCGAAGCCGTTCGTCTGGCCGAACATGCCGTTGAGCTAACCGAACAAAAGGATGCCGCGATTTTGGAAACGTTGGCCGCGGCCTACGCCGAAGATGGCAAATTTTCTGATGCAATTAAAATTGCGAAAAAAGGAATCGATCTCGCCAATACTTCTGGAGAAAAGCAAACGGGAGAGCAACTGACAGCGCAATTGCGTTTGTATCAATCCTATCGTCCACTGCGCGACACGAGTATGGTTTCCAATTAATTTCAATGCGCGAAAAAAAAACAACGCCGGAAAAAATCACGCTAAGCGGCTGGAAGCAATTCGCCTTTGGGTCTTTCGCAATTTTGCTGCTCGTGTTCCTGATTTATTTTCCTGCGATACACGGTGAATTTCTTTGGGATGACCTTCCTCTTTACATCGATCGTTCGATTATCATTTCACCTCACGGGCTGGAAACGATTTGGATCAAAACCGTTTGGTTCACCACAGATTTTCCACTGACGCTTACGACGTTCTGGCTGGAGCATCGGCTTTGGGGAAAAAATCCGACCGGTTACCATGTCACGAATTTTTTGCTGCACGCCTTCGGCGCGATTCTGCTCTGGCGGGTTTTGTTGCGACTCAGAATTCGCGGCGCCTTTTTTGCCGCACTGATTTTTGCGGTCCATCCGGTTTGCGTGGCTTCCGTCGCGTGGATTTCGGAACGCAAAAATACTTTGTCGCTGGTTTTCTTCCTGCTTTCATTGCAATTCTTTCTGAGGAGCGAGCAAGCAGAAGACAGAATTAAAAAGCCAAACTCAGCACTGTTTTATTGGCTGTCACTGCTGGCGTTTTTTCTCGCGGTGTTAAGCAAAACTTCAATCATCGCGCTGCCTTTGGTGTTGCTCGGCATTGCCTGGTGGCAGAGGGGCAAAATTACCGCACGTGATTTTCTCAAGAGCCTTCCCTTTTTCTTGTTGTCGATTGGTTTCGGACTCCTGACCATTTATTCGCAGGACCGTACCGCCATCCGAAATACAGTGGTGCAGATCGAAACTTTCCCGGCGCGCTTCGTGGAATCCGCCTGGGCGATCTGGTTTTATCTCTGGAAAATTTTCGTTCCAACGAACCTCACTCCCATTTACCCGCATTGGGAATTGCCGAAAGTCTCGCTGCTCTCATTGTTTCCACTGGCGGCATTGGCTGGAATTTTTTTCCTTTTATGGTGGAGGCGAAAAACCTGGGGACGACACGGGTTGCTGGCGCTTGGCTATTTTGTCGTCATGCTTTTTCCAATCCTCGGCTTCATCGACATGTTTTTCCTGATTTATTCGCGCGTGGCCGACCATTGGCAATACGTGCCGCTGATCGGAATTATCGTTCTGGCCGTCGCTGGAATCTCTTATTTCCTTGAGAAAAAATTCAGCATCGCGCGAAACGCCAGAATTGGTTTGGGTGCAGCAGTGGTTTTCATCTTGTGCGCGTTGACCTGGAACCACGCTAAAATTTACGCAAGCGAAGAAAAACTTTGGACCGACAACATAAAGAAAAATCCAAAAGCGTGGATGGCTTATGACGCCCTTGGACATTTTTTCCTGCAGAAGCATCGCTATAACGAAGCGGTCGAGGCTTGCCGCAAGTCAGTGGAAATCAAATCAGACTTCATTAATTCGCAAATCAATTTAGGCTCAGCACTCGGTAAAGTTGGAAAGCATGAAGAAGCAATGGAACATTTCACGACGGCTTTGCGCCTCAACGCCAACGACCCGGAAGCGCACTATAACTTCGGAATCGTTCTTGCCGGACACCGAGATTTTGCAACTGGAGTGGAACATTTACGCACCGCATGCAAACTCAACCCCAACTATGTTGACGCCCTCCATGAACTTGCCTGGATGCTGGCAACGCATCCTAACCCGCAAATCCGCAATGGAATTGAAGCAGTGCGTCTGGCATCGCATGCTGTTGCAGTGACGAACGGAAAAGATGCAGGCATTCTCGAAACCTTAGCCGCCTCTTACGCTGAGTCAGGCGACTTTCCGAACGCGCTAAAATGGGCGCAATCTGCAATTGCATTAGGCAATGCCGATGAGGGAACGATGGCGCGCCTCGCCACTGAACTGCAAATGTATCAATCGAGTGAACCTTGTCGCGATTCCAGTTTTAATTGAGGAGATTAACTTCATTGAGCGCCGAAAAAAACAATCACTCGAAAAAAAAGTTATCACCTCTGGGTGCGCAATGGATTATTTGCGCGCTGTTGGTCGTGTCGATCTTTGCGCTGTTTCGTCCGGTCACCCATTACGACTTCGTAAACTACGACGACTCCGGTTATATCGTCGATAACCTCAACGTTCAAAAAGGTCTGACCCGCGAAGGCTTCGTGTGGGCTTTCACGACCGGTCATATGAGCAACTGGCATCCACTCACGTGGCTCTCGCACATGCTCGATGTGGAAATCTCCGGAGGCGCAAAACCGGGGCCGCAGCATTTCACCAATATTTTATTCCATGCGCTCAACTCGCTGCTCGTCTTTCTTGTTCTGAAAAAAATGACGGGCGCAATCTGGCGTAGTGCATTCGTCGCGGCGCTATTCGCGTTGCATCCACTCCACGTGGAATCAGTCGCTTGGATTTCCGAACGCAAAGATGTGTTGAGCACCTTTTTTTGGATGCTGACGATTTGGGCTTACGCAGTTTACGTCAAAGGCAAATCAAGAGCCGAGAGTGAAGACTCCAAAACGAAACCTTCTGCGCTCTTTTATTGTTTATCCCTTTTATTTTTTTCGCTTGGCCTCATGTCCAAGCCAATGGTCGTAACTCTCCCATTTGTTTTGTTGCTGCTCGATATTTGGCCGCTGAACAGAATGTCCAAAGGCCAAAGCCCAAAGCCCAAAGCTGACGAAGATTTCGAGACTAAACCGCTTTGGCCTTTGGACTTTAGACTTTGGTCTCGTTTGCTTTTAGAAAAAATCCCATTCTTCGCGCTCACCGTCGCCGCGAGCGTCGTCACATTTATTATGCAGAAAAAAGGCGGCGCAGTTTCTTCACTCGCCGGTCTTTCCATACCTTCGCGAATCGAAAACTCGATCGTCTCCTATGTTCGTTACATCGGAAAAACCTTTTGGCCGAATGACCTTTCCATTCTCTATCCGCATCCGGGCGGCTGGCCGCTTTGGCAAGTCATCGTCGCGACTATATTTCTGCTCGGAATTTCCGTGCTCGCTATTTGGTTTGCCCGCCGACGCGCCTATATTCTCGTCGGGTGGTTTTGGTTTCTTGGAACACTCGTGCCCGTCATCGGCATCGTGCAAGTCGGCATGCAATCCATGGCTGACCGTTACACTTATATTCCGCTGATTGGTTTGTTCATCGCGACTACCTGGGGCGCTGCGGATATTTTTTCGCGTTGGAATCTTCCCAAAGTTGCGCTTGGATTTTGCGCTGGAATCATTTTGCTCTGCTGCATGGCTTTAACCCATACGCAAATTGGTTATTGGCGCGACAGCGAAACGCTTTTCGGCCACGCCATCAAAGTTACGAAGAAAAATTTTATCGCTTACAACAATCTCGGATTTTTCTATTCGCACAAGGAACGCTACGACGAAGCCATTGATGCCTACCGCAAATCTCTTGAGATCGAGCCGCGCTTTGAAGATGCCCATAACAATTTGGGTTATGCGCTGGCGAAATTTGGGAAACACGAAGAAGCCATCGCGCATTATCTGGTCGCGCTCAAAATCAAACCGGAACTCGTCGAAGCGCACAACAACCTCGGCAATTCACTCGCGGAAATTGGGAAAGTTGATGAAGCCATTTCGCATTATGAAATTGCGCTGGCCAAAAATCCCCAACACGCCGATGCGCATAATAATTACGGCGTCGCTCTGGCGATGAAGGGCAAATTGAGCGAAGCGATAGAACATTTTCAAAAATCGCTCGCGGCGAAACCGGGTTACGCCAGCGCGCACAGCAATTTGGGCAACGCCTACGCCGTGCAGGGCAAATTCGACGAGGCAATGACAAATTATTTTGCCTGTTTAAAAATCAAGCCCGACGACTCCCAGGCGCACAACAATCTGGCGAATGTTCTTTCGCAAAAAGGAAGAACTGGGGAAGCGATGGAGCATTATCGCACCTCTCTGAAATTGAACGCGAAGAATCCCGAGGCGAATTGCAATCTTGGACTTCTCCTGGCGCAACAAGGCAAACGCGAAGAAGCATTGGCGCATTTTCAAGAAGCATTGCGGCTAAATCCTAATTACGCTGAAGCGAAGCGCCAGATCAGCGCGTTGACGACCTCTTCAAAATGAGCAAAGCGAAAAAGAATAAATCTCCGCTCGCGCCAGCCCCGGTAAAAATTGCCGCCGCGCCAGTGCCAGTAAAATCTGGAAAGCCCGACTGGAAACAATTCGTCTTCGGTTCCGCCGTGATTCTGGTTCTCGCGTTTGTAATTTATTTTCCGGCGCTCCACGGCGAATTTCTTTGGGACGACCTTCCGGTTTTCATCGATCACCCAATCATCACGTCGGCCAACGGACTGGAGACGATTTGGATCAAAACTGTTTGGCTCACGACCGATTTTCCGCTGACGCTGACAACCTTTTGGCTGGAACATCGGCTCTGGGGAAATAATCCAACCGGTTATCACGTCACCAACATTTTGCTCCACGCCTTCGGCGCGATTCTTCTTTGGCGAGTTTTATTGCGTCTAAAAATTCGCGGAGCTTTTTTGGCCGCACTGATTTTTGCGGTTCATCCGGTTTGCGTAGCGTCAGTCGCGTGGATTTCTGAACGCAAAAATACTTTGTCGCTGGTTTTCTTTTTTCTCTCGTTGCTGTTTTTTCTGAGGAGTCAGGAGTCAGGAGTTAGGAACCAGAATTCAAAAGCCCATCCCCGCCTGTTTTATTTTTGTTCGCTGGTTTCATTCTTTCTCGCGCTATCGAGCAAAACTTCCATCGTCGCGCTGCCCGTCGTGTTGCTCGGCATTGTCTGGTGGCAGCATGGGAAAATCACCGTGCGCGATTTTCTCAGGAGCATTCCCTATTTTCTATTGGCGATTGTTTTCGGTTTGCTGACCATTCATTCGCAAGCTGACACCGCTATTCAGGGACAAGTTGTGCAGATCGAAACTTTCCCGGCGCGCCTCGCCGAATCCGCCTGGGCGATCTGGTTTTATCTCTGGAAAATTTTTCTTCCGACAAAGCTCACTCCCATTTATCCGCATTGGGAACTGGCAAAGCTCTCGTTGCTTTCTCTGCTTCCGCTGGCGGCGTTGGCCGGAATGTTTTTTTTCTTTTGGCAAAACCGGAAAAGCTGGGGACGCCATGGCTTGCTCGCGCTGGGCTACTTTGTCGTGATTCTTTTTCCGGTGCTGGGGTTCTTCAACATGTATTTCCTGATTTTCTCGCGCGTCGCCGATCACTGGCAATACACCGCGCTGATTGGGATCATCGTTTTCGTCGTCGCTGGAATGTCCTATTTGCTGGAAAAAAAATTCAGCATCACACGAGATACCAGAATCGGTTTGGGTGCGGCGGTGGTTATCGCTTTGTGCATTTTGACCTATAACCACGCAAAGATTTACGCGAGCGAAGCAAAACTTTGGAGCGATACGATCAAGAAAAATCCGAAAGCCTGGATGGCCTACAACAATCTGGGACGAATTTTGTATAGCCAGGGGGAAATCGAGGAATCGATCCGGCTCTTTACTGAGTCCTTGCGGATGAACCCGAATCACGCGGAGACGCACAACAATTATGGACTCGCACTGACGGGACAGAAAAAGCTCGACCAAGCGGTCGCAGAATTTTTGGAAGCGATCCGAATCAAACCCGGCCAATCGAAATTTCATTTCAATCTCGGAATCGCTTTGGGCCAGCAAAGAAAGTTTGAAGCTGCCGAGGCTTCTTACAACGAGGCGCTGAGACTTCAGCCGAACTACGCCAACGTGCACAATAATTTGTCGAGCTTGCTCAATAAAATGGGGCGCAGTGACAAAGCGCTCGAACATGGTTTGCACGCGTTGCAGGTCAAACCGAATTTTCCCGAGGCGCACTACAACACGGCGAATGCTTTCCTTGCTTTGGGAAAGATGAATGAGGCCGTCGAACATTTTTCCGCTGCGCTGAAACTGCGCCCGAATTTTCGCGACGTGCATTATGACTGGGGAATTGCTCTGGCGATGCAGGGGAAACTCGATGAAGCGGCGCAACATTTCAGCGAATTGGTGCGACTCAATCCGAACGACGCCACGGCGCACAGTCTTTTGGGCAATGCTTTGGGCGGGCAGGGAAAATTCGACGAAGCGATTTCGCATTACGAAGCTGCTTTGCAGATTGAGCCGGACGATGCCCAGACGCTCAACAATTTCGCGAACACGTTGAGCACTCATGGAAAACTGGCGGAGGCGATTGAGCATTACAACGCGGCGCTGAAATTGCAGCCGGACAATCCGGAAACGCATTACAATCTGGGACTCGCGCTGGCGAAACAGGGAAAATTGGCCGAAGCAAAGGCGCAGTATGCGGAAGCGTTGCGGCTCAAGCCGGATTACGCGGAAGCGAAACGTGAACTTGCGAAATAACTCTTTGCGAGCGTTTCAAACTAAAGCGTGCTGGACAGAAATTTACGTTGGAAATACGGTCAAATCATGAAACTAGATAGGCTGCAAAACCTGCAGCCTAATACATATTAGGCTGCATCACGTCATGAAACTTCAACATCGCAGATTCGCCGGAGCATTGGTGGTGATATTCGCGTCACTGTGGATTATTGCCTCGCCGTTTCTCGTACTCGCGCTTCCTTTCATCCGTAATACGTATGATGGTTCCGGCTGGGCTCTCACCAGTTATGAAAGTGGGCTGGGTTGCGTGCTGAACTTTGATTGGAGCGACAGAGTAGCGTTTTCTTGGCTCGCCGTTTTCGTGATTATTGGAGTTGTTGGCGTCTTTGGCGGCATCTTCCTGTTTCGTCGCGATTCAACTCAGAGGCATTTCGCGTGAGAACAATGCCGCCTAACAAATCTGCTGGAGCCAGCAGACGACCCGCTCATGGGTTTAGCGCGGCTCCCATTTCGAACCGCCGGTTTCCGGCTGTGGCTCAGCTCTTATCCATTAGCTACTCAACCACGCTATGAACACGCTCCACCGCCTCCTCACCATCGCCATTCTAGCGATTTGCGTGGCCAGCCACGCTGGAGAATTCATTTGGCGCAAGAACGGCAAGCCGATTGCAGATACCGGCAGTCAAAAAGCACGCGCCGGTTTTGGCGCAATGCTCTTGCTCATCGATGACAAAAAGTTCTTTGAAGATTGGAAGAAACCCACCCCGCCGCGATTCACGACCATCACAAATGCGACGCGGATGGTGCCGATTTACGCTACGGTCATTTTTGCGGGAGCCGGTCGCAAAGCAGATGGAGAGACTCATGTCACTTGTGATGTCACGATTCGCAAGCCAGACGGTTCTGTTTACGGCGAGCAGAAAGAATTAATTGCCACACAGAGTCGCGAGGCACAGCCATCCTCAGCGCTTCAGCTTGCGCAAAACAACTTAGCGGTTCACATCGAGCCGCATGACCCAACAGGCACCTACATAGTCGAGGTGATAGTCAGAGACAAAGTGAAGAAGGTGGACTTGCGACTGAAAGAGCGATTTACCGTAAGCAAATGATGAAGCGACTTAATCCCGGGATAGGCTGCAAATTTATTTTTTAACATGATTCCGATTCCTTTTTGCTAACGACGCAAAGATTCCGCTCTCGCTAACAAACTATTTATCTTTGCGAAATGATTTTTCGCCAACGGGCTTGCCCGAAATCAAACAAATTTCATTGCGCCAGCCGTTGCTGTTGTGGCTTTATTCGCGGTGCGATATTCGGGTTATGAAGCGGCAGCGCATGACGATTTTTTATTCGGGACGCGTTCAAAACGTCGGATTCCGTTATGCCGTCAAATCGGTGGCGACGGGATTTGAAGTCACCGGCACCGTCAAAAATCTGGATGATGGCCGGGTCGAGCTGAACGCCGAGGGAACTCAAGCGGAGTTGGAAGGTTTTCAACACGCCATCCAAGATTCGGAAGTCGGCCGGTTTATTCGCGACGAAATGGTTCTATGGACAGATGCAAAAAATGAATTTCGCGGTTTTGAAATTATTAGGTAAGGTGGGGAACTGAATGAAGTACGCAATTATTGCCGACATCCACGCCAATCTCGAGGCGTTCCAAGTCGTGCTTGAAGACATTAAGGCGCAGAAATGCACGCATGTGGCATGTCTCGGCGACGTCGTCGGTTACAACGCAAACCCCAAGGAGTGCCTCGACATTGTTCGCGTAATGAATATCCCCTGCGTCAAAGGTAATCACGACGAATATTGTTCCACTGACGAAAATCTCGAAGGTTTTAATCCGCACGCCGCCGAAGCAGTGAACTGGACGCGCCAACAATTGACGCTCGATGACCGGCAATGGCTTAAGGAATTAAAATACCTTCGACTGGTCGCAAATTTTTCCATCGTTCACGCCACGCTCGATGTTCCACAACGCTGGGGTTATGTGTTCGACAGACTCGCTGCGGCCGCCAGCTTCACTTACCAAAATACGGCGGTCTGTTTTTTTGGGCATACGCATGTTCCGGTGGCGTTCATTCGCGATAGCGTCGTTCGGGGAGGAACGTATTCGAAATTCAAAGTTGAGCCGGGCCGAAAATATTTCGTCAATGTCGGGAGCATCGGCCAGCCGCGCGATGGCGATCCAAAAGCGAAATACGTGGTTTACGACATGGACGAAGGCTCCATCGAATTGCGCAAACTCGATTACGACATTGCCACGGCGCAAAGAAAAATCCTCGCTGCCGGTCTGCCGCCGCGATTGGCCGAACGACTGGCGCTCGGCAAATAGTCCAAAGCCTAAAGTCCAAACTCTAAAGTCAAAGGAGGCTCAGAAAACTTTGGACATTGGACTTTAGACTTTGGACTCTTAATCACCTTTTGAAAATCCTTATCCTCAAACCGAGTTCGCTGGGTGATGTCATTCAAGCTCTGCCGGTTTTGCGCCTGCTCAAGTTGCACCTGCCCAAGAGTGAAATTTATTGGTGGATTGATCCCGGCCTGGCGCCTTTGTTGGAAAACGATCCTGATCTGGCCGGAATCTTTTTATTCCATCGCAAACGCTGGTCGTCGCCTCTGCATTGGAATGAGTTGATCGAAAGCATTCTGAAAATGCGCCGAAAAAAATTTGATTGGGTAATCGACCTCCAAGGTTTGGCGCGCAGTGGAACTTTTGCGTGGCTCGCGAATGGAGGGTTGACGGTAGGCGTGGCGGATTCCCGCGAAGGCGCGCCGGGATTTTATGACACGGCTGTTCCACGTCCGTGCCAGGAAACACACGCCGTCGATTGGTATCTCAACGTGATAAAATCTGTGGGCGTACCCATCCACAACAATTTTATTTGGTTGCCGCCCAATGTAAAAATTCAGGATGCGATTCACAAAAAATGGGCGGCAAATCAGACGCGCTGGATTGTCCTCAACCCCGGCGCGCGCTGGCTAAATAAACGTTGGCCGGCGGAATATTTTGCAGACCTGGCGAAACGTTTGGCTGCGCAAAATCGTGAAACCCGTTTTGTTATCCTCGGCGGAAAAGAAGATCAGCAACTTGGCGAAAAAATTGCAGAGACGGAACCACAACGTTGTTTGGATTTAACCGGAAAAACTTCTTTGCCTGAAATGGTCGAGTGGATTCGTTTGAGCGAATTAATCGTGACGAATGATACTGGTCCGATGCACGTCGCCGCGGCTTTTGGGAAACCGGTCATCGCAATGTTCGGCCCGACAAATCCAAAGCGCACCGGTCCTTACGGTCAGATTGATCGAGCGTTGCGAATTCCCCTGCCCTGCAGCCCGTGCATGAAATCCATCTGCACTTACGAAAAGCCGATGGAATGTTTGCGCGGGATTTCTCCACAGTCTGTCGAACGAGAAATCCAACGCCGGTTACAAATCATTCCGTAGTTCCCCTGAATATTTCAATCCTTCCGCGCGTCGGTTCTTGCGCTTGGCACTCACGCCAGCTGCCAAAAATTGTTTTGCGGCTTGCTCGTGAGTGGCAGGACTTTAAACTCGTCGGATGAAAATATTTTCATTATTCCTGATTTTTTGCGCCGCATTCGCGCCGAATCTGCGTGCCCAGAACGTTAGCGCCGTGACGGTGGAGCTGACACTCGATCAGGACCAATTCTTATCGAATGAAGAGCTTCGGGTTGGAGTCCGTATCACCAATCGCTCAGGTCAAACTCTCAGCTTTGGAAAAGAAAATGATTGGCTCACGTTTACGGTTCAAGCGCGCGATAACTTTGTTGTATCGCAACTCGGCGAAGTTCCGGTCGCAGGAGAGTTTTCACTGGATTCATCTTTGTCCGGCACAAAACGGGTGAACCTCACGCCTTATTTCGATTTTCGTCAGGCAGGCCGTTATCAAATCACCGCGAGCGTAAAAATTCCGCAATGGAACAAGGAAATCACCAGCGCGCCAAAAACTTTCGACATCATCAACGGGACCACGCTGAAAGAGTTTGATTTCGGTCTGCCGCTTGCGTCCGGATCAACCAATATTCAACCGGAAATGCGCAAATATATTTTGCAACAGGCGATGTATTTCAAGCAGATGAAATTATATCTTCGCATCTCCGATTCGACCGGTGCGACCAGTTTCAAAGTATTTCCAATTGCGCCGATGGTTTCATTCAGCAAACCGGAAGCGCAAGTGGATCAGCTCAGCAATTTGCATGTTCTGTCGCAAGTGGGCGCGCGCTCTTTCAGCTATTCCGTAATCAATCCCGACGGAGATATTATCCTCCGGCAAATCCACGATTACACAAGCACCCGTCCTGTATTGCGCGCCAATGCTGATGGAAAAATTTTTGTTTCAGGCGGTATTCGAAAACCAAGTTCAGGTGATTTACCGCCACCTTTGACCGCTCAATCGCCCAAAAATGATGCGCCAACGCAAAAGCCTTAACTTATTTTCTATCGCACGCAACCTGGGCTGTTTAGTTTTTGCGTTGTCCGCGGTTGCAACCCATGCGCAAACGGTGGCGTTGAAGTTGCGCAATGGAGACCGGATCAGCGGCAACATCATTTCTGAAAACACAAACCATGTCGTTTTCAGTAACATCTGGACAAAAACATTCACTATTCCGCTGGCGGAAATTTTATCACGCGAAACGAATGCTCTAATAGCCGCGTCCACGAACGCTGCACCGGTCATCACGACAAATGCCATTCCAGTTGTAACAACAAATGTTGCGCCCGTCATAACGACCAATGTTCCGGTCGTCGTAAAAACAAATCCTCCTACTCCTGCAACAGTGGTCGTCGCGGCACCCAAGCCTGCGGTCAAACCGAGGCCTTTTAAAGATTGGCACGGGGATGCCCAAGTCGGCATGGATGTCGGGATCGGCGAAAATGATCGCCAACTTTACTATGGTCGTTTCAAGGTGACCTACGCTCCCGTTTCGGATGGCGTGCCGCCGGGAAGTTCGAAGTTCATCGATCGATTTCGAAATACGTTTGATTACAACGCCTCTTACGGGACTGTTACGACTAAGGATGCCCAGGGCAATTCCCAAACCGCCTTGTCCGCCAACCTCATGGCCGGCAGCTCGAAAACCGATTTCGATTTAGCCGTCGGCCAGCGTGCGTTCGTCTATAATTTGTTTGGCGCAGGTTATGATGAGATTCGGCAAATTGATTTACGTTACGAAGTCGGCCCGGGCATCGGCTATCATTTGTTTACCCGCACCAATTTCGTCATGAATACGGAAGTGGGCATGAATTATCAGGCGCAACATTTCAAGAACGGCACCGAGACAGAGCAGTTTTTCTATCGTTTTGCTGAGGATTTAAGCTGGAAAATTTCCAAGGCGCTCACGTTCGATGAGAAAATGGAGTTTTTTCCCCAAGTCAATTTTGAGCAATACCGTTTTCGTTTTGAAAGCAATCTGCGCTATTGGCTTTTGGAAAATATTTCTTTCAACCTCACTATTCTGGATATCTACGACACTCAAGTCGCGCCGAATGTAGATAAAAACGATTTACAAATACGCTCGTCTGTCGGCGTGAAATTCTAGCGGGCACACCGCGTCTCGCGGGTTTATTCTGCAAATCAAGCAACCATCGCCTGGTTGCAAGGTTGTAATTGTCCAATCTTATCTACGATCGCTTTAACACTTGGGAGAACAAAGTCATGATGGCCGGTGCCGATCCAAGGAGATTTTACCAAAAGTGAGGTCGCACCCACTACGCGGGCAGCTTCTGCATCCTGCCATTTGTCGCTGATAACAAATGAATGTTCCAATTCGATGTGCCATTTGAAAGCTGCTTCAGAAAAAAGACCGGACTGTGGTTTGCGGCAGGGACAAAACTCATCTTCGCCGTGTGGACAAATCAAAATGTCATCGAGAGAAAAAGCGCGGCGCAGCATGTCGTGCATTCGATCCAGTTCCCAACGCGAAATATTTCCTTCAGACATCGCTGGCTGGTTCGTCGTGGCGATCAAAAGAAATCCTGCGGCCTTCAATTGCAACAGCGGCGCGACGGCATCAGCGTTCAATTGAAACTCCGGCAAAGTCAGCGGCGGCATCTGCTGGCCATTTTCCGTGCGGGCCAAATTCAAAATTCCATCGCGCTCTAAAAATATTGCGGCTTTCATGCCCACCAAAAAGCAGGAAGTTAGCCAGCCTGTTTTCCTTGCGAAGAAATTTGCAATTGACTCGAATTATTCTCCAAAAAGAACGTCTTTGCCCTGTCGCTCGAATTGTTTTTGTGACAAGTACCAGATAAGATTGAGACAATGCGCCTTCAAAGAGCCATCGAATACCCGGGAATAATCGCCATAGCCATCGTTCTGGCTATTGCTCTCCCTCTCGTTTCAAAGGCCGTGCCGTCCGGGAAGTCCAAGATCGTCGAACCTGCGATACCCAAAGACTACGAACAGGACATTAAACCCTTGCTCGGCAAATATTGTTACAGCTGTCACAGCGAAACGAAAAAGAAAGGAGACCTTTCACTGGAATCGTTTGAAACCAAAGCTGCGGTTTTGAAGGCCAAACCCGTTTGGGAAAAGGTTTTGCACAACGTCCGCACCAGCGAAATGCCGCCCGAAAATAAACCGCAACCCACCGAACAAGAACGGAAGCTGATCGCAAGCTGGATTGAAAAAGACGTCTTTAATTGTGATTGCGAAAATCCAGATCCGGGCCGAGTCACTTTGCACCGGCTGAACCGCGCTGAATATAACAACACCATTCGCGACTTGTTGGGCGTGGATTTTCATCCGGCGGATGATTTTCCCTCCGATGATTCGGGTTACGGTTTTGACAACAATGGCGATGTGCTCTCGTTGCCGCCGATCTTGTTGGAGAAATACATGGCAGCAGCGGAAAATATTTTGGACAAAGCCATTATTACCGAATTCACGAAGCTAGGGCCAAAGAAGCGCTTTGAAGCCGAAAAAATCTCTTTCACCGAGCATGGCCGCATTTTAAAACGCGATGTTCGACTCGGGCGCGAAGGAGAGGTTTTCACCGCGTTCCAGTTTCCAAAGTCCGGCAGTTACATCTTTCGTGCGAAAGCCTACGGCGAACAGGCGGGCAAGGAACCGGCGCGCATGGAATTGCGCATCAATGGTCAAGTCATCAAAACTTTCGACGTGACCGCAGTGGAAAGTTCACCCGCATTTTATGAGACCACATTTAAGGCTGGCGCAGGCTCGAACACAATCTCCGCCGCTTACATCAACAACTATCGCAATCCCAAAGATCCCGACCCAAATAATCGCGACCGCAATCTCATCATTGATTATCTGGAAATTGTCGGCCCAGCCGGACCCCAGATTTTGCCTGAAATCCACAAACGTATTTTTCCGAAACCTGTTCCGGTTCTTGTTGAAGAAAAGAAACAATATGCGCGCGGAATCCTCAGCAACTTCGCCCGGCGCGCTTATCGACGCCCTGTATCCACTGCGGAATTAAATCGTCTCGCCAGCCTAGTTGAACTGGCGCAAAGCGAAGGAGACAATTTTGAAGCGGGAATCAAACTAGCGTTCCAGGCTGTCCTCGTTTCGCCGCATTTTTTATTTCGCGGCGAACTGCAACCTGACCCAAATGATTCCAAATCGATTCATTCGATTGATGAATTTGCGCTGGCTTCAAGGCTTTCTTATTTCCTTTGGAGCAGCATGCCGGATGATGAATTGTTCCGCCTGGCTCAGAGTGGCAAGTTGCGAAAAAATATTGAATCGCAAGTTGGTCGAATGTTACGCGATAAAAAGGCTTCGGCCTTTGTCGAAAATTTTGCGGGCCAATGGCTGCAAATCCGAAACTTGAATTTTCTCACGCCTGATCCCATAAAATTTCCCGGATTCGACGATGCGCTTCGCTCGGCCATGCAAAAGGAAACGGAATTGTTTTTTGAGTCGATCCTTAAAGAAAACCGGAGCGTCTTTGAATTGCTGAACGCCAATTATACTTTCGTCAACGAACGGCTCGCGAAGCATTATGGAATCCGCGGAGTCACCGGCGAACAATTTCGCCGCGTCAGTTTGAAAGGAACTTCACGCGGCGGACTTCTAACTCACGCGAGTGTTCTGACGCTGACTTCAAATCCCACCCGCACCTCGCCCGTCAAACGCGGCAAATGGGTTCTGGAAAATATTCTTGGAACACCGCCGCCACCGCCCCCACCGGATGTTCCCGATTTAAAAGACGCAAAAGGAACGGAACTCACGGGAACGCTCCGCCAACGAATGGAACAGCATCGCGCCAATCCAACTTGCGCTTCCTGCCACGCGCGCATGGACCCGATTGGTTTTTCTTTCGAGAATTTCGACGGCGTGGGTGCATGGAGAAAAAAAGATGGTGACCTGCCTATTAATACTTCCGGCGAGCTTGTTAGTGGAGAATCCTTTCGCGATGCGAACGAGCTTAGAAAAATTCTCGTCTCGCAAAAGAAAGAAGAATTCGTGCGCTGCCTTTCCGAAAAATTGCTCACTTATGCGCTAGGTCGCGGAATGGAAATGTATGACCGTTGCGCTATTGAAGAAATCACCAAAGGTCTTGCGGAAAAGAATTACAAATTCAACAGCCTCATTCTTGAAATCGTGAAAAGCGTTCCGTTCCAAATGCGGCGGGGTGAGGAACGACTGGCGCAGAACATTTCGCTTCCCTAGTTTTAAACAGCAGAACGCGGCACTTAGGCAAATGCTTGTCACTAAACTTCCGTTGCGCCAACGCAACGAATCGCTAAAAAAAGGCAACCGTCCGATAGCGAGACGACCTTTGCCTTTGTAGGCTTCGTCCTCGTAGTTTAAAAAAATCTCAATTGAAAATCATGAAAAACAAAGTCTGGATCGGAATAGTGTCCCTTGGTTTGTGTTTATCAGCGCAGGCCAATGATCGTTATTTTACTTACTCTTATGAACCCGAAACGATGCCAAAGGGCGGATTCGAGTTCGAACAATGGGTGACCTTGAGCGCCGGACGCAATAGCGCTGTGGGCCAAGACGATTACCAACGCTGGGATCTTCGCGAAGAATTGGAATACGGCGTGACGGATAATTACACCGTGTCGCTCTATCTAAATACGAGGGGCGAAAAATTTCGCGACCCCATGACAGGCGATCATTTTTCCGATTTCGATATCAAAAGTATCGCGCTGGAAAACCGCTACATGGTTTTGAATCCGGCGGAACATGCGGTTGGATTGAGCCTGTATTTGGAACCAAGCTATTGGGATGGCGAAGCTGAATTGGAAGAGAAAATTATTCTTGGCCAGCGCCATGGCGATTGGAAGTGGGCGCTGAATCTTACTCATGCTACGGAATGGGAAGATGATTTCCGCGAAAAGGAAGGCGAATTGGAAGCCAGCGTCGGTGTGTCCTATCAATTTACCAAGCGGTTCTCGGTGGGACTGGAAGCGCGCGATCACAATGAATTGCCGGAATACGAACGTTGGGAAAACACCGCGCTTTATGTCGGTCCCGTGGTAAGTTATCGCACTGATAAATGGTGGACAGCGTTAACGGTCATGCCGCAAGTCTTTGGCGCAAATTGGGGAGGCGATCCTGACAAAAATTCGCGCTTGGAGTTGGAAGGACACGAACGCTGGAACGTTCGCCTGGTCGTTGGAATTGGTTTTTGATGCGAGTTATTTTACTTAGTTTAATGGCTGCCTTCGTCTGGTCATCGTGCCAGACGGAGGCGGCGAGTTCATCTTCGCCACCGCAAAGCGTACAAAAACTTTACGTGCTGAAGTGCGCCAAGTGTCATGAACTTTACGACCCAAATAAATACAGCGACGCGGATTGGGAATTTTGGATGACGAAAATGCGGAAAAAATCGAAGATCAAGCCAGACCAGTTTCAGTTGATTGATGCTTATACGCAAAGCCTGCGCCGCCCTTCAGCCGTTCCATTACCGTAAGCTTATTCTCCGTCAGACTTAATAAACAAAAAGGCCGCAAGGTGACTTGCGGCCTCTTTCTTTTTAAAATCGTGATTACTTAACTTTGTTCAGTTGCAGAGCGAGACGAGATTTTTTCCGGTTCGCAGTAGAGCGATGCACGGCTCCGGTTTTTGCCGCCTTATCGAGAGCGGAACTGAATTCCTTATAAGCGGTGGCAGCTTCGGCCTTCTTTCCAGCAGCAGCCAGATCAGCGTATTTTTTTTCCAACGTTCCGAGACGTGATTTAACGCTCTTATTTTGCGATTGTTTGCGCGCGCTGTTGCGCATGCGACGTCCAGCAGATTTTGTATTCGGCATAAATTCTTTTTAATTCAGAGCGGCAAACGGTATCGGAAAGCGGGCTTTTGTCAACGGCTGGCTTGGGCTTTTTTGACCAGCGGTTCAACCAGCTTCCAGACTTCTTCACTGATGGATTCTTTGGACTGCGTCGCGTCAATTTTCTTGATTCGATTCGGCTCGGCAACCGCGATGGCTTGATAACCTTTCTCCACGCGCTCGAAAAAACTTCGGTCGGCTTCTTCCATTCGATCACGCAACTTCTCGGTGAAAGGCAACGGCGCAACTTGCTTGCGATCCTCCTTTTGTGGCACTTCGAGGAGCATCGCCTGACGGGTTTTCCGCCGCGTTTCACTGACTTCAATCGGAACATTCAAGAGCAATGTCAAATCAGGCCGCGTCTCGCCGACGGCAAATTCGATAACCTCGGCAACTTTTATTAAATCAAGTTCGCGTCCGTAACCTTGATAAGCCGTGGTCGAATCATAAAAGCGGTCGCACAAAATAATTTCGCCAGCGGCCAAAGCGGGACGAATGATCTCGCGAACAATTTGTGCACGGCTGGCGTTCATGAGCAACAACTCTGCTTCGCTGGTCATCGCGTAGTTGGCTTCGCTGTGCTTAAGCGTATGGCGAATTTCCTCTCCAATCGGCGTGCCACCCGGTTCACGCAACACTCGCACGACGCAACCAAGCGCACGTAGTCGATTAAACAACGTGACAATCTGCGTCGATTTGCCGCTGCCTTCGGTTCCTTCAAATGTGACGAAAAGGCCTTTCATGTTCAGAGTTTTTTCAACCGCGCGCCTTTGGGCGTGTCTTCGATCACCCAGCCTTTGGATTTTAATTCATCGCGAATGGCGTCGGCACGTTTGAAATCTTTGGCTTTTCGGGCGGCGTTGCGATTGCTTAACAACATACTTAACTCCGAGGTTTCACCAAGGACGTCTCCTTGCATAAGAATCGACGATCCAGGTTCTTCTACTACATCTGAGTTGATATCAAAGAAGGCACTCAGATGCTGTTGAGGCATATTCAGTCCTAAAATTCCATTGAGTTTTTTCCAAGCTGCCAAAGCACTGGCCGCTTGCTCCGCTTTCAATCCTTCGGACGCCATCTGCTTATTTAACTCACGTATCCACTCAAAAATCCCTCCCCACATCTGCGCAACATTCAGGTCGTTATCCAATGCTTTTTCAATTTCCAAAATAAAAGCTGGATCGGCCGAGGCGACGACTCCTCTTGCCGTTTCTCTAAGTTTGCCCAAGCAGTCGTTTATTCTTGCCAACGCGGCACGCGCACCATTCAAGCCTTCCGAAGTAAAATTGAACTGCTCGCGATAATGAGCGGATAGCAATAAATAACGAACTTCTGGACCGTTGAACCCCTTGGCCAATAAATCACGCAGCGTGAAATAATTTCCGAGCGACTTGCTCATCTTTTTTCCTTCAACGAGCAGATGCGCGCCGTGCATCCAGTGTTTGACGAAAGGTTTGCCTTCCTGCTGCACTCCTGCCCCTTCGCTCTGGGCTATTTCATCTTCGTGATGCGGGAACATCAAATCTTCTCCGCCAAGGTGCAGATCAAAACTCGCACCCAGCCACTTCATGCTCATCGCGCTGCACTCGATATGCCAACCGGGACGGCCTTCGCCCCACGGACTTGGCCAGAAAATTTCACCATCGTCGGGCACACGAGATTTCCACAACGCAAAATCGGCGATGGATTCTTTTTCGTATTCGTCGCTGCTGACCCGTTCGCCTGGACGCATTTCGTCGAAGTTCAACTTCACGAGCTGGCCATATTTGCAGCCGCAACCGCGATATTTTTCGATGCTGAAATAAACCGAACCGTCGTTGGCTTTGTAGGCGATGCCTCGCGCGACCAGCTTTTCAATCAGTGAAATAATTTCCGTGATATGTTCCGTGGCTCGCGGAGTTTGATTCGGACGCAAGCAATTGAGCGCCGCTAAATCTTCAAAGAACGCAGATTCATATTTTCCCGTGAATTCGCGCAACGTGGTTTTATTTTCACGAACGCGTTTGATGATTTTGTCCTCAATGTCCGTGATGTTCATCACGTGATTGACTTCAAAACCTTTGAATTCGAAATAGCGACGAACGAGGTCAGTGAAAACAAAGGTGCGAAAATTTCCGATATGCGCGAAGTCGTGGACGGTTGGGCCGCAGCAATACATTCCGACCTTTTTTCCGCTCGGATCAAGCGGATGAAATTCCTCCACGGAACGCGTAAGTGTGTTGAAAAGTTTCAGAGCCATTTAATCGCGTCGGAGAGTAAAGCTGAGTGATTTAAAGAAAAGCGCAAAAACCTTCGGTTCGAGTGCAAGCAAACGACAATCTTTAGCAATCTGCCGAGAGCGGAATGTCCGTTCGTTCTATAGACTCCTTCCTCGTTGCACAGGCAAACAAACATGACGCAGCGATGAAATTAAATGACACCATCTAAAAACCTTCAGACACCACGAGTAAAACGCGAAAAACTTTTTTCCAAGAAATCATTGTCTGCTTCGACCATAGCTTTGATTAACGCCATTATGTTGGCGGGCACCGCTCACGCTCAAACGACCAATGCGCAGGCAACTGGGGCAACTTCCACGAACGCGCCTTCCAAACTTCCCGAGGTCGTCGTGTCGGGAGAACAGGACTCCCCTTTCAAACCGGAATTTCTTGAGTCGCCAAAATACACTGAACCACTGCGCGATATTCCCCAAACCATCACGGTTGTTCCAAAAGCGTTGATGCAAGAGCAGAATGCGACTTCGTTGCGTGATGTGTTGCGCAACGTGCCCGGCATCAGCATTCAGGCTGGTGAAGGCGGCGTGCCAGCTGGCGATAATCTTTCCATTCGCGGTTTCAATGCGCGCACCGATTTGTTCATTGATGGCGTACGCGATTTTGGCGGCTACTCGCGCGACCCATTTAATTATGAACAAGTCGAAGTAGCAAAGGGCCCGGCATCGACCTATGCGGGTCGTGGTTCCACCGGCGGTTCGGTCAATCTCGTGAGCAAAGTTCCGCAGCTCGCACCTTTCTATGGCGGCTCGCTCGGTTTCGGAACAGACGAATACAAACGTCTGACCGTTGATGTAAATCAGCCAATCAAGCAGGACACAATTCCCGGAATGGCGCTTCGTCTCAACGGCCTGTGGACGGAAGGTGACGTATCGGGACGCGATGTGACGGAATACGAACGCTGGGGGGTCGCGCCATCCATCTCGTTTGGTCTTGGTACACCAACGCGTGTCACGCTGAGTTATTTTCATTTGGACCAAGACAACGTGCCGGATTACGGCATTCCGTGGGTGACAACGAACAACGTCAGCCCGCTCTTGCAAAATTACATCGACAAAGCGCCTCCGGTGGATTTCAACAATTTTTACGGCTTGAAAGCTCGCGACTACGAAAAGGTGCGAACTGATTTGGTAACAGCGTTGGTGGAACACGATTTCAGCGACTCGATTCGTGCGAGAAATCTTTTCCGATATGGCCGGACAGATCGTGATTCCATCATCACATCGCCGCGCTTTTTCGACACTAGTCCGTTGCCTGGTGCGCAGGAAACCACGATCATTCGGCGTTCCGATTGGAAGTCGCGAGATCAAATCGATGAAATCTTTGCCAACCAAACGGATTTCACTTTCGATTTTGATACAGGACCGGTGGAACACACCCTCGTCTCAGGCGTTGAATATGATCATGAAACTGACGTGAATTATACGCGCTTAAAATCGCCTGGCGCCCCCGATTCACCCAACACAGATCTTTTCCATCCAAATCCAGATGATCCCTATACGGAAAATATCCGGCGCAATGGTGCTCGATTAGAAGCTGTCTCAGACACAATTAGTCTCTATGCATTCGACACCATCAAATTGACTGATGAATGGCAATTGACCGGCGGCATACGTTGGGATCACTTCGATTTAACCTATAAATCTTTCGCGACAAACGGAGTTTTGAATGCCGGAACGCCGCTTTCGCGCACGGACGAAATGGTGAGCGGGCGCGTCGGCGTAGTTTACAAGCCGTTGCCGAACGGAAGCATTTACGCGGCCTTTGGCACATCGTTCAACCCATCAGGGGAAGGATTGATTTTCAGCACGAACCGAAATAACGCGGCTAATTTTAATGTCGATCCTGAAGAAAGTCAGTCATACGAAATTGGCACGAAATGGGATCTCTTTGAAAACCGGCTTTCCTTGACCGCGGCAATTTTTCGGACGGATAAAACCAACGCGCGCACTGAAGACCCCGTAGATCAAGACGACATCGTCGTTTTGACCGGCGAGCAACGCGTGGATGGCGTGGAGTTTGGGGTTCAGGGTCAGCTCACGAAAGAATGGAATGTTTACGGCGGTTACACGTTGTTGCTCAGCGAAATCATAAAGACAAAGGCTCCGCTGCAAAAAGGCAAAGAGTTGAGCAATACGCCGGAACAATCGTTTAGTCTTTGGACCACGTATGATTTGCCGTGGAATCTTCAAATCGGCGGCGGCGTTCAATATGTCGATAGCCGTTTTGCCAACTTCGAAAATACGCGCCAAGCGCCGAGCTATATTCTCTTCGACGCGATGGCGGCTTACAAGGTGAACAAAAACATCTCGGTGCAGCTCAACGTTTACAACCTTGCTGACGAAGAATACATTGACCGCGTTGGTGGTGGTCACTTCATCCCCGGCGCAGGCCGTTCAGCGGCATTAACGGCGAACTTCAAATTCTAATCACACAGGAAATTTATGTTGCTCAGCATTCCCGATGTTTTAACGCAGGAACAAGTCGCCCAAGCCCGGCAAATCTTGGAAAAGGCCGAATGGGTCGACGGCAAAGTCACAGCGGGCCATCAATCTGCGCTGGCCAAAAACAACATGCAGATTCCAGAGAACAGTCCGGCCGCGCGCGAACTTGGAGAAATGATTTTGGCTGCATTGGGAAAAAATCCATTGTTCCTTTCGGCGGCATTACCTCTGCGCGTTTTCCCGCCGTTATTCAATCGTTATTCTGGCGGGCAATCGTTCGGCACCCATGTGGACAACGCGATTCGCCAAATCACAGGCACGGGACATCGCATTCGCACCGATCTTTCGGCCACGTTATTTTTTGCCGGGCCGGAAGAATACGACGGCGGCGAGTTGTGCGTGGAAGATACTTACGGCGTGAAAGCGGTAAAACTTCCAGCGGGTTCGTTGGTTTTGTATCCGTCCACGAGTTTGCATCACGTCAAACCAGTAACACGCGGCGCGCGCGTTTCTTCATTCTTCTGGATTCAAAGCATGATTCGCGACGACGGCCAGCGCACTTTGCTTTTCGATCTCGACACAGGAATCCAACGCATCAGTCGCGATCAGCCGGGGCATCCGTCAGCCGTCCAACTTACCGGCGTTTATCACAATCTGGTGCGCCAATGGGCGGAAGTTTAGGATTCGCCGCGTCGATGAAATTTCGCCCCATCATTTTCTGGCTTCATCTCATCGCCGGAATTTTTGCGGGCATTGGTATTTTGGTGATGTCAGTAACCGGCGTGCTCCTCGCCTTCGAACGGCAGATTGTCGAATGGGCTGAGCGCGACATCCGTTCCACCCCACCGCAATCCAGCGCAATCCATCTTCCAATGGAAACGTTGCTCGTCAAAGTTCATGAAGCGGAAAAAAATTCACCGAGTACAATTTCACTTCGTTCGGAATTGAATGCTCCAATTGTTTTTGCCTTTGGACGCGAACGAACAATTCTGGTTGATGCCTACTCTGGAAAAATTCTCGGCGAGGGCGCGAAACAAACACGCGCCTTCTTTCGCTCCGTTACTGATTTACATCGCTGGCTAGCTACATCCGAAAACAATCGCGCCATGGGAAAAGCCATCACCGGCGCGTGCAACCTGGCATTTCTGTTTCTCGTAACTTCCGGTTTTTACCTCTGGTGGCCGCGCAAATGGAATTGGAATTTCGTCAAAGCGGTCGCTCTGTTTAATCGTCAACTCAGAGGCAAAGCCCGCGATTTCAACTGGCACAACGTCATTGGCTTATGGTCGGCGTTGCCGCTTTTTTTTGTCGTCCTCACCGGCGTCATCATGTCTTACGCATGGGCGAATAATCTAATTTTTCGCCTGACGGGCAACACACCTCCCCTTCCGCGCACTGCTCCGACTCGCACCGAAAAACCGCGTGAAGAAAAAGCTGCCGATTTGAAATTTGAAAATCTCAACCAACTTTGGACGAGCGCCGAACAAAAGTTTTCCGATTGGAAAAACATTACGTTGCGACTTCCAGGTTCAGCCGGAGCTCCATTGATTTTCTCTGTTGAACGCGGAACCCGAGGTCGTCCCGACTTGAAAACTCAACTCACGTTCAATCCGAAAACCAGCGAAATAACAGAAGAAACTTTCGCCAGTTATAATCTTGGAAAAAAGCTTCGCACCTGGGCGCGTTGGGTTCACACGGACGAAGCAGGCGGTGCAGGCGGGCAACTTGTCGCTGGATTAGTCTCTGTCGGCGGCGCATTTTTGGTTTGGACAGGTTTCGCGCTGGCATGGCGACGTTTTTTCCAGCGCAAAACAGAGATGGCAAATTCATGACGCGCACGATTTCCAATTCTGATTCTGATGTCAGCCGTTCAACGTTGTTTACGCTTGTCCTTTGGATCATTTGTCTCGTGATTGGCTTCGTCGGTTTTGTATTTCCCTATATGCGTCCGAAACTTCCAGTTGCCGCGCCGATGCCAACGCAAGCTGAGCTGATCAAAGTCGAACTGACCGAAGCGCCAATTCCGCCCGAGATAACTCCTCAACCTGCGACTGTGCCTCAACCGCCAACCGTCAGACCTTTGGAAATTCCGAAAGCGCCACCGATGATTGCCGTCGCCGAACCTTCGCCCACCGTCGCGTTTGCTTTACCCGTTGAAGGTCCCGCGAGAATTGTGGATGTAAAATCCGCCAGCGCTTCAAGACCGGTTGAGCAAACAACGGCAGCTCCCGCAACGCCGGTTCAAACTTTGACGTTCGGTCGTGGCGAAGGAAAACAACCCGCGCCCGAATATCCCGCGCGCGCGAAACGCGAAGGACAAGAAGGCATGGTGCTCGTGCGATTCACCGTCGGCGAAGATGGCCGTGTGCTGTCTGCCGAAGTTGCGACGCCATCTCCGTGGCCGTTGTTGAACGAATCCGCCGTGCGCGCGGTGCGGGAACGTTGGCGGTTTGCGCCGGGCGGATTGCACCTGTATGAAGTGCCGATACATTTTCGAATGAGAAATTAAATTTATGAATCCAATTCTTGCCAATGTTGCGGTGGATTATTTTGTGCGTGGCGGCCCGATCATGTGGCCGATTCTCTTCGCGCTGTTTGCGGCAATTTTTGTCGTGCTGGAACGTTTCTTCTGGTGGTGGTCGATGCGACGTCGCACTGAAAGCGGCAAATTGGGCGAAACACTTGATGCGATTACCCAGGGTGATTTTGACGGCGCGATTCAAGCGAGTACCAACGCAAGCGATCCGTTTCTTGGCACTGTCCACGAAGGATTGATTCACGCGCACAGCTCAATGCTCGGTGCGATGCAGCTACGCGCTACTGAAGAACTCGACAAATCCGAACGGCTCCTCTGGATTTTGAGCACGCTCATCACGCTCGCTCCATTGCTCGGCCTGCTCGGAACAGTCGTCGGCATCATGCACTCGTTTAATTTTGTTGGTGACGATCAACTCGCTGCGACGAAAGTCAGCGGTGGTATTGCTGAAGCACTGATTGCGACGGCCTGCGGGTTGGTCATCGCGATTCTTTCGTTGTTGCCTTACAATTTTTTTAATCGGCAACATCATCGCTTTCGCTCGCAACTCGAACGCACGATCAATCACGTCGAGTTGCTCGTGGAATCCGCCAAACATCACGGCCATGATTTGGAGGAATTCGCCCGGCAACGCGCCATCGGCGAGAGCGACAAATCTCCGGCGAACCGTTTTCCAGTTTTCAAGCCGTGACCCAAACTAAATTTTTATGCCCGTCAAACTAGGTTCAAAATTGCCGGAAGAAAACGAAGCGCGTATTGAGATCATTCCGCTGATCGACATCATGTTTTTTCTGCTCGCCGCGTTCATGCTCGTGAGCTTGAGCATGGTGAACATGAAAAGTGTGAAAGTGAATTTGCCCACCGCAGCGACGGCGACGGCGGAAACCAAAAAAGATTTCGTCAATATTTCCGTAGATAAAGCCGGACTGGTTTTCCTCGATAAAAAACCGGTGGGAAACAATGAACTGGCTTTGCTATTGGCTGGACTGCAAAAAACAAACACAGCCGCGCGCGTGTTCATCAGCGGCGATGTCGATGCACGTCACGGCGACGTCATCCGCGTCCTTGATCTGGTACGTGCAGCAGGAATTCAAAACGTCGCTTTTGAAATTCGTCCCGGAGGTCAGAGCAAGCCATGAATCGTCGCCTGCAATATTTGAATTTGTTTGGCGTAATTGCTCTGGCTGGCCTGTGCGTTTTTCAATGGCGAACAAATCGGCAACTGAATCTCGATGTAAATCAGTTGGAGAAAGCGCGCATCGGACAAACCGCGCAATTTGACGAGCAATCTAAAAAACTCAAAGGCACCACGGAAGATTTGGAAACGTTTCGAGAACAATTGACGCGCGCGAATGTGAGTTTGAAAGAGCAGACGGACAAATCTTCCGGAAACGAAGCGAAGATTGAAAACCTCACCGTCGAACGGGACGAGTTGAAAACCACTTTAGCGAAATGGACAAATGCGGTGGCTGAACGCGACCAGCGTTTGAAAGAAAGTAATGCACAGATTCAAAAACTTGCGCACGACCTCAATGCTGCGGTGGTGAAATACAATCAACTTGCGACGAATTACAATGCAGTGGTCAAAGATTTGAACGAGTCACGGAGCGCTCCGCCAAAAGAATCGAAACAACCGTAGTGTGGTTGGGCGTCACTCCGTGCGCGCCGGGTTTGTATTTTTGTTGAACGGTGGGCACGGAGTGACGCGCCCTACTCTGCAAAACTATTTCTGAAGTTTCGCCAACCCACTGTGGTTGGGAACCAGCGGATACAAGCCGGGGCAACATCCGAAAGTCTGGTGAAATGCAGCGCTGAAATGACTTGGGCTGTTGTAGCCGACTTCCAACGCTACTTCCGTCACGTTGAATTTTCCTGACTTCAAAAGTGCGGCGGCTTTTTCCATTCGGATCTGACGAAGATACTGCGGAATGGTCAATCCCATTTCTTTGGAAAATGTTCGGCTCAGATAAAACGGGCTGCATCCCACTTCGCGACCGATTTCCTCCAGCGACGGCGGTTCAGTCAATTTGTTCTGCAAAATTTTCACGACGCGATCCACTCGTTCGCGGGAAACTTGCTTTTGTCGCACGCAGAACAGTTCCTTCTTGGGTGATTGAAAGAAAAATTCCGCCATCAAATCGAGCGCGCGGCTTTGGTACCAGATCGATTGCGCAGCCTGAATCACCGGCGGTTCGCATAAGCTGAAAATCAGTTCGCGTTGACGGTTGCTCAACCTCGCCGCGGACGACACGCCGGAAATTGCTTTTTCCCCGGAGACAATTCCTTTCACCAGCGGATGAAGAAAATCCATTTTGTCGCGCAGATGTTGTTGCAAAAACTCCGGCGCAAATTCAACGGTGAGAAAATGGTGTTGTTCGCCTGCGCTTCGGACAGCTTCCATTGCGCCGCTGCCACGGCTGTAAAAACCAGCGGTTAACGGCAAGTATTCGGCTCGCGATGAACCACACGTAACGTTGCCAGTTCCAGCGAGGTTGAAACAAATTTCGAGGCTGCCCGGATGAAAACTTTTAGCCCAGTCCAACGGTTCGTCCGTGGTGAAATCGTGCCACTCAAAACTGACGCCGAGATCACGAAAACTTCCATGAAGTTGTTTCCAGCCAGCCCCAACGGCACGCCAGACTTCAATCTCCGAAAACACTTTTGGTTTTCGGCGGCTCTGCGCACGGTTCGCGGACTTGGTTAATTCGATGACGTTCACGGATAATCGCCCTAATAAAGCAGTTGGAGCCGGTCTAAACAAGTTATAACCCGACGCTATAATGCGAGTGGAATTACTGATACCAGCAACAGGTTGCCATTCTCAATTCCATCCTTATGGTGAATTGAAAAGGAAAATTATGATCGAAATCGCTCAACATAAAATGGAGAAGAAAAGTTTCCTGAAACCCGAAGAAATGCGGACATTCGAGAGCGGTGTCGTCGAGTTAGTGACGATTGGCGACATTACTTTCGGTCGCGCGACGCTGCAACCGGGCTGGCGCTGGTCAACCTGCGTGAAACACATTGCGAAGACGGAAAGCTGTGAGGCGCCCCATTTGCAATATCACGTCGCCGGACGACTTCACGTCAAAATGGACGACGGCACGGAACAGGAATTTGGTCCCGGTGATGTTTCATCAATTCCTCCCGGACACGATGCGTGGGTCGTCGGCAACGAACCAGTGGTGGTGGTGGATATTTCCGGCATGACGCATTTCGCGAAGCACGAATAAATGCCACTTAAGTTTGCAAGCCAAGTCCCAGAACACTTTTGCAATACTTGATGCTCCGCTCAATCTCGCCCTTTTGATATTCCTGCTCAGCTTCGGGCGTGGGAGATTTGTGCGGCTCGCGCGGCTTGCCTTTTTTGGCGAGAGCTAGAAATTTCGCAAAATCTTTCGCTTTAGCGCGCGGCCAGACTTTCCAGAAATCATCTTTGAGAAATGGAATCTCGCGATTGAAACCCGAGATGGTTTCGATATGAACGGGAACACCCGGACATAATTCCGCGAAGCGTTTGAAATAAGTTTTCAGATCAACATTCCCCTCGCCCATCGCCGTCCATTGCACCGTCGCACCGTTTTCCGATTCCCAAACGGCAGAGTCGCGCAAGCTCGTCGTCACGACGTAAGGCGCGAGTGTTTCTAAATTTTCCAGCGGATCTTCCATCGTCCAGACGGCATTGCCGGAATCGATGTTCGCGCCAACAAAATCTTTTCCAGCCGCTTCGATCAACGTAACGAGTTCCCACGACTGCATGTCGCCCGCGTGATTTTCCACGGCGATTTTTACGCCCGCATCGACCGCTTGAGTGCGACATGCCTTGCAAACTTTCACAGTGTCAGCGATGCGTGCCTCGATGCCGCCGTCAGTCTCGCGGTCATCACCCTTTCCCAAAATCACGCGAATCACCGGCGAACCCAGCGCTTTCGCCACACGAATTCCCAGCGCCAGATGTTCTTCCGCTGTGCCGCGATTATTTCTAAATGCTTTTGAAGTTGGACAAATGCTCCAAGTGCCGACCTGAATCTGCAGACCGCCGTCCGCCGCTTTTTTCCGTAATTTTTTTAAATACGCTTCTTCAAAACTTTCAAATGCATCGAGATCAGTAATGAAAAGTGAATCTGTTTTAAGCGACACCGCATAGTCGATGAGTTGCGACGCGTTCCATTTCATCGCGCGTACAGCGAAGTTGTCGAGACCCAGCTTAATCCTGGGCGAGTCTGCAAAAACTTTTCCGCCAATGGCGACAGTTGTTCCGGCCACAGCCAGCGTTTTGATAAAATCGCGACGGTCTACGTTTTGGTTCATCAAAGCAAAAGAGTTAAGCCACGTTCTGGCCCTCAAGCAAACGCACCTCGTGTTGCGGGAAAGGAATTTCAATTCTGTTCGCGCGAAATTTCTCGATGATGGCCTGATTCAATTCCGCTTGCGCCGGCCCGAAGTCAGCCAGTTTCGTCCATGGCTGGATGGAGACAACGATAGAGGAATCAGCGAGCGTACTAACCCCAACGACAGGCGCGAACTCCTTCAGCACGCGGGGATTCGCACTCAAAATTTCTTGCAGGATAACTTGCACCTTATTGAGGTCGGTTCCGTAACCCACTCCAACTTTCAAAGTGAATTGCCGGATGGTTCCAAAGTTATGCAAAATTTCGCCAACGATTTTCCGATTCGGAATCACAATCCGCGAACGATCCGGGTGAATAAGCGTGGTGGAAAAAAGTTCGATTTGAGAAACCTGCCCATCCACTGCGTTCAATTGAATATATTCGCCCACCCGAAATGGTTTGGTGAAAATAATCGTTAGTCCCGCAACGATATTGCTCAACACGCCTTGCATCGCGAGACCGACTCCGAGGCCTGCGACACCAATTCCAGCGACGAGTGGCATGACTGCCACGCCACAAGTGCCCAACGCAATCACTGCCGCAAAAGCGATTACGATCAGCCGAATGACGCGGCCAATCAACATCTTGATTGGAGGTTCGAGATTTTTTTTCTCGAGAGAGCGTAAGATGATTTTTGCGAGCCATCCCGCAACAAAAATGCCCGCGATGAAAATGAAGATTGCGGAGAGAATCGCGCCACCGTGGTCGATGGCATAGCTGATCCCTTTGTCTTTCCATTGCGCGACCGATTGGACGTTGTTGGTGTTCATAAGAGTTGTCGAACGATTGACCTTTTAGAGGAAAGCATTTTTACTGGCGAGCAAATGTTTCCTTCGCCTCACCACGCAAATGAATAAGCCGCTGGATTTATCGAAACTCAAAGTCTTTCCGCTCCAGCAACGCTTGAGCAGAACAAGCGTCGAAAATCTTTTCGTCGAACCGGATTCCATTCCAGCCCGCTGTGACTCCGTGAACCTCGAAAAAATCCAACAGTGTGCAAAACAGATTTCTGAAGCACGAAAGCGAAATGCGAGCGTGATGCTGATCTATGGCGCGCATCTCCTGAAAAATGGCGGACAAAAAATTCTCATCGAATTGATGAAGCGAAATTTCATCACGCATCTCGCCACGAACGGCGCGGGAACCATTCACGATTGGGAATTGGCTTTCCTTGGACGCACCGAAGAAGATGTTGAGAAAAATGTTGCGACAGGAACTTTTGGAACGTGGGACGAAACCGGACGAAACATTCATCTCGCCTTACTTGCTGGAGCGCTCGACGAATTTGGCTACGGCGAAAGTCTTGGAAAATTTATTTCCGAAGCCGGCGCCACCCTTCCATCCATTGAATCGCTGGAACAACTTTTGAAATGCGAGCCGTCGCATCCGTTGTCACCGGCGCGCGCGGATTTGCTTCAAGCCATGCGAGTTCATCAACTCGCTGCTGGCCGTCATGAAATAAAACATTCGTGGAAAGATTCCTCCGTCATCGCACAGGCTTACAAAAATAAAATTCCTCTTACTGTTCATCCCGGCATTGGCTACGACATCATTTCAAATCATCCGATGTTCAACGGCGCAGTGATCGGCCGTGCTGCGGAACTGGACTTCCGCCAATTCGGCGGTGCCGTAGAAAATCTCGACGGTGGTGTAGTTCTCTCCGTCGGTTCCGCAATCATGGGCCCGCAGGTTTTTGAAAAGAGCATCAGTTGCGTGAACAATTTGCGTATCCAGGCAAAACAAAAAATCGTTCATGACCATACGATTTACGTCGTCGATTTGCAGAATGGTGGGAATTGGGATTGGTCAAAAGGCGAACCGCCCAAAGACAATCCCGCTTATTATCTTCGCTTTTGCAAAAGCTATTCTCGCATGGGCGGATCAATGCAATATCTCCAATGTGACAACGTCGCCTTCGTTCATCACTTGCTCCATCAACTCAGAAAATGAGTGCGCCTGAAAATTTTAGTTTTGTTCGCGCCATAGTTCGCAGTCTTGTCCGAATCTATTATCCAAAAATCGAAATCAGCCAGCGTGAGCGGATTCCCAATTCCGGCTCCGTTCTGCTCGTTGCCAATCATGCCAACTCGCTGATTGATCCAGTCATCCTCGGAATCGCGGCCTCGCGTCGCGTTCATTTTCTCGCCAAAGCGCCGCTGTTTGAAATTCCAGTTTTCGGAACAGCTTTGCGTGCACTTGGAATGGTTCCAGCCTATCGCGGCAGCGATGATCCCACCCAAGTCAAAAGCAATTTGAAATCGCTGACTGCTGCTGCGGAATTTTTGCAACGTGGCGAAGCCGTTGGAATTTTCCCCGAAGGCAAATCCCACGACGCCACCAAAGTCGATCGCGTTAAATCCGGCGCGGCGCGAATTGCCATCGTCGCCGCAAAAAATGGTGCGCCCGATTTGAAAATCGTTCCCGTTGGCATCAACTACGAACGCAAAGAGCGCTTTCGCAGTTCCATCTGGGTACGAGTGGGCGAACCGATTGCCGTTCACGAATGGCTTTCAGCGCAAACCGGCGATGAACACCAAATTCTCCGCGCGTTGACCACCGAAATTGACCGACGATTGAAAGAAGCCGTCGTGCATTTGAACGATGAAAATTGGGAACCATTTCTCCGCGATTTGGAAATTCTCGTTCCGCCGCCAAACAAAAAACAACCCGTCGCCGCGATTCGCCAGCGCAAACGGCTCGCCGATGGAATAAATCATTTCGCCAAAACCGAGCCGATGCGCGCTGCCAGAATTGCGGTTGGCCTAAAACGTTTCCACCAAAAGCTCGACGACACCGGAGTCAAAATGAATTCTCCGCTGTTTTGGAAACGCGGCTGGCATCGTCCGCTCCGCATGACTTGGGAAATTCTCTGGATGATTTTGGTTTTCATTCCGGCGTTTCTGGGGGCGGCTCACAATATTGTTCCGTTCCTCCTCGTTCGCGGCATCACCTCTCTTTTCCGCCGGCCCGGCAAAATGACTGTCTCCCTGGCGCGACTTGGAATCGGCATCCCCATTTTTGCTGCGTGGTATTTTTTGATCTGGCGCTGGATGACAGGCTATTTTCTACCTTGGGTCGCATGGTCTTGGGCAATCGCGATGCCGTTCGCTGGGGTTCTCGCTCAAAATTATTTTTTCCGCGCCAAACATAATTTCCGCACCTGGAAAGAACATTTCTTTTTGTTCTTAAATCCGCCAAAAATCGCCGAACTTCGTGACGAACAAAGCAAACTGCGCTCTCAACTTTCGGCACTGGACGAAGCTTACAATCAAATTCAACCCGCTGAACCTTTCGTTCCTGAAAAACCGATCACGCGCCAAATGGTTTTCAAAGTCGCGTTGCGTTGGGCTGTGGTTTTGGTCGCGCTCACCGGGTTATTTCTTTGGAGCACGAATCATTTCAAAAATAACAGGCTCGCTGAATTGCAATTTGCCGGACCGAATTGGAGCAATGTTTCCACCCAGACTTTATCCGCCCAACTCGATGCCGACGAAAAAGCGCTGCTCGATATTCTCGGCGGAATTAGCGAGTTGGAAATTCGCGCGGCGGAATTACGTCGTGAATTTGCCTCAGAGCAACGCACCTATTATCGCCAGGCCGACAACGATGCGATTCGCAAAACTTTGTTGAGTTACTTGAATTATCGCGCTGCGCTCTTGCGGCTCGTTTGGAAATATCAAACCTATGAAACTGTCGCCGATGAGAAATTGCGCCTGAGAAGTTTTCTCGAAGGACTGACCGCCGGTGCCGCGCTCTACGAAGCGTCACTGAAATTTGTCTCGCAACATCAAGACCCGGTCGCGATTCGCAAACTCAACGAAGCCGAACCGCTCTGGGGAATTCCGCCGAACCTGCTCGACACCATTCATCGCAATTTGATTCAACCGGAAAATCGCAAAGTGCTAGCGAGCGCATTGGAACAATATCGAAAGTGTCAGCCGGGTTTTCAGAAATATGGATTGAACGATCACGCACCCTTCGTGGTTTTTCACTCGGCCATTCAACACTCTGTCGAAAGCGTCAAAAAATTTGAACCGATGCTCGCCAAAGAAACGTTGAAAGCCAGCGTGAGCGAGGCCGCCATCGAAACTAAAGAGCCGATTTACAAAATTAAATCACTCGTCTCGACCTTGATTGGCGATACGAAAATTCGCGAACCGCGCGAGGGAAAATCTCTCATTCAACCGGCGCAAGTCGCTGAACTTCGCGGAAAACTTCAACCCGGCGACATCGTCATCGAACGACGAAACTGGTTTTTGTCGAACGCCTTTTTGCCCGGCTATTGGCCACACGCCACACTTTATGTCGGAACGGCGAAAGATTTGGAAAAACTGGGATTACTCAGCGACCCGCGTGTGAAGAGACATTGGCAGGAATTTTTGAAGCACGACGAATCAGGCCACGAACACGTCATCATCGAATCCGTCAGCGAAGGTGTAATTTTTTCATCGCTCGAACATTCCATAGGCGGAGGCGATTCGGCTGCGGCGATGCGTCCGCGACTTGCTCCTGAACGAATTCGCGAATCCATCGCTCGCGCCTTCAGTCACGTCGGCAAACCCTATGATTTTGAATTCGATTTCTTCACGACCGATAAATTGGTTTGCACCGAATTGGTTTATCGCGCCTATGACGGCGACATCCAATTTCCTCTCGTCGAGATTCTAGGAACGAAAACGATGCCCGCTTTAGAAATTGTCCGAAAATTTTCTAACGAACGCGGAACCACCAATGCGCAATTGGATTTTATCGCTTTCATTGACGGAGACGAAAAGAAAGGCCGCGCGAGATTTGTGGATGAAAAGGTTTTTATCGAAACGTTGCAACGACCGGCTCTGACGTGGTTGCAATAATTACGCTAATAATTTCGTAATCAATTCGCCATGCACGTCCGTCAGCCGAAAATCACGACCTTGAAAACGGAAGGTGAGTTTTGTGTGTTCGAGTCCGAGTAAATGCAAGATCGTCGCATGAATGTCGTGAACATGACAGCGGTCTTCGACGGGGCTGAAACCGAGTTCGTCGGTTTGGCCGAGAACTTGTCCCGCTTTCACGCCGCCTCCAGCGAACCACATCGTAAATGAATCAATATGATGATTGCGCCCGGTAGATTCCCGGTTTTCTCCCATCGGCGTGCGACCGAATTCACCGCCCCATATCACAAGCGTGTCTTCCAACATTCCGCGTTGTTTCAAATCTTTGACGAGCGCTGCGCACGGTTGATCGACTTCGTGCGTAATTTTCTCGAATGACTTTTCCAAATCTTCACCGGGGCCGCCGTGACTGTCCCAGTTCGTGTGATAAAGCTGCACAAACCGCGAGCCGCGCTCGACGAGACGGCGTGCGAGCAAACAATTCCGCGCGAAGGATGGTTCGCCTTCTTTAATGCCGTATAAATCTTTCGTCGTCTGAGTTTCGCTGGAAAGATCGATCAACTCTGGCGCACTGCTTTGCATTCGGTACGCCATTTCATAAGCGGAAATGCGCGTGCGAATTTCTTCGTCGCCGGTTTCGACCAACCGTTTCAAATTCAAATCGCGGATGGCGTCGATGGTTTGGCGCTGGCGATTTGCGCTCACGCCTTGCGGATTCGAGAGGTTCAAAATCGGCTCGCCTTGTCCGCGCAATGGAACGCCTTGATACGTTGTCGGCAAAAATCCGCTCGCCCAATTCACCGCACCGCCACGAGGACCACGCGGTCCAGATTGCAACACGACAAAACCGGGAAGGTCTTTGGATTCGCTACCGATTCCGTAAGTCACCCACGCGCCCATGCTCGGTCGTCCAAACTGCGACGAGCCAGTGTTCATGAAAAGTTTTGCGGGCGCGTGATTGAAAACATCGGTCGCACAGGAATGAACCAGCGTGATGTCGTCCACGATGCTGGCGGTATACGGGAACAATTCTGAAACCCACGCGCCACTTTGTCCGTGTTGCGCAAATTTTCTCCGCGTGCCCAAAAGTTTCGGCGGATTTTTCGCGAATGTGTCCATGAACGCGAAACGTTTTCCCTTCAAATATGAATCAGGAATCGGTTTGTCGTTCAGTTCAACGAGCTTCGGTTTGTAATCGAACAACTCCAGTTGGCTCGGGCCACCCGCCATGAACAGGTAAATAATATTTTTCGCCTTTGCGCGATAATTTCCTGCTTTCGGATCAAGCGGATTGACGAGTTTGACCGCTTCACCAAAAAGTTTTTGCTCGCTCAACAACGATGCGAGCGCAATTCCGCCAAGACCCATCGCGCATTTGCCAAAAAACTGGCGGCGCGTCTGCTCGCGAAGGTCTTGAGTCGGATCAAAATTATAAAAGTGTTTGGACATGTTTATTCTCTCGTAATCGTTTCATCCAAATTCAGAAGCACTCGCGAAACCGTTGTCCATGCGGCGAGTTGCCTTACGTCTGCGTTCTTCGGAAGTTTTTTCGGCAACAAGGATTTCGCCTCATCCGGCGCAGACTCGTAACTTTGAAGTTGTTCGACCAGCAATTCTTTCACGCGCTTTTGTTCGTCCGCTTTTGGCTCGCGCGACAAACAAAGTTTAAAGGCGTGATTGATTCGTGCTTCATCGTTTTGCGGAACCTCCTTCAAAACGCGGAGCGCCAAACCTTGCGCAAATTCCATGAAACCGGAGTCGTTCAATAACGTGAGCGATTGCAACGGCGTGTTCGAACGAATTCGCCGCGTGCAGGCACTGGTCGATTCAGGTTCGTCAAAAACCATCAAGCCGGGCGGCGGCGTGGCGCGATAGAAAAACGTATACATCCCACGGCGATAACGGTCTTCACCCTCGCTAACTTTCCATTCGCGTTTCGTCTGGCCCAAAGTCATCACGCCATCGGGAATCGGCGGATAAACACTCGGCCCGCCAACTTTTTTACTGAGCAAACCACTCGCCGCAAGTTCGACATCGCGGACAATTTCCGCATCGAGACGAAAGCGATTTTGTCGCGCTAGCAATTTATTATATGGATCAATAATGTTCAGTTCTGGACGAGCGCGCGAAGATTGTCGATACGTCGCTGAGGTCACAATCAACCGGTGCATGGCCTTCTGACTCCACTTTTGTTTGATGAATTCATTGGCGAGCCAGTCGAGCAATTCGGGATGCGACGGGACAGAGCCTTGCGTGCCGAAATCATTTTCCGTTTCGACGATAGCTTTGCCGAAATAATGCAGCCAGATGCGGTTCATCGCGACACGAGCGGTCAAAGGATTTTTTGGATCAACCAGCCACTTCGCCAAATCGAGGCGGTTGGGGTTTTTTGTTTCAGCAGGTAACGGCGGCAGAATTTTGGGAACGCCCGGAAAAACCGGGTCGCCGTGCCGGGTAAAATCGCCTTTGATAAATAGAAAAGATTCTCGCGGCTCTTTGCGCTCCTGCAAAACCATCGTCGTTGTGAACTCAGGTTTTTTCTTTTCCAATTTCGTCAACTGTGATTTTCGCTTTTTGTAATCCTCATCACCTTTGCGAATCTGGTCCACCAGCAACAATTTTTGCTTCAGCGCGCGTTTGTCGGGCGGCGTTTCCAAGACGGTCGTGATTTCCGCTTTCAGCTTGGCGACTTCTTCGGGCGAGAGTGATTTTTGCCAAGTTTCAACTTCGCTGGCAACGGAATCGACGTAAGACATCAATTCAGCTTCTGCGCTTTCGATTTCTCTCCGCAGCGCCTCTTGTTTCGTCACGTCATCCGGGCTGGCAATTTGCAAATCCGGCTCCTCCTGATTGTTTAGAAAAGCAAAAAGTTGATAATATTCCTTCTGCAAAATCGGATCGAATTTGTGGTCGTGACATTGCGCGCAACCCACCGTCAGCCCAAGCCAGGTCGTCGCGGTCGTGTTGACGCGATCAATAATCGACTCGACGCGAAACTGCTCTTTGTCGATGCCACCTTCTTGATTGATCATCGTGTTGCGATGAAAACCTGTGGCAATTTTTTGTTCCATCGTCGCGTTCGGCAATAAATCGCCGGCAAGTTGTTCGATTGTAAATTCGTCGAAAGGCATGTCTTGATTGACGGCATTGATGACCCAATCGCGGTAACTCCAAATCTGGCGCGGCGCATCGATGCTGAATCCATTTGAATCCGCGTAACGCGCCGCATCGAGCCAATGACGTCCCCAACGTTCGCCGTAATGTTTTGAATTCAACAACCGTTCAATGAGTCTCTCGTAGGCATCGCGGCGTTTGTCTTTCACAAACGCATCCACTTCTTCAATGCTCGGCGGCAAACCGATCAGATCCAAACTCACCCGGCGAATCAACGTGACGCGATCTGCTTCAGGCGAAGGTTTGATTTTTTCTTTTTCAAGCCGGGCTAAAATAAAATTGTCGATTGGATTATGCGCCCAGTTTTTCTGTTTCACTTGCGGCACAGGAATTTTTTCTGGCGGGGGAACAAATGACCAATGGAGAACAGATTGGGCTTTCTCGTTGGCGGGAGATTTTGCGCCCTCGTCGATCCAACGTTTCAACAATGCAATCTTTTCGTCGTCCAGCGGCGTTTTTTTATAGGGCATACGCGGCAAATCTTTCGCCGTGCCAGAAACCGCTTTGATCAAAAGACTCTCTTCATTTTTTCCCGGGACAATGACTGGTCCTTTTTCGCCACCTTTCAATGCGTTTGCGCCCGTGTCCAGGCGCAACCCACCCTTTTGCTGGGTCTCGCTGTGACATTGATAGCATGCGCCGGAGAGAATGGGCTTGATCTCTTTCAAATAGTCGATGCGCTCCGCCGCAATCGCTGGCGAGACAATGCTGGCGAAAAGTAAAATGCTGACACGTAAATTCATGAATCTGTTGCGTTCCAAAATAGTTTCTCCAACAACGCGGTTCAATCGATTTTCCAAAAGATTTCACCGCGAAATATGCGAAAGCGTTTTAATGTTCGTGTATTCGCATCTTTCGCGGTTTAATTTTCAGACGATGCAGATCTCAGAAAATATTCAATGTCCCTTCTGTGGCCAAAGTTTTGAACTGATCATCGACACGAGCATCGAGACGCAACAGTTCACGACGGATTGCGAAGTTTGCTGCCGCCCATTTGAAGTTTTTGCCGAATGCGAGCCGGGAGAAGTCCTTTCATTGAGCGTTTCGGGAAATTAAAACTTCTTGTGTCTTTTGTGATTTTTTGTGGCTAACTCTCCGAATCGTAAAATTATGAACCCAACTACTGTTCTCTGGATCTATATCGTTCTCCTCGTGCTCGGCGGCCTCATGGGCTTTATAAAAGCGAAAAGCAAAATGTCGCTCATTATGTCCGTGGTGTTTGCGATTCCACTGGCGTTGTGCGCGCTCGACATTTTGAAATCACCGACCTGGCTCGCGGACGGTTTGCTGGTGTTACTTTTGATTTTCTTCGGTCTCCGCTTCGCCAAATCAAAAAAATTCATGCCGAACGGTTTAATGACGATCCTTTCGATCGCGGCGCTTGTTCTGCGCAACGTCCGATTTTAGGTTGTCGGCGTGGTGCAAAAGTCTCTTCCCATCTGGCAGATTCATTCGTCCATCATTGGCGAATTGAAATCGGGCAATCGCCTTGTCCTCGTTGCGCCCACTGGCTCCGGAAAGACCACACAAGTTCCGCAGATGCTGCTCGACGCCGGTCTCGCAGGTGAAAAGAAGATTGTCGTTCTGCAACCGCGTCGTGTTGCGGCGCGAACTGTCGCCTCGCGTGTCGCGTGGGAACGCCAATGCAAACTCGGCGGCGAAGTCGGTTATCAAATTCGTTTTGATGACCAGACGAGTCTCGGCACGCGCATTTGTTTTGTGACCGAAGGAATTCTTCTGCGCTGGTTGCAGGATGATCGTTCGCTTGCGGATGTTGGCGTCGTGCTCTTCGACGAATTTCACGAACGCAATTTGCTCAGTGATGTTTCGCTCGCGCTCGTAAAACAAATTCAACAAACGCAACGGCCAGATCTAAAAATGGTCGTGATGTCCGCAACTCTCGATGCCGAACCCGTCGCGAAATATTTAGACGATTGCCCGATTCTCATTTCAGAAGGGCAAAGTTTTAATGTGCAAGTGAATTATTTGGATTCGCACGACGAGCGTCCTTTTACCGAGCAAGCTGCCGACACCGTCGAGCGCATCGTCAACTCCGGCGATCCTGGTGACATCCTCGTTTTCATGCCGGGCATGGGGGAAATCAATTCCACAATCAATGGCATCCGCGCCGCCAAGTTGAGCGAACGGGTCGCGCTGATTCCGTTGCACGGCGAGTTGCAGCCGCAAGAACAGGACCTGGCCTTCGAGCCAAATCCGCTTCGGAAGATTGTCGTGGCGACCAATGTTGCGGAAACCTCGGTGACGATTGATGGGATTCTGCATGTCGTGGACAGCGGGCAGGCGCGCGTGGCTCGTTACGATTCCGAACGCGGCATCGGCACTTTATTTTTGGAAGAAATTTCCCGCGCCTCTGCCGACCAACGCAAAGGTCGCGCTGGACGAACCGCGCCAGGAACGTGTCATCGTCTTTGGACAGAAAGTGGTCATCTCAATCGCCCTGAGCGCAACACACCAGAAATTCAGCGCAGCGATTTGGCGGAAGTGGTTTTGCTTTTGCATTCGCTTGGAATCAAACGCGCCGCGCAATTCGATTGGCTCGACAAACCGGATCTCCAAGCCGTTGAGCGCGCGGAAAAACTTTTGCACACACTCGGCGCAATTGATTCGCAAACGGAACAGCTCACCGGAATCGGTCGGCAAATGTTGCGCTTGCCGATGCATCCGCGGTATTCGCGAATGTTGGTGGAAGCGTCCAAGCGGGGTTGCGTTCGCGCTGCTGCTCTTTGCGCCGCGCTTGTTAGCGGGCGCGATTTACTTCAACGCGTTCGGCGTGATGAGAAACATATTTCCGAAGCGCGCGAACTTTTCGAAGCCAGCCAGGATTCCGATTTCTTCACGTTGATGCGCGCCTATCAGTTCGCGAAGAAAAGTTATTTCAATCCGGATAGCTGCCGCCGTTACGGCATCAATGCGCAAGCGGCGAAGCAAGTTGAACAAACGTTCGATCAAATTGAGCGACTGGCGGAGCAGCAGAAACTTTTTCGTGCGGACGAAAAACTCGACGACTCCGCCCTGCTCCACTGCATTCTCGCTGGCTTCGTCGATCAACTTTGCATGAGACGCGACCAAGGGACGCTTGATTGCGATTTGCTTGAAGGTCGCACCGGAACGCTTGTACGCGAAAGCGTCGTGCAAAATTCCAAATTGTTTGTCGCGGCGAGTATTCGCGAAGTGCCAGGTCGCGGCGCGGAAAACCTCACGCTCCTCGGCCTTGCTAGCATGGTGAAGCGCGAGTGGATCGAAGAAATGTTTGCCGAACAACTCACGACCAAGGTCGAACACCTTTTTGATCGCACTCATAAGCGCGTTGCCGCTGTGAGGCTGATTCGCTTTCACGACCTCGTCATCAATCACGAACACCAACGCGATGTAGAACCTACTGCTTCAGGCCACTGTCTCGCCGAGGCTTATCGCAAACAATATTTTGAATTACCGCTCCTCAACCATGATGTGAAACAATTCATTGCACGCGTCAATCTTGTCGCGGCTGTTTCACCTGAACTCGATTTTCCTGCGTTTGATGAAAATAAAATTGTCGAGACGCTCGCAGTTGCTTTTGACGGTTTGACGCTCGTCAAAGAAGCGCAAGCCGCGCCGCTTAAAGATATTTTCCTCTCACAACTTGCTCCTGAACAACGCGAATGGCTCAACGAACTTGCGCCGGTTGCCGTCGCGTGGCCCGGCGACAAAAAATCCAAACTCCTTTATCCCGAAGAACCGCGCGATGAAGATGGCGAGCCGAATTCGCCGGAGTTGCAGTTGAAGCTGCACGAATGTTTTGCCGCGAAAGAGCATCCACACATTTGCGAAGGAAAGTTGCCGGTAAAAATCTGGCTCTGTTCTCCCGACGGAAAACGCATCGAATCCACGTTCAACTGGCCAGCGTTTCGCACCAACACTTACCCAAAGATCAAGCCCGCTTTGCAGAAAAAATTCCCAGCCATCCTGTGGGTGTGAGTCACGGCCAGATGACGCGGTAGAATCTGTTCCGCGCGTTGGTTGCCGAAACATCATCAAAACTGAAGGCTGAATTGGTAGCGACAACATTCGTCGAAAGGGTCAGCCATTGAGTCAGATTGGATGAAGATTGCACGCTATAGTTGAACCCTGAATCAGCAGTAAATTGCATCCGCGCAACGCCGTTGGACAGAAAGGTTGGCGGCGTCAGATTGATGAAATACGGGTAACAATGTTTGCTGGCTGCAGTGACCCAATTTTTATAGGCGTAGAACGAAGGCTTGCGCGTGAAGTCGGGCAACATCAAACCGAAACTGCCTTCGTGCTCGTTTTCGTCGTAGCTGCGGCTGGTGTACCAACAGACGACTTCCACGTACGGATAGGTCGCGAGGCGCGTGAAAAAATTCATGAGATAATGCGCCTGCCGATTGAAACTCACCGCACCGGTGTCGCCATTGGTTGCGGTGAGCCAGCCACATTCGGTCATCCAGATTTTTTTGGCGGAGTCGCCGTTGGCCACCATAATATTTCTCACCTTTGACACAATGGTTTCGTACTGCGGAGTCTTGGTGTAAGTGTGCTGCGACCAGGCATCGAAATAATTTTTTCCACCGGCAGCGTAAAGAGCCGTCATGTAATTCGTTGTGTTGCTGCCATCGGTCAGTCCGCCATTCAAGACTTTGGCCTGCGGGTCGGCGGCTTTGATGGCGTTGTAACAGGTTTGCAGCATGTTGAAATAATCAGCTGCATCCACGCCTGAAGGCCAGAAGTTGGAAGCATTTTGCTCGTTCCAAATTTCGAAGGCGTGCGGGCCGGTGGATTGATAACGATTGAGCAGGAAGACAAAATAATCGGCCAGATCGCTGTTGTTCGTTGGTTTATATTTTTGGCTCCAGACACCGTTCGTTTTCGCGGGATCGGCGGAAGCCCAATAGGGCGTGTCTGCCGTGACAAAGATTGCTTTAATTCCGTTCTCAGTCAGCCTCGCCATCAAGTGATCGTAAAGGGCGAGAAGGCCCGCGTTGTAATTACCTTTTTGGGTCGCCTCGACTTCAGACCAAACGACATTGATGCGCGCCCATTTCGCACCGGCTTCTTTGAGCGATGCAATTTCCTGATCCTGGTCAGCGAATGTGTAGCCACCCGTCCAGCCAAAAAGATTTGAGCCGGGTTTCAAATGTTCAATTGTGCCGCAAGGCGGATTCTGATCGGGAACAGAAGTAATTTCGAGCGCATTGAGAAAAACACCAATTGCCGCCGCATTATTTTGGTCAACGCTCGCGCTATCGCGCCGACCTTGGATAAGAATTTCTCCACTCGAATTTGCCGTTGCGCTGAAGCTGAAATGATAGTCGCTGTTCGAGGTCGGCAAGACAGCGCCGTTGAATGAATAATTATCTCGCACGAGGACGCCGTTCGCAAACCAATCAGAAACGCGATGGCCCAAACTGCCCGAATCAAATGACCAGATGGTGAATTGATAAACCTGATTTGAAACAAGTCCCTGCACGCGAACCGAAAGACCGCTGTTGGTAGCAGTAGCGCTTTCGTTGTAAATAAAATCCTGGAGGATTTGTGCGTTGGTGAATGTCGCAGTGTTTGCAAGAACGGTTCGACGACGATCATCGAGCCCGGCCCCAAGATCGTTCCAAACCGAAACGTTAATCGTGCCCAAGCGGAGAATATTTGTGCCGACTTGATTTATGGTGGTGCCGCCGACCGCCCCAATTATAAACGCATCAAAACTTTCCTGAGTATGAACCGGCAAATCGCCACTTCGATCATTGAAGTCGATGCGTAGTTGCGCCAAAGCATTGTCTCCGCAGAGCAGAACAAGCATCGCAACGGCACATAAAATTCTTCGCAACTTCATCACGGATTCTCACCAGCGTATAACAAATCGCAGACAATTGTCAGCAGAGCATCCTGCTATACAAAACATCGTCTCCATCGTAGAAATTAGTGGTTTAACAAACATGAATTCACATGCCTGCAAACTCAGCTTAAGCGCTTTGGCTGTTGCGATTGCTCTTTCCGCGCTGGACATCTTTGCCCAAACGAATTCCTTTCCCCTCTCATTGCAAAAACAGAACAACAACACTCGCTTGCTTTGGTCGAGTCAGTCCGGTGAACGTTTTCAAATCGAGTTCCGCACTAATTTACAAACGGCATTTAGCTGGAATCCGCTTTCAACCAATTGGCCTGCTGGGTCCGGTGCGGAAACAGAGTTCGTTCATACAAACGCCTTAAATCTCTCCGCCGGATTTTATCGCGTGTTACGTTTCGCATTCACTTTCGACTGGAGCGGAACCAACTTCACTTACACCGATGCGGAACGATCGTTCACCGGCATCATGTTGAAACCCGCCGGCAGCGGACCATTTCCCGCGGTCATCATCAGCCACGGCGCAGGCGGAACGGCGAATGGTTACTCATTGGCGAAAGCGCGTGAAATGGTGGCCTGGGGCATGGTGTGCATCGGCCCAACGATGACACATGCGGCTGGCGGCGAAACCAACGCAATCAACATGGGAAATTGTCCCGAAAATATTTCGCGCGCGATGGCTTGCGCGAATGTTCTGGCCAGCCTTTCTTACGTGGACACAAATCGCATCGCACTTTTTGGCCACAGCATGGGAGCGTTTGCCACCATCGGCGATGCTGGTGCGATCACAAATCGTTTTCGTGCCGCAGCAATTACGGCGGGCGGAGTCATTCCTGATTCCACCGGCACGAGCAACGCCGCCCCAACCGTCACCGAAGCGCAGCCGGTGCGAATGCCTTTTCTGATGTTCCATTGTGACGCCGACCCCGTAGTGCCGCCGGTTCGTTCGCAATTATTTCAACAAATGCTCATCACCAATGCCGTCGCAAACCAGCGCATCCTCTATTCTTCAAACTCCATTGCGAACTCGAACAACTGGCACAACATCCAAAATGACACTGCGATCAACGCCGATGTTTTGACGAACACATTTCAATGGTTCAAAACGCACGGCGTTTTGCCATAAAAAAATTTATTCCGAACCACTGTTGAAACTTGAAATTTTTCTGCGCACGTATCTCCTGTGCGCGTGCTGAGATCAATCCGATTGCTCGAATATGTCGAACTGGTCGCGCTTTTTTTCCTGCAAGGCGCGGCGCTGGGGATATGGTTCGTGCCGCTCAGCAATGTTCTTGATGCTCATGGATTGCACGCGATACGGCCTTACGCTTTCGCTGCATCCGCGATTGCCGCGTTTGTTTCTCCTCTGATTTTTGGCGCGATGGCCGACCGGCACGCGTCACCGGTCAAAGTTTTGCGCGGCCTTTCTCTCGCCACCGCTTTGGCAATGGCACTGGTAAGCACAGCGATAAAATTTCATGCAAATCCCTGGCTCGTCCTCGCGTTGATTCAACTGCTCGCATTTTGTTCGTCACCAACGTGGAGCATCGCTTCAACAATTGTTTTCGCGCGACTAGCTGACTCCCGGAAGGAATTTGGTCCAATCCGCGCAATGGGCACGCTGGGCTGGATGGCCGGTTGTTGGATCGTCAGCTCGCTAAAAGCGGACGCCTCGACGCTGGCAACTTATAGCGCCGCCATCGTTTGGCTGATCGTTTGCGCGTTCACCTTTTTTCTACCAATCGTCGAAGTGCCGAAATCTGCCGAGCATCTCACGTGGTCACAACGTCTCGGACTCGACGCATTGACGCTGCTCAAAATTCGGGATCATCGTGTGGTGTTCATCATGCTCGTGTTGGCCAGTATTCCACTCGCTGCATTTTATCCGTATTCGCCACCGCACATGCGCGACCTCGGCCTGCATCGCACGAGCGCATGGATGACGCTCGGTCAGGTAACGGAAATGATCGCGATGTTCAGCCTCGGCGCGTTGTTGTTGAAATGGCGATTGAAATGGATCTTCGTGTGCGGCCTCAGTTTCGGCGTGGCGCGCTTTGCTTTTTGCGCGCTTAATACTCAATCATGGCTGTTGCTCGGCGTGTTTTTGCATGGCGCTTCTTACACACTCATTTTTATCACCGCGCAAATTTATCTCGATCAACGCGTGGACACGGCCTGGCGCGCACGGGCGCAAGCGTTGATGTCACTAATGAATGGCGGCGTTGGAAATCTCCTTGGCTATCTTGGCACCGGTTGGTGGTTCAGCGCTTGCACAAACCGAATCGGCACACGATGGCCGATTTTTTGGAGCGGGTTAAGCGTGGCGGTCATGTTCGTGTTGATTTATTTTTTGGCGGCATATCGCGGACGAGGCACACGAAAACTTGAAGCGAATTAAATTTATTTTCAAAACGTGCGCTGCAAATATCTTTGCCATCAGAACACTTGCTTTCATCGCAGCGCTTTCGGTGCTTAGTTCACTCGTAAGCTGTGCTCGTTTTGAAAATGAAAACGCAACTTCCATTCAACCTCGCGTCGGAACTTTTTTCGTAGCCACGAACGGAAATGATAATTGGTCGGGAACAATCGCTGCACCAAATGTTTCGCGGAAAAACGGACCTTTTCAAACCGTGGCGCGAGCCTTACAAGCCGCCGCTGGATTGAAGCAGGACAATTCATGGAAACAGCCCGTCTCAATTTTTGTACGTGGTGGAGTTTATTGGCTGAGCGAACCTCTCTCTATCACCCCTCAACAATCTGGCACGTTGGAAAATCCATTCATCATTTCGGCCTATCCCGGCGAACATCCCGTGCTTAGCGCGGGCCAACCCATCTCCGATTGGAAGGCAGTGACCGTCGATGGCAAACAGCTTTGGGCTGCGTCAGTTCCCGAAGCGCGTGGAGACAGTTGGAATTTCCATCAACTTTGGGTGAAAGGGGAACGACGTCAGCGCGCGCGTCATCCTAACAAAGGTTATTTCACCATCCCAAGTTTGCCGGACCCGACCGCGACTTGGGAACATGGTCATACCCGTTTTCAATTCAACACCAACGATCTGAAATCGTGGAAATCAGCAAGCCAAGGTGAAGCGGTCGCGATGACGCGTTGGGTTGAATCCCGTTTGCCCATCACGAACATCGACGAGAAACAAAAAATCCTCGCGTCAAACAAACGCAGCGTCTTTCAACTACAACCGGGCGATCCTTATTACGTCGAAGGAATTTTCGAAGTGTTGGATCAACCCGGCGAATGGTTTCTCGATCAAATCAGCGGCACGCTCTATTACCAACCAATGCCCGGTGAAACTTTAAATAATTTTGTCGCCGTCGCTCCCAAGCTCGCTGAATGCCTGCGAATCGAAGGCCATCCAGAATCAGGAAAATTTGTTGAACACGTCCAACTTCGCGGTCTGACTTTTTCGCACAACGAATGGTTTTATCCGACAAACTTCGGCAGCGCTGAACGTCACATCTCCACCACACCTGACTCGGAAATCTTCGGCTTTGCTCAATCGGCGTTTGGTGTTCCAGGAATTGTGAGGGCGGAAGGCGCGCGCAATTGTTCATTCGAAGAATGCAAATTTTCAAACGTTGGCAGTTACGGACTACAACTCGGCCGCGGTTGCCAGAGCAATCGTGTGTCGCGTTGTAATTTTTATGATCTCGCAGCGGGTGGAATTCGCATCGGCGAAACGATTCTCCGCACGAACACTCTTGAACAAGCACACGAGAACGAAATCGCCGACTGTGAGATTCGCGATGGAGGGAAAATGTTTCACAGCGGCGATGGGATCTGGATCGGCCAATCATTCGGTAACCATATCGCACATAATTTAATTCATGATTTTTTCTACACCGGAATTTCTATCGGTTGGACGTGGGGTTACGAAGACTCGCTTGCTTCAAACAACATCGTTGAGTTCAACCATGTCCATCATCTCGGCAAAAAATCGAATGGCGATGGTCCGATTCTCAGCGACATGGGCGGCATCTACACACTCGGAAAGCAACCCGGCACAATTATCCGCAATAACGTTTGGCACGACATTGCGGGAGTCGGCTATGGCGGCTGGGGAATTTATTTTGACGAAGGTAGCTCGGGAATTCTCGCGGAGAACAATGTTGTGTTCCGCACGACCCACGGCGGATTTCATCAGCACTACGGCAAAGAGAATATCGTTCGCAACAACGTCTTTGCTTTTGGACGCGAGGCTCAACTGCAACGCACACGCGCTGAGGAACATGTCTCCTTTACCTTTGAGCGAAACATTGTTTACTTCAACCAAGGCAAATTGCTGGAAGGCGATTGGAGCGGTGGTAAATTGAATCAGGATTACAATATCTATTTCGATTCGCGGAACAACGCATCTCTTAATTTTCCTGGCGGAATTGATGCGTGGCGCAAGAGTGGGCACGACCTTCACTCGCTTATTGCAAACCCACGATTTACTTCGACGAATCTTGCCGTGCTTAGTTTGGATCTCGACTCACCTGCGCTACCACTTGGTTTCAAGGTTTATAATCCAGACCTTGTCGGGCTCCGGAAAAAGAAAATCGACTAGGCGGCGCCGATTCAAATGTCGTGTCACTTTTTCGGTGGAAGCGCGTGTTATATTGTTTGCATGAACAGTTCGAGTTTGACCGAGAAAGAGATGACAACCGCGTGGCAGCGACGCGATGGCAGTTACGATGGTTTGTTTTTCTTTGGCGTAAAAACGACCGGTATCTTTTGTAGGCCATCGTGTCCCTCACGACCGAAGCGGGAGCATTTGGAATTTTTTCAGAGCGCTGGCGAATCAGTCCGTGCGGGTTATCGCCCATGCAAACGCTGCCAGCCTGAACTCGCCAGCGGCCAGCCGCCCAAATGGGTCGCGAATCTTATGGAATGCGCAGCGGAATCGCCCGATGAAAAAATTTCGTCGCAAGATCTGCGCAAGTTGGGGATCGCGCCGGAACGAGCACGTCGTTGGTTTCAAAAACATCATGGGATGACTTTCGCCGCGTGGTGTCGCGGAGTGCGACTATCCAAAGCGTTCACACAAATTCGGCGTGGCAAACCGCTGGACGATGTCATTCTTGGAAACGGATTTGAATCGCACAGCGGTTTTCGATCTGCCTTCACGCGAGCGTTCGGTAAAGCGCCGGGCCAAACACGCCACGCCGATTGTCTCCGAGTTACATTACTCGACACGCCACTTGGCCCGATGCTCGCCGCCGTCAGCAACGAAAGTGTTTATCAATTGGAGTTCGCCGACCGTCGCGGATTGGAACGCAGCTACACTGAAATGCGCCGGCGCTTTTCCTTGCCCGTTTTGCCTGGAGAAAATTCCGTGATGAAACAACTGCGCGTTGAATTGCAGGAATACTTTTCCGGCAAACGTAAGAATTTCACTGTGCCTGTTGCAATGGGCGGAACGAACTTTCAACAACGCGTTTGGCAAGAATTGACGCGCATTCCCTACGGCACGACCGCGAGTTATGAAGACGTTGCCAAGCAACTAAACGCGCCGACGGCCGTTCGAGCCGTCGCACGAGCCAATGGAACAAATCGACTTTATCTCCTCGTGCCGTGTCATCGTGTGATCGCAAAAGATGGAACACTCAGCGGCTACGGCGGCGGTGTCTGGCGTAAACGTTTGCTCCTCGAACTCGAAAGCACTGGAAAATTGCCGCACTAATAAAACCGCAGCGCATCCTTTGAATTTTATCGCCGCGCAATTTTGTTCTGTTACAAAGCGCCGATGAAATTCGCCTCAACGTTTTTTGGATTCGCATTGATTGCCTCCCTTTCGAGCGCAGCGTTGGCAAAAGACCGATTGGATTTTGGTGACATTACGAAGCCTGAATTTTTTCCGATTCTGCCGTGGAACTATTACGCAAAGAAAACTCCGTCTTTCAAAGGCACGAATGGGTTGGAAAGTGTTGCACAGTGTAACTTCAACTTCGCGCCGTTTGTGTTCCCAGAAGAACTCCAGCAATGTCGTAACTTGGGCTTGAACGCCATCGTCGCTCCGGCGGACGGAAGCACGTTGAAAGATTTGCGCGGAAAAAATTATTCCGATGAAGAAGTGGATCGTCGTGTGAAGAAAATGATCGACGAGGCTGGCTCAAATCCAGCCGTGAAAGGTTATTTCATAATGGACGAACCGAGTGCAAAGGATTTTCCCCTGCTCGCCCGCGCTGTTGCAGCAGTGAAAAAATATGCGCCGGGCAAATTTGCTTATATCAATTTATTTCCTGATTACGCGACAATTGGCGCGCCGGACAAATCGCAACTCGGCACGAGCAATTACACCGAATATCTCGAGCGTTTCGTCAACGAAGTGAAACCGCAGGCCATCAGCTATGACAATTACATGGTGCAGATGTCGCAGGATTTGAAAGATTCAGCCAAGGCCGCGAGTTATTACAAAAATCTGCTCGAAGTCCGACGCGTCGCGCTCAAATACAATTTGCCTTACCTCAACATTGTTTCGGCAAATCAGATTCGGCCTTTCACCACGATTCCCTCGCCTGCAAACCTCGCGTTTCAGACTTATACGACTCTGGCCGCCGGTTATCGCGGTGTGGGTTGGTTCACTTATTACGAAGTTGGTTATCATTACGCGCCGATCAGCAGCGAAGGGAAACGTTCGCAGACGTGGGAATATCTCAAGGAAGTGAATCGGCAAATCGTGACGCTTGCACCGGTGATGAGCCGACTCCGTTCCACCGGCGTATTCTTCAGCGACCCCGCTCCAGTTGCGGGATTGCCATTGCTGCCCGGCAACAACGTCGAATCACTGACCAGTTCCGAACCGATGATGATTGGCGAATTTAAAAACTCTGCGGGCGAAGTTTACGTGATGATCGTGAACCTCAGTCTTGAACGCTCAGCGAAATTCACGGTACAAACTAAAAACACGAATGAACAAATTAAAACTATTTCCGCAGTTGATGGCTCGCTTTCGTCTTACGATCAAAAAGCGGGGCTGTGGCTCGTAGCAGGTTCAGGCGCGTTGTTAAAATTAGGAAAATAAAACGCGCGCACCAAAAGATTTCGCGTCCATCATTTACAATGGCTGACGCAACACGCCATGCTGTTATTTCCTTCGGCGAAACTTTTTATGCCGCAGGTAAGTTAACCGCAGTAGAAAGATAAAAACATCATGGGCGATAAATCCCCGAAATCGAATCAGAAGAAGTCCTCACAAAAACAAGCCGTTGCCACCAGCGCGAACCAGAAGAAAAATCAGGCCATTGCTGCGAAATCAGCCGCTGCCAAAAAGCGGTAATCATCCGTCATCTATCTCCCCTGACTTGAAAATCGGGGAGACATTTCCAGGTAGGGCGCGTCACTCCCTGCGCGCCGTTTTTTATTTTCCACAACCGACGGCGTGCACGGAGTGACGCGCCCAACCGTACAGAATTATCGCCCACGGAAACGACCGCCGCCTTGTGAGCGTGGATTCCATTCGCCTGGTCTTGCCGAACTTCTCTGCGGTGCAGATTGAGATTGTGAACGGTGCCGCCCTCCTCCTTGCGGTCGTTGTCGATCAGCGTGATCTGGCTCCGTTTGAGCAGCCGCATAATTAAATCCTTCCGCTTTCTTGCGCACGATGCCGCGTCCGATGAAACGTTCGAGCGAACGTAACTCACCGTGGTCTTCTGGCGTGACAAAACTGATTGCATCGCCCACCGCGTGCGCCCGGCCCGTTCGACCGATACGATGAACGTAATCCTCCGCGTGCATTGGAAAATCGTAATTCACCACGTGCGAAATGCCGTCCACGTCGATGCCGCGCGCCGCAATATCCGTTGCCACCAACACACGCACTTCACCTGATTTAAAATCCTTCAACGCTTTGAGTCGCTGGTTCTGCGAGCGGTTGGAATGTAACGTCGCCGTTTTAATCCCTTTGCTTTCGAGACCACGAGCGATGCGATCCGCGCTGTGCTTCATGCGTGAAAAAACCAACACCATATCCATCGCGGGGTCCTTTAATAAATGCACGAGCAGCGACGACTTGAGATGTTTCGGCACTTCATAAACGAGTTGCGTCACCGTTTCCGCTGGATTCGCGCGACGTCCGATCTGCACGGTTTTCGGGGTGCGCTGGAATTCATGCGTGAGCGATTCGATTTCGCGCGAGAGTGTCGCGGAGAAAAGCAGCGTCTGCCGTTTCTGCGGCAACGACTTGATGATTTGTCGGATGGCGGGAAGAAAACCCATGTCCAGCATCCGGTCGGCTTCATCAAGCACCAGATATTGTAACCCGGAAAAATCCGCGCAACGCCGTCCCATCAAATCAAGCAGACGACCGGGACAAGCGATGATCAAATGCGTTCCATTGCGGAGCGCATCAATTTGTGGCCGTTCGTTCACTCCGCCAAAAACCGTCGCCACACGCAACGGCAGATGCTTCGCATAAATGCGCACGTTGTCCGCGATCTGCAAAGCGAGTTCGCGCGTCGGCGCCAGCACCAGCGCGCGTGTGCCGCGAACGTTGCCGCCGCCAATCAGCGCCGACAACTTGGTCAACATCGGCAAAGTGAATGCAGCAGTCTTGCCCGTGCCGGTTTGCGCGATGCCGATCAAGTCATGGCCCGCCATCACTTGTGGAATGGCAGCCGCTTGAATCGGTGTAGGTTCCGTGTAACCGGCTTCCTGAACCGCCTGTAAAATTTTTGAATCGAGACCGAGTGCGCGAAAAGGCATCAGACAGTGTGAAGCAACTTTGCGGAATAGCGATTAACAATTCTTTCAGAATAACTATGAGGGTTATGCCCCATAGACATGAGGTCTGTAGAACTTAAATTTCCCGAACGTAAAAAAACACATTCAATCCATCACGTATGAAAACATTATTTACTTCTGAAGCTATTTCCAAAGGCGGACGTTCCGGCAGCGTTTCAAATCCCGGAGGACTGCTCAATGTCACATTGGGAAATCCATTGCAACCTGGTGAAGAAACGCGCGGGCCAAATCCTGAACACTTGTTCGCCGGTGCGTATTCCGCCTGTTACCACGGCGCGTTGAAGAACGCCGCGAAAAAATTCGGCGTGGCCGTCACCGATTCCACCGTGCGCGCGTTCGTTAGTTTAATGGAAGACGACAAGGGCGGCTACGAATTGGCCGTTGAACTCCACGCGCAACTTCCCGGCATCGACCGCACTCAAGCCCAACGCATCATGGACGAAGCGCACGTCACCTGTCCTTACTCCAAAGCGTTGCGCGGATTAAATTCCGTCAAGCTCATCGTAGATTAGAATAGCTCGGGACCTGACGCGCTATTGTTTCTTAATGGTGACATCGCCGCCCGAAGTTTTGAGAACTAGGTCGGTGCCGCCACCATTCATCTGAGCAGTAAGCTTGGTTTTCTCTTTGTTAAAAATACCAGGGAAATCAGAGGACACACGACCACCGCCGGTGCTCGCGCTCAGATCAAGCGCAAGATTTGCGTCGAGTTTCACCTCCACATTGCCCCCGGAAGTTTTTAGCGAGCACGCCGCTTTGGGTTGTGCGTTCAGTTGCGCGAAAACATTTCCGCCTGAAGTCGTGGCGGTGATCGTGCCATAAGCCTCTTTCACGCGAATATCGCCGCCGCTGGTGCTGGCTTTGACGGTGCCTTTGGCTTTTTCCAAAGTGATGTTGCCGCCAGAAGTGTTAGCGACAAGGTTGCCTTCAATTTCACCGAGGCGCAGGTGTCCGCCGGACGTACTGACGTCGGCGTCGCCTTCGCTTTTGCTCAACGTAATATTCCCGCCTGATGTGCGAGCTTTCAATGGACCTTTAATCACGTTGAACTTGAGATCGCCGCCCGCAGTGGACACGACGGCCTGCCCTTGCAAATCACCGACCTCAATATTGCCCCCCGCTGTTTTCACGTTGATGTCGAACTTCGCTGGTATGGCGATGACGTAATCCACTCGAAGACGACTGAAGGGATTGTTGAAACTAAATCCCTTTTGCGGATTTGGAGCGTCAATGATCACCTCGTTGTTGGTCGAGGTCAGGCTGATTTTGTGTTTTGCGAAAACGTCTTTGGCTTCAGCCGCTGAAACAAGCTTGAGCTCGCGCGTGATTTTCACATCCACTTTATCGGAATCAGAGGTGGTGATATGAATAGAGCCGCGGTCCACATCCACGGTCAATTTTCCACCCGCTTTGATGGGAAAAGTTTTGGTAATAACATCCACCTCGGCTCGCGCGGTCATTGCCGCGACCGCAAACAACGCCAGCGTCAAAAATTTCACGGGATTCGTTTTCATTGGTTTAAAATTTGTTCAGCAACGTTGCTGCGGATGACTTAGTCATGCTTGCGCGCCTTGAGCAATTTAATCTGTTTCACCGGCTCGGGTTCTTTGTAGTGCCGTTTCAAATTCACTTCGCTCAACATTTTGGACGGCACCTTCGCGATGAATTCCGGAAACGCTCGTTCCACCCGATTGCGCAAATGTTGCTGGCCGGCTTTCGATTCCCAAAAACTCTCCTGCGCTTTTCCCAGAGCAATGGCCGCATCTTCCGGCGTCATGCGCTCGTCGCGCCCCAACATCCAGACCAATTCAGGATCGCCCGGCAGCGCCACGGGAAACGGGACGAACTTTATTTTCACTTCGTCCTCGCCTTCCTCAAGTTGCACGCTCGCGCCGACCTTGATCACGCTTTCCAGAATTCCATTCGGCGTCTCGACTTCCACCGTCACGGCTTTCTTGGCCGGATGCGGCACGAGCGAAACCGCGCCCTTGCCGAAGGTCGTCTCGAATTGCTTTTGCACCGCATCAAGACTCTTTTTCTCGAGATCCAGCAACTCCGTTCGTTTGCAAAACTTTTCAAACGAGGCCACACGTTCCTTGGCGGAGAATTCCTTCTCGAAGGCGGAATAAATTTTGTCGGCGAGTTTCGCGTCCGAGACAGCCTTTGGCAAAATGGACTTCAATAAATTCAGCAACTGCGTTTCTTGTTTTTCTTTAGGCATAAATAAATTTTTAAAAAATTAAGGCCGGTAGTTGTCGTGAATCGGTGCGAAGAAATCAACTTACTTTCAATAAAAGTTTCAAAGCGGCGGTCGGTCGCCGGAAACAAGCACTTGAAACACCCACGGATGTTCCACGATGGAATTGAACAGGGCGCAAGCCGATATGCAGGTTCCTCTAAAAAAAGGATCGTAGTTAGCAGGAAGGCAATAAACAGCCTTCCACTAAGGAGAAAAACTATGAACCTATTATTATCACCAGTGCTCGCGGATCTGTATTGGATCGGTGGCGGATCAATCGGCTTGATCCTTTTGATTGTCCTGATCGTTGTATTGGTTCGCCGTTAGTAATTACGGGAACTCGCAGCGGGTTTTACTTTGGTGCCGTTTCTTTTAGAAGCGCATCAAGGTCCAGCCGATGCGTGAACATGGCGAGATTCCCGTTTGCATCGCGCGGCCATTGTTCTTTGGGACGATCCCAATAAAGTTCCACGCCATTCTCATCTGGGTCGCGCAGATAAAGCGCTTCGCTCACGCCGTGGTCGGAGGCGCCGTCGAGTTCGATGCCGGCGGCCAGCACGCGACGCAACGCATCGGCCAGTTCCGCGCGCGTCGGATAAAGAATCGCGGTATGAAACAAACCGGTCGAACCAGGCGGCGGCGGCAAACCGCCCGCGCTTTCCCATGTGTTGAGTCCGATGTGATGATGATAACCGCCTGCGGAAAGAAACGCCGCCTCGCGCCCGTAAAACTGCGTCACTTCAAACCCGAGCACATCACGATAAAACGACAGCGCGCGTTCGAGGTCCGCCACCTTGAGATGCACATGACCAATCCTGACACCGGGATGAATGGGCGAAGTTTTTTGCGGCATGATTAATTATAGCAGGAAACTAAAGACGAGAATGTGATTCTGCTTCGTTCACTTAGATCTATGCGATTTCGAGTAACTCACATAACGCTGCTCGAACCCAATCTCGTATTCGAACAATCTCGCGTTTTTCAGTCGGCGTATGCGTAGAAACGCTGGATCGCGTATAAACGGAGCGAACAAAACTTCCGACAGATTCTTCAACCGCTTGCACAGCCTGCTGGGGAGTTTCAATTGCCGCTGTCGTCATCCCTCTCTTACGGAGGATGCATCGCACTTTCTGTTTCATCGTTGGACCATGGGTGTTCACTTCTAACTTGAAACCAGGTTGGGCAATAACTTCAGCGTCCGGAGCCAAATGGTCCAATGTTTCGCGCAACGCCTCTCGCAAATCGGTGGCGGGTCCTCTCCAAGAAAGACGACTATCCATTTTGAGATCAATTATTGCTTGTTGGTAAGAACGGGCAGCCGACGGCAACAGCTTACTCAACGTCTCAATTATTGCCTTATCCGTTCCGTTAATTCCGGATTCGTCCGTTGGAGCACCGGCCCGCATTAATAAAATTTTTTCGAGTTCAATTATTTCTACATGGGTTGCCTTCACAATCGTTCGGTAACGGGATACGGACGTATTGTGATGAGTGGCGTCTAACAGCGATTGCATTAATGCGTCGGTACTGGCGAGTGCGTCATTTGTAATTCCCAAGGCAACGAACGTCGGACGACATGTACGAAAGTAAAAATCAACGGAAGTTTTTGCCTGGTTTCGAGTTCCTCCTTGTTGAACTTGAGCACCTTTGGTCTTGCGCAAAGCGCTTTCCAGCCGCGTCACGAGGCTTTGAAGCTCTCTAATTGGTCCGAGCATAGCGTGCTCTTTTGGGGGCGAGGACTGCCCGTTATTCTTTATTCTTCCTTCCGCGCGGAAGATTGTGGGCAACCAAGTTATGACCTACAGCATTAAGTTTGTATTCTCCTCTGGCCGCTGAATCAAAATATCCTGCAGCTTTCGCGTCAACTAACAGCTGTCCTTTAGCCTTTGGGAGAGGATAACCAGCATGGCGAAAATAAACGTCTATATCGGAGCCGCTAATCGTCTGCTTATTTTCGCCCGTAGGGGCGAGCTCTTGTAAGTAATAACCAACAATGCATAACATCTCGATTGCACTCGATGGCGATTTCTCAATTTTTAAAGTTTTGATATCCGTCCCACTCTGGTTTCCCGATACTTTCTGAAGAATCGAACTGCTGGCGTGGTTTTCTCTGGATCTTTCATTCGAAAGGTTAGTGGCTTGAGATAGCTCTGGGATTTTGAGGTGTTCACAAGCGGCTTTAATGGCAGTGGAGCGAGCCGATTCATTCAGACCTGTCAAAGCCTGAACGATTTCATCTATCGCTTGTCCTAACGTTTTTTCTTTTGGATCAGTGCTCATATTTATTTCCCGTTAACTCTTCCGGCATTGACGCATATCGTATGGAAACATGCACCAAGTTTTATCCCTAAGTCCCCAGGATTTAGCGAAGGCTCCAAGGAAATTTTTTCTTCAGGCAAAATTATTTCACCGAAACTTCCAGCAAACGAAAGCTCATTCCGTTGAATGAAATCGGCACTTCATCGCCATTCAGCGGGAGGATTTCTCCGGTCAAAGCATCTTTGACTTGCAGCGAACGCTTTTTTAAACCGAGCTTTTTGCGGTCGAGTTGCACGTGAGCGGTGACGGATTTTCGTTCGAGATGACTGGCGAATAAGAGCGCTTTGCCGGTGTGAGTCCATGCGCTGATTTTTACATTCTCCAGATCAGCGCGAGCGCCGGAATCGTTCCAATACGGCAGCCACTTCGCTTTCGTGATGTCGAAACGGTCGAGCGCGCGCCAGATCGGTGTCACGTGCGAGACGTTGCCGGGATAGGGCCGCACTTCGATTCCATGCACCCACGCCAGCGAAATCGCTTCATCAAAAGTGAACGGCCGGTTTTCGTAACAAAGAAATTCCATGTCCATCCCATGCGCGTAACCCATGAACTCAGTGCGAAAGAAATGCAGCGGCACGGTAAATTTTTCCGCCGAGGTGTGACTTTCAAATTGTTCGCCGTTCCAAAGGCTGTCGCAAAACGCCAGCGTCGGCAGGGTCAGGTTCGACGACATGTGCGCGTCGAGAATCGCATCCGGTTTGTGGTGATGAACCGTCGAGGCAACGCGCCGCATCAGATCGCGAGCGGCGAGGATTTGAAACGTGGCTTGCAGATTCCCCTGCTCATCTTTCCAACCGCAGCCATGCGCCGCGTTTTGACATTTCCAACCTTCAGTCGTGCCGTCGAAATAAAGTCCGTCCAGATCGTATTCGGAAAAAAGTTTTTCTGTTCCCGCCACCAGCCAATCGGCCCAACCGCTGCGAGGACAGGTCGCGTCGAAGCCGCGCGTTTCCGGTTTGTAACCGGGGTCCCACGGAATCAACGGGAGCACGGACCATTCATCGTGTTGGCCCTGCAACTCCGGCGCGGTGCGCGCGATTCCGTAGCCAACATAGACGAGCAACTTCATGCCGCGCTTGTGACAAGCGTCAATCAATTGGCGGAACTTCGCCACGTCTGCCGGAACCATTTGGCCGAAATATTTCGTCCACGAATCGTGAATGACGACGGTCTTTGCGCCAGCGTCGCGGAGTTTGTCGAGTTCACAAAGACCGTTCGTGCCGGGCACCGCAGATTCATAATGGATGTCGTGCAAGATGCGGGCCTTCGCGCGCCACGCAAATGAAACCGGTTTCACCGGACTGGCCTGCAATCCAAAATGTAAATTCACCGGCGCGGAAATGGTCTCCTCATGATCCAGCAAAGTTGTTTTGAAAAGAACGACGTCGCCTTTGGTTTCAACGGAGACAGCGCGGTTCGGTGTTTTTAATTTCCAGCCTTGATCCGATTCCGAGCACCAGGCCAGTCCGCGCGCTTCATCGCCAAGCCAGACGTAAGGAGTAAATTTATCGGCCCACGTTCCACCTCGTTCAGGCAAGCCGCTGGAAACATTCGACCAATCGTAGCTCGAGGTGTGGAGATACCGCGCAGTCTTAGCAATGCGTGGAATTTCCAACCGGAGCGAATTGAGTTTCACCGGATGCTTTGGAGTCAGTTGAATGTCATACCAGCAGAAGCCGTCGCAATCTGCTTTCATGCGGGCGGTGATTTGGAAATCGGCGGATTCCCCGTTCCATTCCCAGCGCGCGCCACCGTCTTTTTTCTCCACGACTTTGGCGCGTCCTTTTGCGGACGTGAGCAAATCTGGTTCAGCGACAAGTCGAATGGGTGCGGATAAAAGCGATTCGTCGGCTGCGCGGATTTGGGTCGGCAAAAGAAAATTTCCGAACTGAGTTTTGCGTCCGATACATCGGAATCCTGTGGCGTTCGCGGAAACTGGAGTGAACGGCTTGGGCACTTCAACCGCGCCGACTGCACCCGTCCAAACAGCAAAGCAAAAAATTAAAATGCGATTGAGAGAAATGGTCATCAACAAAAGTAAATCCGACGAATCCGAGGATGAACAGCTTCAGTTTCTTCCTACTCCGTTGCGCGATAAAAGCGGCGGGTGAAGTTCGTGCTTTGCGCGTCGATGAAAATCCCTTGCGCGTTGGTCAGAACCACGTTGCCGAGATTCGTCCAGTTCGTCAGAGTTTGCGAGGCTTGGATGATTGCGGTCGCATTGGTTGGTCCGCCAAGGGAGAGGCGCGCTTGCAAATTGTTCGTGAGCGAAATGGTGGTGACGCAGGGAACACGGCTGGCGACCAGTTGTAGATCGAAACTGAAGTTCGTGCTGCTCACGGTAGCGAGATGAACTTCGGCGGCGAGAGTGTTCGTGCCTTCCAGCAGCAGTTTCGGGTCAATGGAATAACTGCGCCACGTGTCTTCCAACGCAGTCGGTGTTGCGGTCGCAAGTGTGTTGTAGGCTGCGCCCGCGCTCAGATTCACGTTTACGATTTGTGTGCCGTTCAGAAAAACCGCCGCGCCGTCGTCCACCACGAGTTTCAAAGTGAGATTGCTGACACACGCGATGTCGTTGGCGACAAAAGTTTTTCGAAAATAAGTCGTGATGCGTTTGTTCGCCGCGTTGCCGCCAAAGTTGACCACGGTTTTTTCATCGCCATCGCCGTAACCGAATTGCGCGATGCCATTGCTCCACGTGGAATCGTTGAAAGCGGCATCGCGCCACGCCGTGCCTTGATTGGAACCGTTGTCGAGGAACTTCCACGTTGCGCCCGCCGACACGAGAGTTTGCGGCGCGCGCGGAGCGTCGTTGCTGGTGCGCGCAAAATAACGAAGCGGTTGCGTGGTCGCATCATCGCTGAGGGTAAAATAGCCGCTGCCGATGGAATCAAATCCAATCGCTTCGCCGTTCGGTTCGCCATTCGCCGTGCCGGTGACAGGAATGGAAATCGCCGTGCCGCTGAGCGCGTTGCTGATGGACTGGCCATTGGTGCGAAGCCAGAGCCGCGCAAAATCTTCGTGGCGAATAATGATTTCGTTGCCAGACGGAGAAATGTCTGCGGCGCATGGAATGGTAAAATTCAGTGTGCGGACAAAAGTCAGGACGAAACTGTCATTCGTGTCTAATTGGGACTTGGGCGCTGTATAAATGCGGGCGGTGTTTTCCTTGGTGACAATAAATAAATCGCCGGTCACGGGATCGACACACATGGATTCCGCGTTCCGCGCGCCATCGGGATAAGTGAGCGTGATCGTGCGCATGCCCTTCAAGCCAGCGGTCACAGGATTAGTGTATTGCCGTGAGTAAATGGCCGGCTCGGGAACCTGATAAATTTTAATGTTTGCCCGACCGGCGGCATTGTCACCGATGTCGCCGATATAAAGATAAAGCACATTGGTCACCGGCCCGGGACCGATGGCGATGTCTTCGTTGTCAATGTTGCCGGGCAATGCGTAAGTGGCCAACAATCGACCCTGCGTATCGAGCACAAAAACTTCGGAAGGATGGCCGGAGTCGTTGTGGGTGTAGAGGACGTCCGCATTATTGCGGCTGGCTTGCACACCGGAGGCCTCACCTAAACCAGCGAAGTTTACCATCCCATTTGTCACGGCATTGGCAAACGTCGGAGCGGCAAACGACGAAGTTGTGACCAAGGTGCTGAGCAACAAAATTAAAGCGGCACGTATCATTTTGCCCGCGTCTGGAAAGTCTTTTTGTGCCCGGTCGCTGGAATTGTAATCGTGTAGGATTTTCCCGACGGCTCCACGGAAAGCTTGATGTAATTGGCGGCGCATTTCTCATCGAGGTTCGCGATCAGTTCGTCGGTGGTGTTGTTCTCTTTGTCGTCGCGGACGTTTTTGTGGACTTGATACATCGCCTGAATTCCCGGTGAAGTTTTCAGCGAGTCGATGGCGGTTTTGGACGTGCCTTTGCGCGGCCCGTTGTTCATCACGGAAACCGTCGGCGCGAGGCAATGAATGAGCAACGGGTTATTGCTCGTGTCGAGACCATGATGGTTCACCTGGTAAACATCCACCTGCCCCACGCGATTGGTCGGGCAAACGAGCTCCTTTTCCATGTTCCAGGTCAAATCGCCGCCGTCAAAAAACCGGAACGCACCATAGTCCAAAACGAACACAACACTGTTGGCATTGTCGGAAGGATCAGCAGGTTTCGTGATTCCCGTCTCACAGAGCGAATTCGCTTTCGCGCCGGACGGTGGTGAAATGAATTTCTGTTTCGCCGCAACGCAACGGAGAGTGAGCTTCGTACCTTTGGATTGTTTCAATTTAATCTCGTCGCTGGGATGAATGACGTTGCGCTTGTCCGCTTTGAATTGGCGATACGGTTTGCTCGCTCTTTTCCAAAACGTGTCGTCTGGATTTTGGTCAGGGTCTTTTTCAGGAACACCATTGTCATAAACCTGTCCGATGGGCATCAACGTCTCCAATTCAGCCACGCCGCCAAAATGGTCGATGTGAAAATGCGTCGTGACGTAATGATCAATCTTTTTCAGCCCCGCAATTTCCGTGACGGTTTTGTGGATGCGTGTTGCATCGCGCCAGCCTGGATTGCCGGAATCGATGAGGATGGATTCCTGGGCGGGCGTGACAATGAGAGTTGAGCCACCGCCCTCAGAGTCGATCCAATAAATGTCCAGTGTTTTTTCCGCCGCAGTGACGTGAGCGTTTACAAAAACAACGTGGACGACGAACAAACAAAAGTTGCGAAAAAGATTTTTCATAAATGAATGTGTCAAGATGCTAAAGTCGCGAGGGCGAAACTCAATCGCGTTTTCTGAATTCATCGAGTGCTTTACAAGCCTCCGACACAACCATAATTATCCGCTCCAATGAAGTTCTCCCAGATTACAAGCTCCATCGCCCTGCTCTTTTTCGCTTCGACAACTTTGCTGATCCACGCCACGGATGATTTTACGCCGGGACCGGATTCCAAACCGCAAGAAGGTGTGCCGAAAGGCGAATTGATTAAATTTAATTTCGAGAAATCAAAAATCTTTCCCGGCACGACGCGCGAAGTGACGGTCTATGTTCCTGCGCAATACGATCCTGCGAAACCTGCGTGCCTTTATGTCAATCAAGATGGCGTGCAGTGGAATGCGCCGATTGTTTTCGATAATTTAATTCTTAAAAAGGAAATGCCGGTGACGATTGGCGTCTTCGTGATGCACGGCCGCGTGAAAGCAGCGGACACCAATTCGCTCGACCGATTTAATCGCAGCTACGAATACGACGGGCTCGGTGATAATTACGCGCGCTTTCTGCTCAACGAACTCCTGCCGGAAGTTGAGACAAAGAAAACTTCCGATGGTCGCGCCATTCATTTCTCGAAAGACCCGAACGACCACGCGATTGGCGGTTCCAGTAGCGGCGCAATCTGCGCGTTCACGGCGGCGTGGGAACGGCCCGATGCATTTCGTCGCGTGTTCAGTGCGGTTGGAACTTACGTCGGTTTGCGCGGCGGCAATGAATATCCAACGCTCATTCGTAAAGTTGAACCAAAGCCGCTGCGCATTTTCCTTCAGGACGGTTCAAACGATCAGAACATTTACGCAGGCGACTGGTGGATGGCGAATCAAGCGATGGAACGTTCGCTAACGTTCGCCGGTTACGAAGTCGAACACGCGTGGGGTGAAGGCGTACATAGCGGCAAACATGGCACCGCAATCTTTCCCGATGTGATGCGCTGGCTCTGGAAAAATTGGCCGAAGCAGGTGAAAGCCGGTGCGTCGAAAAACACCACGCTCGAATCATTTTTGATTGCCGGTGAAGATTGGCAACTCGTCAGCGATGGATACAAATTCACCGAAGGTCCCGCCGTGAATTCCAAAGGCGAAGTTTTCTTCAACGACATTCCCAATAACAAAACCTTTAAAATTTCACTCGATGGAAAGGTGAGCGAATTCATCGCTGATTCGAAGAAAGGCAACGGCCAACATTTCGGTGCTGATGGACGGCTCTATGTTGTCGCGACGGCTGAACCAAAAATTCTCGCTTATGATGCAGATGGAAAAGCAAACGTCATTGCGGAGGAAATTTCAGGAAATGATTTGGTCGTGGCGCACAACGGAAATATTTACGTCACTGATCCCTCAGCCTTTAAAACAAATGGAACCAGCAAAGTCTGGCTCGTTCGTCCCGATGGGACGAAGAAAATTGTCGATAGCGGATTACGATTTGCCAACGGTGTGACGCTTTCGCCCGACCAGTCATTGCTCTACGCCGCTGATTCCCGTTCGCATTGGATTTACAGTTATCAAATTGCAGCGGACGGAACATTGCGCAACAAACAGCATTATTATTGGTTGCACGTTCCTGACACCGCTGAGGACAGCGGCGCGGACGGGATGCGTACCGATCGAGAAGGCCGATTATTTGTCGCGACAAAAATGGGAATACAAATCTGCGACCAGGCGGGAAGAGTGAACGCAATTCTGCCGACACCAAATGGCCGAAGCTCAAACCTTTGTTTCGGTGGAGAAAAATTCGATACGCTATTCGTGACGGCGGGAGATAAAATTTTCAAACGCAAATTGAAGACGCAAGGCGCGAATGGTTGGGACACACCGAACAAACCTGCTGCGCCGCGATTGTGACAAATCGCTCTTAAAAATCTGTTTCAGGTTCCTTCAAATCAACTTCTTTGATCCACGCATTCCGAAAACGAACGTCGTGACCTTCGCATTGTAATTTTAAACCGCCCGGCGTGTCGGTGATTCCTTTTCCGCCGTTATTGCCACCATCAATTCCGGAATTCTCTCCGCCCCAAACCTGATTGATCGGTTGGTTGATGTGAACTTTGATGCCGTTGAAATACATGGTGAGCATTGCTTTCTCGATGACTTGGTCGTCTTCCAAACGTGCCGCGCGAAAATTAATGTCGTAAGAGTTCCATTTTCCCAACCCCTTGTAAGCGTGATAGGGCGATTCAGTTTCGTTGATCACTGCGCCCATGCCGTGCTTGGTTTTATCGCCATCCATGATTTGAATTTCGTAACGGTTCTGGAGATACACGCCGCTGTTGCCGCGCTCGTTCATGATGAGAAACTCAATGTGCAAACGGAAATCGCGATACGTCTTTTTTGTCACAATGTCCGCCGTGCCATATTTCCCGCCAGCAGCAACAGGATCATCAGTCATGAGAACGGTTCCTTGGTCCACCGGGTCATCAACAATTTTCCATTTGATCGGGAGCGACGAACTGAAACGCGGCCCTTCCCAATAAATCCATTTCTCATCAAGCATTTTGCGCGAACCATTAATGATGACTTCCGCGCCGGGAATCGGCTTCGCGCCAACGCCGATGTGGTTGTTGGGATCTAAATTTGCCGCATTGAGAAGTGGTTTGATTTCTTTGGCAAAAAGTTGCGCGAGAATTCCATTTCCTTCTACAGTCGGATGCACGCCGTCGGGGCTTCTCCAACTCGTGTCTTGCAGCAACAATTGATTCAAGTCGACAATAAGAACTTTCTTCGCTTCACCGACGCGTAACGCCGCAGCGCGATATTCTCGAATCTGTTTCTCCAAACCACCCGCCGCGTCGAAATCCGCTTTCACATGCCGTGTGAAGTAAGGCTCAGGATCAATCGGAGGTATCGTACCAAGCACAACTTTTGCGCCAGCCTCCACGCAACGATCAATAATTGTGGAAAGATTCTTTTCATATTCAGCCAATGGAACGTGCTTCTTTGGCGCGTCGACCCGCCCATCGTTCGTTCCAAAAAATAGCACGACCACATCAGGCTTGTGCGCGAGAACATCTTTCTGCAATCGAGCCAACCCTTCGCGCGACGAATTTCCACTAACCCCAGCATTAATGACGCGCGCGTTTCCTAAAATTTTTTCCAATTCAGCGGGATAACCTGCTTTTGTGATGCTGTCGCCAAGACAGACGACGATGAATTGTTTCTTCTCATCTGGCTGCGCAACCGCAGTCGAAGCAGCCAGCAGCGCGGCGAAGAAGACATTGAAAAGCGGTTTTGTCATAAACATTGATTGTTCTCTTAGTAAAATTCGTTTCGTGAAAATTGTTTTAATTCCCCGATGAGGGCTAGAACTTTCTCGCGAGACACGGTGGGTTCGTGCATTTTATTTCCGCATGTCTGACAGCTCAGCGCCAACTCCAACGCCCACACCGCATAAGCGCCGTGTTCGTTACAGCGGAAAAAATCCGCGCCGCTTTGACCAGAAATATAAAGAACACGACCCGCAACGTTACGCCGAAACCGTCGCCAAAGTTTTGGCTTCCGGAAAAACACCTGCTGGCACGCATCGACCGATCATGGTGAGGGAAATTTTGGAAGTGCTCGCGCCAAAGTCAGGGGACATCGCGGTGGATTGCACCTTGGGATTCGGCGGTCACGCGCAGGAAATTCTGAAGTGCATTCAGCCCGACGGGAAATTGCTCGGTCTCGATGCAGACCCAATTGAACTGCCAAAGACCGAAGCGCGTCTCCGCACGCTCGGATTTGGCGCAGATATTTTTACCGCGCATCGCAGCAACTTCGCTGGGCTTACCCAGGTTCTCGCACAAGTCGGATTAAGCGGCGCAGACATCATCCTTGCCGACCTCGGAATTTCTTCCATGCAAATTGATGATCCGTCGCGCGGCTTTTCCGTAAAACTCGACGGCCCGCTTGATATGCGGATGAATCCTCAGCGCGGACAACCGGCTTCTGTTTTCCTTGAAAAAATTTCTTACGATAAACTCGTGCCGTTGTTGGATGAAAATGCCGACGAACCTCACGCCGCCGTGATTGCCCCTGCCCTTGCTGGAAAAACCTTTGCCACAACCAAAGCGCTGGCTGCCGCCATCCGCGCCGTACTGCCGCGCATCAATAAAGACGAAGTTGACCTTTCTGTTCGCCGTGTTTTTCAAGCGTTGCGCATCGCCGTGAATGATGAGTTCTCCGCGCTTGAAACTTTTCTTCGTAACCTGCCGTTGTGCCTTAACCCTGGCGGGCGCGTCGCGATTCTGACATTTCATTCCGGTGAAGATCGTCGCGTGAAAAAAGCTTTTGCCAGTGGTTTTCGCGAAGGGATTTATTCTGAGATTGCGCAAGAAGTTATTCGTCCGACCGCTGAGGAACGCAATTCCAATCCCCGCTCTGCGCCCGCGAAACTTCGTTGGGCACGCAACGCTGAGTAAATCAACTCAGTTTCTTGTGTCCTTCACGGCTTCCAACAAAAGGCGCATCATTTCTTCAGCGGCACCGCTCGTCAGCGATCTAATTTGCACACGGTCCGTTTCATCGCCGAGTTCGTAAGTGATCGATGGACAACCGAATTGTTTATAAGCCCAGGTTTTGGAAGTGTTGCCGTTGGGCTCGTAGGAAGCGTCGCGTCGCAATTTGTAATCGGGAAATTTTTTCTGGATCGCGCCGAGCCATCGCCTTGTAAAATTTTCCGGGAATGTTTTATCCGCATCGGTCTCCGTGTAAAACCGATCCGAGCGTGTGGAATGAAAATCGATCAACAAAAATATTCGTGCATTTTTCTGTTGGCTCAACTTTACAAAGGCATCGCGCACCGCGCGCGTCTCCGGTTGTAGAAAATTTTTCCAATCACGATTCAGATCGACGCCGTTCATGTTGTGCCGCCAATGACCTTCGCGCACTCCATCGGGATTCATCAACGGAATCACAATCGTGCGAAAATGTTTGCGATATTCTTTCGCCAGGGGTGTCTCTCCCGCGAGCACCTCGGTAAATGGCATCAGTGCCATCGAGCCAGTGATTTCCGGCGGATGTTGTCGGCCAATAATAAAAACATAATTCGGCTCTTTCGACTCATTGATCTCCAATTGTTGAATCGGCTGTTTCAGAATTGATTTTCCGACCACGCTCTTCTTCACAAAACTTTTGCGCGCCAGCTCCGACATCCATGAATTCAACTCCTTTGCGCCAATCATTTCCTGTCCAGCGACCGTCAGCGGCTTCGGCCCCACGTCCAGTTTCAACGTCGCCTCATTTGCCTGACGATTTTCGGTAAACGTCGTCAATGGAGTCCATTTCGCTCCGTCATAACTGGTTTCCGGTTTGTAACGATGTTTGCCACCTTCGTATGCCAGCGTGACAGTGATGGTTTTTGGGTGCTTCGCGACCACTTGAAAGGCGTACCAGGCACTATCGTTGATTGGTTTGTTTTCCGGGCGGATGAAGATGCGAAATTCTGAATCACCTGTTTGCGTGCATTCATTCAAGCGCGCTCCGGGAAAATCGTTGTTGAAACGTACGCCTGATTCTTTGAAGTCAAAAGTCCGATGCGTCTGGATTTCAATGGAAGATTTCTTTGCCTCAACCGGCGCGGCACGTGTCGTAAAAAGAGAAAGAAAAACGATCAGAAGAGTTAAAGGTGCACTCCGAATTAATTTCATGATTAGAAAGTGAAGCAGTCAACGGCCAGAGAGTTTTGGTGCAGTCCGAATTTTTCTCAAGCACAGACACAGAAAAATAAATCTAAGATTTACAGCAGTGATGAATTTAGACGAAACTTGCGGCTCGAATTTATGCGATTTCATAGAATGTTTTTCCGTTCTCTCAGTATCCTTAGCGTCATCTTTGCGATCAACGCCTCCGCAAAAAATCTAAAACCCATTCGCGCCCTGCTCGTGACCGGCGGCTGCTGCCACGACTACGCGCATCAGAAAAATATTTTGACTGAAGGAATTTCGGCGCGAGCGAATGTGGTTTGGACAATCGTCCACGAAGGCGACGGCACCACCGATCACAAGGTCAGCATCTACGACGATCCGAATTGGGCCCAGAACTTTGACGTCGTAGTGCATGACGAATGTTTTGCGGATGTGAAAGACGCGGCTTTCGTGCGTGGAATTTTGAAACCGCATCGTGACGGATTGCCCGCCGTGAATCTTCACTGCGCGATGCATTGTTACCGCGTCGATTTTGAACACTTCAAAGAATGGTTTGAATTTACCGGGATTGATTCGCGTGCGCACGGTGCGCAGTTGCCCATCGAGCTTTCATCCGTCGCGAAGAATCATCCTATCCTGAATGGCTACACGAATTGGACGACCGTTCCAGAGGAACTTTATAACAATCTCGAAATCTGGAAAACTGTTACGCCATTGATTTATGGCAGACAGGGAAATGACAATTATCTCGCCGCGTGGATAAATGATTATCACGGCACTCGCGTTTTCAGCACGACCCTCGGTCACAACACCGCCACCGTGGCTGACTCGCGTTATCTCGATCTCGTCACGCGCGGCTTGCTGTGGTCGGTGAACAAATTGAACAAGGATTATCTCAAGCCCACCGCCGTAAAGCGCACCGCAAAGAAAACAATGCGCGTTCCGATCAACCTTGCTCTGAAGAAAACGACTTCTGCTTCTGCATCGCAAGAAGGCCACGCGCCAGAAATGGCAGTTGACGACAGTACAGAAACGCGCTGGTGTGCGCCGGACGGCGGAAACAATTATTGGTGGCAAGTGGATTTGGGAAAAGCGGAAGAAATCGGCGGCGTACGCATCACGTGGGAAAATCCGAGCGCGGCATATCAATATCAGATTGGCGGTTCTGCCGATGGTAAAACCTGGAATGTTTTGGCCGATGTAAAAACCGCCCCGCGCCCGCAAATCGATGAACAAAATTTTTCCGCCAAAGATGTTCGTTATGTTCGCGTCACAGTTATTAGGGCACCAACAAACGCGTGGGCAAGTTTCTTTGAAGTTGAAGTTTTGGGCACGAAAAAGGTTACGAAGGTTGTGGATGTTTCCGAGTCGCGTTTAGCAGGAGTTCAATCTCCGGCGGGATTTCGGCAAACCATTTTTGCCGAGCCGCCAAACATCAGTTATCCAACCTGTCTCGAAGCAACTCCGTGGGGCGACGTTTTTGTCGGCGTCGATTTAAATGGATCGTTGGATCGCGAGAAAGACCGTGGCTGGGTGGTGCGTTGCCGCGACACCAACGGCGACGGCGCAGCTGACAAATTTACCACGTTCGCAAAAATGGATAGTCCACGGGGCCTCGTTTTCGACCACAACACCCTATACGTCATGCATCCGCCTTTCCTCTCAGCGTTCACCGATGACAACGGCGATGGCGTTGCAGATCGCTCCGAAGTTTTGGTGCGTGGTTTGGGAAATGATTTGAATTTTCGCGGTGCAGACCACACTTGCAACGGGGTGCGGCTCGGCATCGACGGCTGGCTTTACATCGCTCTTGGCGACTACGGCGCGCTCAAAGCTGTCGCCAAAGATGGAAGCCATATCCAAGTTCACGGCGGCGGAATAGTTCGCGTCCGACCGAATGGTTCTAATCTCGAAGTTTTCGCGCAAGGCACTCGCAATATTTACGATGTTGCGATTGATCCCTTCATGAACATTTTCACCTGCGACAACACCAACGACGGCGACGAATGGAATCTTCGTTTGAGCCACATGATCTCCACGGGAAATTACGGTTATCCGTCGCTGTTCAAAAACTTTCCCGATGAAACCATGCCGACGATGAAAGATTTCGGCGGCGGTTCTCCAACGGGTGCATTGTTCCTCGACGAACCCGGTTTTCCTGACGGATTGGGACGGGGACTCTACACCTGCCAATGGGGTTGGAATAATGTTTCGCGCCATCCGCTCTCGAAAAGCGGCGCGACGTTCGCTGCTGAAAAAGAGACGTTTGTCCGGGTGCCACGCCCTACGGGAATCGCAGCAGATGGTTTAGGAAATATCTACGTGGCGAGTTGGAAAGGCGCGACCTTCAAATTTGAAGACGAGAATGTCGGTTTTGTGATTCGCGTTTCACCTGAGAAAAATAAATCGATTGCTTTTCCCAACCTGCAAAAGCTCTCGGACAAAAAACTGATTGACCTGCTCGCATCTCCAAGCGCAATACGACGCTTGCACGTGCAGCGCGAGATTCTTCGCCGCCAGCCTCGGTCTAACTTCATTAACTCGCTGGGCGATTTAGCTTTGTCATCACCTGATCTTCCGGTTCGCGCCGCTGCAATTTTCACTCTTGGACAGATTGAAAATCCTGACGCCTCAAAAGAGTTGGTAAAATTATCGAGCGAAACGGCGTTGCGTGAATTTGCCTTGCGAGCTTTGGCTGACTCAAAAACTCACGCAGAAAAACCTCCATCCAGGATTTTTACCGCAGTTTTGGAAGACAAAAACCCGGCGGTGCGCCTTCAAGCCATTATTGCGCTGAATCGGTTGCAGCGAGCCGAAGCTGCTGAAAAAATTTTTCCGTTTGTCGCTGATGCTGATCCGGCGATTGCTCACGCAGCTTTTCGTGCGCTGGTTTCGTTTCACGCTGCGGACGTTTGTTTCAAAGCATTGGATCAATCTGATTCAAGCGCCGCCAGAGGAGCTTTGCGTGTTCTTGGCAACCTGCATGAGATAAGTGTCGTGGATGGTTTAATTAAACGATTGGAAAATCGCGGGCAAATGAGGGTTGAAATCCTGGAAACCTTGTGCCGCCTTTACCATCGGGAAGCTGACTGGGACGGCTCGTGGTGGACAACACGCCCGGACATCAGCGGACCGTATTACAATTCCGTCGCCTGGGAGGGCACCGAGAAAATCATCGCTGTTTTGCGAACTGAATTAACGAAGCACAACCCTCCAACCACTGACCTTCTTGTGAAGTTATTTAAAAAATATAAAATTGAATTGCCCGTCAAAGATTCCTCGGCTCTGCCACAAACGAAAATCAAATTTCTCCCCAATGAGACGCAACCAGTCACAGTCACTATTCCATTGACGGAAAATTCGATTGCAAAACTTCCTTACGAACAAATTGTGAAACGCACCACCGCTGCTTCCGGCGATGAAAAGATCGGCGCGAAATTATTTGAAACGGTGGGATGCGTAAAATGTCACGCGACAAAAAAAGACGAGACGCCGAAGGGACCATTTCTCGGCGATATCACGGCTCGGTATAACAATGCAGAAATTTTAGAATCGATTCTTCGACCCAGCGCCAAAATCGCTCAAGGGTTCGAAACAACGGCAATTGAAAGCAAGGATGGTGATTCTTTTGATGGCTTTGTCGTTCGTGAATCGGGCGATGAAGTGGAACTGCGCAACATTGTTGGCGCGACGATTATTCCGAAAAAGAATATCGCGGTTCGCGGCACACGGACGACCTCCATCATGCCGGATGGACTTGTCGATGCCCTGACTCCAGAAGATTTGGCATCGATGCTCCACTATCTTCAATCTCTCAAACCCAAGCAATGATCACGCGAAATGAGTGACCTTGTTTCGTATCAAGTGCGAATCAGCCGACGCGCGCGACAGGTTTCGCTAAGGATGTCGTTGCAACGCGGATTGGAAGTTGTCGTTCCACGCGCTTACGATTTGCGAAAAGTTCCGGCAATTCTTGAATCCAAACGGAGTTGGATTGAAACGGTCAAACAACGGTTCGATAAACTTCCCAGACCGGAGCCGGTCGAAATGCGGCCCAAGGAAATTGCGTTAACCGCATTATCAAAAATTTGGCAGATCGAATATGTCCAAACAAAACGGCGCTCAATCGTTGTTCGCGAATTGGAAATAAATCGGCTGCTCCTTTCCGGGAAAATTGACAGCGAACTGGCTTGTCGGCGCGCTCTCCGAAAATGGCTTTTGCGCAAAGCGAGTGAAACCCTCCTGCCGTGGCTGCAACGCGTGAGCGAAGAAATGAGGCTGCCGTTTGCGAAAAGCATGGTGCGTTTGCAACGTTCACGCTGGGGAAGTTGCTCTCGCCGAAAAACCATCAGCTTGAATGCGAAACTGTTGTTCCTTTCGCCAGAGCTTGTCCGTTACCTGTTCATTCACGAATTGTGTCACACGATTCAGATGAATCACTCAATCCACTTTTGGACGTTGGTCGAAACAAAAGAACCCAATTACAAAAGTTTGGATAAAAAAATGTCTAACGCAATGCGCCTGGTGCCTGCCTGGGTTTAGTTTTTATTTTTCAGTTCTGTTCGCGATTTTATTACTTGTCCGAAACGAGATCGGAACTAAAGTTTTCTTCCTGCCGAACAACACAAAGCCAGAAAAATTTATGAATCGAGAAGTCGTAAAAAAACGGCGGCTGAACACCGCGCGCCCAACGCCCCGCAGGAAATCATCTGCGCAATCCGGCATAAAACAGAAGGAAACTCCTCCGAGCCAGCCAGATCAGTTGCGCAAACAACACGCGGAGTTGCAAGCGATCCTGGAAAGCATCGCCGAAGCGTTGATTACATTGGATGCAAAAGGAAATATCCTTTCGATAAACCAAGCAGCATTGGATCTGCATGGATTTACGAACAAAGAAGAATTTCCCATCAACCGCGAACAGTCCGCCAAAGTTTTTACGGCCACTTACCCGGATGGGGTCAGCCCCTATCCACCGCACCTATGGCCAGTAACACGGGCTTTGCGCGGAGAGAAAGTTATGGATTGCGAAATTCATGTTGCACGGCGCGACACTGGCAAAAGTTGGATTGGTTCTTACAATGCCATTCCACTTTCTGATGAATCCGGAAAAATAGTGCAGGTGGTGGTCACGATTCACGACATCACCAAACGCAAGTTGGCGGAAAAAGCGTTGCTGGCAGCGGAACAAAAACTCAGCAACCACGCCGCCGATCTGGAAAAGATCATTCAAGAACGGACAGCAAAACTGGAAGAGAACATCGCCTCTCTTGATACGTTTTGTTACAGCATTGCACATGATTTGCGCGCGCCGGTGCGAGCGATGCAAGGGTTTACCCGCGCCTTATTGGAAGACCATTCAGAATCACTTGATGCGACCGGAAAAGATTTTGCTCAGCGCATTGTTGCTTCCGCACAACGGATGGATTTGTTAATTAGTGATTTATTAGAATACAGCCGGCTCAGCCGACAGACGTTTGATTTAGAACCGGTGAATTTAAATGCAGAAATTGAAAAAGCGCTCCATATGCTTTCGGATCGGGTAGCGACAGGAAAAATTGAAGTCGCGCCGCTGCCAAAAGTTCTCGCTCACCCAACGGTCATACAACAAATCCTGCACAACTTAATTTCCAATGCGTTGAAGTTTGTCGCGCGGGGGATTTCTCCACAGATCAAAATTTGGGCAGAGACAAATCAAACAAACGTTCGCCTCTGGATCGAAGATAACGGAATCGGAATTCCAAGTGAGTTTCGTGAAAAGATTTTCGTTCTTTTTGAGCGTTTGAACGGCGGATGTTATCCTGGAACGGGTGTAGGACTGGCTATCGTGCGAAAAGCTGTGCAACGAATGGACGGAGCAGTTGGTGTCGAGTCAGAGCCGGGGAAAGGCAGCCAATTTTGGGTTGAGTTTCCGGCCGCGCCAAAAATTAAGGATCGCAAATAAAGTTCAAACCGGCACAACTGCCGTATGATTTGCAATCCTAAATCTCTCAGGTTTTCACTGATTTTAATTTTTTAAACTTTTTAAGGACTTCTCTCTTGAGCTGCGGCGATTAGCGATTAGAATGCCAACCGATGTCGCAAGGTTTACATTTATCACAGAGAATGTCGCTGTCGCAGGTGCTGGCACCGCAACTGCAACAGTCTCTGGCTTTGCTGCAAGCGCCCTGTCTCGAACTGAAAGCGTTGGTCGAACAGGAAATGCAGCAGAATCCCATTCTTGAAGAAGTAAACCCGACCGAAGTTGAGCAAGCGGAAAAAGTTTCCGAAGAAGGTTCAGCCGCAATCGACAATTCCGACCCAACCGAACCGCCGCCCGATGTCAATTTCGATCCAGCGACCGAAAAACCGAGCAACGAACCAGTTGATGATTTTCAAGCCGAGTTCGAAAAACTAACGCAACTCGATCAGGAATGGCGTGATCATTTTTCACAAACGAATTTGCCAGCCCGCTCTAATCCTGAAGCAGAAGAGAAACGCCAGTTCATGTTTGATTCGCTGGTGGCTGCGACTTCATTACAAGAAACTCTTCTGGAACAAATGCGGACGTCGAATATTACCCGCGAACAGTGGGGCATTGCCGAAATGATCATCGGCAACATCGACGATTACGGCTATTTGAATCCCAGCCCGAATTCCAAGCCGCTGCTGACACCGCAGCAAATCACCGAGTCGCTTTCTTACGCCACCAATATTCCGGTTGATAAGATCTTAGAAGTGCTGAAAATCGTTCAAACGTTCCATCCTCCCGGTGTCGGAGCGCGAGATTTGCGAGAATGTTTACTGCTCCAATTGGATCGTTCTGGCCGCAAAGAAACTTTGGAATATAAAGTCATCGATCAATACATGGAGGCGCTTGGCAAAAGACGTTTCCCGGAAATTGCTCGCGGTTTGGGGATTGAAGTGGACGAAGCACAGGAAATCGCTGCGAACATCGCGCATCTCGAACCGCGGCCCGGTCGTGATTTTCTACCAAACGACGATCGTTATATTTTGCCGGAAGTTTTTGTGCAGAAAGTTGGAGAAGATTTTAACATCACGACCAATAACGAACACATTCCGCATCTGCGCATCAGCAATACCTACAAAGATTTGATGGCGCAGGCCAGCAGTTCAGCGGAAGTGCGCGAATACATTCGTGAGAAAATTCGTGCCGGAAAATTTCTGATCAAAAGTTTGCACCAACGGCAGCAAACGATTTTGAACATCGCCAAGGAAATTGTGCATCGCCAGCGCGAGTTCATGGACAAAGGGGTCGCGCATTTGAAACCGATGACGATGGTGCAAGTCGCAGAAGTCGTTGGCGTTCACGAAACGACGGTCAGTCGCGCGGTTTCGGCGAAGTACATGGATACGCCACAGGGAATTTTCGAGATGAAATATTTTTTCACTTCGGGAATCCAAACGTCTGATGGCGTTGGCATGTCGAACAAAAGCGTCAAAGACATGATCGAAGAAATGTTCCGTCAGGAAGATCAATCCAAGCCGCTGTCCGACCAGGAAATTGTGAAAATGCTGGGTGAAAAAGGAATCGTGATTGCTCGCCGCACCGTGGCCAAGTATCGCGCAGAACTGAATATTCTCCCGTCGAATCTGCGGAAGGTTTACTAAGGTCCGCAGACTCTATTTTTTTAACGCCGCTTTCGTTTCAGCCTGAAGTTCCTCAAGCTCCGGTTTCAAATCTTCTTTGTCGGCTTTGCTCATACGGTCGATGAATAAAATTCCATTCAGATGATCGGCTTCGTGTTGAACTGCCCGTGCCAAAAGTCCGCCGCAACGAAATTCAAACTTTTTTCCATTCCGATCCAAAGCGTGAACCTCGACTGATTCAGGCCTTGAAATGTCCGCATACATTTCTGGAAAACTTAAACAGCCTTCCGGCCCCGCAACGGGATCATTGAGTGGTTTGATTTCTGGATTAATCAAAACCAGTGGCATGAACACCTCGACATCCGATGAGGTGCCGTTCAGTTCCAAACTCGATGGGCGATCTGTAATTCCTCGCACGTCGATGACGGCAAGCTGCAAGGCTTTGCCGATTTGTTGCGCGGCCAGTCCGATTCCACGAGCCGAACGCATCGTCTCAAACATGTCATCGATGAGTTTACTAATTTCATCAGTGATCGATTCGATGCGCGCTCCCTTTTGTCGCAAAACTGGGTTGCCGTATTTGGTAACAGTTAAAATCATTTTAATTTTGAAAAGCGAATTTCGCATCCCGAATTGAGAGGCACGAATCCCGCGTTGAGTTCCCGTTTATTTTCCCGGCCAATTTTGCATCATTTCGGCCAACTGGCGAATCGTCGGACTTTGCGCTGTCCGCACGTAATAACCACTCGTCGTCACGCCGGTCAGGACGCTCATCGCATTATTGAAGCCCAATAATTTGCCGAGGCAAAAACCGGAATTGAAATGGTCGCCTGCGCCGGTCGTAATCAGCGGCTTTGGGATGAACGGGCCTTCGATAATTTCCGCATCATCCGAACTGACCGCGAGAGCGCAACTAACCGGATGAATGACCAGCGTGTTGATTCGCAAACCGCGGCTCATCTCACAAGCCAGCGCCAGCAATTCTTTCGGCGAATTCGCTTCCGCGCGAAGCCCCATCACTTTCGCGATTTCAAAACTTTCTTTTTCGTTCAAGCCGAGAATGACATCAAAATATTTTTCAAATCGTTTTATTAAATCAAGCGCTTGGAAAATATCTTCGCGCGTTCGCTTTTCCGGGTCAGCGAGATCAAAGAAAATTATTCGGCGCGGGCCACTGAACGAAGCACAAAGTTCTTTGAGCAAAGAATCCCAAAGCTCGCTCATGTAAGGAATCATCGTCCAGTTCACAAAGCCGATCAAATCGGACTGGTTAAATTTTGCGGCAAAATTTTCACGACCAAAGCGCGATTGAATATTCGCCCAGGTGACTTCTTTGAGCGGCGTCATTTTGCCCAACATCAATTTGCCGTCGTCGAATTCCAAGGCGTCAGTGTGACTTGCTTCAGCGATGCTGTGAGTCTCAACTCGTTTTGCGAATTCGTTGAAAACTGGATGCAACGTGGGATAGCCGAGCGCGCCGAGATACGTCACTTTCAAGCCAAGGCTCGCTAGTGCATTTGCCATAATCGGCCCATTGCCACCGAGTTTGGTGTGTTGTGTCGCCAGTTCGATGTTCGTGCTTTTTCCAGCGGCGGCAGAAATGCGTTCGCCGAATTGTTTGATCGTGCGAATGCGTTCAAATTTTTCCGCGCTTTCGCGTTTGTCCACGGCGTGGATAATTTCGTCAACAAATCCATCGACGCCGACAAAGGCCGTGAGTTTTGCTGCACTCGATTCTGCCGCTAATAATTTTGCTGCGCATTCCTGGCGCAATTGAGGTGAATTCATTTTCAAGAAACCCGTGATTAATCAGTGGAGACTCCGACGATTTTCAAAACGCGTTCTAAATCGTCATCGCTGAAAAAGCGAATATCGAGCGAGCCTTTGCCTTGTCGATAGCGCAATTGAACTTTTGTTCCGAAGCGTTCGCGCAATTTATTTTCCAGATCGGCCACGTTGGCATCGCGAATCGCTGGTTGGGCGGAAGATTTGGTTGAAACAATTTTTCCCTTTTGGATTTGCGCGATGAGTTCTTCGGTCTGCCGAACGTTCAACGATTTTTTTAAAATGCAATCCGACGCGAGTTTTTGCTCAGCTTCCGTTGTAAGGCCCAAAATAACTTTGCCGTGCCCAACCGAAAGTCGTCCTTCACGAATGAGCGTTTGCAATTCGGGCGCAAGTTTCAACAGACGCAATGCATTCGCAACCACGGTGCGGCTCTTGCCAACTTTGATCGCGGCTTCTTCCTGCTTGAGTTGGAATTGCCCGATCAATTGCGAGTAGCCGAGCGCTTCTTCGATGGGATTGAGATTTTCGCGCTGAAGGTTTTCGATGAGCGCGAGTTCGAGAACTGCGCGATCATCGGCTTCACGAACGATGATTGGAATTTCCTTCAAACCGATGAGTTGCGCCGCGCGCCAGCGACGTTCTCCTGCAATTAACTCAAATCCATCGCCGCTTTTGCGAACGATGAGCGGCTGAACAATCCCCTGCTCTTTGATGGAATCGGCCAGTTCACGAAGTGATTCTTCGGAAAAATCTTTGCGCGGTTGAAACGGACATGGCCGGACTTGCTTGATGGCAACACGCTGAATGCGATCACGAGAATCGATGGCGATGGTTTGCGCCGGAGAAGATGCCGGAGCCTGCCCCGCCGGAGAAACTCCGCCGAGCAATGCGCCAAGACCGCGACCTAAAGCTGGTTTTGCCATGCGCAAAGGATGAAGGCAAAGGGCAGAAGGAAAAAGTAAAAAGTGCGTTGGTGGGGCGAGGCTGCTGACGAACCGGCTCGCGAGGACGCTCGCCCCACCGATCTCCCTTTTGCCTTTTTCCATTCTTCTTTTGGCTTATCTTTTTCTCGTGAGCAAAAAGAGCGCGAAGATTGCGGCATTGATTGAACGACATCGCGGCCAGGAACTAAGTCCGTATTACCTCGGCTATTTTGAACTTTTCAATGCGCAACTTTTTTACGAATCACACGACGTCTTGGAAGAACTTTGGTTGCCGATTCGCAAGGAGGCGGCCGGAGATTTCTACAAAGGCTTGATTCAACTTGCCGGCGCATTTGTGCATCTGCAAAAAAATCGGCTGCGCCCGTCCGCAGCACTTTTTAAACTCGCGCGAACGAATCTGGAAAAATATCCGAGATGCCATGAGCAATTGGATCTCATGCAGTTGCTTGGTGTGATTGAGGAATGGTTGATACGTCTTGAAGAAAATAATTTTAGCCAGAACCCGCTCGTGAATTGCACCGCGCCAAAATTATCGTTGGTGGAAACGTAGGGCGCGTCACTCCGTGCGCGCCATCTCCAATCTCGCCATGCTGCGGCGCGCACGGAGTGGCGCGCGCCCTACCACTTCTATTTTGCCGCTGGCATCATTCCGGTTTGCCGCGCGTAATTGAACAGGCCACCTGCATCCACCACGGGACGTACGTCGCCGAGCGGTTTGAAAGAATAAACTTTTCCAGTTGCTTGCACGGTCACACTCGCTTTGTCCAAATCAACGGTAACGACATCGCCGGTTTTCAGGATGTCGCACAAACGATCAGCGCATTCGCACGGATAAAGTTCGCCGGTCGCGACGCAGTTGCGGAAGAAAATGCGCGCGAAACTTTCCGCCAAAATTATCCGGGAGTTGGCCGAGCCAAGGGCGATGGGCGCATGTTCGCGCGAACTGCCGCAGCCGAAATTCCGACCCGCAACCACGATGGAATAATCGCTGTCGAGTTTGCCTTCCTTGACGAAACGAACCGGATAAAGCGATTCCGGCAAACCGGCGAGCGCGAAACTGCCGAGCTTCTCGTATTCTTCAGGAATCGTTGGAACGAGATTGAGATATTGGGCAGAAATAATTTGGTCGGTGTCGATGTTGTCGCGCACCACGTAAACTGGACCTGTAAAAACAGATTGCATGCGAACAAATTGGAGGTTCAGCGAACCGTTTTCAATCAAGATTTGTCGATCCGTTTTTCATTCCCATGTAGGAGATGACGTGAGGAGGGTCTGATTTCTCCCGAAGATTTAAAATGAGCCTCCTCACGTCGTCTCCTACATTTTTTAGAAACGAAACCAAACAAAAATAAAAGCAGCGACGACAAGGAGGGCAACAATCCACCAGAACCAATGCAGACCGTGCGGGACAATTTTCTTTTTTTCGTCGAATTCGTTTTCGACGAACTTATCGTAATTGAATTCTTCATCGGGCAGATCGAGGCCGCCGACGTGGGCTTCGTCTGACCAGCCGGTTTTTTCGTCGGAACCACATTCAGGACAAACTTTGGCCTTTCGCGGCAAGTCCGCACCGCAATTGGGGCAATTATCCATGGAAAAGTTTTGGGTTATGAGTTTTTGAATTTTAAGTCGACGCAAATTTAAAACTCAAAACTTAAAATTCGAAACCCCTTTACCCCATTCCCGCGTATTCTTCGTCGGTTACGAGGTCGAGTCCCATCAGGATGTAGTCGTGCGCGATGGCTTGCATGTCTTTCACGTACTCGGGCAAGCGAACAAGCGTGCTAAAACCGAGAAGTGAAAACATTTTGATTCCGCCTTCTTGTTTGCCGATAAATTCGGCTTCAACTTTTTCCAATCCGCATTGTCGCGCAATCTCGACGGCTTCGTTGACGAGTTCACGGGCGAGTCCGCGCCCACGATATTCTGGATGCACATGCACGCTAATCCGCCCGATATGCCGACGCCAGCCGCCGAGTTGTTGATGCAGCGTGGCAACGCCAGCAATTTTTCCGTCGCACACAGCGAGCAACGGGAGGTTGCGTCCTAGATCAATATTTTGACACCAATCGCCGACGACAGTGCGATCGGTGACACGATGTTTAATGAACATCAATTCGTGCGGCGGCATGGCCTGAAAAAATTCGTGGAAATTTTTCTCGTCGTCAGGTTCCAGCGGACGCATGACGCATTGAAAGTTTTCGTGGCAATGAATTTCCTTTGGATATTCGTCGAGGGCAGATTCGAGCGACATAATTAATCGGGGTTAAGTTGTTCCCAGTATGCAAAAAATCCCCCCTGACTCAAGGTTCAATTTTGCTTCGAGTGAGAAAGTTCGCCGGTGATACCGTAGCCGTTTTCGAACTGGCGTTCATCAATGGAAGATGGGTCAACACTCCAGCGGGAAGCGAGGACGGGAACACGTTCTGAATTTAATGCCAGCACCTCTTTTTGCTCAAAGCCAACTGTCCCGCTGGCATAATCGAACAGACCAAGTTTCAAATCTTTTTCCGCGGCGGTGGGCGGCCCTTGGTTCCAAAGAGTTTCTCCGGCCCAGGCATAAGCGCGAAATACGCGACCTTTATCAATCAGCGCCCACGCATGATGATTGAGCACCCGATTCGTGCTGAAAAATTGAATTTGCCCAAGCTTGCGACTCAAGTTGGTTAGAAAATGAAAACATTCATCCACGTCTTCACTCGGGTCAGGCAAACTGGAGCCCACCACTAAAATCCAACCAGAAACCGGCGGAGAAATGAACAGCTTGCGTTCGCGCGCTTCGATCAAACCTTCTTCCCATGAACACGGCATCGGCGCGTGCAAATGCAACGCCGTTTGAACGGTTGCAGGATTATGACCCTTTATCGCGAGCCAGCGGCAAGGTTGACCGAAAAGAGATTCGCGAAAGCTCGCCTTAACGAAAAAGCTGGGAGAAAAATTTAAGCGCACACTGTGCTCGCTGGCTTCACGTCGTTGCCGTGACCAGCGAATCGCGGAGAAGACGAACAGAACGCCCATTCCCAAAACCAATCCAAAAGGAATCAGCATCAAAAGCTTCACGGCCTCGTTGAACTCCAGTCCACTCATCTTGAGTCAATTTACGCTCCTCTTTCACATCTTCAAATGGAAAACTTTTGTTTACACAAATTTTTCCATTGCAAAGTAATCGCGGCTTGATTGGCGCACGCAAACGCAGTTTCATTTTCCAATCTTGAACGCTTCAAAAATATTTAGCTCATTCGTAGCTTGCTTTCTATTCATCTCATCAGCCAAAGCCACACAACCTTTTGAAATCTTCGACGGCGATCGAGTCATTCTTCTCGGCGACACTTTGATCGAACGCGAACAGGAATTCGGCTGGCTCGAAACGCGACTTTACACCCGTTTTTCCGACCGAAAATTCATCGTGCGCAATCTCGGTTGGAGCGCTGACACGCCATTTGGAGAATCCCGCGCGCGCTTTGATTTTGCGCAAAACGGAAAAGGTTTTGAACAAATCAAAGAACAAATTACCGCGTTAAAACCGACGGTAGTTTTTCTGGGTTATGGAATGGCCAGTTCTTTTGCCGGCGAGGACGGCGTTGCGAAATTCAAAAACGATCTGAACAACTTGATTGATACGATTCAGGGAATGTCCGAGAGCAAAAACGTGCGTTTTGTTTTGCTCAGTCCCATCCGCCACGAAAAACTTCCCGCGCCGCTTCCCGATCCCACTGAACACAATAATCTACTCGCGCTTTACAGCACCGCCATTGCTCAAATTGCGCGCGAACGCGATCTTCCATTCATCTCCCTGTTCGATTGGATTCCCGATGGAAGACAATCCATTACCGACAACGGTATCCATCTCAACGCGCACGGTTATAATTTGCTGGCCGAAGCGATTGAAAAAAATCTCGGTTGGAAACCGATTCGTCTGAACGAGAAAAAAGCTGAACCGCTGCGCCTGATCATCGTCGAAAAAAATAAGTTGTTCTTCAACCGGTGGCGTCCACAAAACGAAACGTATCTCTTCGGCTTTCGCAAATACGAACAAGGACAGAACGCCAAAGAAATTCCGATGTTCGATCCGCTCGTCGCAGAGCAGGAGGAAAAGATTTTTGAACTGAGACAGCCGGGTGGCAAAAGTTCGGAGGCCTACTCGGAAAAATCGCTAGATAAACTTTTTCAAAGAATGGACAAACTCTCCGCGCCATTTGAAAATACGACGACGAATCGAACGTTGCCCGATTTCGAAGTCGCTCCTGGTTTCGAAGTGAATTTGTTTGCCGAAAATCCGCAGCTCGCCAAACCAATTCAAATGAATTTCGACCCGCAAGGCCGCTTGTGGATTGCCAGTTCGTCCGTCTATCCCCAAATCGAACCGGGCCAAAAGGCGGACGACCACATTTTGGTGGTTGAAGATACGAACGGCGATGGCGTCGCCGACAAATCCACTATTTTCGCCGATGGCTTGTTGATCCCGACCGGCGTTGCGCCGGGCGATGGCGGAGTTTACGTCGCACAAGGTACGCAACTTCTGCATTTCAAAGACACCGACGGCGACGGCAAAGCGGACCAAAAGAAAATTGTGCTTTCGGGATTCGGCACGGAAGACACGCACCATATTTTGCACACGTTGCGCTGGGGAAATGATGGGCAACTTTATTTCGATCAATCCATTTACATCCACAGCCACATCGAAACTCCCAATGGCATCGTGCGGTTGAACAGCGGCGGGATTTTTAATCTGCGTCCGTCCAAAATGGAGCTGGAAGTTTTTCTGCGCGGCTTCTGTAATCCGTGGGGACACGACTTCGATCAATTCGGCCAATCCTTCGTCACCGATGGCGCGGGATTCCAGGGAATTACCTACGGAATTCGCGGCGCGACCTATTTCACTTACGCCGAGATGCGACGCGAGTTGAAAGGAATCAGTCCGGGCAGTTATCCGAAATTCTGCGGACTGGAAATTGTCGCCAGCAAACAATTTCCTGATGACTGGCAAGGCAGCTTGATCACATCGGATTTTCGCGCGCATCGCGTGGTTCGTTTTTCTGTCGAAGAACAAGGCGCTGGCTTTGTGACTAAAGATATGCCCGATTTGTTGCGCACGACGAATGTTACGTTCCGTCCCATCGACGCGAAGTTCGGACCGGACGGCGCGCTTTACATCGCCGATTGGTCGAATCCAATTATCCAACATGGCGAAGTGGATTTTCGCGATCCGCGCCGCGATCACGAACATGGCCGCATCTGGCGCGTCGTTGCAAAGAATCGCCCTCTCGTCGAAAAACCAAAACTCGTCAAAGAAAAGAATAGCGAATTGCTCGACGAACTTCTTTCGCCCAATCGTTTCAATCGCGAACAAGCCCGTCGCGTCCTTACCGAGCGCGGCGCAAAAATCGAAAAAGATTTAGCGAAATGGACACAAGCTCATCCGACAGAAAAAGCCTCGCTCGAAGCGCTCTGGACGTATCAGGCAATTGATGTTGTTCAGCCCGACCTTCTCGAAAAATGTCTCAAGACAAGCGATGGACGAGTTCGCGCCGCAGCCGTTCGTGTTTTCAGTGCGTGGGCGGATCGTTTGCCCAATGTGCCGAAAGTTTTAGCGCAATTGACGAACGATGCGCATCCCCGCGTTCGCCTCGAAGCAGTTCGCGCCGCCGCCAAAATTCCCACGGGCAATTCAGCCGAACTTGTCCTGAACGTTTTGAACAAACCGATGGATTCATTTCTGGATTACGCTGTTTGGCTGAGCATCAACGACCTCGCCAAACCGTGGGTTGAATCCATCCAGACCGGCGACTGGAAACCTGACCGACGCGAGAAGCAACTAGAGTTCGGCCTGCAAGCCATCGAACCCAAAATGGCCAGCGCAATTCTGAGCCGGCTTTTGACAACCAAACCTCTCGCACGCGACGGCCAAGGCGCATGGATCGAATTGATTGGCCGCGCCGGTGGCGCGAAAGAATTGCAACTTCTCTTCGAGCAAGTTTTGAAAAATGGATTTGATGAAGCGACCACAGTTCGCGCTTTGACCGCGCTCAACGATGCCTCGCGTTTGCGACAAATTAAACCGCCCGCGCCACTGGAAAACATCGGAACTCTTTTTGAAAATCCGAGTGAGAAAATCCGCATTGCAGCCGTTCAACTGGCTGGAACCTGGAAAGATTTAGGAAATAATTTCCCTAAATTAATTGAGATGGCTGGTGCCGCGAACACTTCCCCTGCCCTGCGCGAAGCAGCTTTCACGTCACTTCGAGAAGTTGGCGGTAAAGGAGCAATTAACGGCCTGACACCACTAGCTGAGAAAAATGGTTCTATCGAAGTTCGTCGTCTAGCTGTGCAATCGATGGCCTCTCTCGATTTGAAAAAAGCCGCACCGCTCGCGCTTTCTGTTCTGGCTGATTTGCCGAATGAAGACGCCGCGTTGAATCTTTGGCGCTCACTCCTGAATAACAAAGGCGCAGCGGAAACTTTGACGCGCGCGCTTCCACAAAGTGGCCTTTCAGCGAACGCGGCAAAATCAGGATTACGGGCCGCTCGTGAAAACGGGCGCAACGAACCTGAGTTAGTACTCGCTCTCACTCGTGCCGGAAATCTTGACGATGCGGAGAAAATTTTGACCGCTGAAGAACTCAAAAGTCTTGCCGCATCTGTGACCAGCAACGGCGATCCGGCGCGCGGCGAAAAAATCTTTCGCCGTTCACAACTCGGTTGCGTCAGTTGTCATTCCATCGGCGGCGCAGGCGGAAAAGTCGGACCAGACATGACCTCCATCGGAGCCAGCGCGCCAATCGATTACCTCATCGAATCCGTCTTGTATCCAAGCAAAAAAATCAAAGAAGGTTTTCACGCCATCATGCTCGAAACAAAAGATGACCAGGAACTCTCCGGCATTTTGGTGCGCGAAAATAACGACGAAATTGTTTTGCGCGACGTGGCGAATAAAGAATTTTCCGTCCCGAAAAACAATGTAAAAAATCGCCGGATGGGCGGCTCGCTCATGCCGTCCGGCTTGATCGACAACCTGACCAGCTCCGAGCAGATCGATTTATTCCGCTTCCTGTCCGAACTCGGCAAGCCGGGGAATTACGACGCATCAAAAGGAAACGTCGCTCGTGTCTGGAAACTTTTACCCGGCAAACACACCGTCGAACAATTCGGCGAACAGAAAGTTGTCGCCGACGGATTAAGCACGAATTGGATTTCCACATTTAGCCACGTGGACGGGAAACTTGGCCGCGACGAACTGAAAACTGCCTTGGAAGATAAATATCAGGGAATTGTCGCACTGTTTGCTGGAACGCAATTCCAGGTCGCAAAAGCCGGGCAAATTCATTTCAAGATTTCTGAAGCTCCGGGTGTCGTAACATGGATCGACGGAAAGCCAATAAGCGTGAACAGTCCGTTCGCCGCTGAATTATCTGAAGGCGTTCATACTATCATCTTCAAACTTGATCACAAAAAGTTGCCGGAATTTCTGCGACTTGAGTCGCCCGACGCAACGTTTTTGGTGAACTGAGATTGGGTAGCACCTGCGTCTCGCAGGTGCGATGAGAACAAGAAATCTACACCCGCCGGAGGCAGGTTGCTGCCCGATGCTTATTTCAACCCCGCCAGAAACTCGATCAGATCGCGCAGTTCAAACTTAGTGAGCACTTTTCCCAATCCTTCTGGCATCGGCGACAAACCCTGCTCCCGTTTTTCGATTTCTTCCTTTTTGATTTTCACGATGCCGTCCTCCGGGGAATTCAAAACCAATTCATTCTTGTCTTCACTTTTCACCAGACCCGCCGCAGCCGTTTCATTCTTCAACGTCACAACGATATTCTCAAAGCCGGATGCAATTTGTTTGTTCGGTTCAAGAATCGATTCCAGAAAATATTCGCGCGTTTGCCTTTTCGCGAGGTCGCCCAAATCCGGGCCGACATTTCCGCCTTTGCCTCCAATGGCGTGACAACGCAGGCAAGCGACATCTTCGCGCTCGTGAAAAATTTTTTTACCGCGCTCTGCATCGCCGCCAACAAGCGCGACTCGAAAATCGGCAAGTGAATCGTCTTTCGGAAGTTTCGTTTTGAACGCCGCAATTTTTCCGGACAAATGCAAATCAGAATGTTTCTCCGCTGCATCGAGCAAATCGAGTTGCAGTTCGGCAGCAATTTTTCCAGCGAGCAAGAGATCCAATTGGCGAAGTAAAACTTCGGTTGCAGAAGCGTTGGTTAATTTCCCGAGCGTGGCAAAGGCCGTTTGATTGATTCGCAAATCGGTTTCCGTCGCGAGCAATCTTTCCAGAAGCAGCGGCGTTTGTTCCGGCGCGAGCAAAGCGACTGATTTGATTCCTTCACGACGCAATTCACTGTGGCTGTCCCCCAGCGCGAGTTCGACGGCTTTCGGCAATGCATCCGATTTAAATTCGGCAAGCGCCTGTAAAATCTCAACGCGCACCGATGCTGATTGCGATGTTTTAAAAAGCGGAAATAACTCCGATGAATTCAGCTTCAATTTTCGCGCGCAACGAACCGTTGCCAGCAAAACTTTTTCCGAATCGCTTTTGAAAAGCTCACTCGAAACGGAAACAAAAGCGTTTTGCGCCAGCCCGACTTCTCGCTTTGGCAGCGGACGCCAAAGTCCCATCACACGATCCAGTGGACTTGGGTTTTCCCAATCGGAAAGAGCATTAACAGCCTCGGCTCGCATCGCCTCCAGCGCATTTGTGTTTACAGCAAAAGTGGCGAGCGCGACTGCGTTTGAATACTGTCCAAGGCGAAAGTTCGCATTGACCGCGCGGCGAAGAATTTGTGTTTGCTCGCTCGTTCCAACTTTGGTGAAAGAAGAATTCAATAAAGCGGCGAGTTGCGGCATCGCATCGTTAATCGGAGCGTCATTGATGGCGCGGGCGGCTTCGTTAACCAGCTTCGGATTGGCATCGTTTAGAAACTGTGAAATTTCTGGTCGCTCCATCCGTCGCATTGTCAACAACGCCGCGCGACGAATGGAAACGTTTTCATTTTTCGCCGATGATTGAATCGCGTCAAAATCGCCGATGTTCACGAGCGCGAAAACTCCAGCGTGGACGAGATAGGCGTCTTGATCGGCATTTTGTTTGAGCATTTCAAGAAGTGACGCGATGGATTGCTTATCCTTTAATTTCCCCAAGCTCATTGCTGCAAAGAACCGAACACGCAAACTGGAATCGCCTAATGCTTTAACTAAAGATTTCGTGGCATCGCTCGAAGAATGGTTTGCAAGGCTCATCGCCGCCTGTGCACGAACTTCCGAGTCGGCATCTTGAATGAGCGGTAAGAGTTGTGTCATTTGCATTTTGGAATAACCAACAAGCTGTCCTTCGTTCGTAAGTTTTTTATCAACAGTCAAATTCGCATTGGTTTTTTGGGCCGGATCAAATACGCGGTAAATGCGCCCGCTTTCCGGCATTGAATAACTGGTTCCCCAATCGGAAACGTAAACTGAGCCGTCGGGGCCGAAATCCACATCGGTTGCGCCGAGGTTCCAGAGGAATTTTTCTTTCTCGACGACTTCATAACTCGCGCCTTTCGATTTTACGGCGAATGACCAGACGCCTTTCGGAAAATCGCACGCGAGAAAATGGTTTTGATATTTCTCCGGCAAACCAGTTCCTGAATAAAACGCCAAACCGGACGGGCCTTGTGCGACTTCGCCGGAATACGGGAGCGAGCCATCGATGCCACCGAGCCAATTATTTTCCTGAACCCACGGGCCGTAGCCATCCATGAATTGGTATGAAGCGCGCCAACCGTAATCCCCGCCTTCGACGACGTAAATAAAACGCGACTTGTCTTCACCCGCCGTATCGTTGTCGTCGGTGAAAAGATTGCCGTATTGATCGAAGGCGAGTTCCTGAGGGTTGCGCAGTCCGGCCGCAAAAATTTCCAGTTCCGAGCCGTCAGGATTGCAACGCAACACGCCGCCGCTGTCGGGATTATTTAAAAATTTTCCTTCTTTGGTGTGGACGGAAAATCCACGATCGCCGCAACTGAAATAAATTTTTCCATCTGGCCCCATGGCGAGTCCGTGCAGATCATGGCCGCTCACGCCGATGTGAACACCAAATCCCGAAGCCAGTTTTTCAACTTTGGGTTTTGAATTATTGGTTCTGTCGTCGATTGAAATTTTCCACAGGTCAGGAATACAGGTGAACCAGACTTTACCTTTGCGGGCGAGAATTCCGGCGGCAGTTCCAGAAACGGTTTCATTGAAGCCTTCGGCAAGAATCAAAGACGTTTCCGCGCGACCGTCGCCATCACGATCTTCGACGAGCCGGATGAGTTCAGAATCTTTGGTGAGAAAATTAATGTTGGTGGCAAATTCCTTTTCCAAAAAGGCGGCGCGGTCTTCCACTTTGCGAAAGGACAAGTCGGCCATGAGCCAATTGGTTTCCCGGGTGATGTCGAAAATGGAGTCTTTGTAGCGATGCGTCTCAGCAATAAAAAATCGTCCACGCTCATCGATACTGAACGCGACGGGGTTTTTCAAAAGCGGTTCGCTGGCGAAAAGCTCTACCTTGAGTCCGGGCGCAGGCTGAAGTTTTTTGACGCTGAGTTCTGCATCGTTGGCCGCGCTGTGTTGCGCAAAAATTTTGAGAGGCAGGCAAAGCAACGTGAAAACTGCAAGGATGGGAAAGATCTGAAATACTTTTGATTGTCGCACGCCTTTCAGACTAATGAAGCGTCTTTTGCATTCAAGCAGCTTGAGGCGGGACTCCGCAGATTTTTTATCGCCATTACCCTGCTCTATTATGCTAAACTTTTAGCGAATGAATTTATCGACAGTGCCGTTTGAAATCAGCGATTCGATTAACGCGAAGATTCTTGCTATTTCCGAAGACAAGATTCAGGGATTTCAACGCGATCCGCTTGGAGAAATCTCTCGCCAATCGGGTGTCGAGTTGCCCGTTGTCATTGAACGAATCAAAGCGATGCTCGAAGCGGGGACAATTCGGCGTGTGCGACAAACTTTGCTCGCGACGAATCTGGCGCAAGGTTCGCTCGTCGCGTGGGAAGTGCCGCAGGAAAAACTTGATGCTGCTTTCAATTTCATGTTTGAGCAGGACCCGTTTTCCGGCCACGTCGTCACGCGCTCGACGGATGCCGCGACGCCTGGGTCGAATTATAAACTCTGGACGACGTTGAAAGTGCCGCAGGGTTATTCGATGACGAAGCATTGCGAATTTCTCGCGAAGAAAACCGGCGCGGGACATTTTCGTTTAATGCCGGCGAAAAGACTTTTCGCGCTTGGCGTCGGGCATATTCGTCGTCGCGGAATGGAGCCGGGCAGTAAAAGCGAGGAACTTGCAGAAGTAACGGAAGTGCAAGTCGTGAAACTAAATGATTTGGAATGGAGAATTCTCACCGCGCTCAAACGCGAATTTGCCGCTGAAGAACTTCATGAAAATATCTGGCAAGCTCGCGCCGAGGAAGCCGGAGTTCCGTTGCAAACTTTTTACGAAATTGCTGAGGACATGAATCGGCGGAAAATTATCGGACGCTTTTCCACTTTTCTCGAACATGTTAAAACGCACAAAGACGGCGATCGGGTGACGCGGTTTAACGCATTGTTTCATTGGGCGATTCCGGCGGGCCGCGAAATTGAAACGGGGCGCGAAGTTGGTCGTCACCACATTATGACGCATGCGTATTGGCGCGAAGGCGGACCGGAATTTCGTAACGTCAACATCATGGGCGTCGCGCATGGGACGGACAAAGCAGTTGTGCTCCAACACAAGGCGGCTATTGATGAGCATTTGAAAAGCGTTGGGATTCCAGTGAGTTACACGAATGTTTTCTGGGGCGGGCGCAGCGAAATCAAGCCGTCGGAGATTTCTCCATTTGCGTATCGTGAGTGGTGCAAGAGCATGGGATTAAATCCTGATGAGATGAAGGAATAAGAGAGAGACACGAATTTCACGAATTAGCACGAATTCAGAGGCTCATTCGATGAGCCTTTAAGGTTGTTCATTCTGCAAAAATTCGTGTCAATTCGTGAAATTCGTGTCTTTTCCAAAAAAATTTATACAAATTTCCACAGTCGGGTGTCTATCCAGTGATTGCAGGTGTGATTAACGTAAATTCCAATTGGTGCGAGTCACTTTACGAAGCACAAGCGGCGGCCTTGATTTTATATGGCCGCGCGCTCGGACTTTCGCACAGTGAAGCTGAAGATGTGTTGCAGGAAACATTCGTCGCGCTGCTGAAATTAATCGGCGCGCCTGAAAACCCCGCGCATTATTGCATCCGAAGTTTTCGCAATCGTGCTTTGAACTATCGGCGCAGTCTCTGGCGGCGTTTGACCCGCGAATTGGAATCGCATCGTTGGTTTGAATCGCGCTCGTCGGAAACCGAAGTCGAACGGAAAGCGATGCGTTGTTTAGAACAACTGCCTCCAGAACAGCGCGAAGTGATCGTTTTAAAAATCTGGCATGACCATACCTTTGAAAATATTGGCGAGTTGCTTGAGTTGTCGCCGAACACCGTTGCGGGCCGGTATCGCTACGGTTTGCAGAAACTCAGGACCTGTTTGAAAGGAGAAAATTATGAACGAGCCGAATCATTTGGAGAATCTATTGGCGTCCTGGACGCTGCGTCGCCCCTCAGCTAATATTCGCCACACCCTCTTTGCGACTGAGGCCGCGCCGGTACGAGCACATCGCCCGCGCATTTTGCTGAATTGGCTCGCACCCGCCACTGTTTGCGCTCTGACAATGCTCGTGATGTTGGGCGAACATTCTCATTCGTCGGCTCGCCTCGGCGAAACAGACACGAATCTTTTCTTTGCCAGTATCACGATGAACAGTGTGACTTCATTGAATTCCGCCGCTTCAGCCAAACCCGCCTATGTGTTGAGTAAAGCGGACTTAAATCTCGAACAGAACGTTTGGCGCATGGCCACTTTTGAATCGACAAACCGGGGCCAATCCCATTCAAGTATGGACTCTTTGCCATCGGGGAAGACGAACAGTTTAACGCATTAACATGAATCCAGAAAATACGAATCCGCCGGAACCAGCCTCCGGCAAGCCTTCTTCGCCTAAAAACCCAACTGTTCCACCCAAGGGCGCCGTGCCCGTGATTCCAAAAACGCCGCCATTTTTTCGCGGTGTCGATTGGACGAGTTTTGCCCTCACGTCACTGCTGGTCTTTATCGGTTACCTCTTGACACTGGCACCGGATTTAACGCTGGAAGATTCTGGTGAACTGGCCGTCGGCTCGTTTTATGCCGGGGTGCCACATCCGCCGGGCTATCCGGTTTGGACAATTTATTCGTGGCTATTCACAAAGCTCGTGCCGATTTCAAATATCGCTTATCGAGTCGGACTTTCTTCGGCCTTTGCCGGCGCATTGGCTTGCGGACTGATTGCGCTGATGACTTCGCGGGGCAGCAGCATGCTTCTGGAAAGCATCGGACAATTGAAAGGCATCGACCGGAAAAAAGAGAATTGGCTTTGTCTGGTCTGCGGTTTGGTCGCCGGTCTCGCCTTCGCATTCAACGGATTTTTCTGGAGCCAGGCCGTTATCGTCGAAGTTTACACGCTCAGCGTTTTGTCGTTCGCCGCTGTGCTTTGCTTTTTGCTGCGCTGGATGTACGCGCCACATCAACGTCGTTATCTCTATTGGGCCTTTTTCCTGTTCGGCATCAGTTTTACCAACCATCAAACGCTCATCGTTGCCGCAATGGGAATTGAGGCGCTTATTATTTTCGCCCACCCAAAAATTGGTCGCGATATTCTTCTCTGGAACATTTTGGGATTTCTGGGTGGACTCGTTATGAACGTTCCCGCCAAGTCAGCTCCGGGAACCCCCATCAATCCGCTCTTCACCATTTTCGTCGTCATTGGCATCGCTTCAATCGCCCTCTGTTTCTGGCTCGTCATCAAAACACGCGGGCTGCTGTCGGAATGGAAATCGACTTTGATCGTCGCCGGCACCTGGATTTTGGGCGCGGCATTTTATTTCTACATGCCGATTGCTTCCATGACGAATCCCCCGTTGAACTGGGGTTATCCACGCACTGCGGAAGGATTTGTCCACGCCTTTACTCGTGGCCAATACGAAAAAACTCATCCGACCGACAGCCTCGGACGATTGACCGAGCAGGTCATCATGTACACAAAGGGCGCCATTGAGGAATTCAACCCCGTTTATTTGCTGATCGCCTTCATTCCATTTTTCTTCCTGCGCCGAATGCAATCGCGAGAACGTGCCTGGATAATTGGACTGGCAACTATCTGGTTTTTTCTAGCGGCACTTCTGCTGATCTTACTCAATCCATCTACGGACAAACAAAGCGTTGAGTTGAGCAAAGTCTTTTTCACTTCGTCCTATGTCATGATCGCAATGGCCATTGGTTATGGACTGGCAATTATGGGCGGCGTGTTGCTGACGCAATACGAAAAATATCGCAAATGGGCCTTGGGCGGCGCGGCCGTCGCGACGGCGATCGCACTGATCGCCTTGGGTCTCCGCATTGAAGACATCTTCGGAGGTCGCACTGACGCTACGGGCTTGAAACTTTTCTTTCACGGTTTAAGTGAAGCTCTCAAGCACGGACGAAACTCGCTTGATATTTATCCCGGCGTTTTTCTCGTTGGTTTGTCCATCGCATTTTTATTCTTACTGATTTTCTTTCGTTCACGATTCCGCCTTGGCATCGCTCTGATTTTATTCGCGATCATGCCGACGCATCTGATCGTTTCGCATTGGGCAGACAACGAGCAACGCGACCACCGGTTTGGATATTGGTTTGGGCACGACATGTTCACACCGCCTTTTAACATTTATCCCGAGATGGCGCGTGACACGGTGCTCTTCGGCGGCACTGACCCGGGCCGGTTCAATCCGACTTACATGATTTTCTGCGAAGGATTTATCCCGCCGGAGAAAAGATTCGATCCCAAATTTGATCGTCGTGATGTCGTTCTCATTACGCAAAACGCGCTGGCCGATGGAACTTACTTGAGTTACATCCGGGCGCATTACAATCGAAGTGCGCAAATCGATCCGCCCTTTTTCCAAAACTTCTTCCATACGCGCGCCTTGTCGTTCCTTGATAAAATTTTTCTCAAGATCGGCGACGATATTGAAAAGGAACGACGCGTAGGAAACTCCTTTTTCAAAGACAAGGACTTCACAGATTTGAAAGGGCTGGCTGGCAAAATTCGAGACCGCAAAGACCCCGTTTCAGATTTTGTTTTCCAAAATTTGAAACCGGAAACACAAACGCTTTTATCCGGCGGCGATGAAAACAAACTGCGCGCAGCATTGGAAAAAGATCTGAACCTGATTCTGGAAAAGCCATCGCCTTCCAGCGAGAAAGAGGGAGAGAAAGAATCGAAAGAGAAAAAAAACCCTTTGGAAGAACCGCTCTATTCACCGGAAAGATTCAAAGACGTCAAATTGTCTGATCACTCTACCAAGTTCATCAAAGAGAATCCGCAAAGCCACACGCGGATTCGCTGGAACCGCCTCTTGCTGGAGGACGCTTATCCAAAGGAAATCGCAAAAAGCCAAGGGGGCGTTTTCCCTGACCTGGAAATTATCACACCGTCGCCGGAAGATTCTCAGCGTGCTTTCAATGAATATCTCGAAGATGCACAACGCCGTTATCATCTCAATCAAATGAAGCCGGGCGAAGACTTCAAAATCGAAGGCGGAAAGGTTCAAGTCTCCGGCCAGGTCGCCGTCATGAGCATCAACGGAATTTTGACCAAGATGATTTTCGATGCGAACCCGGGAAATGAATTTTATGTCGAAGAAAGTTTCCCGCTCGACTGGATGTATCCTTACCTGACTCCGTTCGGCATCATCATGAAAATAAATCGGCAGCAATTGCCGGAACTCACCCAGGAAATCGTGGATAAAGATCACGAATTTTGGAGCAAGTTTTCCGACCGGCTCATCGGCAACTGGATTACCTATGACACGCCCGTTCCCGAAATTTGTGCTTTCGCAGAACGCACTTACTTGCATCACGACTATAAAACGTTCAAAGGCGATCGCAAATTCGCTCGCGATGACAATGCGCAAAAAGCATTTTCAAAATTGCGCAGTTCGATTGGCGGAATTTACGCGTGGCGCGTGAGCAATTCAAAAGGGGCGGAACAGCAGCGCATGATCAAGGAGGCTGATTTCACTTTCAAACAAGCGTTCGCTTATTGTCCGTTCAGTCCCGAAGCGGTTTATCGCTACGTGAATTTGCTTCTCAGCATGGGCCGACTCGATGACGCCATCTTGATTGTCAAAACCTGCAAGAAACTCGATCCAGAAAATGGGTCGATTGATAGTTTACTGACACAAGTCGAAGGAATGAAAAAAGGCGGAGCGAACGCACGTCCAACTCCGGCACAATCTTCATTTGCTGAAGCAGTGCGGCTGATCCAAAACAAGCAAACCAATGAAGCGGTTCAGGCCTTGAATCAAATTTTGTCCAATCCGAATTCGGATGCACAAACGATGATGGGTGTCGCGCAGGCTTTCGTTCAACTCGGAATGGTCACGGGCGCTGAGTTGGCGGTTCAAAAACTCGTCACGCTTACACCAGACAATCCTGAAGCATGGTACAACCTAGGCGGTCTTCAAGCAGCCCAGGGAAAAACTGCCGCTACTCAGGCCCTGCAGAAGGCATTTGATCTGAGCGATGCACGATTGAAGAAAGATTCGAAAGCTGTCGATTTGAAAACCCACGCAAAGACAGATCCAAATCTGGAACCGATTCGCAAAATCCCGGAGTTTCAAAAACTGGTTGGCAAATAGCGGTTGAGCTAAACGCCGCATTCGTAATTCAACACAGACAGGCAATAAATTGCCGCCGTCTCGCAACGCAACACGAGACGGCCAAGAGTAATCGGAAGCACACCGGCAAGTTTTATCGCCTCCATTTCCGGCAATGTAAAATCGCCTTCCGGTCCAACCCAAATGCAGATGGACTGCGGCTTGCGCTTTTTCTCAGCAATAAACGTTTCGAAATATTCACGCGGATGACGGCTGTCGTTCTGCAATGAAGCAATCAGTGATAAATCAAATTTTTCCTCTCGCGCCAGAAATGCTTTTGGCGTCAGTGGCAGATCGATTTGCGGAAGCCACGGCTGGCCACATTGTTTGATGGCTTCAATGGTAGTCAGCCGCCACTTATCGAGTTTGTCCGCAGAACTTTCTTCATCGAGTTGGGTTATGACGCGGTCGGAAAGCACCGGCACAATTCGCGCGACGCCGAGCTCGGTCGCTTTTTGAATAATCGACTCAATGATTTTTCCTTTTGGAATCGCCTGGAGCAAAGTGATTCGATACGGAAGCGGAGGAGTGAAGCTCTTCTGCCGCACGGCAAGTAAAACAACTTTCTTGGAAACCTCGCGAACTTCACAAAAAAATTCATAACCAGCGCCATCAAGGACAATGACTGGTTCGCCAACACGAACCCGTAAAACCTGCGATGCGTGATGCGCCTCGCCACCCGTCAAAGTGAGCGTCGTTCCCTGACATTCGCTGGGAGGCAAATAAAACCGATGCATGAGTGGAGGTAACGGAAGAATTCCAAAACACGCAAGTGGAATGAAACGAAAGGTGTTGAGTTTTGGCGTCCCGTCAAATTCCGTCTAAAGGTGAATTTTTGAATTAAACTCTGAGAAAATATTTATTCAAGTGACGGATTCCGGCAGGACACCAAAATCAACAGGCGAGACGCCTGTTGCACCCAAATTTTATCGAAATAAATTCTTTGCCTTATCGAAAAAACCTTTGCTGATCGGATTCACATTCGCATCGCAGAGTTGCGAGAATTCCTCAATCTTCGCCCGTTGGGCTGCGTTCAGATGAGTTGGCACTTCCACCGTTACGCGCGCATGTAAATCCCCCGCCCCATAACCTTGCACATTTTTGACGCCCTTTCCCTTGAGACGAAAAAGCGTGTTTGGCTGCGTGCCCGGAGGAATTTTGATCTGGGCTGTTCCGGTCAAAGTCGGCACTTCAATCTCGGCACCCAAGGCGGCTTGCACGAAACTAATCGGCACTTCGCAAATCAAATCATCGCCTTCGCGCTCAAAGATTTCATGCGCCTTGATATGCAGCACCACATATAAATCCCCCGTTGGCCCACCTCGAACTCCCGCTTCGCCGTTGCCAGATGAACGCAACCGCGAACCAGTGTCCACGCCCGCAGGAATTTTCAACTTAATTTTCGACGTCTTTTCGCGACGCCCTGCGCCATGACAAACTTTGCAGGGCTTATCGACAATTTTTCCGCGCCCTTCGCAACGCGGACATGTCTGCGCGATACTGAAAATGCCACGAGAGTTGACCACTTGCCCTCGGCCACCGCAAGTTGCGCAAGTTTTCGTGGTCGAACCTTTTTCAGCGCCTGTGCTGCCGCACGCGTCACAAGCATCGGGCTTGGTGACAGAAATTTCTTTTTCGCATCCGAGTGCTGCTTCGACAAAACTGATTTCCATGTCGTAACGCAAATCGGCTCCACGTTGCGGGCCATTCGGATCACGCCGTTCGCCGCCGAATAAATTTTCAAAAATGCTTCCGGTGCTGCTGCCGCCAAAAACCTCTCGGAAAATATCGGCTGGATCGTGGAAACCCCCGCCGTGACCAAAACCGCGCCGTCTTGGATCAAATGCAGAATGACCATATTGATCGTAAGCCGCGCGGGTTTGCGGATCGCTCAACGCTTCATAAGCTTCGCCCAGCTCCTTGAAATTATCTTCCGCAGTTTTATCGCCTGGATTTTTGTCCGGATGAAATTTCAGAGCCAATTTCCGGTAGGCTTTTTTTATTTCGTCAGCATCGGCGCTGCGCTCCACGCCGAGTACCTCGTAGTAATCACGCTTCGCCATATTATTTCGCAGCAGGCTTTTTCGCGACAATCACTGTGGCGGGACGGATGAGCCGGTCTCGAAGTTTGTAACCCTTGCGCAATTGCTGAACGACCTGTCCTTCGGGCGCGTCAGCCGTTTCCTGTTGAGAAACCGCCTCGTGCAAATTGGGATCAAACGGTTTATTGCTCGCGTCAATCTCTTCCAACCCGGCATCCATCAACGCGGATTTCAATTGGGTATAAATCATGTTCACGCCGGTTTGCAGAGATTCCGCCGACGCATTGGAAGCCGTCGCCGCCGCCAGCGCCGATTCAAAATTGTCCACGACTGGAATCAATTTTTGCAGCAGAGCTTCATTCGCATATTTCGTCGCGTCCTGTTTTTCGCGAGCGGCGCGCTTTTTGTAATTCTCGAAATCCGCGGTCTGCCGGAGCAACCGGTCCCAATGTTCATCGGCTTTTTCGGCGCGCGCCAGCAACTCCGCAACCTGTTCAGGCGTCAACTCCGCCTCAACGACCGCACCCGTGCCGGGCGTCGGCGCATTTTCCGCAAGATCGCTGTTAATTTGTTTCCCAGTTTCGTTCATGGTTTTAAAAAAGAGGCCGAAACATATACAAAGGCTTTGCCATCGGCAACTGTGATAACGTTACATCCGAATTGCAAAATGGAAAAAAATTTATCTGACAATTTTAAACCCCGCCATCCATGAGCGAAGTCCAACTCACGGAAAGTTTTCTGGCGCAAATCGCGGGATGGGAAGCGATGAAACAAGCGCGCGCTTCACTCCAAACCGGCGCAGTGCTGAGTTCAAATTGGACTGCGCCCCTTTTGCGCGGGGTCGTTCAAGAAGGCTCCACTTCTTATCGAGCCGGCCTAATCATCAAAAGCACAGTCGATATTGAAAATGTTTGTCACTGCCGACAGTCGCGAGAATGGGGAACGATCTGCGCACATTCCGTCGCCGTCGGTTTGCACCATTTGAAGGGTGGTCAAACCGAATCCGTTTCTGCCTCAACTCAAAACACCGTTGCTAAAAACGTCGCACCAACAAAACCGGTTCAGCGAATCCAACGTGCAAACGAAACTGAGGCTGGTGAACCGCTGGAACTCTTTATCATTTTTCCACCGAACCTGGCGCAAGCCCTCGACAAAGGAAAAGTGATGCTCGTATTCGAAGCAAAATGGAAAAACGGACGAACGCCGTTGAGTTCATTGCCGAAGTCCATTCCGTTTCAAACATCAACCGAGGATTCAAAATTATTAGATGCGCTTGAAACAATTTCTCCTTCGGAAATTCCAGCGATGTTGATGCTCGACGCACCTGCGTTTGCCGATTTGCTTCCAACGCTCGCCGAACACCCCAGGATCACGCTTGGAAAGTCGCAAAGTTTGCGCGTCGTCCGTGAAGCTTTTCGTTTAAAGTTACGAGCGACCTTGGAAAAATCTGGAGAAATTCTCCTCGCGGTCAACGAAAACAACTTTTCAGCAAAAGTGCTGTCGGGAACCACAACCTGGATTTTTGAAAATGGAATTTTCCATCCGTTGGCCAAAGCCGCAGTCGAAATTTTGTCAGTCGGAAACTTGAGTTTGCCGCGCAACCGCATTCCGCAATTTCTCAGTCAGGATTGGCCGGCATTGCAAAACAGTTGCGATGTGGAAGCCAATTTCTCACTGGAAGATTTTTCATTGGAACCGCAATCGCCCAAATTTCTTTTGCATCTGGCAGGCGGTCTTGCGCAATTGCACGCGCAACTTCAGTGCGCTTACGGCAATCGCATTATGACGCTTGGCGTTACGTCCGCTGATGAAACACTTTGGCTTCCGGATCCCATCAATCCGACGCGTTATTCGACTCGCGATCTTGGCGCCGAACAAAATGCGCTTGGGCGATTGTTGCGTTCCGGATTCATCGGGCCAGATGCTCAAGGCCGTTATCAATTACTTGGACAGAATCCGGTTTTGAATTTTTTCGCGCGCGAATATCCGCGGCTGCAAAAGGAATGGACAGTCACGCTGGAAGAACGCCTGCAATTCAGCACCGCAAAAAATCTGGAATGGGTCGAACCGAAATTCGAGGTCACGTCGTCGGGCGTGCAATGGTTTGATCTAAATGTTTCTTTTTCCTCGAACAGCGGCGAACGATTTTCGCCCACGGAAATTCAACGGCTCGTTTTGTCCGGCCAGAGTCACACGCGATTGAAGAATGGAAAAATTGCCGTCATCGACACCGGCGCGGTGGAGGAATTGCAGGAAGTATTGCTCGATGCTGCGCCACAGCAACACGCGCAAGGCTATCGCCTCAACAACGCACAAGCTGGATTTCTTGAATCAACTTTGCGCGAGAAAAACGGCTGGCAAATCCAAGCTCCAACCGATTGGACCCAACGCGCGAAACAACAAAGTGGCGAAACCAAAATTGAATGTCCGCCGCTCGGTGATTTGGAATCAGTGCTGCGCCCGTATCAAAAACATGGCGTCGCCTGGATGCACTTTTTGCGCGCAAATGGGTTTGGCGGAATTCTCGCGGACGAAATGGGTTTGGGGAAAACGTTACAGGCACTCGCCTTCCTGCGGTCAATTTCTTCGCGAACATTACCAGCTTTGGTGGTCTGTCCGACAAGTCTCGTTTTCAACTGGGTCGCCGAGGTAAAAAAATTCACACCGGAGCTAAAAATTCTCGCGCTCCACGGCGCGAATCGACATTCCCTCTTTGAGAAAATTTCCGAATCCGATTTGATTGTGACGAGTTACGCGCTGATTCGGCGCGATGCGGATAAATATCGCGACATCGAATTCGACACGGTGATCCTCGACGAAGCGCAGCATATCAAAAATCGCGAAACTCAAAATGCTCAGGCGGTGAAAGCGATTCGCGCGCAACACCGTCTCGTGTTGACCGGCACCCCGCTGGAAAATTCTGTTTTGGATTTATGGAGCATCTTCGATTTCCTCATGCCCGGTTATCTCGGTGTGGCGAAGGATTTTCGCGAACGATATGAAATTCCAATCACGTGCGAAAAAAACGTCGAAGCTCAAGCGCGTTTGGCTCGACGGTTAAAACCATTTCTCCTGCGCCGATTAAAACGCGACGTTGCCAAAGATTTACCGGAGAAACTCGAACAAGTTTCTTTCTGCGATCTGACAAAAGATCAAACGGCCGTTTACCAACAAATTTTGGAAGCGACGCGACGCGAAGTCGGCAATGCCGTCGATGCTCAAGGTTTGCAGAAAAGCCGGATGATTGTGCTGACCGCGTTACTGCGTTTGCGTCAGGTTTGTTGCGACTTGCGTTTGCTTAAGCTGGAAGAAAATAAATTAGGAACTCAGGAACTCAGGAACGAAGACTCTGGAAAACTGGAAATCTTCGCCGAGTTGCTGGAAGAAGTTTTGGACGGCGGACATCGCGTTTTGGTATTCAGCCAATTCGTCGGCATGTTGACTTTGCTGAAGGAAAAACTTTCCAGCGAAGGAATCGATTTTTGTTATCTCGACGGCTCAACGAAAGATCGGGGCGAAGTTGTCTCGCGTTTTCAGTCGAATGAAAAGATTCCCGTGTTTCTCATCAGCCTTAAAGCGGGCGGTGTTGGGTTGAATTTAACTGGCGCAGACACCGTGATTCATTTTGATCCGTGGTGGAATCCAGCCGTGGAAGATCAAGCGACTGACCGCGCACATCGCATCGGCCAAACCCGCGTTGTGACCAGTTACAAACTGATTGCACGCGGCACGGTTGAAGAAAAAATCCTTACATTGCAAACCCGCAAACGCGAAGTGATCAAAGCAACGCTCGCTGGCGAAGAACAATTAGCCGAATCGTTGACGTGGGAAGAAATTCAGGAATTGCTCGAATAACCGGCACTCCCATTTATTGAGGTTGCAGTTCAACATTTCCCGGTTGTCCTTCGCGATCCACGAAATGGCCACCGCCAATATTTTGTTTTTGCAAAATCACACCTCGAAAAATTTCTTTATGTTCGTCGGAATGCAAAAACTTGCCAGTGAAAGTTCCTTTCGATGTGCTGACGGAAAGTGATTCTCCCGTCGCCCTGTCTGAAAACGTGAATTTATTTGCTGAAGAGATTGTTAAATTTTGTTCGATTGGCGTCTCGAGTCCACCACCGCTTAAGGTCAAATGTAAATTGTTGGTGGATGATGTGGTTTGTAACACTGAGGCCCCTCGTGGTGCGGAGAATCGGCTTCCTGCCACAGACACGTCTCCTGAAAATTCATTTACGAATGCGTTGTTCGGTCCCGGCACTTCTGGGCCGAGCCATGTCACGGTTCCGGCAAAATCGCTTCCCGTTGTATCGGCGAAAGTCAGCCAACCACACAATATTCCTTTGGTAGAGCCGCCGAGTTTTGCAAAAACCGGCCAACGCCCGCTCACCGTGATACAAGCGCTCTGGCTGAATGACATTTCATCCGCTGACTTGCCGCTTGCCGAAATTTTACCGCGCGAACTGACCGTCGCCGTTCCGTAACCGTAACCGCCGGGAATGTTCGGGTTACTCGGATTTGAAAACAAAAAAGTGTAGCGTCCTGTTTCTGGAGTTGGATTTCCCGCTGCGAAAATCGCGACGCGTTCCAATTCAACGGTTGAAGAATGCGTTCCATCAGTCACGCTGCCTTGAATTGATGTTGATGAGATTAGTTGCAGATCAATGACGCCTGCCACAGCGTAACTCGATGCGGTCACGGGCGGGCCTTCAAAATGGTATGCGCCGCTTGGATCGAACGTTCCGGTTTTGGAATAGGAATGATGTCCAATGCGATTTACTCCAAGATTGAAGCGCATGGAAAATTTTCCCGAAGCCGTCAGCACAATCGTGATGAAACCAAAACTTTCGTCATTGTTACTGTCCGACCGCAATACACCTTGAAATGTTCCCGGCTCAAAATTCACCTGGCCGAAAGTTTCCAAAGGCATCCCGAGAAAAAAGGCGAATGCGCTCAAAGCCAAAACCCGAAGAACTAAATTCAGAAATGCATCGCGATTTGGATGTTTCATTTGGTGCGCAGTTTGGGATGCACAACCGCCGCAAACAATCGGGCTTTGAGAGAATGGCGACGCCGGAAGTTTTCGGAAAAACCAATCAGGCTTTTACGGACGCGCTGGCGGTTCGAAATTTTAAAGCAACGCTTGTTGCTGCAAAACAGTTGGCGGCTGGACGGGAATTGATTTTGCAAAACTTTCCTTGAACAAAAGCGGATTGGGCAATGCGTCGAATACTTTTTGCAAATGTAATGTCGGACATGGGACATTTTGCGAAGTGACTTCAACGGCGATGTGGCTCGCGCCGGTTTTTTGTAAACGCTTCGTCACCGCGTTCAACGCGATTTCCGGTTTGTTACAATCGCGGCTGAGATGTCCCAGATAGAGCTGGCGCAATTCGGCAGAAACCATTTGTTCGACGACGTCGGCAGCGGCTTCATTGGACAAATGGCCGTGCCGACTGAGAATGCGTTGCTTCAAACTCCACGAACGCTTTGGATCATCCTGCAACATCTGCACGTCGTGGTTGGTTTCTAAAACCAAAATGTTGGCAGTGCGAATTCGTTCGATGATGAGTTTCGTGCAGTGGCCAAGGTCAGTGAGAAAACCGATTTGCCCGACAGTAGTGCGGAGAAGAAATCCGACGGGATCAATCGCGTCGTGCGGAATTGAAAAGGTATCGATTTGCACATCGCCGATTTCAAAAGAATTGCCAGTATCGAAAAGCTGCGCGTTGATTTTGATTTGGAGCGCGGCTTCGATGGCTTCGCGCGTCTGGCGATTGCAATAAATCGGGAGGTTCAACTTAGTGGCGAGGCCAACCAATCCCGAAATGTGATCAGAATGTTCGTGCGTGATGAGGATGCCAGACAACGTTTCCGGTGTGCGCGAAATGCTGGCGAGTTTCTGGCGAATTTGTTTGCCACTGAATCCGGCGTCGATGAGAAGCCGGACTTCGGCGGTTTCGAGATAAGCGCAGTTCCCGCCGGAACCGCTGCCGAGAATCGTGAACTGAACAGGCACGGCGCGAGAGTAAATTTTTTGCGCCAGTGAGCCAATGTTTTTCTGTCCGCAAATCACGCGAATGAACACGAATTTTTGAAAAATCTTTTTCCATTCGCGCAGATTCGCGTGATTCGCGGACTGTTTTTCTAGGGGGAAATTGGCGGAAGGAGAGGGATTCGAACCCCCGGAGACGCAAGCGCCTCGGCAGTTTAGTAAACTGCAGCTTTAAACCACTCAGCCATCCTTCCGTCTAAGCGCGCTAAAATTCGCCGTTGTCGCCGTTGAAGTCAAAACGATTTCCACTTACGATTCGTTCATGCCAACGAGATTATTTTCCTTTCGGCTCTTTGTTTCCCTTCTGGCGTTGTTGCCCGTCGCAAATTCCTTCGCTGCGCAAAAGCTGACGAACTCCCCGCCGTCCGTTTACGAAACGCGCACGGAACATGATCGCGATGGCATCGGGAAATTTTTCATGGGCCGCGAAATCGCGCACGTTATGGGACATCAAGGCGCTGACTGGCTCGAACGTCCCGAACGCGAAGCGGAAGAGAACACGAATCTGATGGTGGATTCTTTGAAAGTAAAAGCCGGCGAAGTCGTCGCGGATATTGGCGCGGGCACCGGTTATATTTCGCGAAAGCTCTCGAAAAAAGTTGGCGAGATGGGAATTGTTTACGCTGTCGAAATCCAGCAGGAGATGCTCGACATCCTGACCAACAAAGCGGTGCAGGCGGGCGTTCACAATATCAAACCAATTCTCGGCACGACAATTGACACGAAACTTCCGGCTGCGTCCGTGGACACAATTTTGTTGGTCGATGTTTATCATGAGTTTGATTTTCCATTCGAAATGACGCAATCGATGTGCAGCGCGCTCAAACCGGGCGGTCGCATCGTGTTCTTTCCAGCACAGTGGGATCCGAAGCTTGGAATTCACGTGACTTGAAGTCGCG
>JADMIO011631494.1_pt1 | contig 108537 bp, 87 predicted proteins | sample 8958161 | NCBI WGS metagenome assembly JADMIO01 (sample SAMN16585339, study PRJNA669376) | soil metagenome | isolation source: Crop rotation soil | place: USA: Cullars Rotation, Alabama | collected 2011
GCCGCGACTTCAAGTCACGTGAATTCCAAGCTTCGGATCCCACTGTGCTGGAAAGAGCCCTGGCGAGGCCACTATAGATTTATGATCTAAGACCTAGATGTTCTACGCTAATAAAATAGCCGGCCAATTAATAGCCGGCTATTTATTTTGTACAAACCATTTTATTCAATCACCAGTTTCTCGGTCTGGGATCTTTGTTTTGTTTTAAAAGATACAAAATACATCCCGCTTGCATAATTCCATATTTCAATGGAATTGAGTCCGGGCTTAAATGAGGCTTGTTTAAGTTTCCTGCCATGCATGTCGGTAAGTATAACCGTTCCTTCTCCTGTTTCGCTATCAACATTAAAGAACACTTTGCTATGTGCAGGATTGGGATAAAGCAGGATGCCGGAAGTTGTTGACTGCTGATCCGGCACCGGTTTAATTTGTGTTACCGGCAAAGACGGACCCTTACTGTATTGGTCGCATATTACAACATCATAACTCAGTGTTTTGGAACTACTGCACCCTGAACTGTTGTAAATAGTATAAGTTACTGTTCCTGTTCCTGGTGAACTTGGCATAACAACGCCATTACTGTTCACCGTTAGAGATCCTGCAGAACTCCATATACCTCCTGTCACATTTCCTCTTAATACAAAGGATTTGTTCATACAAATGCTGTTAGTACCGGTTGCATACGTAGGCTTAATAATGGTTGATATCGCCGGTGTTGCAGGTATTGCATACACAGTAATATCACGAGTTGTTGCTAAAGAGCAGGTGCCATAAGCAGGATTGCTATAATTTAACTGGTACATAATGCTTGCAGTACCTGCACTCATTCCCGTAACAAGCCCGTTATTAACTGTGGCCCTGGTATTGGAACTTGACCACAATGTGTTGAAATCGCCGGGTACAACCGTATTGTTTTGCAAAAGAATACTCTGCCCTTTACAAACAATGTTAGGACCTGTTGTTGCCTGCATAATTATATTGTGCACGATCACATCTTTTGAAATACTAACGGGGCAGCCTGACTGAATTACTGTATAGGTAATTGTTGCTGTGCCGGTGGATATACCAGTCACCTGTGTAGCCCTGATCTTGGTAGTTCCTGTACTTGTTGTTGCAATCGTTGGATCGCTTGTACTCCAGATACCGGATGATACCGCATTTAAAAATCTTGTTGAGTCACCTAGTTTGCAAATGGCTCCATTGCCTGTAATTGCGGGCAGTGCTGTTAAAACCGGGACATTGTATTCTGCTACCACATAATAATCACATGGATTTTTTACCCAATTATATACAATGATGGCTCTCCCATATCCCACTGCTGTAACAATTCCATTGTTGTCCACCCGGGCCACAGTAGTATCAAGGCTTCTATAAGTGCCGCCTGTTGAATCATTAAAGATCTGCGTCGTTCCACCAATAACACAACCGGTAAAATTGCCATATAACGGTGGCAAAGTATAATAGATTGGACAGCATTTCACCATAAAACATTGTGTGCATGTTTTGCACAATATGCCATTAACGAATAATTCATACTTTATACAATAAATACCTTCCTTATTGAATGTATAGATTAACGGATTGGTTGCTGAAACACTGTTTAATGTTGCAATAGCAACATTATTAAATAACAGGGTAGCCTTAACGGTAGCAGTACAGCCTGCAGGAAGCTGTGCTCCTATAGGGCCGGCATTAATGAAGAATTTATATTGTCTTTTGCATTGCAACTGTGTTGCCAGTGAAGTTTCACATGGTGAACTTAATGTAGAAATAACGGGCACGCCTCTTATAGATCCCATTGCAAAAGTTATAGTAGGATCGCTTAAGAAATCGAAGGCAGTACAATTACAGGGTGTGGGGCATTCGATACTGAAACAAACCACGCAACTGTCGCAAATGATACCATTTACTGTTAGATAATGTTTCACACAATAAGTGCCCGACGAAGTGAACATATAAGAAATAGGGTTATTAATACCTGTGTTTGGATTTATTACCAATGGAGCAGCAAGTCCTGTTTTAATAATTACGGCACTGTCTTTTGCCACACATGGAAGGGAGTAAGGGTTACTGTAATTGATATAGAAACTATAGTTGGTATTACACATTAAAGGATTTGCCAGGCTCGTGTTACAGTTCACATTCGGAAATTTGATATTCGCATTCGGTAAATTTGCTATGATCACAGGTTTACCCGTAAAATGGAAACCTTCAACACAGTTACAAACAACATTGCAGGTTACATTAAAGCAAATGGTGCAACTATCACAAATGATATTATTTACTTTCAATTTAAACTTCACACAATAAAATCCCTGGCCGGGGAAAATATAATTCAGCGGATTGGCCTGCGAGATATTATTTTGTGTATAAACAATATTGCCTGCAAGTATCACCTCAGCATCAACCGTGGTTTGGCAATTACCGCTTGGCCATGGATGCTGGTAATTAATATAGAACTGGTAATTTTTCTGGCACTCAAGGTTGTTTGGATATGTAGTGCCGCAATTCATTGGCACTACAGTTCCGCCACCTACAACTCCTTCACCAACATGAGGTAAAACAATGGTAGGTTGTCCGGTAAAATGAAATGCCGTATCGCATCCGCATGGTGGTTCAGGCAATGGACAGTTATAGAATACCTGTCTCGTGCAACTATCGCATTTAACACCATCGCACCATCCAATCAGCTTGATGAAGAAATTCCCATTAGTTCCGGGTACAGGTGTATAGGTGTAAGGTAAGGACGGAATATTTAATATAACATTTCCAAGGTTGTCAAGCACCTGCCCGGTTACCGTTCCTGCGCAACCATTTGGTGAACAATTATAAGCTGCATTCACAATTAGTGAATTACAGGTGATACCTATTTCCTGCTGTCCACAGGTCCAGTTCTGGTAAGTAGCTCCGTTATCAACACTGTATTGCCGGAAAGCCCAGCTGCTTCCTGCACAGTTGCAGCATTTTTTTATGAATACGTCAAACATGCCACTACTATCTACACAGCTATTGGGGAAACTAACAGTTGTCCACAGGTGATGTAAACCCAGTCCCAGTAAGTTGGCGGGTATAGTAATGGCACCATTCCCGGAATATATAAGTGTTCCTGCTGGTTTAATTCCTTCAAACCATTGTACAAAATAATTACTGAGGTTTGGTAACTGTGCCAAAGGAATGGTAATATAACTGTCTATACAAATGGTATCACAACCGATAGGGAATAATTGCAGACTCGGTGAAGGATTAATATTGATTGTATTGCTTGTTGCACTACAGCCGCTGAGTATGTTAGTTGCAGTAGTATAATATGGACCTGCAAGTGTTGTAATGATTACTGCACCGGATGCGCCTGTATTCCATATATAATTGTTATTAGGACTTGGAGCAATTACAGAGATCGTGTTGATAGAATTTGCACATAAAGTTCCTGTAGCATTTATTGCCACTGAAGGAAACTTATAAGTATAAATACATAAACTGTCATAAGCAACACAACCATTTGAATCCACCACCTGTAAATAAATAATAAAATTATTATTGTTCACCAATGTTCCCGTTGCTGTTGTAAAACTGGAAGTAGTTCCGTTTGGTGAGAATGTAATTCCGCCATTGTTGCTGCTCCAGTTGTAAGTATATCCTGCATAACCTGTAGCAATTAAATTAAAACTCCATGGATTAGCTGCGGGATCAAAGCATACAGTTGAACTGGTTTCAATATTAGCTATAGGATCAGGATATAATTTTACAAAAGCAGTATCTGAAAGCATGCTGCAATTACAACCAGGTGTTGCACCTGATACAAAAACGCTGTACAAACCATAATCTGTCGCTGTATAAGTAACATTGGTTGCCCCGGGAACGTTTACACCATTTCTCTTCCACTGGTAATTATAACTGCTGCACATGGTATTTCCATTGGGATTAATATTAGCAGTTAAAACAACTGAACCGCCCCTGCAAATCATAGCAGGATTGGGCGTTACTGTTACAATCGGTTTTGGATGCACCGTTACTACCTGTGTTTTGGTAGATGTGCAGCCATCAGGTGTAGTAACGGTTAATGACGCAGTAAAGTTTATAGGGGCATTGGTATTATTGGTATACTGGTGTTGTGGTGTAGCAGCAGGAGCAGCATAAGAATAGGAACCGTCTCCAAACTGCCAGTAATAACTTGCATATCCTGGTGCTGCATTAAAATAAGTAATGTCTTTACTGCAGGTTGGATTTGGATTTACTGTAAATGCTGCATTGGGGATTACTACATTTACAACTGCAGTTGCAATAGACGTACATGTGCCTTTGGTAACACTCAATGTTATCATAAAAGAGCCGTTACTCGTAGGTGTAACACTTTCACTGGTCGAATTTCCTAACGTTCCTGTATAAGTGCCACCGGTTACAGACCAGGTATAAGTTGCTCCTGCACTATTGGGGAAATAAGTAGAAGCATCCGTCATCGATAAAATTCCGGTAGTACAATTATAGGATGCACTTATGCCGGCAACAACTGGAACATCTACCTGGTGGCAATTGTTGATACAGCAGGTATCATTGGTTCCGGAAACGGGGTTAAATACCAGTGTTTTTTGTGATACGCAAACATTGTATTGACCCGCAACAGCATATTGATGCACTGCACTTGTTGTAGGCAATGATTCCGAACTGCCATCACCATAGCAATAATAAACCGGGAAACTTCCTGTAGGAGAACCGGTACCTGTATAAAAAAAGCCGGTAAATACAGTAGGACTACAACCTGAATAAGTAAAGTCGATGCCAAAAGTTATACTGCTGCAGGCAGCCGAGCTGCAACAGAAATAAATATCATCAGGAATACATATCGTATTTGACGTTACATTACACCCATTCGCACATGTAGCCACACATTTATAACAACCCAGCTGCGTTGCATTATAGTTAGCACTCGTAGCGCCCGGAATCACAGAAAAAGTGCCCGCAACAGGTTTAAAATACCATTGTAGGGTTGCTGCACAAGGCATATTGAATTTTACCTGCGTAAGAGGAATGCTAAAGCTGGATAAGTTGCAATTACTCACCACACAGGGTGGAGCGATGGCTAACTCATATCCATCCGGCAAAACAGTGATTGATTTTGTAACGGGACAACTACCAGCTCCACCGGGATTTACTGTTACGGTATATATACCCGGACTTAAAACATTGATGGATTGTGTTGTGGCCGTGGTATTCCATAAATATGTTTGACCGGAGGGATTTGCTGTTAACGTATATCCCAGGCCGTTACTGATGCAGGCCCCGGTTTTGGTGATACTTACTGCAAGTGGTAATGTAACGGTGATATTTACAGTAGCACTTCCCCCGCAATGACTTACTTTCAGCACGCCGGTGTTTGTAGCATTACCATGCCATAAAATGGTTACATTGGGCGTTCCCTGCCCGGATTGAATAGTGCCGAGGTTGGAATTCGTAATACTCCACGTATATATTACTCCGGCGACCGGGCTTGCAACAGCATAGTTGACCACTTCATCAATACAGACAGTTGTTTTTGGCGTTAATAATGAAGGAGCCGGGGGATTGCCAACACTTGCAGTAGCAGTGGTAGATACACAATTGTATTTACACATCTGTGTTGCGGTCACGATATTTGTTCCTGCAGACGGGAAGGATAAATAAATTGTATCGAGTATTGGCCCGGTATTATTTAATACCTGTGTGCCTGAAGGATAGGTCCATGAAATGTTCATGTCATTCACCGTACTGGTAACCCAGAATTTTACAACTGTTCCCGCGCAGGCAACATTGGTACTTTTTGAAATGCTAAGTACAGGTTTTGGTGCTACCACTATCAATGCCTGTTGAGGGCTGTTACAAAATACAGCACCTATTTGCGTAGCAGTAACAGTAAAAGTCCCGGTTTGGCTGGATGTCCATATATGAGAAATGCCAGGACCAGTTGCTGTTGATGCCGGAGTTGTATTAATATTCCATGAAAAATTTCCGGGTGGTGTGGTAGTAAAAGCTGAATTGCAGGTAACGCAACTTGTAGTTGGTCCAATAATACTATAAGCCGGGCGCACCTGCACTGGTATTGATGAAGTACCGGAACAATTTTGCAGACTATCAATATAATTGCATGTAATTGTATAGCTGCCAGCTGTGGTAAATATTACTCCGAATGCCGGTGTATTCAGGTAAGTACCATTGATTATCGTAAAACCTGCAGCAGGTGAAATACTCCAGGTATAAAAAACACCTGGCAAGGTTGGTAAAGTATAGGTAGAAGCTGCATTGAGACAAACAGTATTGTTTCCAAGAATCGGCATTCCGTTATAAAGGATTTTTTCTACCAGGCTGGCAGTATTTCCGCATGAACCTGCGCAGGCAGGAGGAATTGTAATCGAAACGGTAGGATTGGTAATTGATGGTGTAAGATTATTCCATACAACTTTAATGCAACTGCCGGAACCTATAACTGTTCCACCCAAGGCAGACCAGCTATATGATGAACAACCCGTAATGGATGCGCAATAAGAAACTGTATCCCCTGCGCAAAGCATTTTTTTACAATCAGGTGCAAGGATTTGCAACCCAGTACTGTTGTCAACAATTATTGTATCATAATAAGTATTTGAACAACCGCAATTGCTTTGATCTTTGGAATTACTGACGGTTAAAGAAACAATATAAGTGCCGGTACTGCTATATGCATGTGAAACACTCATGCCCCCGTTCTGCGTATTACCATCTCCAAAATTCCAATACCAATTGGTATATACACCTAAGGAGGTATTGGTAAACGTTATAAACTGGTTTTTACAAACTGTATCGTTTGTATTTTTTACAAATAAGGCCTTAGGAGATTTTGTTAAACAGAATTGCTGTGTTAAGACCTTGAAGCAACTACTATCGCTGTTGAAAATTGTAACTTTTACAATGCCCAATGTTCCGTTACCCCAGGTAACATCAATATATGATAAAGGGGTAGACAATGTAGTAAGTACATTTCCATTAATAGTTCCGCCGGTAATATTCCATACATAAGTAAAGCCCGGCGTAATTCCCGGTATTACCTGGATTTTATTTGTGCTGTACTGGCACATGGTTACAGCACCTTGCAAACCGGCCGATGAATGAGGACAATCCGGGGATTCGCAGTTAAATTTTGGAAATTGAAATTCAAATTCCGGGCAACAGGACTGAGCTGTTGTTTGATTATATTTTGCAAGGGTTAAGAGGAGCAGAAATAGATAGCGGGGAAGAAATGACTTTCTCATAACGCAGTATTTAGGGGGTGGCAAATAAAAATTCGCAAACTGTATAATCTAAATATAATTATTTTTATTTATATTTTATGGATACAGTGGGGTACTTCCAGAGATTATTTTTTACTAAGAAAAGACTGAGGATTTTACTCCGAACCGATAATTTTCCTGACCTGCTTTTTTAATGTTGGCAGCAGATCCTGTTCAAACCACTTATTCCTGGATTGCCAGATATTATTTCGGGGAGAGGGATGGGGGAGCGGAAAATATCCGGGTAAGTAGGTTTTAAAATTTTTTACGGTATCAGTTAAAGTATCGCTGGCTTTATCTTTTAAATAATAATCCTGTGCGTATTGGCCTACCAGCAGGATCAGCTTTGCGTTCTTCATAAAATTCAGCAGCAGGTGATGCCATAAAGGAGCACATTCTTTCCTTGGCGGCAGATCGCCTGAATTTCCTTTACCGGGATAACAAAATCCCATTGGCATTAATGCAAATAAATCGGGATTGTAAAATGTGTCTTTATCAACATCCAGCCATTTCCTCAGGTTATCGCCACTTTTATCATTCCATGGTATGCTGGTATTATGAACGTTTCTGCCGGGAGCCTGGCCAATGATAATAATTTTGCTTTTCGGACTTGCAACAATAACAGGATTCACGCCATGTTCGAGAAATTCTCCACATGCATTACAACTCCTGATTTCTTTTAAAAGCTTTTTCACGTTGCAAAATTATTTATTTATTGACGGCATCCATTTGCTTTTGCGCATTAAATTAACAGCCATTCTATTTTAATTTGTTAAAATATTTCTTCAGGTTTTTTATCGGTAGTGCTTACTATACTAAGTGTTTTTTCAATATGTGTAAATAACTGTTTGCGTCTATTACTCCAGGTTATAACTGTTAAGATTAATAAAATAGGATGGAAAATCTTCCAACGGCATGCGTTTTGAAATTATAGATATAATATTTTAAAACACTAAAATAAATTTCTATGAGCAACCTGACTTATGTATTCGCAGTATTACTTTTAATCGGATGGGCTTTAGGGTATTTTGTATTTCATTTAAGTAGTAGTGTGCATGTTGTGTTAGCCTATTCATTATTACTTTTCTTATTAAGAGCTATCAATGGTAAACGCATACCGCAGGAATAAAATGATAAATTGTCGCGGGTAGTTTTTAAACTGCCTGCGACAATTATCTATAAATAAGTTATTATCATCTATTGTAATTCCCGCACCTGTTGCAACATATTTCCAGCCGAAGCAACAATATTTTTATAGCTCCTGAATACCCATCTTGCAAATAAATAATAGAACGGAAATCCAACACAATACCATATCCAGATATTGGTTTCTTTAAAAAAATCTTTGTCGGCAATCAATATGCCGATTACGGGTAAAATTGCCAGCATCAGTACAGCGCCTAAAATAAAATTTAATTTTTGAATAAATACAAATTGCAATTTAGCTTTTGAATATTCTTGTAGCGCCCGGTTCAAATCTTTATCATATATATTTACTGATTTCAGTTTGTGAATCGTTTTGAATGACAGTATTGGTAATAAAATAAGTATTGTTACAGTAATGATTCCACATCCAAGCAGATACCAGTTGTTGAAACGATGCAGGTTGAACAATATATATGAAGCCAGTGCAAAACAACCTAAAGTGCTGATCGCTTCAGGAAAAAATATCTTATTGATCTTATTCCTGTAATCCTGGTTTGTTATTTTAATGATCAATGAATCGGTGAGTTGTTTATGCTGCTCCATTTTATCTGTAAGGACTGCCCACAGCGTTTGCATTTCATTTATTTCCATAACTTAATTTTAAGTGATTAATGATTTTAATTTTTGTTTTATCCTTCCGAGTTTTGTTCCCACATTAGTAGCACTGAAACCTGTAATGCCCGCCATTTCTTCGTATGATTTCCCTTCCAGGTAAAGTAATATGAGAGCTCTTTCTACTTCAGGCAATTTCTTTATTGTATCAAATAAGATCCTGCTTTGTTCATCTATTGTGTTATCAGCTGTATCACCATAATCAAGGAATTTTTTATCCAAAGGAATATATTGTTTCTTCTTTTGTTTGTGCAGGTGCGTTATGGCGGTATTCAATGCAACACGATAGATCCAGGTGCTGATTTTGGATTCACTCCTGAATGATTCAAAGGATTTCCAAAGCTGGTATATAATTTCCTGGTATAAATCCTCCTCATCGTTTTTACCCGGAGCATATAGTTTTGTTACCTTATAAATAAGGCCTTCATTGTCTTTTATGATTTTTATAAATTCTTCCTTTTGCAATTATTGGAATTATAGTATTACCTATTAGTCTGCAAAAGTTCACAAAAATCACAAAGTACTTATCTTTTTTTTGAAGCTGATAATTAGTGATAATTAGCAGGTATAAGAAAGAGGCAAATAATGGAAAAAGGTTATTTCTGCTGCAATACTTTTTTAATGCCGGAGTCCAGCAAGGCTTCCATTATTTTGTAACCGGCAAGTATAGGATGAACACCATCGATGGTATATTTTTTATCAAGTCCATTTCTTTCATCGTGCATATGTGAGTGATAATCTACATAAACAATGTTGTTCGCTTTGCAATAAACCGAAAGCATATTGTTTAACTTAATTATTTTTTCAGCAGGCTTTAATCCCTTCCTCCATGGGAAATCATATGCGGGTAGGACAGAGCAAAGAATAACTTTAATATTATTTTTCTTTGCCTGTTGTTGCATAGAAACTATATTTTCAAATGTTTCCCGCAATGTGATAGGTCCGGTATTTTGTGCAATATCATTGATGCCTGCAAGGATTACAACAACAGATGGTTTTAATGCAATTACATCCTGTTGAAACCGTATCAGCATTTGCGGCGTTGTTTGTCCGCTGATTCCCCTGTTGATATAAGAATCATTTTTAAAAAAATTACTGTCAACCGTTTTCCATGCTTCCGTAATAGAGTTTCCCATAAAAACAATACGCTGTTCTCCTGGTGCAGGTGATTTTAAATTTTTGTTTTCTTCAGCATATCTTTTCAGGTTTCCCCAGTCATCCTGGCTCATACAGTTAAATGAGATAAGTATAAAATAGAGGACAAAGATACTTTTCATATTAAAGTAGTGAATGATAAACATGTAAGTTAAGTAACAGGTAACAAGTAACAGTTAACAATTAAAAATGCGAAATACCGAAACATTGTTAACTGTTACTTATTAATTGTTCATTGGGCTATTTATAGCCTATTTCTTCCGTCAATGCAATTTTACTTTTCATAAAATTTCCGGAAGCTCGGCCTGCAAGTTTATCATTTGCATCAAAAAGTGAAGCGTCAGCGATAAAAAGATTGGCAGATTTAAAAGTGATTTCACCAACTGATCGTATAATACCGCCGGAAACTGGTCGCAATAACTGCGTATTCAGGGAAACAGTATATACAAAAACCTCTGTTACAATTGAATTCACAGCAAAAAAAGCAGCATCATCCAGCATCTTAAAATAAACGGAGCCGTGCATTGCGTTGGCAGCATGAAAAAACTTTTCTTCTATTTTTAAACTGAGTTCGGCTTTCTGATGAGAAACTTTTATTGTAATTCCATTGTATACCTGTTTGTTGACAGGCGCTGATAAATACATGCTCTCCAGCTTCCTGAAATGATTTTCGGCTTCATTCATAATACTATCTTTTATTGACAGTATTAAAGGAACGAAATTATAAACAATCAACCGCCTTAAACTGTTTTATGGCCGATTGTAATTAATGAACGGTAAGAAAATTGGAAATTGATAATTAATAATGGTGCCAATTTACAGGATGAGTATTATAAGAATATGACTAAATAAATGTTTCTATCGAAGCAGCCATGCTGGTATCATTTTCTGTTACGCCACCTGCATCGTGCGTACTTAAACGGATATGCACCTTATTATATACACCCGACCATTCGGCATGGTGATTCATTTTTTCCGATAACATAGCAATCCTGGTTAAAAAAGCAAATGCCTGGTTGAAATCCATAAAAGTGAAATCTTTTTCAATTCCTTCATTCATAAACTTCCACCCGTTAAGGTTTTGAAGTTTTGTATTGATTTCGTCTGTGGAAATTTTTTTGACTGGCATAATTATAAGATTGAGTTGATATTCCAACAATTTTCAGGCCGCATTAGAATGGTAAAATAATGATTCATACAAAACTACAACCTGGCATTCAGATCAATTGCCCCTGATCATAAAATAACTTTCGTACATTTAAACACCTGCATATCTTCCTATAATTAAATTTGATTTTTTATGAACCGGAGGAATTTTTTAAAAAATGGTTCTGCTGCCGGACTGGCAATTACAACTATCGGATTGGCTTGTAATGAACCGGCAAAAGAAAATAAAATAGAAACGAAAGCTCCTATAGCTTCTGATGAGAAGTTCAGTGATGATTTTGAACTGAATGAAGCCAGCATTGATCTGTTGCAGCAGAAAATGCAGGCAGGTATTTATACAGCCCGTTTAATTACTGAAATGTACCTGAAACGTATTGAAACAATTGACAAAAATGGTCCTAAGCTGAATGCCGTGATAGAATTAAATCCTGATGCTTTATCTATAGCTGACAATCTTGATAAAGAACGTAAAGCAGGGAAGGTTCGTGGTCCGTTGCATGGCATTCCTGTTTTAATAAAAGACAATATCAATACCGGTGATAACATGCTTACTACAGCCGGTGCCTCGGCATTGATCGGAAACAAAGCAGCAAAGGATGCATTCATCATTCAACAACTAAGAGCAGCCGGTGCCGTGCTATTGGGTAAAACCAATTTAAGTGAGTGGGCAAATTTTCGTTCAACAAGATCCTGCAGTGGCTGGAGCAGCAGGGGAGGACAAACAAAAAACCCGGTTATACTTGAACGTAATGCTTCGGGTTCAAGTTCAGGATCGGGATCAGCAGTAGCAGCTAACTTATGTACGGTCGCAATCGGGACAGAAACGGATGGCTCCATTATCTCACCGGCTTCTGTGAATGGTATTGTTGGAATAAAGCCTACCGTTGGCTTGTTAAGTCGCAGTGGTATCATTCCTATTTCCAAAACACAGGATACTGCCGGACCAATGGCAAGAACGGTAAAAGATGCAGCCATTCTTTTAAGTGCATTAACAGGCATTGATACAGGTGATCCGGTAACTGCAGGAAGTAATGGAAAGATTCAACAAGATTATTCAGAAGGATTAAGTACTGATGCGTTAAAAGGAAAAAGGATCGGTATTGAAAAATCTTTTCTTAAAGGAAATGAAGGGGTGGTTGCTTTGTATAATAATGCAATTGAAATTTTAAAAAACCAGGGTGCAATTATAGTAGAAGTTGAACTTTTAAAACAAACGAATACGATCGGGCCTGCAGAACTTACTGTTTTGAAATATGAATTTAAAGACGGCGTGAATAAATATTTATCATCGGCAAATGCAAAAGTGAAAACACTGGCTGAAGTAATTGCATTCAACAAACAAAATGAAGCAACAGCAATGCCTTTTTTTAAACAGGAAATACTGGAAAGTTGTGAAGCAACTACTGATCTTGGTTCTAAAGAATATACGGATGCATTATCCAAAACTACCGGAGCACGCAAAATGATCGATGATATGATGAAACAAAACCAGCTGGATGCTATATGTGGAGTGTCAAGTGGTCTTGCATGGTGTATCGATCTCGTCAATGGAGATTATGATACCGGTTTTTCTTTTACTTCACCTGCAGCAATGGCGGGTTATCCGCATATCAGTATTCCAATGGGAATGATACATCAGTTACCTGTTGGACTTTCATTTATTGCCGGTGCATATAAAGAAGCAGAGATAATTAAAATGGCTTATGCATTTGAGCAGGCAACAAAAAAAAGAATGCCGCCGAAATTTATAAGCAGTCTCGTTGATCAGCAATCAGCAATATAATTTGCCTTCCGTTCAATAAGAGGTTTGTTCTAGAGATTACTGTGACTTATAATTACCATGTTCCGCATTATAATAGCTGGTGCCATTTATTGTAAGTGCATAATACGATACATCAGTGGTCATGTCTAAAATACCTGCTTCAGGATTACCCGTCTGGGCATTTAATCGCACAATATTATAGTATTGACGGGCGAAAAGTTTATTGTTTGCAAAAACCAGGTCTACAAGTGATGGATAAGGAGTTTGGTTTTCCCATTGTTCTGTTCCTGTTGCTTCATCCAGAGTTACGATTTTAGCACGGTAAGTACCGGGGCTGATATATACTAATGTTGTAAAATAAATAGAGCCATTACCTATTGCGGGTGGAGTTACGTTTGGATCGGTATTGGTGTATAACCATGTGATAGTACCTGTAGTTACATTCAATGCATAAAAACCCTGGTTAGCGGTGTGAACAATAACATTATTTCCTGCCAGGCATGGAGATACCCAGTTTGCACCAAAGTTATTGCTCGACGAAAGATCTCTTGTCCATACAATAGCCCCGGTATTTTGATTTAACGCGTAAATATGTGAATCACCTGTTCCGAATATTACGAGGTTATTTGTTACCAATGGACGTGTACACATTTGTCCATTGAAATTGAATTCCCAAAGCATATTGCCATTTGAAATGTTCAAAGCATATATATGTCCTCCATTACTCCTGTTGCCTATAAACACTTTATTGTTATCGATCACCGGAGCAGAAGCAAGATCGTTATAAATATTTTGATACGACCATATAACCTGTCCATTGGATGCATTTATTGCTACAAGCCCTGTGTTTTCGAAACAAGTATAGAGGTTGCCCTGGTAATAAGTTGGAGAAGTAAATTCTTTAACATACTGCCCGTTAAATCCTTCCCAGATTAGAGCACCCGTATTTGCGTTGAACGCACATAATGTTCCAACTCCCGTTTCCCTGCGTGAGAAAAACAATGTATCATTGGAAATGGTTGGTCTTGCTTCAATATGAAAGTATGCACTGGAAAAGGGCTGACTCCAGACTACCGGGTTTACAATACCATCAGTAAATGCATAAAAACAATTCAATTTTCCATACGTATCAGTATTTGCATATACAAAACCGCTGAATTTTGCTAATGTGAATGTTGCTGTCGTACTATCACCATTACTCGTATAAGCAGTAACAATACCATTGTATGCTGTATCTGGCGATAGACCGGTTAATGAATCATGTAACACTGTTAAACCTGTGTCTTTCAAAATCCCATTGAGCGCAATTTTATATTTGACGGGTAAAGCATGAGAAGTATCTACTGAAGCTGTCCAATCAATAATTGCGCTTGTTGAGATTCTTTGCCTTACCGAGGCAGTGAATGCAGTTAAAGGCCCATTCGGGGTATTATTGTTATTATTATTGTTATTGTTGTTGTTATTATTGTTTTGTGGATCCGTAACATCGCTGCTTCTTGAGCAGGAACTAATAAAAATCAATAATGCTATTATACCAGTAAAAAAACAATTGATACATTTCTTTCCATAAAAGGTGAACTGTGTACTCATATGCAATAAGTTTAGGCCGGACTGAATGAAGAAAAGCCTGGTACGGCAGTCAACAAACTTAAATTAATTTTATTGAACCTTAAATTAATTAAATAAAAAGCCGGGAGTAATGAACTCCCGGCATGGTATAAAAAATTATGGTTTATAATTTTACTAGCCTGGCCGATTTTATTTTTGATCCCTGTATAATAGTTACAAAATAACTTCCAGAAGGCCATTTGTCGCCAATTGTCAGCGAGCTTTGAATGATTTGTGTTGATTCAACAGGTCTTCCAGCAATATCAGTTACCATTATCTTAACTGGCCTACTGATATCAAAACCTGTTAGCTGAAGTGTAAAATGCTGATGACCTGGATTGGGAAATACACTTAGATCAAATTCACCAGCAGTGTTGGAAAGGGTTGTTTTGTTCTTTGCGATAATATTATTCTCCCCGTTGTCTTTACCTACACGACATGCAGGAAGCACACCTACTTTTATTTTCCGTTGTGAAACGCTGGTGCCGCAATCATTAACTCCAACTACTTTAATTGAATCAGTAGAAGATGTTGCTCCGGTAAATTGAACTACCACGCTGAGTGATCCCTGACCACTAATGATTGTTCCGCTCGCAGGAACTGTCCATAGTACCGAAGTTGCATTACCCGGTAATGAGGCAATCGAATAGGTAATCTGGCGTGTAGGGCATCCTGTTGGTGTGCCTGCAGTAATAACACCTGCTGTAGAAGGAATCAGGTACAGGATGTTTAATGATTTTGCTGCACTTGTATTGCAATTGTTATTGGCTTTAACAGTAATCGCACCCCCGGTAAAATTGCTGTTAAAGGTTACTCTTATAATCGTATCATTAATACCTGTTCCTCCGGGATGAGTTGCGGTTGCATTTGCAGGTAAGGTCCATGTATAGGAAGTAGCATACAGTACTTTCCTTATTGTATAATTAACCGGTGTTCCTGATGGATTGGAAGGAGATTGTTTGAATGCACAAACTGATGTAGGTCCCGTAATGGTTCCGGGTGTTACTACTTCCCTTCTCAAAACATTTAATGCTCTTGGAGGTTTTGCACCACATGCATTCACACCCTGTGCTGTAATTATACCCGAAACAAAACTGCTGCTATACAAAACAGTTATTACGGTATCATTAAAGCCTGTGCCGTTTGGATGAGAAGCAATGGTTGCTTCTGCAGGTACGGTCCATATATAAGAAGATGCATCAGTCACTTTATTAATGGAATAAGTTGCCTGTATACCTGCCGGATTAACTGCAGACGGGATATAAGGGCAAATATCTGAGGGACCAGTAATGGCACCGGTGGCTTGAGGCATTCTTAAATTGACAGACAATTTTCTTACGCTACTATAGCCACACCAGTTTCTTGTACGGACCTGGATATATCCCGTTATAAAATTATTTGTAAAAGTTACCATCACGATGGTATCATTTACACCGATACCACCAGGATGTGAAACAATATTTGCACCTGGAACAGGAAACGACCAGTCATACACAACAGCACCCGGCACTTTATTTATTTTATAAGCAACAGCAGCACCATTAAAATATGGACATGCATTAGTGGGGCCGTTGATGGAGGCAGGAGCAGCAGTCACCCCGGTAGACACGTTTTGTAAGGTTATGATATTACTTTGAATTGTTGTGGTTCCACTGCCGCAAGCGGACGCTGATGTATAAGTAACCAATACCTGGTCGTTTAAATGAAAATCTGCAGTATTATAAGTATTACTGTTTGTACCTACATTGACGCCATTCTTTTTCCATTGAAATGTGCCGCCACTATTCCCGGTTACAGAAGCAGTAAAATGAGCAGTACCTCCTTCACAAAGTCCGGGCACCGGTAAATCGTTATACGGGTTATTATCATTATTATTATTCGGATCGGGATCAAAAGACTGGGCAATAGAAACAGAGCTGGTTGATTGACCACATGAATATTCATATGCACCCTGGTCGATCGTACTATTGCGAATGCGTACTGAATCCCTGATATCTTTTGCCGGAAGATTGGGCAGGTTATTAAAACCAGCATCTACAGCCGATGAACCGGTTCCCGGAACGAGACCATCATCTGATGTTCCCAATATATTATCCGGGCCATCCGGATCAAAGTAGTTCGTTAAAAAAGGATCCAATGGATCCAGCCCCGGATCACCAGGAGGTGTTACACTATTCAATCGTACGGTGCTGTAATGGAAACTGATAAGATTTGTGTCGATTGTTTTACCATTACCCCAGTTGGCCATTATTATTGAATTGTAAATAGTAACACTGTTGGTATTATTCTGGGTGAAAATCGTTGCAGCATTGGAGAAATTTCTAAAGATGGTACAATTGGTTATGTTAGCGGAACCATTGTTAGCCCCGGTATTTGAAACGTAAAAAGCAGATCCCTGTGCTGCGAAATTGTTTACAAATACAGAATTGATAAGGTTACCGGTTTCGCCAAAACTATAGTTGGAAACAGCACCTCCCTTACCTGTACTGTAATTATTAAAAAAGATGGTGCTTGTAATATTATAATCACAATCGTAAAAATAAGCGCCGGCGCCATCAGCAGGTATTTGAGTAAAAGTAGGAGCATCATTCAAATAAGTTGCAGGCATTCCTGTAGAATTACCACCGGATATCATCAGGCCGTCCAGTCTTACAGCATGAGCACCTATTGCAATGATTACATGATATGCATTTTCAGCATTATTAGTAAAACTTAAACCTGCGCCGTCATTCCCAAGCAGGTCGCCGGATAGATAGGTTTTATTTTGAGCAAGTTTTCTTTGTCCTGCTGTTATTTCTGTACCAACAAAACCGCCATATAATTTTACACCTGTTTGCACATAAAAGCTTTTATGCCTGTCATCCGTATAGGCAACATGGGAAGCGTCATAACCCACCACCGTTGTTGGTTTATAGGTTCCCTTTGCAATCCATACTTCATCGTTGTTTGCAGATGCATTAATCATTGCCTGCAGGTTAGAACTTGCATTAAACCAAGAAGAGCCGTCACCTGTGCCCGTAGCAATTGTTTTTACATAACGTTTTGTCTGTGATATTGCCGTGCTGATAAATATAAAATTGCAAAGCAGGCTGACTGTTAGGATACGCTTAATCATAAGTGTAGTTAAAGTAGATTAATAAAATGCCGGAACCGGTCTTAAATGTAAGACTTATTATTGATTAGATACAAAAGAAAGCGTAGCTGTTGTCCCGCTGTAAAAAAAGAATTCGCTTTAAATAAATGAATCAGTGGCAAAAGTTATCAATTGCCACTGATTCACTGATTAGTATTGAGTAGGAAATATTATTAATCGTTGTTTTTTTTACTAAGATAGTTGCATTTATAGTTTAACCAGCCTGATCATTTTTCTTTTATTTCCCTGTATAACTGTAATGAAATACATGCCGGGTTTCCAGTTATTTCCTACTGTAATGGTATTTTGGATATGCTGCATGCTTTCCATTTGTCTTCCTGTTGCATCAGTTACCTGTAAAGAAGCAGGTGTACTAAAATCAATGCCCGTTAGTTGAATTGTAAACTGCTGGTGACCCGGATTTGGAAATGCAGTTACATCAAATTCAGTATTGGTATTTAAACCTGCTGGTTTATTCTTTGCAATTGCGTTAGTGTTGTTTTCGTCATTGCCTTTACCTGCAAAACGACAGGTACTGGTAAACAATGGCACTCTTATTTTTCGTGGAGAAAGACTTATTCCACAGTCATTGAATCCCACCACACTCACTGTATCTGATGGAGATGTTGTTCCGTCAAATTCTACTTCTACAGAATAAGTTCCATAGCTGATGACCGTTCCACTCGCAGGAATTGTCCACGTGATGCCATTGGAATACTGGGGCCATGCAGAGACCGAAAATGTAACACGCCGCTGCGGACAATCGGTTGGCGAAGTAGCATACACGGCATAAGGAGTATTCGGTAATTTGTAATAGAGGCTCAATGATCTTATTGCACTGGTATTACAGTTTGTATTCGATTTTACAGTAATTGTGCCGCCATTATAACTGTTGTTAAAGATTACTCGTATGATCGTATCATTAACACCTGCACCATTGGGATGCGTAACAGCTGCACTGGCTGGTGCTGTCCATGTATAAGAAGTTGCGTACAAAACTTTTCTTATAGTATATTCTGCTATTGTGCCTGATGGATTGGATGGGGACTGCATATATGCACAAACGGTAGTTGGACCTGTAATCATGCCTGGTGTGCCTGATGCTCTTTTCGTAACAGTCATTGATCTTGGTGATTTAGCCCCACAGAAATTAACTGCCTGCACAGTGATGGCTCCGGTGACATAACTACTGTTGAATGTTACTATCACTACAGTATCATTAACACCTGCACCATTGGGATGTGTAGCAATTGCATTTGCCGGTATCGTCCATGTATAAGAAGAAGCATCCGTTACTTTCCGTATAAAATAAGTAGCTGGCAAACCGGAAGGATTTGCTACAGATGGCATATATGGACATGCATCTGCCGGCCCTGTAATAGCAGCAGGTGTTACCGGTATGTTTTGCTTGATCTGTATTTTTTTTGCACTGCTCACTCCACACCAGTTCTCGGCACTTACATACAGGTATCTTACTCCTGTTGCCGGATCCCAGCTTGCATCGAATGTAACCATCACGATTGTATCGTTTACACCGCCACCATTTGGATGAGAAACAATATTTACACCAGCTGCGCCTGAACCAACATACCAATGATATACTGCAGCTCCGGGTGCCTTATTAACCTTATAGGCAACTGGTGTTCCATTGAAATAAGGACATGCATTTGTAGGACCAGTAATGTTTGAAGGTATTACAGGAATACCATTGGATACATTTGCGAGTGTAATAATATTGCTTTGTACAACGCCTCCCGATCCACAGGTATTTGGGGGATTCGTAAGCTTTAATCGTAACTGATCTCCATTGTGAAAACTTGTAATGGAAAGATTGGGACTATTGGTTCCAACAACATTTCCATTTTGAGTCCATTCAAATACACCGCCATTTCCGGCTGTTTGTGCTCCAAAGTTTGCGGTCTTACCTTCGCAATAGCCACGACCCGGAAGATTTTCCGTAGTAGCATGATTACTTAATTCGAGAATGGTAAGACTGCTGATTGCCTGGCTGAGGGATGTTTCATATATGCCCATATCAACATTACCGTTAACGATGCGTGTGCCGTTTTTAAAATCTTTTGTAAAAGTTACCTGGGTATTTGTTCCACCTCCAATAGCAGGTCCGCATTGAGGAATGAGTCCATCATCGGCCGTTCCCAATATATTATCTGCACCATCCACATCTGCAGCGTTGGTAAAAAACGGGTTTGCATCTACCGTACTTGCTGCATCTGCACGTGTTCCTGAAGCAAAAGCATTTTGTACATCGCTATTGTAAACATAATAGGTGCCTGCAGATAAGCCTGTTGTGGTATTGCCCCAAATAATAGAATTGTAGATATAAGTGTTGTCATCCAGCGTTGCCTTACATATAGCAGCATTTGAACTATTACCAAACATAGTGCAGTTAACGAAATGGCTATATAGTGTATTCGAAAAGTTTTGGGTATAAGTTGCAGCACCATCCAATCCATGATTGTTTAAAAAAAGACAGTTGTTATAATCTCCTCCGAGGGAATAAGTATAAACAGCCCCACCATAATGAGCAGAATTATTATTTATAAAAACACAGTTTTGAATGAAAGCACCTGCTTCGTAAGAATAAAAAGCTCCCCCATCTGCTGTTATTTCAGAATACCACGGATTAATATTAGTATAAGCCTGCGGCTGACCTGTTGTATTACCACCGGTGATCGTTAATCCATCCAATGTTACCGAAGCATTATGATTGGCAGAGAAAATAACATGATACGCATTCTCACTGTTATTTGTAAATCCAACATCATTCCCTAGAAAATCGCCCGAGAGAATTGTTTTATTCATTGGATTTCTTTGGCCCATAGTAGCTTCATTGCCATTGAACCCCCCATATAATTTTACACCATTCGATAAATCAAAACTTTTAAATCTTGGATCTGCCAATGCCACATGGCCGGCAGTATAACCAACTGTTTTTGTCGGCTTGAATGTTCCTTTTGCAATCCATACCTGGTCAGCAGGTGCAGAGGCATCAATCATTGCCTGCAAATTTGAACTTGCATTGGCCCATGAAGAGCCATCACCCGTTCCCGTAGCTACAGCTTTTACATAACGTTTTGTTTGCGAAAGCACTATGTTTGAAAAAAGAAATAAAATGATTGATACAAGTAAAATGGAAATTTTTTTCATCTGTAATAATTAAAGAGTGACGAAATGAATAATTTCTTAAACAGGAGTCTTCGCAGTTGTTGATTTGCAAGAATCAATTAGCCTGTTAAATTAAGTTTTTTTTGCGAAAATCGGGCAACGACGGTATTAGCTTATTCTGAATATTTTGTTGAGATAACAGAACACTGTTATAGCAAAAATTCAGTGCGTAATGAAATTAGAATCACTATCATTAATACAAAGAATGACTTTCATAAACCAGTAAAACACAACATTGTATAGTCAATGCTGTCCTGATTCCATCATCGCTGGACTTTTTGTTGTCATGACCCTGTAAATACATTAGTATTTATTTTCAAATCTGCCTTTAAATGAATACATTCGCAAAGAAAAAAGGGCCGGAGCCCTTTCTCCATAATCCTGGAAGAACAGTTATCTTTTCGATCATTGTTTTACCCTCCATAGAAATTAAACACCGATAAACTGAAAGTTTATATTTTCTCTTATACCAAAACGTATCATTATTTATTCTTGATTTATGAAAAAACAACTGCTACTTTTTTTTGCCCTCATCTTTGGGCTTACAACAATTGCACAGGTAAATAAAAGCGAAAATGATCTTGCGCTGAACCTTGTAAAGACAAACAACAAATCAATTGGTTTATCCGGAAAGGATATGGATAACCTGGTTGTATCCGGTACGTATCAGACTGATGGTATCAGGATGGTTTATGTTCAGCAAACCTTTATGCAGATACCTGTATTTAACCAAATGCAGGTGCTTGCTTTTAAAAATGGAAACCTTGTATCTGTAAGCGGATCACGTATTCAGAAAATTGAACACCTTGTTAATAATACAACTGCTGTTCCGGGTATAGCGGCGGCAGATGCTGTGAGGGCAGCTATTACAGAGAGTAAGCTGATTACTTCGCAGTCAATTGCACCTGTTTCCCAATTAGCCGGTAAAACTTTTTTCGGTGACCTGGGAATTGCATTGGAAGATATTACTGCTGAGCTGGTATGGCTTCCTGTTAGCGAAAAAGAAATACGCTTAACATGGCAGGTTGAAATTGCTCCGCGAACATCAGCTGATCATTGGTTAATAAGAGTAGATGCAGCAGGTGGAACTGTATTGAATAAAAATAATTATACGGTATACGAGCAATTTCCAACAGCAGTAACGAATACCGGTAATGGTAGTATTGTAAAGCAGGAAGAACAAAATAATAATTCTGTTACAAATAGTCCATTGGTTGTAAATACAGCAAGCTATCGTGTAGTACCATATCCTTTTGAAAGTCCCAATCATGCAGGTGGCACGTTATCGCTTGTAACAGATCCATGGAATCTTGCACCGGGAAATGCAACTTCATTAAAATGGCATTTTGATGGCACAACGTATCATGACAGTACAAGAGGAAACAATGTATGGGCGCAGGAAGACCGTGATAACAACAACAACACTTTTGGCAAAACAGCGATTTCAACAACAGCGCAGCCGGGATTGACTTTTGATTTTGTTCCGAATTTTACGCAGGCACCTACGGTAACTATCAACCAGCAATGCGCTATCACCAATCTTTTTTACTGGAATAATATTGTTCATGATCTCACTTATTTATATGGCTTTGATGAACCATCGGGTAATTTCCAGGCGAGCAACCAGGGAAGAGGGGGTTTGGGAAGTGATTATGTAATTGCTGATGCACAGGATGCAGGAGGAACCAATAATGCTAATTTCTCTACGCCCATGGATGGAAGCAGGCCAAGAATGCAGATGTATTTGTTTACGGGAACTACCCCTAACCGTGATGGTGATCTTGATAATGGTGTGGTTGTTCATGAATACGGGCACGGTATCAGCACCCGCTTAACAGGTGGACCGGCAAACAGTTCCTGCCTCAATAATGCTGAACAGGGCGGCGAAGGCTGGAGTGATTTTTTTGCTTTAATGTATACAACGAATTGGGCAACTGCCCAGGTTACCGATGGTGCACTGGCAAAGCCAATGGGAACCTATGTACTCGGGCAAGCCACAACAGGAGCGGGCATACGCACTTATCCTTATTCTACCAATATGTCTATAAATCCGTGGACCTATGCAAACATGGCAAGTTCTGGAGGCGAAGTGCATGTTATCGGTGAGATATGGTGTACTGCATTGTGGGAAATGACCTGGGAAATGATACAACAGGATGGAATCAATCGTAATATTTTCAATCCTGCTGCAACAGGCGGAAACTCTGCTGCAATAAAACTCGTTATTGAAGGAATGCGCCTGCAGCCATGCAGCCCGGGTTATATCGATGCACGAAATGCGATCTTAAAGGCTGATACTTTATTTTTCGGAGCTAAATACAGTTGTTCAATATGGAAAGCTTTTGCAAAAAGAGGAATGGGTAAAAATGCTTCACAGGGTTCATCAAACAGTACTACCGACCAGGTGGCAAGTTTTGTTGATAATGGCGCCATCTCATTACAGCTAACCCAAAACGTTACATCCCAGCAGGAGGGACTGAATGTTACTTATACAAATCATGTAAGTGCAGGCAGTTGCTCCGGCATTACAAATTATCTTTTAACTGATACGCTTCCTTCTAATGTTACTTATGTGAGCGGAGGGTCATACAATGCAGGAACAAGAGTTGTAAGTTTCCCTGTAACACTTGCGCAGAATGCAAGCCAGGATTATTCATTTACTGTACAGATCAACGCGGGAACTTATTTTCCTCCTGTATCACTGCTCAATGAAACGGTGGCAGGAGCCTCCATTCCTGCAAGCTGGTCGGCAACTGCTGCAACAGGTTCTACCAACTGGGCTGTTTCAACTACGCAAAGTCATAGTGCAACAAGATCTTTCTTTGCATTGGATAATTCGGCGGCGATTACAGATTTCAGGCTTGCAACCACTTCACCGGTTGCATTAGGATCTAATCCTCCTGTATTTACATTCTGGCATTATTATGATACAGAACCAGGATGGGACGGAGGTGTTGTGGAGATCAGCACGAATGGTGGAAGCAGCTGGACTGATCTCGGTCCGTATATGACTACGAATGGATATAACGGAAGTGTTGGAGGAACAAACCCGATTGCAGGAAGACAAGCGTTTACTGGTAACAGTAGTGGTTTTATCCAGACAAAGATCAGCCTGCTTTCATTTCCCAATCAAAATGCGTTGTTCCGGTTCCGTGCTACATCCGACGACAATACAGCTTCAACAGGATGGTACGTGGATGATATCGTTATGAATACGCAAGCCGTTGTAAATATGCGCAGCAGCTTATTTAATGCAAGTAGTATAAGAGTTGCCATCAGCGATACATTTACAATTATATTACCGAGTTCCTGTGTTACAGGAACATTCAGCGCACATCCTTCCAATACTGCTGCATGTGTGAATGCAAACGCAGGTTTCAATGTAACTGCATCAGGAACTGCTATTACCTATCAATGGCAGGTGAGTATCGACGGAGGCAGCAATTATAGTAATATCAATGGCGAAACAAATGCATCTCTTACACTTACCGGTGTAACATTGTCAATGAACAATTACAAATACCGTTGTATAATCAATGGAACATGTACAAATGGGGTGGCTTCCAATGCTGCAACAATTACCGTAAATGCACAACCGGTTGCAGCTTCTGCTGTAAATGCTGCAAGATGCGGACAAGGCACTGTTACTATTTCTGCTAATGCAGGTGCTGGTGAAACGATTGATTGGTATGCCGCCGCATCTGGTGGTGCCGCATTATTGAGTGGATCTTCTTCTTACACTACACCGATTATCGGTTCAACTACGATATATTATGCTGAATCAAGAAATACAACAACGGGTTGCATTGCTGCAACAAGAACAGCTGTTACTGCTACGGTAAATGCAAACCCTATCACACCGGGCGGAACAAATAATTCAAGATGCGGAACAGGTACGGTTAGTATATCTGCAACTCCCGGTGCCGGTGAAACGATCGATTGGTATTCTGCAGCAACAGGCGGAACACTTTTACTCAGCGGATCAATAACATTTGTCACGCCTTCGATCAGTGCAACAACAATCTATTATGCCCAGGCAAGAAATAGTACAACGGGTTGTTTGTCTTCTACAAGAACGCCCGTAACAGCAACGGTGAATGCAAATCCACTTACTCCTTCGGGAACGCCGGCAGGAAGATGCGGTGCAGGAACAGTTACCCTGTCTGCAACTGCCGGTGCCGGTGAAACGATTGACTGGTATTCTGCTGCAACGGGAGGAACGCTTTTACTAAGCGGTTCAAACAGTTTTACAACGCCAACGATCAGCAGTACAACAAACTATTTTGCACAGGCAAGAAACACAACTACTGGTTGCTTGTCGGTAACAAGAATAACAGTTATTGCAACGATCAATCCGATACCGGCTGCACCTACAGGAACAGGTGCTGTGGGTTGTGGACCAGGCACGCTTACATTATCCGCAACTCCCGGTTCCGGTGAAACGATCGATTGGTATGCAGCAGCAGCTGGCGGATCAGCTTTATTAAGCGGATCAGGTTCTTATACAGTATCCGTAAGCAGCACAACAACTTTCTATGCCCAGGCAAGGAATACAGCAAGTGGTTGTATCTCCGCAACAAGAACGCCGGTTACAGCAACCATCAATTCATCTTCCAACAGTACTACACATATCTCTATTTGTGCAACAGAATTGCCTTATACATGGAACAATACAGTGTTTAATAATGGAGGCACTTTTACTGTAATACTTGTAAATGCAGCCGGGTGTGACTCTCTTGCAAAATTATTGCTGGATGTTGCTGCAGCTATTAATGTATACAATGTGACTGGCGGTGGTTCTTATAATGCAGGTGGTGCAGGGGTACCGGTTGGTTTGAGCGGATCGCAAACGGGAGTGAATTATCAGTTAAGCGTGAACGGTAGTCCAATTGGAAGCCTGGTTGCGGGAACAAATAGTGCGATCAGCTTTGGCAATCAAACACAGGCTGGTAATTATACTGTCCAGGCTTCTACACCCCAGTGTTCACAGGCTATGTCGGGAAGTGCAACAGTGAGCATTCTCAGCGGACCGCCTGCACAATTTGCAGTAACAGGTGGCGGGACATACTGCACGGGAGGATCTGGTTTAGCAGTAGGGCTCGCAGGTTCACAAACCGGTGTGAATTACCAGTTACGACGCAGCAATGGTACGATCAATGTTGGTTCCCCGGTAGCAGGAACAGGCAGTGCAATCAGTTTCGGTTTGCAAACAGCAGCATCAGATTATTCCGTGCTTGCAACCAATACTACAACATTGGCTACGCAGGTAATGCTGAACAGTGTAACCATTCGCATTGCAGCGATCCGAACTCCATCTACACCGGGAGCAATTACAGGTCCAACTGATCCATGCCCTTATATAGGCGTATCAAATATTACTTACAGGATCAACCAGGCTGCAAATGCTACTTCTTATTTATGGACAGCGCCATCGGGTGCAACCATTATCGGAAGCAATACAGATACAGTTGTTGTTATCCAGTATCCATCATCGTTTGTATCAGGAAACTTGTCTGTAGTTTCTGTAAATGCATGTTTCTCCAATGCAACAAGCTCGGCAAGAAACCTTACTATAACAAAAAGAGTTCCTTCCACACCGGGAGCAATTACTGCATCCCTTGCAAATCCATGTTCAATTGTGGGAACAGGAACATCCGCTACTTATACCATCAGGCAGGTAACTTATGCAACAGGATATACATGGTCCCTGCCAACAGGATGTACATTTATAGCAAACCTGGGCGATACAGGTGTAGTGGTGAAATTTGAAACCGGTTTCACAACAGGAGCAATTACAGTGGTTGCATATAATAATTGCGCAACAAGTGCAGTAAGATCACTCACGGTAACTGCGAAAATTCCATCAGCACCATCTGCTATCAATGGTATCACTAACGTTTGTACATATATTGGACAGCCAACTACAGCAACTTATTCCATTACAGCTGTAACGGGTGCAACATCTTATTTATGGACGGCACCTGCAAATGCATCCATTGTATCAGGACAGGGATCAACTTCCGTCGACCTGTCATTTGCAGCTGGCTTTACAGGTGGAAGCTTAACTGTGAAATCGGTAGCGGCATGTGGAATCAGTTCTGCAAGATCATTATCGCTTGTTAAGAATGTTGCTAAACCAGGAACAATTACTCCATCTGCCACTGCATGTCCATCAACAACAGTAACCTATACCATTGCAGCAGTGCCGTTCGCTACATCTTATGCATGGTCGGTACCAACAGATGCAACCTATGTTTCCGGGCAGGGAACAACAAGCTTTACCGTTAGTTATAAACCAACATTTGTATCAGGTACAGTAACAGTTAAAGCAATCAACAATTGTTCTACAAGTGCAGCAAGTTCACTGGCTGTATCCAATTCAGGTTGCGCACCATTTGCTAAAACTTCTGCAATTGAAGCAACTGAACCGGTGATCAATGAAATAAATGTGTATCCAAATCCAAACAATGGTGTGTTTAAAATCAGTTTAAATGCAGGTAACAGTACCGGAACGGTTACACTACAGATTGTTGATATATATGGAAAGCTTGTTAAAGAACAGAAGGAAGCAGTAAGTAAAAACGGAAACATCATTGCAATGATCAATGCTTCCAGCCTGGGTGCTGGAATTTATGAAGTGCGTTATTATATCGGTAATAATGTTTATTCAAAGAAAATAATCATCGTTAAATAATTTCCTGGAATAAAATTTAAAGAGGCTGACTCATTTGAGTCAGCCTCTTTTTTAAATTGCCTGTTTTATTTCCCGCAGATTTGCTCAGATAAAAAATGCACGCAGATGTACGCAAATTTTTCAACGAAAGTCTGCGTAAACATCTGCGATAATCTTTCGTTCTGAAATTAAAAAAATGGATTGTCTGAATAAGACAACCCATTTTTTTGTTTAAAACAGGAAGAAACCTGATGAATAAACTTATTTCCATTTCATCATCATGGGCATATTCATTATTACCAATGATATGCTGAACTGGCTTAATCCATCAGATGGAGCACCAGCCAATGATTGGTTATCGCTGCTCTTCCATTCTTTGTCTTTAAAACTTCCCATATAAGCAGCACGTATTCCCATGTAGCCTGAAGCATTATTTGACGGTCTTACGGCAAAACCAAGGCCCAGGCGATAAGTAAAAAACCTGTTAGTGAAATTCACCGGTCGTATTGCATTTTGTACATCAGAAGATACAAGCACAGCATCAAATGGTACCAAAGAATTATCCTTATAAAACCTTGCCTGGTAAGCTTCGCCACCGATACCTACTGAAGGATATAATAATAATTTTTTGCTGGCAAGCAAGTCATAACCCAAATCAATTCCTATACCTGCATACCTGATCGTACTGCTTTTTTTATCCCGATCTCCGCTCATACTGCTACCGGCAGTAAGATCGAGGTCAGATACAAACCTGTTGTATTCCCTGATAAAACCAAAATCAAGTGTACCAGCATAATCACGCAGTTCTTTGTATTCAGGCCGGTTTGCAATGCGACTGTTTAATCCGTCAAAACTTTGAAAACTGATTCCGACTGCACGCAGGAACATAGGAGGAGTGTAATCCTTTTTGTTGTTATCCAGGTTTGGTTGTGCATAGGATGAAAGTGTAAGCAATGCTGAAAAGAGAAAAATAATGAATTTCATAATGTTTAGTTTATATAGGTTTTACAAATAAAGCGCCAGATTGGTTTAAAATATTTACGATTTTATGAGGTTATAAGGATTAGGTAATGAAAAAAAAACCCAATACAGTTTGTATTGGGGCCTAAACTGATCTTATTTAAAATTGTTCTACCATATTTTTATCCTGTCTTTGGGTGCTACATACATTTTATCCCCTTCCTTGATATTAAAAGCAGAATAAAATGCATCATGATTCATCAACGGCCCCCATACCCTGTATTTTGCAGGTGAATGCGGGTTGGTATTGATCTGTGTTCGCAACGCTTCATCTTTTATTTTGCTTCTCCATCCCTGTGCATATGCAAGAAAGAAACGCTGATCCGGTGTTAAGCCATCCAGCTTTGCAGTATCACTTCCCTGCTTTGTCATTTTGAATGCATCATATGCAATAGCTATTCCACCGATATCTGCGGTGTTTTCTCCCTGTGTTAGTCCGCCGTTAATATGTATAGAATCCAATACAATAAAACTGTTGTATAATTTTACTACCTGTTCACCTTTTGCTTTAAATTTTTCATAGTCTTCCTTGCTCCACCAGTTTTTCAGGTTGCCGTCTTTATCATATTGTGCGCCCTGGTCATCAAAACCATGAGTCATTTCATGTCCGATCACCATACCAATACCACCATAATTCATGGCGTCATCTACATTGGGATCAAACATCGGATATTGTAAAATGCCAGCAGGAAAAACAATTTCATTAAAGCCAGGATTATAATATGCATTGATAGTTGGTGCAGTAATGCCCCATTCTGTGCGATCAACAGGTTTTCCTACTTTGTTTACCTGGTACGCATATTCATTTTTTGAACAGGAATTGAGATTGTCAAAAAATTTATTCCTGTCGATGGTTACTTTGCTGTAATCTCTCCATTTATCTGGATAACCGATTTTCTTTATGAAGGCATGCAGCTTCTCAACTGCTTTTTGCTTGGTGCTGTCACTCATCCAGTCGAGATGTTCTATTCTTTTTTCAAAAGCCTTCTGCAAATTATTCACGAGATCTCCCATGCGCTTTTTTGCATCTTCAGTGAAGTATTTTTTTACATACACTTCACCGAGGCCATCTCCAAGATTTGCATCTGTAAGCCTGTACATTCTTTCCCACCTCTCTTTCATTTGTTGTCTTCCGGCTAATGCCCTGCCCGTATAATCAAAGTTTGCCTGTACAAATGCATTGCTTAAAACAGGTGCGGAATTATCAATTAAATGAAACCGGAGATAAGTTTTCCATGAATCAACTGGTACTGTTGCCAGGAGTTCATTTAATTTTTCATAGTAGCCAGGCTGACTTACATTCACGGAGTCAGCTTTTACTGAAAGTTTCGGTAACAGTGTTGCCCAACCAATTGCGGGCATTTTCTTTTCGAGGTCGGCAACGGCCATTTTATGATAATTGGATTCAGGATCCCGCAATTCAACATTTGTTCTGTGACTTGCTGCCATTTTTTTCTCCAGTTCATAAACAGTATTCATGTTTTTTGCAGCTGTTGCAGAATCATCACCTGTAAGTGTAAATAATTTCTGGATATATTGCTGGTATGCTTTCACAACATTTTGTGTAGCCGGATCTGTTTTAAAATAATAATCACGGTCCGGTAACCCAAGTCCTGTTTGAGAATATACAGCAATATTTGTGGTGCTGTTCTTTTCATCAGAAGTAATATTCTGGCCAATCAATGAACTGTGGAGTAAGCTGGTTTGTTGTGCAGTGAAATCCATTACTCCTTTGCTGTCTTTGATCGCATCAATTTGAACCAGGTAAGGCTTGACAGGATCGTACCCTGCTTTTTCAATTGCAGCAGAATCCATACCCGAGGCATAAAAATCTCCTACTTTTTGTTCAATGCTTCCGGCAGCGTTGGAAGCTTTAGAAAGACTATCGAGAATATTCTTTACATGCAGTTTTGTAATAGTATACATTTCCAGCGATGCTCCTGCTCTTGATTCGGTAGGGAGGATGGTTGCCGTATCAAACCATTTTCCATTGGCAAAAAGAAAGAAATTGTCACCAGGCTTTACAGAAGAATCTATATTCACCAGTGATAATGATTTTCTTTTTGTACTCTCAACAGTATCTTTTGTATTACTGTTACAGGAAAAAATAAAAGCAGCGGTCAGCAAGGCAAGTGGAATAAATATTTTTTTCATGTTGTTTGGTTAAACGTTCAAATTATATATTTTTTCTTTTGCTGCAACTTTTATTTTATAAATGGATCATTCCATCCAGTCAAACATCCAATATCAGTATTCGGCATCTTCATCCGTCAGTTATTTTGCCTATGTTTGCCTGTCCATTTATTCTTAACCCAAAATTTATCATGCTATGAAAAAATTGCTCACCGAATTTATCGGGACTTTCTTTCTTATACTTACTATCGGACTTGTTGTGAATGGAGGAAAAGGAGATTTTGCTCCAGTGGCTATTGGTTCCGTATTGATGGTAATGGTCTTTGCAGGCGCTCATGTATCCGGCGCTCATTATAATCCTGCAGTTACGCTGGCAGTATTACTCAGGGGAAAGATCAATATTTCGGATGCAATCGGTTACTGGCTTACCCAGTTCGTTGCTGCAGTGGTAGCTGCCTATACTGTTATATACATGTTGCCTGGCAAAATGCCTGCTGCTGCAACAGCAATGGCCGACCCGGTACGTGCATTGGTTGCAGAGATCATCGGTACCTTTGCATTGTGTTATGTTGTATTGAATGTGGCTACGGCAAAAGGAACTGTTGGTAATATGTTTTATGGCCTCGCTATTGGATTCACGGTGCTTGCCATGGCCTATGCACTTGGAGGAATATCAGGAGGAGCTTTCAATCCCGCAGTTGCCATCGGTATTAGTTTTATGAAACTGGCCGATTGGTCTAACGTTTGGGTTTACCTGCTTGGATGTTTTGGTGGAGCTGCCATTGCTGCAATCATATTTAAAGTGATCAACCCGGATGATAAATGATCAACTTTCTTTCTGAAAAAATTAAAAGCCCGGAAATCATACCGGGCTTTTTAATTCCAGTTAGTGAAAATCCTTAATATTAAAAAGACAATCAGTGAGCAAGTGGTAATAAAAGCTATTGTTACTGGTTCTGATTATTTTGTTTTTCGCAGTAAGTTCCAAATCGTTTATATTTATAGGCCGTAAAACCTTTTTTTAGCAGGGAATTTGCGGATAACAATTACAAAAAATTAAAGAATTGAATATGAAAAATCTGATCGTTTGTTTGCTTTCATTATTGACAGGTATAACAGCATCTGCACAATTAAAAACTACACCATTATGCCCGGAATTTACTGCTCATATTATGGAAGGAGATATAAGTGGCATTATGGCAAATTTTACACCCGGGCAAATAAAAACAAAGTTTCCATGCTTTACATCCGAAGCAGGCGATTCTTCCAAATGTGGAGGTCTTATCAGTTATGAAGACAAGGGAATTTATTTTTATACAGACAGGGATTATATTGAAATCAACCAGAAATATAAAGGCAAATTGAGTGTTCCCATTATGGGCGCTGCCAGGAGTGAGTTGTTTAAATGGGTAGGATATCCAAAGATCAAAGATGTTAGCTGGGATGCTTTCCAAACCGCGTATGGCTTGCTCATACTTTATTATAATAAAGAAAGCAAAGTGAACCTTATCCGTATGACTACCAAATCGGCTGAAACACTGAAACTCTGTGAATAGAATCACTTGGGAATGGATTTGTTTTAAGTAAGAGCGTTCGTTTGCCCATTTTAACCATTAGTTGAATCTATTGAATATTTATTCATTTTTGAGTCAACTTCACTTTATGAAACAAATACGCCTTATTTCCGCCTTATTTACAGCTTTATTATTTACCATGAATGTGTTTAGCCAGGATAAAAAACCTGTAACGGATTACATGCAGGTGCCGGGGCCTATTAATTTTGATCATACAGATTACAATTTGTCGTGGACTTCTCATCCTGCTCCTAATTATTACAAGCAGGAATATTTACCTAAAGGTGAAGATGAAACAAAGTTCAAAACAATGGTTTTACTGGAAGTAGCCACAGGTAATATCAATGCAAAAACTGCTGCGCAAGGGAAGCTGGAGGAATTGAAAAGAATGAAAGCTGCTAATCCAATTGTAAACTATGAGATCATTTCAAATCCTTCTACCGGCGAATACATGATCGATTTTTTAGTAAGCCAGGACAATGCGAAGACAGTCGCTTCAGAGATCATTGAAAGGAATGTATACAGGTATAAAAATTATGTAGGGAAAAACGGGCAAACAGGTGTACTTTTATTAGGCATAAGTACCAGGGCTTATGGAAATGAAGTCGATGCTTTCCTGTCCTCATTGAAATCAAAGAGAAAAGACCTTATGAATAAAGTAAGTTCATTTAAAATTCCGGAAGTAACTCTTTCAAAATAAATTGAAGACTTGCCGCGGGGGCGTAGAATTTGAAAATATGTTTCCCTCATAATTTGCAAAGGAAAGCCTCTGCGGTTTATAAGAGTTACCTGATCAGTATCACGTTTCCTTTCATAACTTTAAGCTCACCTTTCCTGTCTGTGCCTCTTAACGACCAGACAAAATTAGCGGTAGGTTGTTTTATTCCTTTATATATTCCATCCCATCCTTTCCCGATCTCGCTGGTTTCAAATACAAGTTCTCCATAACGATTGAATACCCTAAAATATTCCAGTTTTGCAATGCCAACAGGAGTTGGTTTGAAATAATCATTTACACCATCACCATTAGGTGTAAATGCAGAAGGAACATAAAAAGTAGGGCCGTTAAGTACTTTTAATTTTACCGTATCAAGATCAAAACACCCGATCTCATCCGATACCATCAATACAAATGTTGCACTGTCTGTAAGAACAGTTGTTGGATTAGCTATATAAGCATTATTAACCAAGCCGGATGGCGACCATTGATAAGATCCGCCACCACTTCCTGATAATTGATAGGGATAATTATATTCAATATTTGCATCAGCACCGGCATTGGCAATTACAGGTGGCTGTATACTTAGATCAACCAGGGCAGTATCGGCGCAACCTGCATTGTTGGTTGCAATAAGCTGGTAAGTTCCTGCTTCTGATACAACTGTTGAATCATCAACCGGTAATTGATTATAAGTCCAGTTGACAGTATACCCGGTAACATTGAATAAAACACTCAGGTCCGCCGATTGATCATAACAAATTTTCAATGGCTTATCTGGTCCAAGTGCAGGTTTGCTATTGATGGTAACCGTTATTACAGACCTCGGCCCTTCACAAGGGCCATCTACCTGGCTTACATAATAACTAAAAGTTCCCGCTGTTGCAGAAGATGGTATTGGCGTAACAGCAGAACCAGTACCTCCCGCAGCGCTGGTATACCATAATAAATGAGCACCGCTAACCGTAGTATTCGCCACCAGTGCAGCAGTTGTTTCATACTGGCAATAAGTTAAGGGTGATGTTACTGTTGGTAATGGAGGAGTGGGATTAACAGTAAGGTTCAGCGTTGCAACAGAATCACAACCATTTGAACCGGTAAGTGTTGCTGTATAAACACCGGTTGCTGTATAGCTTTGCCCGTTCCAGTTGTATGGCAATTGTGCAGAACAAATACTGTAATTACTGTTACTGCTTGTTGTGGGAAGAATGTTGAGTTGTAATGTAGCAACAGAATCGCAGCCTGCTACAGTGCTCAACGTTACTGAATAACTACCGGCTGTTGAATAACTTTGTCCATTCCATGTATACGGAAGTTGGTTACTGCATATTCCTGCAATTGTATTGCTGCTTGCAACAGGATAGATCGTTAAATTCAGCGTCGCAACAGAATCGCAACCCGCTGCACTTGTAAGTGTGACACTATGTACGCCAGCTGTTGAATAGTTTTGTCCGTTCCATATATAAGGCAGTTGATTACTGCAGGTGCTGGCACTGGTATTACTGCTGTCAACAGGATTTACCTGCAGGTGTAATGTTGCGATAGAATCGCAACCACTGCTTCCCGTTAGTGTAACAGAATAAGAACCGGAAGCGATGTAATTATTCCCATTCCAGTTATAAGGTAAATGGTTATCACAAATATTTATGTCCGACTGGCTGGTTACAATTGCTGTAGCTGAAAGATCCAGGGTTGCAACGGAATCACAACCATTACTTCCTGTAAGTGTAACATAATAGATCCCGCTTGTTGCATAAATATTTCCATTCCATGTATAAGGCAATTGATTATTACAGATATTGATACTGGTAAGTGTTGTGTCAATTGCATTTACAATAAGATTCAATGTTGCAATGGAATCACATCCATTGGCGCCGGTTAGTGTAATTGGGTATGTTCCTGCTGCAGAATAATTATTTCCATTCCAGTTATATGGAAGCTGGTTAGCACAAGCGCTCACATCGGTATTGCTTGTTGTTACAGGAATTTCAGTAAGTACAAGCGTAGCAATAGAATCACACCCGCCGCTACTGGTGAAGGTTACTGAATAGTTTCCTGGCACATCATAATTGTTACCATTCCAGCTGTAAGGAAATTGTTGGTGACAAATTGCAATACTGGTACTGCTTATTATTTGCGGACCGACAGTAAGATTTAATACTGCAAGCGAATCACAACCTGCGCCCGTTAGCAATACAGAATAAGTTCCTGCCGATGTATACACATTTCCATTCCATGTATAAGGCAACTGACTATTGCAAATAGTAAGATCGGTATTACTTGTTACATAAGGCACAATGGTAAGGCTGAGTATTGGCACCGAATCACATCCATTGACGTTGTGAAGCGTAACTGAATAAGTGCCTCCTGCAGGATAACTGTTTCCATTCCATGTATAAGGAAGCTGGGACGGACAAATGTTTACATTCGTTGTAGATGTGAGAATGTCGGTAACAGACAAATTAAGTATGGCAATGGAATCGCATCCAACACTGCTTGTGAGTGTCACAGGATATATACCAGCCTCCGGGTAACTATTTCCATTCCAGCTAAAGGGCAACTGGTTATTACAAATAGTAAGGTCCGTGGTGCTGGTAACAATACTATTTGCAATAAGGTTCAGCGTAGCAACAGAATCACATCCGCCGGAAGTAATCAGTGTAACTGAATAGGTTCCTCCTGCAGGATAACTATTTCCATTCCATGTATAAGGCAATTGCGTAGAGCAGATTGAAATATCTGTGGTACTTGTGATAACGGGATTTACAATAAGATTGAGTGTGGCAATAGAATCACAACCTGCGGTGCTGATTAAATTGACGCTGTATACACCCGCGGTAGGATAACTGTTAGCATTCCAGTTATAGGGTAAGAGATTGTCGCAAATATCTATATTGGTTGTGCTGTTCAGGAAACTTTGAACAGTAAGGTTTAATGTTACAACAGAATCGCATCCGCTACTGCTGGTAAGCGTTGCAGTATATACACCCGTGCTGCTGTAATTATTCCCGTTCCAGTTATAAGGTACTTGTGCGGTGCAAATTGTAAGATCGATAGTGGTATCGTACACAGGATTTACAATAAGGTTGAGTGTTGCAATGGAATCGCATCCTCCTGCACTTATAAGTGTTGCTGTATAGATGCCTGTGGAATCATATAAATGCCCATTCCATGCATAGGGCACCTGGTTACTGCATAATACAATATTAGTTGTGCTTACAGCAGTATCATTCACCGTAAGGTTAAGTATGGCCAATGAATCACAGCCGGCAGTACTTGTAAGGTTGATAGAATAAGTTCCTGAACTGTTGTAAGCATTTCCATTCCAGGTAAACGGTAAATTATTATTACAAACAGTGATGGCGGTATTGCTGGGTAAGATCGGGAGAACAACCACATTCAATGAATCGATAGAGATGCAGGAGTTTAAAGGAATAGGTGGAGCAATTTCATAATCCCCGGCAGCAGTAATAATATGCCCATGGTAATTGTACGGTAATTCATTTTCACAAACTACAAGGCTATCGGAAGTTGAATGAGGACTATTAACTGTGAGATGCAATGTTGCAATGGAATCACAACCTGCCGAAGTTACAAAGGATGCCGTGTACGTTCCACCGGTATTATAAGTATTGCCGTTCCATGTATAAGGCAATTCACTGTCGCACACAGCTACATTGGTATTGCTTGAAAGGAAATTAACAACAACAAGATGGAGTCTTGGAAAAGAATCACAACCAAACTGGCTGCCTGTTAGCGCAACCTGGTAATTTCCTGCAGCTGAATAAGAATTGCCGTTCCATATATACGGCAACTGGCCAGTACATATCAGTACATTAGTGGTTGAATACACAACAGGGTTAACGTATAAAGTGAGATTGGCAATGGAATCACAACCTGAACTTCCCGTAAGGTTGACCGAATAATTTCCGCCGGAAATATAATTATTTCCATTCCATGTATAGGGCAAATGATTGTTGCAAACCGAAGCTGTAGTATGACTTGTTGTTGTGGTAGTAGCTGAAAGGTTCAATGTAGCAATGGAATCACAACCATTGGTTGCGGGCAATACAATTGAATAGGTGCCCGAACCGTTATAGGCATTTCCATTCCAGTTGTATGGAAGCTGGTTAATACACACACTAACATCGGTAGTACTGGATGAAACAGGCTTTACTGTTAAATTAAGTGTGGCTATAGAATCACAACCGGCACTGCTGGTTAGTGTAACCGGGAAACTTCCCGCAGCAGGATAATTATTTCCATTCCAGTGATAAGGTAATTCGTTGCTGCAGATCGTTATATTGGTCGTGCTGGTTACGTTGTGGTTAACTGTAAGACTTAAAATAGGAACAGAATCACATCCGCTGCTACTCGTTAATGTTACAGAATAAGTACCGTTAGTGGTATATGTATTCCCATTCCAGTGATAAGGTAATTCGTTATCACATATGATTGCATTGGTAATACTTGTTCCCACATTTATAACTGTCAGGTTCAATACCACAATGGAGTCAGCACCGCCGCTTCCTGTTAGTGTAACAGAATAAGTGCCTGCTGTGAGGCAGGTAATGCTGTTCCATAAATAGGGCAGTTGATTATTGCAAATGGTTGTATTTACAATTGTAGGAGGGGGGGTGGTTGTATTGATCGGGGAATGACTGACTGGTGAAGAAAAACAATGCAGGAACGATACTATCGGCAATAGTATTACCATGCAAATCCTTAAAATATAGTATTTGTTTTTCATTACCCGATCTGTTATTCCAGTTAGTGAACCGGGTCTGTTATAACAGGTTTTTCATTGTAAGTCACGCAAAATTAAATAAAATAAACCTGCGGTCTATTATGAATATACTAATAAATACGAGATGGAACTGAATTTCATGAGTTATGTGAACCGTTACAATTCTGGGTTATTTATTTACAGCAGTGATTCATTGTATTAAATAATGTGCTGCAAAACCTGTAATTGTTATACTACAAAGAAATAGTAGAATTTATAGGCACAACCGCTTATTCGGGTGAGAAGCAATTCCTGTTCTTGATAAATTAATACCGTCTGGCACGAAATTTATTGTAAGTTTATCAACCTTAACCCGGCACCGAAACAAATTCTTCTTCATTAAAATCAAGTATATGAGAAAGATCGTTACCAACCTGGTATTATTGCTCGCATTTTCTTTTAGTATTCTCAGTTCCTGTAATAAAGCTGATGTACAGGATCAGTTATCCAGCGATAATGCAGATGATGTATCTATGGAAGCTTCCAAAGGAGGTCATCATGGTTCGCATAACGGACCACATCATGATCCGGGTCATCACGATCATCACAACGATTGTTGTTGTCATTGTCCTGATACCGTTGCAACTGCAACACGTATCTTATATGAACAGGACTTTGCAACTTATCCCGACCAGGTAGGTATTCTTGCGAATGTTTATTATGTAAATCCGGGTCAGGCAGGTACATTTCGTGTTGTGTTAAGAACTTCTACAGGTGCAATTGATTCAGTAAGCATTGTTGCTGCAAACCATACTGATCTGGGTGTAGAAGGGGTATTCCAGTTGCAATACTGGATTCCTGTAAACGAGTTTCCCAGCACCATGTATGTAACAGGTCGCCCTTCCAATTTGCAATGCGATATACGCTCCAGCAAAGAATTTACAATTACGGATATCAATTAAAATAAAGAGGAGTTGAATAGCCGGTTTGATTACCGGCTATTTGCATTTTATACTTTTTACATAAGCAAGTGCAGCTTCTTTTGTTGTATCATTCACTTCTACCCGGGATTTACTTTCTTCGATTGCCTGTTGAAGTATATCCCGGTTGATTGTTTCAACAAAGGGTTTCATGTAAGTATCAATAGCACCAGTCATCGCCTGGTTTATATTAAATAATCTGGAGCCAGCTTTACAGCTAAAATCAAATGAACTGAAAGCAACAGATTTTACCTGACGGTATTGTGCCGTTTTAAAATAAATTTTTTTGTTTTTGATATCATACACAATACTCCATTTTGTAAAATCTCCCTGGGCAACCTGGTGAAGTATATCAAATGCATAATCAACAACCGGTTTATTGCTTTTATCCTGTTGGTTCCCGGGTACCTATAAGAATTATTAGAATTTAATAATGAAGAAATAATACGAATGGCGAAACTAAATTGTACATTAGCTTTATCGATTGCCGATTGCTCCAACTGACCAAAGAATAAACCTTCCGTAATTATTAATACATTTTAAAACATTTTTTATGACCAACAAAGAATTTTTCCAAAAGCGCTGGAAATCTGAAATTGAACCAACCATGATTGCTTTAAAAGCATTAAATGCTCCCGACAAACTTGATTATCGTCCTGCAGCAAGGAACCGTTCGGCTAAAGAACTGGTAGATCATTTTGTATCCCATGTAGAAGACCTTATTGAAGCAGCAGAAACAGGCGTGCTTAATCATCGTGTAACGGCGAGTTATCCTGATGTAGATACTGCAATTGCTGTATTTGAAAAAGGTTCAGATAAATTAATGATGTTGCTTGACAATACAACTGATAAAGCATGGGATGAAACCATGGTTCCTATGATGGTGTTTGGAAATAAATTCGCAGAAGAAACACTGGGAGATACGTGCTGGATGTTTCTTTTTGATCTCGTGCATCACCGCGGACAACTCTCTACCTATTATCGTCCAATGGGACTTATACAACCGGCGATTTACGGTCCAACATCGGAAATGGTGGAACAAATGATGTCGAAAAACTAAGGAATTACGAGTCATGAGTTACGAGTTACGAGTCCATTTAACAGTGAATCCATAACTCGTAATTCATATCTCGTAATTCGTAACTATAAAAGCTATGATTACAGAAAATAAAAACGGGGCACTGTAGATACAGTCCCCCACCGTTAACTTACTATCTATGAAACGACTCCCTCAATGGGACCTACCATAAGCAGGTTTTGCACTAACGAATGAAGTGTGCTAAAAAGTATGAGGGGAATGAATTTGAACTTTTTCAGGACCAGCCAGGGAACAGGAAGAAAGTATAAAAGTATATAAAGTATTAAGCAGGGGCCATGCCTGCCATGCCTTTTACTTTGTTTGCAAAATCATCGATATCGAAGGGCTTACTGATAAACTGAACATCTGCACGTTCCTGGATTTCTTCCTTACTGTATATATTAGCCGACATTAATAAAACAGGCACCTGGCTTGTTGCAGGATCTGCTTTTTGATGGTTACATATCTCTATACCATTCCCATCGGGCAGCATAATATCAAGAATAACGAGATCGGGTAATGTAATAGCAATTCTTTTCAGGTAATCACCCGCAGTAGCAAAAGATTCAACATTGAATCCCATCCTGGTAAGCAGGAATTCTACAAGCGTCCGCAAATCGGCAGTATCTTCTACCAGGTATATCTTTTTATTCATCTCCATGCATTGTTTAATAGCCAATCATCTTCAATGGCCCTTAATTTAATTACCCTGTTGTTTGTTAATTGGTATGGAAAAACAAAACTCAGCACCTTCACCTTTGCTACTGGTTACAGAAATAGTGCCGCCATGACGCTCGATGATCTCTTTGCTAAGATAAAGACCTAAACCTAAACCGCTGATATTTTTGTTTTCAGAAACACGGAAAAACCTGGTAAAGATTTTATCCTGGTCTTGCTTACCGATACCAATTCCTTCGTCTTTCACTTTTACTGTAAGCATTTCATTTTGTATATCCATATCGAGATAAACCTTATTGGCTTTGGGAGAATACTTAATTGCATTCCCAAGCAGGTTATTCATTACCTGTTCCATTCTTTGCATATCTGCATTTATGAAAAGATCTTTTTTTGTATTGACAACGATGATCTCGTGTGTTTCATTAGTATAACGAAATGTTTCCATGATATCATATGCCATTTTCCGGAAATCAAAATATTCATATTGTAACGACAATTTTCCGGCTTCTACTCTTGAAATATCCAACAATTCTTCTATCAATGTGTTTAATCTATTTGTCTGGTGAACAGACTTATCAAGGAACATTCGCTTTAATGGATCAACTTCACCTTTTTCCAGCAATTGCAGGTAGCCCTTCAGGATAGTAAGCGGGGTTTTCATTTCATGGCCCGCAAGTGCAATAAACTCATCCTTTTTAATACTTAATGCTTTCACTTCCTGGAAAAGCCGTGAATTATCCAGGGCTACTGATGCCTGTGCAGCAATACTCACTACCATATTCTGATGTTCTGCCTTAAATACTCCCGCATCCGGGTGACCGAAGAACAACCCGCCCAATACACTGCCACCAGGTGTAACAACAGGAACAGCCATATAGCTCACTACGGGCAAGTGACCATGAGGCATCCCATTATGTGGTGGATTTTTTCCATAACGCGGATCCTTTGTAATATCATCAACCCGTATTACTCCTTCGCCTGCAAAAGTTGGATGGAATATTTCTGTATTACGGGGCATGCCCATTCTCTCGAATGCTTCCTTTGGTGCTCCAGACAAAGTATAAAGCATAAAAGATTCACCGTTATCACTTACCATATTATAAAAAAAGGCACCAAATGCAGCCCCGGTAATTTTTGTAGTAGCATCAGTCACTTTTTGAAGAATGGCATGTTCATCTACTTTGCCTAAAAGTCCGGTACCGATGGAGTTCATTATTTCCAGCCTTTGATTGGCCAGCCTTATTTCATTCTCTCTTAATAATTGTTCATGTACATCTCTTGCAATCTTTGAAGCTCCAACGATATTGCCCTTGCCATCTTTTACCGGTGAAACGGTAATGGATATATGCCTTTCACTGCCATCTTTTGCAATACGTATAGTTCGGAAATGATCGATTTTCTTGCCTGCTTTTATATTCCTGATGATCATGTCTTCTTCTGACCTCAGATGTGGTGGGATAATTATTGTAATATGCTTGCCAATTACTTCTTCCTCTGTATAACCAAATATCCTCCTTGCCCCGTTATTCCAGCTTGTGATAATGCCATCTAAATTTTTACTAACAATTGCATCATCAGAGGACTCCACGATAGCAGAGAGTGTTGATTGCCTCTTCTCAGCTTTTTTTTGTTCTGTAATATCGATAAGTGTGTTGATTGCACCCGCAAGTTTTCCGCTATTGCTAAAAACCGGCCGGGGAAATACAAGTAAATCTTTGAATTGATGATTGGGCTGTTCAATCTTTATCTCGCTGCGCTCATGTGACTTACCTGATTTTAATGTGAGCGCCATCGGACAATCATCCTGGTTCATTAGTCGTCCGTCGGGATAATACGTTTTCCATGAACCCGACCACATATCTTTTCCGATAACCGGCGTTCGCCCCCAAAGGTCTACTGCAGCCTGGTTGAACCAGGTAAGATACCCATCCCGATCGCATGTATAGATTGCGAATGGTGAAAAATGGACCAGTTCATCAAGAAATACCTGGTCTATCGGAGCTGTGCTAATATCAGGCATGCTGCAATTAGTGTTTTTTGGAAATTTCCAAATGCTTAAGGGCGGACGTAATTACCCATTTAAGCCGTTGCAAAAAACAAACCATAAAGCACAAAAACCTTCCCTTCAGAGGTATAAGTATGGTGCAGAGTGGCTTTGCAGGAAAACAGAAAGTAATTCCGGCCCTCAAAATTGGGAAAAAAGAGGGGAATTATATACACACATATCATTCCAATAATATAAAGTTGATCCTTTCTCTGATTAATATCAATAAAAAACCATCATTACCTTTACCGGATGCATCATGTTCTTTTATTACACGGAGCCATTGGTGCAAGGGAACAGTTGCAACCATTAGCTGATTTACTCAGTAAAAAATATATTATCCATACTATTAATTTCAATGGCCATGGGGGAACAGGCTCAAAAAATGGGTTTTCCATAGAGGGATTTGCAAAGGATGTATTGGATTATCTACAGCAAAACAACATTGAACGAGTTGCAGTTTTTGGATACAGTATGGGAGGCTATGTAGGAATGTGGCTGGCCAGACATCATCCGCACATCATTACAAGGATTGTGACACTTGCTACTAAATTCCATTGGGATGAGATGATTGCGGCAAGGGAAATAAAAATGCTGGATGCTGCTACGATAGAGGAAAAACTACCTGTTTTTGCTCAGCAGCTGCAACTTCGCCATGGTAGCGCTCATTGGAGAATATTACTCGAAAAAACAAAAATACTCCTGCAGCAACTAGGGAGTAATAATGCTTTACAGCTGCGGGACTATAAGCATATTTTAATCCCCTGCCTGGTTTTACTTGGAGATAAAGATAAAATGGTTACAAGGGAAGAAACCATTGCAGTGCAGGAAGCATTGCCCGACGGAATCTATAAGTTATTGCCTGATACAACTCATCCAATTGAGCAAACAAATATGAAATTACTCGCCCGCAGCATTGAAGAATTTATTCAATAAAGATGATTTTCCCTCTTAAATCAGGCATCATAATAAAGTTTCCCTCTGAAAAAACATTATATAGTTTCACTTTGTATATATAAATAGCATAAATTAGCCGTATAATTTCACCCATTAATTCTAAAACAAAAAAACATGGCAACAAAAAAGAAAGCAGCCAAGAAAGCAGCAAAGCCTGCAAAAAAAGCAGCAGCAAAAAAAACAGCAAAGAAAGCAGCAAAGCCTGCTAAGAAAGCTGCAGCGAAGAAAGCTCCTAAAAAGAAATCAGCACGTAAACCTAACGCTGCGTTCATGGCAGCTCTTACACCAAGTAATGATCTTGCAGCAGTAATAGGCAGCAAAGCATTGCCTCGTACAGAAGCAGTTAAAAAGATATGGGTTTATATCAAAGCAAACAAATTACAGGATGCTAAGAACAGACGCATGATCAATGCTGATGCGAAACTGAAACCAATCTTTGGTGGAAAAGGACAGGTTTCTATGTTTGACATGGCTAAATATTTGTCAAAGAACTTAAAGTAAAGAAAATCTTATTAATTGTAAAAGCACCGGCAACGGTGCTTTTTTTTCGCATAACCTGCATAGTTATATATCAAATTATACCAGTTTAAAAAAAATAATCTACTAGCGCCTATTCCTGGAACCCTTACCAGTAAAGGGTTTTCTTGTTTTTATAAAATGGAATTTTTATTTCAAACAGTGTAGCAGGTTATTCAATGACAGGCAATAATGCAACTGTTTAATGTCTATTATGTTTTGATCAAAGCATGAATACGAACGATCATGAAGTTTGATTTCAATGGTTCTTAAAAATTTTAAACATCTAAAAATGAATGCAGCAGTTTAAATATAACTGCACTATCACTAGCACTGCATTTTGTGAAAGCACTTCCATGGCGTTATTAAAAATAAAATGCCTTTAAAGAATTTAATTCTTCATTATAAACAGCATCAATATTTCTTAAGCTACTAACAACAACAGTTACATTGTAATCGGGAGGCTCGTAATAACAGGAACTGTTTTCAAAAAAACAAAACAAAGGTATAGTTGTTTGTTTCAAACTGCGTTTGTGTCTTACTGATAGTGTTTAGTATTTCCTTAAGAATGTGGCATTACTGGTTTTGCCAGCATAAAATCGTTGTAAAAACCAGGGGTGGAATCATGCTTTTTACCTCAACCCTTCTGCTGTAATAACAGGAGTTACCCGGTTCATTTCAGGAAATTATGGCCTATTCGCCCCAATTTCATGGTGCCCGGCAAGAATTTTTTCTATTTTTATCACGATGCCGCCACTCACTCCTGGTCACTAAATTCCTGGATAATTTCAAAACTGATGTACCAGGCAATTTTGATCGGGGTATGATTTATGCTGTTAATAAAGAAGATATCTTTGACCTCATTTTATATTATTTGCTATGAAAAAATTACTTATTGCTGTTGACTATTCCCTAGCTGCAGAAAAGGTTGCAAGAACTGGATATGATCTTGCAAAAGGCCTGCAGGCAGAACTAGCGATCATACATGTGATAACCGAACCTGTTTATTATGCAATGGAATATTCGCCGATCGTTGGATACCAGGGAGAATATACTTCCGGTACAAATGAAGTATTTGAAGACGTAAAAAAAACTGCAGGTAATTTTTTAAGTAATATGGTGCAGCAACTCGGAGATAGTAATATCCAGACTGCAATACTGGATGGCGATACTACAGATGCTATTTTACAATATAGTACAGAATGGAATGCGGATATCCTTGTTTTAGGCTCTCATACCCATCATGGACTGGAAAGATTATTCAGTACAGATGTGGCGGCTTATATAGTAAAGCATTCAAAAATACCGGTACTGACAGTCCCTACCGACGTGAAATAAGAGATAGAATAGAAACGCGGTGACACGAATTGAATGGATACTGGCGGAAATTTTATAAGGATAAAACTTAAGCGCAAATCCGCATAATCAGTGTTATCCGGTTTCTATAATGCCACTGCAATTTTCGCTGCAAGCCTGGCATTATTCAATACCAAAGCAATGTTTGCTTCAAGACTTTCGCCCTTAGTATTCTCTGCGATATGTTTTAAAAGAAAGGGTGTAATTTCTTTTCCTTTTATTTGTTGTTTGCCTGCTTCGCCAAGCGCAGCCTGAATGTGTTGCTCTATAATATCCTGTGATACCTGCTCATCGCCGGGAACAGGATTGGCAATTAAAACACTTCCCTTTAATCCAATATCCCATTTTATCTTCAGCAGGTTTGCAATTTCTTCTGCAGTATCCAATCGCAATGGCGAATTAAAATTGCTTTTGCCTGAATAGAAACTTGGAAATTCATCCTGGCCAAATGTTACAACAGGAATGCCTTTCGTTTCAAGATATTCAAGTGTTAATCCGATATCAAGGATTGATTTTACTCCGGCCGAAACAATTGCTACGTCCGTTTGTGACATTTCAGTAAGGTCGGCAGATATATCCATTGTTTCAACAGCACCACGATGTACGCCACCAATACCGCCTGTTGCAAATATTTTTATACCAGCCATTGAAGCAATGCGCATCGTAGCTGCAACGGTAGTTGCTCCCGGAACTTTTTTACTTAGCACATAAGGCATATCACGCAGGCTCACCTTCCATACATTTTTTTCTTTGCCAAAAAAATCCAGTTCATCTGCATTTAATCCAACAAGACATTTTCCTTCCCTGATAGCAATGGTAGCTGGTATAGCGCCTTGTTTACGAACCACGCTTTCTACTTTTAATGCCGTCTCCACATTTTTTGGCCATGGCATGCCATGCGAAATGATCGTTGATTCAAGTGCTACTACTGGCTGGTTATGTTGAAGTGCATTCAGTACTTCAGGATTGATTTGTAAGAAATCATTTTTCATCCGGGTAATATTTTTTTATTGATTCAAATAGTTTTTGCTGGTTGATATCAGTATCCATTGCTCCTTTTACCTGTATTACCCGGGCTGCCATTGTATGTGCTGCTAACAAGCATTCTCTTTCCGTTCTCCCCAGGCAATATGCGGCTATCCATGCTGCGAGAGCGGCATCCCCCGCACCAGTGATATCTTTTACATTTACTGCTGGCGACGGCAATGAATACCTGCTTTTGCAAGAAATTATTTCAGAACCCTTCGCTCCTTTTCTAAGCCATATATGCTGCACGCCTTTTTGCAATAATTCCTGCAATACTGTTTCAGTGGATGAGTGCTGCTGGCTCAATGACGGCAACTCATCTTCATTGGGAGTTACCATAAATAATCCTTTTAAAACAATCGAGGATAATTTTTTCGCCTTCGCTACAGATACAGGCTCAATGATTAAAAGGATCTGTTTTTTACTGCAATAACTGATCAGCCATTCCAATACAGCAGGATCAAGATTGGTATCGGCAACTATAATGCTGGCCTTTAATAAAGCAGCTTCCTTTTGTTGTAAAATGAGAATAGTTAAGTACGATTCGGATGGATTTACACAGGCTGCAGCATATAAACTACCATCCGGGTTTAATAAAGCAGCATATTTTCCCGTACTGCAATCAGCTATAATAATATCATTCATATCAATACCGGCACGAATACAATCTTCTTTCAGCCATTGTCCGTCGGCATCGTTTCCCATTACCGTGATCAACTGTACAGGTATTTGAAGCAGTGCAAGGTGATGAGCTATATTTCGCATCACACCACCAGCTGATCTTATAATATTGGCAGGATTTGAAGTTGCAGCTACAACAGGTTCTTTACAATAAAACAATTCATCTACCAGCATTGCGCCGATACACACTACATGATGCTTCATTGATCAAAACTAAGGATGAATTCCGAATTCCGTCTAAATTCCAGTTGCGAATTAATGGCCTATAAAAGTAATTCATATAAAAGTCTCAAATAGGAATTAACGAGTGCGGGAATTTCAAAACAAAGAATAATTTATGTAATGAACGCAATTGTTTATTAATTCATGTTAAGTATTCAGTTTTTATCATAATTCGTAATTCTGGATTAACTTTAATCATTAAGCAACCAGCATGTACAGTAAAACAAAAAAGCATGTTCATATTTTGCTTCATCCTGAATTAGGGGAAACAAAATGGGACAAAATCATTAATGGATTTATCATCGTTCTTATTATACTCAATGTAGTTGCAGTTATTTTAGAAACAGTGGATTCTGTTCATGCAGCTCACCGTGAATTCTTCAGAACCTTTGACATTATATCGGTAATTATTTTTTCAGTAGAATATGTACTCCGTGTATGGAGCAGTAACCATGATCCCCGTTATGGTCACAGCGTATTCGGAAGATTAAAGTATATGGTTTCAACAGACGCATTGATCGATCTGCTTGCCATACTTCCATTCTATGTTCACGTGATAGTTGGTTTTGACCTGAGAATGTTGCGGCTCCTTCGTTTGCTGAGGTTTCTTCGCCTGTTCAGGTTAACAGCTTACATGCGGTCAGCAAAAATGGTAAAGAATGTTTTTGTAAAAAGAGCAAATGAATTAAAGTTAAGCCTGGTCCTGATCCTCTTTCTTATTATTATTGCTTCCAGCCTACTTTATTTTGCTGAACACAATGCACAGCCCAAAGTATTTACGAGTATTCCCGCCAGTATATGGTGGGCAGTTGTTACTATTACATCTGTTGGTTATGGCGATATGGTTCCCATAACCTTACTGGGAAAAGTTTTAACAGGGGTTATTTCTCTTTGTGGTTTGGCGCTGCTGGCATTGCCTGCCGGTATTATTACTGCTGGTTTTTTTGAAGAGCTTGGAAAAGTAAAAGGAAAGGGCGGACATGCTTGTCCTCATTGCGGTAAACATATTGATTTTGATGAACACCATTGATAGACATGAATGCCAGATGCTTGTTACCAGATACCAGGTGTTAAATCATACTATCCAGTGTGCTTTAGCCTGCATCATGGTAATTCAATCTTCATTCCTTCTGCAGCTAATTCATAATTTAGTTTATGGTTATTCCTTTGTTTTACTTCGCTTAAAAAGTTATCTAATTGTTCATCTGTATGAGAAGGATCATGGTGCGATAATAAAAGATGTTTTACCTCTGTAATAGCTCCGAATTTTACGGCATCATCCATACTGCTGTGTCCCCAGCCCAGCTTTTTTTTATATTGTTCCTGTGTATACTGTGCATCGTGTAATAACAGGTCGGCCTTATATGCAAGATCAAAACCGGAGATCCATTTTTTATCAGTTAAATCCGAATCTCCGAGTGCAGGTTCATGGTCAGGGATATAAGTAAATACAGAACGTTCTCCCATTACACGAAATCCAACTGTTGGACCCGGATGTATGATGTAACGCGATTCGATCTTAAAAGGCCCGATCTCAAATGAACTGTTTTCAATTTCATGCATCGTTAATTTACAGGGAAGATCACGTAGCAATACCGGGAATAATGGAGGTGAAAGATAACGGCTAAGTCTTGAATGTAAACTGGTATTACTTACCGGTCCCCAGATATGAATATTCATTACGGGGTTATAAAAGGGAATAAAAAAACCGAGTCCCTGTATATGATCCAGGTGAAGATGTGTTAACAGTATATCAATCCTTCCAATAGCTGGATCAGGGAGATAAAATTTTTGCATGCCCGATCCTCCATCCAGTATGAGTAAACAATTTTTTTCTGATACAACAACACAGGATGTATTACCTCCATACTTTGCAGTATCGGGGCCGGTAACGGGTATGGAACCACGAACGCCCCTTATCGATATATTCATTCGTCTTTGGGTTGCCAGAAGAGCGCAATAGCGCCCATGAAATTACCTGCTCTTCCGATGATTGGATAAGATGTTACTGATATCTTTTCAGATTTTCCATTCAAACTTTCTATCCAGAATGTTTTGTGATAGGGGTAATGATCTCTTAATGTTTTTACCAGTGGCAAATCTCCGGGAGCAAGTAATTGGCCATTATCATCCTTTTGTTTGAACATGGTTCCCCATGCTTCTATTTTCATTTCGCCTGTTTCTTCAAATCTTGTTCCCAGGATCTTTTCGGCCGGCTCGTTATAAAAAATAAGATTACCAATAGTATCGGTGATAAATGCAGGCATCGAAAGACAATCGGCCAGTTGGCGATTGAGAATAATTTCTATTCCGTATTCAGCCATGGGATATATTTTCAGTGAGCTATGTATTAAATATAATGTAAAAAATAAGGAATTTCAAATCGAGAAGTTTCGGGGTCTGAAACTACTATAACACGTATCCAATGCCCCAAATTCTTTAATTTTGTTTCCTGAATCCATAGAATTAATTTTAAATTATAAAATCCGGTTCTTATTACATGCAAAAGAAAAACACGAAGGGGAAGATCCGGTTCAATTTCATAGCAGCAATTGTTTGTATACTTTTCTTTGTATTGATAACATATCGTAATATGTTACTTACAGAATCAGAAAGTACCTACATTAAATCTTCGCTTGAGGTGCTGCTAAAACTGGAGGATATACTTACCGATGTCCAGGATATTGAAGCCGGGCAACGCGGATTCGTTATTTCCGGTGATACCCATTTCCTGGATCCTTATTTTTCCGGACTTATAAAATTGCAAAGGGATACCGTTTTATTAAAGAATCTGGATGTCGCAGATGCCACCATTAGGAAAGATCACGAAGAATTGCTCAGGGTCGTAGGAGATAAAGCCAAGTTTGCAAAATTTGTTGTGGAGGCACGTAAGGTATATGGGTATGACTCTGCGGCCAACTTTGTTAAAAAAGAACAGGGACTCGCGCTGATGAATGACATCCGCCAGCGTATCAGCAGTCTTGAAACCAGGGATAGGGAATTGTTCAGGAAATCAAATATCAAAAGAGAGCAGCTTTCGCAAAAACGCTCCTGGCAATTATTTTCTCTCGCAATTATTTTCTTTATTATCCTTTTTATTAATTACCGCGTTATTATAAATGATTATGATCTTCAGCAAAAAAGCCAGCGCCTGCTGAAATACAATGCTTCACTGATAGGAAATATATCAGATGCGATCATTACTACAGATAAAGAATATAAGATTACTAACTGGAACATACATGCGCAGGAAATGTATGGGTATACTGAAGAAGAGGTTCTGGATAAAACAGTGGATGAAGTGTTCCGGATCAATAGTGCCATCAGCGGTCAGCCCGATCTTCTTGCTCCCGATGCAACAAGGTTAAACTGGAAAGGTGAACTGATACATTATAATAAAAAGAACCAGCCGCTGGATGTGGATGTTACGGTTGCTGTAATAAAAGATGTGGATGGAAATAATCTTGGTACTGTATCGGTTATCAGGAATGTGACCGAACGTAACATGATCCAGAAACAATTAAAACAGCTTACCACGAATCTTGAAGAAGAAGTAAAGATAAAAGTTGCAGAACTGAATTCTGTATTTGAAAGGATCACCGATGCATTTATTGCGCTCGATAACGATTGGCGTTATGTATATGTAAACCAGAAAGCAGGAGAAATGCATAACAGGAATCCAAAGGACCTGATCGGTAAAGTGATCTGGGAAGAGTTTCCGGATGTGGTGAATGAGCCTTTTTATGTTGCCTTACAGGAAGCAAGAAAAACAAAACAATCACAAAGACTGGAATTGCATTATTCAAAAACCGACCGGTGGTTTGAAGACCTGATCTATCCTTCTGCAGATGGTATGTCGGTGTATTACCATGATATCACTGAAAAGAAAAAGGCAGAACAAAAATTAAAAGCATCCGAGCAGGAACTCAAACTTTCAAATGAGCGCTTCATGCTTGTTGCAAAAGCAACCAATGACGCGGTATGGGATTGGGATATGAATACCGATACGATCTGGGGCAATGAAAGCTTCTGTAATATTTTTGGCCTCGATACAGGAAGGAAAATACATTTTGATGAATTTGTAGAAAGGTTGCATGCAGATGATAAGGAAACAGTGCTGGTGAATTTTGAAAATGCACTTAAAAATAAAACGACGTACATTATAGAAGAATTCCGCTTCAGAAATAAGAACGGCAATTATCTCACTTTCTATGACCGTGCTTATGTATTGTATGATCATGATGGCAGGGCATTCAGGATGCTGGGTGCGATGCAGGATGTAACGGAACAAAAACTGGCACAACACCAGCTTGTACTTGAAAAAGAACTTTCAGATTCAATTATCAATAGTCTGCCGGGTGTATTTTATCTCTATAACCAGGAAGGAAAATTCTATCGCTGGAACAGGAACTTTGAAGAAGTGACAGGTTATACCGCTGATGAGATCAGTAAACTGCATCCCCTGGATCTTTTTGAAGAAGATGAGAAAAAACTGGTGCGTGAAAAAATAGAGAATGTTTTTAAGAACGGTGAAGATAATATAGAAGCGAATTTCAGACTGAAGGATGGAACTACCATTCCTTATTACCTGAATGGAATGGTGATCAACTATGAAGGGGAGAATTGCCTGATGGGCGTGGGTATCGATATTTCTGAAAAAGTAAAATCACAACAGGAACTGAAAGAGAGTGAAGAAAAATACCGTACGCTTATTGAACAGGCATCTGATGGTATTTTTATAAGTAACCAGTATGGTGATTATGTGGATGTGAATACAAGTGCTACTATGCTTACTGGTTATAGCAAGGAAGAATTACTAAAACTGAATATCCGTGATATCCTGTTCGAGACCGGTATTACTGCCGATAAACCTGCATTGCCCGAAGAATTAAAAAATGGAGAAGTGGTGATTGATGAGAGAATGATGCGCCAGAAAAACGGTAATATCATTAATGTTGAGATCAGTTCAAAAATGCTGCCCGATGGCAGGTTCCAGGGAATCATCAGGGATATTACGATCCGTAAAAAAACAGAAGAAGAGATCAGGATGTCAGAGCACAAATATCGTTTGCTGTTCAACCAGAACCCGATGCCGATGTCCATGATATCATTGCCGCAAAGAAATTTTATTGATGTGAATGATGCAGCAATAGAGTTCTATGGTTATTCCAAAAAAGAATTCCTGGAAATGAACATTAAAGATCTTCGTCCCGAAGAGGAGATCATTAATCTTTCAGATATTAGTACCTATAAAGCCGGTATCAATAATACAGGTATCTGGCGTCACAGGAAAAAAGACGGAACCATCGTTAAAGTAAATATCATTACACACGATATTATCAATGAAGGCAAACATGCCAAGCTTGTGCTGGCAAATGATATTACAGAAAAAATTCTTGCGGAAGAAAAACTTAAAAAATCGCATGAAGATCTTCGTCAACTGGCAACACACTTACAGGATATCAGGGAAGATGAACGGACACGTATTGCACGTGAAATACATGATGAACTGGGACAGCAGCTCACCGGTTTAAAGATGGATATCTCCTGGCTAAGTAAAAAAATCAGTAACGGAAGCGTAGAAATCAATCAAAAAATGACTGAGGCATTAAAATTGATAGATGACACCGTCAAAACCGTGAGAAGAATTGCTACGCAACTCCGCCCGAGTATTTTGGATGATCTTGGATTGATATCAGCAATGGAATGGCAGAGTGAAGAATTTGAAAAACGATTTAAAATAAAAACCTCTTTTATTTCAGATACAGCAGTTGTACAGGTGGAATCAGAAATTGCAACCGGACTTTTCAGGATATTCCAGGAAAGTCTTACCAACGTGCTCAGGCATTCACGAGCAACTGAAGTAAAGGCCACATTGAGTATTAAAGAAGGTAAATTAAATCTGAGCATTGCGGATAATGGTATCGGTTTCAATGCGGTGGAAAATGAAAGTAAAAAAACCCTTGGATTATTAGGTATGAAAGAGCGAACTTTAATCATGGGAGGAACTTACGAGATCAATAGTAAACCAGGCAATGGAACAACAGTGGAGATTTCGGTACCGATTGCGAGTTGAGCTAATAGTAATAGCTAACAGCTTTTAGCTATTAGCGGATATATAAAAAGAAGTGCTAAAAATTAACGTAAAGTCTTAAGTAAACATGATTCGAATTTTAATTGCAGATGATCACAGTGTAGTCAGGAAAGGCCTGAAGCAAATTCTCCTGGAAGGATTTCCTACGGCTTATATTGAAGAAGTGCCTGATGCAGAAGAAATGATCAAGAAGATCATACAATTTCCATGGGATGTGGTGATCAGTGATCTTTCTATGCCGGGAAGAAGCGGGCTGGAAGCACTGCAACAATTAAAACAGATCAATCCCAAACTACCCGTATTAATTTTGAGTATTCATCCCGAAGATCAATATGCATTGCGTGTCTTAAAAGCCGGCGCATCTGGTTATTTAAGTAAAGATATGGCGCCTGATGAACTGGTAAACGCGGTGCAAAGAGTAATGCTGGGAAAAAAATATATTACGGCTTCTATTGCAGAAAAACTTGCTTCCGTGCTCGACCAGGATTCAGGAAAAGCAGCGCATGAAAGTTTATCTGACAGGGAATTCAGTGTATTAAAGCTATTGGCAGCAGGCAAGTCCGTATCTGAAATTGCAGAATCCCTGTTCTTAAGTGTGACTACGGTGAGTACCTACCGGTCAAGGATAATGGCGAAAATGGGAATGAAAAATAATGCCGACCTGACCTTGTACTCGATCGAACATAAACTTATTTAATACCGATACTGGATAATCTAGATACCAGATACCAGATAGCTGATACTGGATGGTAATAGCAATAGGAATTTGCAAATCCTTATTCTCAAATTCGTAATTCATAATTCGTAATTCAGGAATTAATACACGACCATCCGTGTTGAAAACTGTAGTACATATTCTACAATTATAAAATATTAGACCCTACGATTTTGCAGGGACGGAATTTCTAGCTTGCACTTCGAACCAGCTTATTACATGAAACTTCAAAATAACAACTATAAAATTCTTATAGTTGACAGTTCTTTAATGATCGTGCAGCGATTGAACAGCATGTTAACGGAGATGGATTGTAGTAATCGCATTTCTTCAGCGAACAGTTACAATGAAGCATTGGAGAAATTGTCGACTGATAAATATGATATTGTTCTTTTAGATACACAATTGCAGGGTAAAAATGGTTTTGAATTGCTCTCATTTATTAAGACAACTTATCCCGAGATCAAAACCATCATGGTAACCAACCAAACCAGTAATTTCTATAAGAGCAAGGGGGAAAGATTAGGAGCGAATCACTTTATTGATAAGTCAAGTGAATTTGATAAAGTGATAGAAATTATAAAAGATTATTCTGTCGGATATATAACTCATTAAAACTATGAAGAACCGGGTGTCGATTAATTGCCGGTTATAACTATGAATTAAACCCTCGATGCGTTTTTTAATTTTTTAAGAAGTGATTCAGTTCACGAAGCCCCGCCACTTGCGGGGCTTTTACTTATAGATGTTCTCAATAGCAGGTCTGAATTTTTCCATTATCACTTTTCGTTTCATACTAAGCTTTGGCGTTAGCTCACCGGTATCAATGCTCCACTCATGTGGTAATAGTTCAAATTTTTTAACCTGCTCAACATGATTAAAATATTTATTGAAGGCTTCTATCAGGTCTTTATACAGCTCCAGCACTTTTGGATTGTTTACAGCATCTTCATTGGTGGTAAATGGAATATTTTTTATACGCATCCATTCTTTCAGGTTAGACATAGAAGGGACGATCAAAGCTCCAACAAATTTTTCATCCGCACCCACGATCATGATCTGCTCAATGAAAGGAGATTCTTTCATTTTATTTTCAATTGCTGCCGGTGCAACATACTTGCCACCACTTGTTTTAAAAAGTTCTTTCTTGCGATCCGTTATTTTTAAATATTTGCCATCTTCAAATATGCCGATATCGCCGGTATGCAACCATCCGTTTATTACTGTTTCTGCAGTAAGTTCAGGTTTTTTATAATATCCCATCATTACACTTGGCCCTTTCACGCAAATCTCGCCATCTGGTTCCAGCCTTACTTCCTGTCCTTCTATCACAAGACCTACCGTACCGAATTTTGTCCCGCCTTTCTTCCTGCAATTCACACTGATCACCGGGCTGTTTTCGGTTGGGCCATATCCTTCATAAATGGGAATTTTGGCTGCATTAAATATGCGCAGCAATTTTACCTGGCATGCAGCGCCACCGGTTACAATTACGCCAATATTATTTCCCAATGCTTCACGCCATTTATTAAAGATGAGTTTATTGGCAATAGCAAGCTGCATATTATATAAAAATCCCCCGCTCTTTATGTTGTCATATCTTTCACCTAACGCTACCGCCCAATCGAATAATTTCTTTTTTATGCCCGTAAGCTCGGCACCTTTTGACATGATTCTTTCATATACTTTTTCAAGCAAACGCGGAACGGTTGTAAAGAGATGTGGTTTTACTTCCCTTAAATTATCACCGATCGTTTCAAGACTTTCTGCATAATAAATAGAAATGCCAGTTGATATATATATGTAAGAAATCAATCGTTCAAAAATATGATTGAGGGGAAGAAAGCTCAGCGCCCTGCAATCGGGCCTGTCTTCAAAAGGAAAAGTATTTTTTGCATTAATAATATTGCTTACAAGATTCCGGTGGCTGATCATAACACCTTTGGGCGTTCCCGTTGTTCCCGATGTATAAATGATCGTTGCACAATGCTCCGCCCTGATCGTATTTTTTATTTCATTTACCTGTTGCTGCGTTTCAGCATCAGCAGGTGCGCATATTTTTTTCCAGTAATCCACACCTTGCAATTCATCAAAACTATAAACATTGACGAGTGAAGGTACTCTGCTACGAATGTTGTTTACTTTATCTAAAATTTCCTTACCACTTATTACAACATATTTTATTGCTGCATCATTAAAAATGAATTCCAGTTCGTTTACATTGGTAGTAGGGTAGATAGGACACAGTACCACACCAATTTGCTGGCAAGCCATATCCAGCATTAGCCATTCGGGACGGTTACGTGAAATAACAGCGATCTTATCCTGCTGTTCAACCGTCATATCCTTTCCACTCAGCCCAAGCTTAAGTAACGATGCACTTATCCTGTTAATAGTTTCAACTACCGAAGTTGTACTATGCTTTTTCCATTCGCCGTTCTCTTTACCGGTAAGCATGTCTTCTTTCGGGAATTTCTCCAGTTGTTCATAAATAAAATCAAATATGCGTGACTGATCATTCATTCAGGAACTGTTTAATGTGAACCAGGATTTTTAATATAACCTAAGATAGAGAAAAAAAGAATACAAGATGCCATCAGCTGCCGGCAATCAGTAATTAGCAAGCAACTTCAATTATTAATTATATAATGTGTAAATGCTTAGTGGTTGTCATAAAGTAATGAAAGCGATTTCAAGTAAGAACTGTTATTTATATCCTTGTCCTGCAGGAATTTTAAAAATCCTCCCTTTCTGAAAATTCGTGAACGCTGTATAATCATCTTTATGTGCAACCGTCCAGTTTTGAAATGCAGGCAGGTTTTCTGTAGAACCAAATATCCATTGATTGTATGCATCGAATAACCCTTCCTGTAATAATTGTTGCTGGTAGTCAAAAAGCCGGTAAGGGAATTTAGTTTTACTATTCTCACTCCAATCCAGTATAAAACGTGTCCTGATCATAATGAGCGTTTCTGTATTGATACCTCCTGATGCCAGTGAAGATTGTTTATTCATCGATTGTAAATATGCCTGCACAAATTGATTTTTGTCCTTATTGTTTTGTTCCAGGTTTACATCTGCAAATAATTTTTTATAGCTCTCCAGTAAAATATCTTTTATTTCAGGAGTGTTTTTTCCAAGTGGTTCCATATTAATAAATATTTCGCCATACAAAATGCTCCAGACTTTGTCGGTAGTGAAATAAAAATACCGGGCTGCATTGTAATAATTTTTGGGGAAAGAAGGATCTGCTTCTATACCTTTTTCCCATTGTTTTATTGCGTCGTAATTATTCTGGTTCCAAAGCCACTCGCCGTAATCGTTATACAGTGCGCCACTTGTAGGGAATTTTTTTATTGCTTTTTTATAAAGCTTCTCACATTCCTTTGTCATGTCCAGTTGCTGGTAAATATTTGCAGCGATCTGGAAGCACTGGTCATCGGCTTCATCTCTTTCCAACAGGGGTTTAATTGTTTCAAGTGCTTTTGAATTGTCCTTCTGAAAATAATAACTCAGTGCAAGATCTTTTGCGATAGCAATATTCTGTGGTTCCTGCTGCAAACCACGCTTCAAAACCAAAATCGCATTGGTATAGTCGCTCTGGCGCATGAATGTCTTTGCAGTTTCGTGAAGCTGGTTGATGTCTGTTTGTGCATTGCAAATGAACACCGCAAATACCAGGCAGGCTTGAAAGAAGATTTTTTTCATGATATAGTAAAGATAAAAAAAGAGACACTATTAAAAGTGTCTCAATAAATATATAAACGGTTTAGCTTAATCAATCAAATGAGTCAGCAGGCCATCTCTTAATTTTGGTTCAAACCAGGTACTTTTGGGTGGCATTACATTTCCGCTATCTGCAATATTGAATAATTGTTCAATGCTGACAGGATATAAACTGATTGCCAATTCCATTTCTCCACTGTTCACTCTTTTTTCAAGTTCTTCGAGACCGCGGATTCCACCGACAAAATCTATTCTTTTATCAGTACGCTGATCTTTAATTCCAAGTATGGGATCCAAAACATTTTCCTGTAAAATGGTAATATCCAATATTCCAATCGGGTCCTCTTTATATGTCCCCGGTTTTGAGCTGAGTTTATACCATTGGTTGCTGATATATAATCCAAACTGATGTAATGCTTCCGGACGATAAGCTTCTGGTTTTTTTTCTATACTGAATTTTTCCTCGAGCTTTTTCAGGAATTCTTCAGTTGATAAACCATTCAAATCTTTTACAACGCGGTTATAATCCATGATTGCAAGCTGGCTTGCAGGAAATAATGTCGTTAAAAAAAAGTTTGCATTTGCAGTTGCTTTTTTACCAAGTGCACTACGCACTTTTGCAGCCGAAGCTGCCCGGTGGTGTCCATCTGCGATATAGGTACATGGTGCAGAGGCCCTAAACAGGTCGGTGATCTTACTAATGATACTGTCATCATTCACGATCCAGATACTGTGTTGTACTTTGTCATCAGCAGTAAAATCATATTGCGGATTTTTTTCTACCGTCCATTTATTAATGATTGCATCTACTTCATCAATATTCTTATAAGCAAGAAAAACATTTCCTGTTTGTGCTCCTGTTGTTTTTATATGATTGATGCGATCCAGTTCTTTTTCGGGCCTGGTAAATTCATGTTTTTTTATCAGGTCATTTTCATAATCATCTACAGAACTTCCACAAACAAGTCCTGTCTGGCTTCTTCCATTCATAGTAAGCCGGTAAATATAATAACAGGGTTTATTTTCCCTGAATAAAATATTCCTGCTAATAAAAGCCTGTAAATTCTCCTTTGCTTTATCATATACTTTTTGAGAATGCACATCCACAGTGTCAGGAAGATCAATTTCACTTTTGGTAACATGCAAAAAACTATTGGGATTTCCCTGCGCTTCTACTTTTGCTTCTTTGCTGTTCAATACATCATACGGTCTTGAAGCAACTGTTTTTGATAATTGTGCTTCGGGGCGTAAGGCTTTAAAGGGTGTAATGGTAATCATAATATTTATTCGTACTATCAGGGTTTAAGAGTTTGTAAAGATATAAATGAGTGATGAATTACGAATGCCGAATTACGAATGTCTCAATAATAATTTATAGCGCTGGCAACCAGTCAGCTTTCAAAAGTTTAGACACGACTCATAATTCGGCATTCGTAATTTTATAATTCAGTTTTAAACTGCTTCATCGCATCCACCAGTACCTGCACACTGCTTATTGGCAGGGCGTTATACAAAGATGCCCGGAATCCTCCTACAGTTCTGTGTCCTTTTATTCCAACAATGCCAAGGTTTTTTGCATAGGTTAGGAATTTGGTTTCCAGTGCTGCATCTTTCATTACAAAGCAAACATTCATTTTACTACGGTCTTCTCTATTTACGGTACCGGTGAATAATTCATTTTCATCAATTTCTTTGTATAACAATGCAGCTTTTTCATTATTTAATTTTTCAATGGCGGTAACTCCTCCCTGTGCTTTTAACCAGCGAAGCGTAAGCATGCATACATACACAGCAAAAACCGGTGGTGTATTCAACATACTGTTTTCATTGATATGATTCCTGTAATCCATGATGGTAGGTATCTGCCTTTTTACCCTGCCAAGTATATTTTTGTTTACTACCACAAGGTTTACACCGGATGGTCCCATGTTTTTCTGCGCACCTGCATATATCAGGTCAAATGCATTAAAATCTAAAACACGACTCAGGATATCGCTGCTCATATCTGCAACAAGCGGGTTACTTGTTTTGGGAATGCGTTGCCATTGTGTTCCGTAAATCGTATTGTTTGTTGTGATATGCAGGTATTTTGATTCGTTGGGTACAGCAAAATCTTTTGGTATATAGGTATAATTTTTTTCTTTGGATGAACATACTATTTCCACTTTACCAAAAAGTTTTGCTTCTTTGATGGCTTTGGCTCCCCAAACACCGGTATCAGTATAAGAAGCTGTTTCTTTGTTATCAAGTAAATTCATCGGCACCTGCATGAATTGCGTGGAAGCACCACCGTGAAGAAACAGCACTTCGTGTGCTTCATTCAGTTTCATTAATTCTCTCACCAGTGATCTTGCTTCTTCCATTACTGCCGTAAACTCGGGCGTGCGATGGCCAAATTCCAGAATGGATAAACCGGTATTATTAAAATTTAAAACCGCAGCAGCAGCCTGTTCAAATACTTCTTTAGGTAAAATGGAAGGCCCGGCATTGAAATTATGTACCATTGATTGCAGCGATTTAAAATATGAGTTTTAAAAAGAGGTGCAAAAGTACCAAAATAAAAAAGGTACAGAGAGTTTTTTTATGATATACTATGATGTATTGATGACTAACCTCGGGTTAGCAGGATACATTGTTGCTAAATGGAGGTTACATTAAAAACATGATAAGATTATATGTTATTTGTTGTTTCGATAACTATTATTCTTCTCTACCTATTATTTTATCGTTCTTCTTCCAGGATTCATTGAGGTCATCGAACTCTTTTAATTCTTTTTCTGAAAAATTTTGTTTGGTTAAAGCTTTAAGATCTGGTTGGCCGGCATTCACCCATGCAGTATACCAGAAAGAAGCAACTGCAAAAATCGCCTGTCGCATACGGCGTTCTACCATTCCATTAAGACGCTGGTTGAAAGCAACGGTAAATGCGGATGAATACTGCCTTATAACGGTTCCGTTTCTTTCTTCGAAAGAATATTTTTTATCATCACCGAATTGTTGTGTTAAAGTTTTTTCTATAGACAATACAGTATCTGCTGCTTTTCCGCTTTCCAAAACACGATCCCATATAAATTTTTCCGGATCCTGTATGTATTCCGCGTTGCCAATAAAAAAATCAAATTCTTTTTCTGCAAGTAATTCGGGAACGCGGCTTTCCCAAAAAGCATGAATGCCTTTTTGATTGGTAAGCTGACCATTGTGATTACTGCTTGCATGCAAGGGCACATGCGCATCTGCGATATAATGACCAATCTCTGCGCTGGTCTTCATAATTCTGCTGAAATTTTTTTCCTTGAATGCATTGGTTAAACGAGCAAGCATTGTTTGCACATGCCATGGAACAATTCCATTTGCAAGAATAGTATCTTCTGAAAATTTTGCAACAGCGTCTTTCCATTTGCGTGGTAATGCTGAATAAGGATAAGAACCATAATAGTCAATATCTATATAATGGCGCGGCGCTTCATCTTTTACTGCATAACGTCTTTTATCGGGGTCTACCGAATGCTCTGTAATAAAATTGATATTGGGTTTATACAGCACCAGCATTTCGGGCGGAAGTAAGAAAACAGCATAGTAGTTTATTTTCTGGTGACCATAAAATCCCCAGCAATAAGAGGGAAAATAGCTGAAGAGCATCAGGCAGAGCAGTAAATATCGTAATGCTGATTTCATTTTGATGTTGGATTAAATGTAAGGATTTTTTGGGTGAATAGGTGAATGAGTGAATATGTGAATGCTGAAAAAAATTATTGACCTATTCACTCATTGACTTATTCACTCATTGATCACTTCTTCTCCTCATCCAGGTCCGTCACTCCACCACTTACTGCAAACTTCATTGTTTGTGTACTGCTGTATTGTGTAATTGGCCTGATCCTGTTTTTCGGTATTATATAAACATTCCCTGCAACAGAATAAGCCATCGGCACATATACAGATACAAAATCAATCAATCCAAAATCACTCATATCGTCTCTGGTGATAAAACCAATCCTCCATACATCATTGTCATCAATATTAGCCAGTACGTTTTGGGTAAATTTTTTCTTATCACCTGCAAAGGCTTCAAAAAAATCACGGGTGGTTCCATAAATATGTTTGATGCCGGGAGCTTTTTGCATGAACTTGTCCATGAAGCTTACAATGCGGCCCGTTATAAAGAAAGAGCTGAAATACCCGATCGTGATTAGTACTGCAATGATGAGCACAAAGCCAAGCCCGTAATTCTGAACATGAACCTGTCCCTTTTCATCTGTATAAGAAAATAAAGGAAGCCAGCTATCGATCGTGGACACCACAAAATAAAGAGCATATAATGTAACCGCAACGGGAGCAAGTATGAGCATTCCCTGTAAAAAATATTGCAGTAACCTCTTAAAACTGAAAGGATTTTGCATAAAGAATGTTTAAGTTGACAAAGTTAGCTGCTGGCTATCAGATTTCAACTGCCAGCAAAAGGCTTAAGATATATCCTGTTCTAAAACATAGAGACCGGTTAACCGTCTACATTTATTAATTACCGGCTGTCACGGATAGCAGGCAGATCTGAAATTAATAATTTGGAAACTTTGGTTACGAAAAAAGTTTCCTTAGTTTTGTGTCCTTTTATGATGGAAATGTTTGATACAGGATGGAGGATCAGGCAAAAAGCGCACGATCTTTTTATGCAATACGGGTTACGTAGTGTAAGTATGGATGATATAGCCAATAGTCTCGGCATCAGCAAGAAAACGATCTATATATATTATGCTGATAAGGATGAACTGGTAAATGCTGTAGTGAGCGATATTATAAAAAAGAATCAAACTACCTGCGATTTTGATCGTACCAATGCAGACAATGCCATTCATGAAATATTTCTTGCAATCGACCTGGTAAAGGAATTGTTCCGTTCAATGAATCCTTCTTTATTGTATGATATGCAGAAATATTACCCGGCTTCATTCAAAATGTTCCTTGCACATAAGAATGATTACTTGTATGGAATTATTAAAGCAAACCTGTTGCGTGGTTTGAGCGAGGAGTTATACAGGGAAGATATTGATATAGATGTACTCGCACGTTTCCGTGTTGAATGTATCATATTACCATTTAACCCGGATTTTCACACCAATGTAAAATCAAACATGGCAGAAATAGAGGAAGAGTTAACGATGCATTTCCTGTTTGGATTGGTTTCACAAAAAGGATATAAGCTAACATTAAAATACCAGGAAGAAAGAAATAAAAAATTATCAGCCGATGCAAAGAAATAAAATGACAAAACAGATGGGATTGATGGCAATACTTTTTTTAATTGCCGGGCACATAGAAGCGCAGGATACCGCAAGGAAAATAAACCAGTTCTCATTGCAACAGGCGCTGGAGTATGCAAAGCAACATTCGGTGCAGGTGCAAAATGCATTACTGGATATTAAAATCCAAAAGCAGGTAAACCGCGACGTTACTTCAATAGCATTACCACAAATCAGCGCCAGTGGCAACATAACAGATTATCTTGATATCCCCACAACACTGGTGCCTGCTGAATTTGCCGGAGGAGCACCCGGTACTTTCTTCCCTGTAAAGTTTGGCACAAAATGGACGTCGAATGCAGCCGTTAATTTCAGCCAGATGTTATTTGACGGGCAGGTATTCATAGCGTTGAAGGCTCGAAACGGCACAATGGAATTATCCCGCAAAATTGAAGAAATAACAGAAGAGAACATACGTGCAAATGTTCAGAAAATATATTACCAGCTGGTAACAAGTAAAACACAAACACAGTTACTGGATGCAAACATAGATCGTCTGGAAAAATTAAAGCACGATTTTCAAATTATGTTCGACAATGGCTTTATTGAAAAACTGGATATCGATAAAGTATCTGTTCAGCTTACTAACCTGCAAACAGAAAAGCTAAATGTCGACAATATGATCAGGAATGGATACAGCGGTCTGAAAACTTTAATGGGTATGCCAATTAAAGATAGCCTGCTGTTAACAGATACACTGAATGAAGACCAGATAAAAGAAGGAGCATTGGAAATAAGTGAAGCTAAATATTCCGACAGGAGAGATTACCAGGTGTCGGAAATTACCAATAAGCTCAATGCACTGAATGTGCGGAGGTATAAATTAAGCCAGTATCCTACGCTGTCATTGGTTGGTAACTATGGTAAAAATGCACAACGAAATAAGTTTGATGTTTTTGGTAAAGGCAACTGGTTTACCACATCTTATATTGGTTTGCAATTAAACGTCCCCATTTTTCATGGCTTTTCTTTAAGGGCAAAAACAGAACAGGCAAGGTTAGAGTTGCAAAAATCACGCAATCAAACCGAAGCCTTAAAAATCACCATCGATAACGAAGTGCAGGCAGCAAGAAACAATTTCGCAAATGCCATTGCCGCTATGGACAATCAAAGAAGGAATATGACCCTTGCCGAAACAGTCTACAATCAAACAAAGAAAAAATATGAAATCGGTACGGGATCAGCAACGGAAATAAATACTGCCCAGGTAGATTTAAAAACCGCTCAAACAAATTATATCACTGCTTTGTACGATGCCATTATCGCCAGAGTAGATTTCTTAAAAGCAACAGGTAAACTTTAAAACATCAGCACTAAAAATAAATCAGATGAAACAAATAACTCAGCTAGCTATCGCTTTAACTGCATCATTAATCATGACAGCCTGCGGTAACAGCAGTAAAAAGGAGGATAGTAATCTTGGCGATAAAAAAGCAGAACTGGAAAAATTAAAAGCTTCACAAACTAAAACTGCAGAAGACATTCAGAAACTGCAGGAGGAAATTAATAAGCTTGATCCCAATGCTGACAATTCCAAAGTAAAATTGGTAGCTGTATCTCCTGTAAGCAAAGATGACTTTAAGCATTATATTGATCTGCAGGGAAAAATCGATGCTGAAAATATTTCGTACATAGCTCCCCGTGGTATGCCGGGTGTTGTGAAAGCGTTGTATGTAAAACAGGGCGACAAAGTGAAAAAAGGACAACTGTTATTAAAACTGGATGACGCCATTATGCGCCAACAACTTGCAACGGCACGCCAGTCGCTGGAAGGCATTAAAACACAGCTTGCACTTGCAAAAGATTTATACAATCGCCAGAAAAATTTATGGGACCAGGGAATAGGTACGCAGGTTCAGTTGATCAGTGCAAAAACAAATGCAGAAACACTGGAGAACAATTTAACCACAGCCAATGAACAAATGAAGGTTGCACAGGAGCAATTAAATACGGCTAATGTAACAAGTGATGTAGATGGTATTGCTGATATTGTAAATGTCCGCGTTGGAGAAACATTTACAGGAGGTTCAGCACTCGGCCCCCAGATAGTAATTGTAAATAAAAACTCGCTTAAAGCGGTAGCAAATGTTCCCGAGAACTATGCAAGCAGGTTGCGTGTAGGCACTCCTGTTGTAATTAATGTAACCGATGTAAATAAATCATTCAATTCAACTGTTTCATTTATCAGCCAGGCGATCAATCAAACTTCAAGAGGTTTTACCATGGAAGCAAAGATCCCGTCTGACCCCGCTTTAAAACCCAATTTGTCGGCAGTGGTAAAAATCCTGGATTATTCTGCAAATGCGGCCGTTGTTATTCCAGTGAATACGGTTCAAAGTGATGAGAAGAATAAATATGTGTTTGTAATGGAAAAAGATGCAAAAGGAAAAACCATTGCAAAAAGAAAAACCATTACACTGGGGGAAGTATACGGAAGCATGGTAGAAATTAAAGAAGGCCTGAGCGGTGGAGAACAATTAATAACAGAAGGATATCAGAATTTATACGAAGGACAACTGGTAGGTACAGACGTAAAATAACCATCAGCAAGCTCCTTATAATTGAACGAAGCAGGCACTAACAGACGATAAAAAAAATATTTATGAATTTTATAGAAGGAATCAAGGAGAAATTCAAACAGTTTAAACCAACAAGCTGGGCGGTCGACAATCGTACGGCCATATATATCATCGCGGTGATGATTTCAATATATGGTATGTATAAATTCAATACACTTCCCAAAGAACAGTTTCCCGATATTGTTGTTCCCACGATTAGTGTAACTACAATTTATGTAGGTAATTCGCCAAAAGATATAGAGAACCTTGTTACAAGGCCGATCGAAAAACAATTGAAAGGTATTAGCGGTGCAAAGGTGAAGAAGATCACCAGTATGTCGCAGACCGATTATAGTTTAATCATTGTAGAGTTTGATACGGATGTAAAAACAGAGCTTGCAAAATTAAAAGTGAAGGATGCAATTGATAAGGCTCAGACCGATCTGCCCAATGATCTCACCTCTCAACCCAATGCACAGGAATTTGCCTTCAGCGAAATGCCGATCATGTTTGTGAATGTAAGCGGTGATTATGATGGAGTAAAACTGAAACAGTATGCTGATAAGATCCAGGATAAGATTGAAGAATTATCAGAGATCACCCGAGCTGAAATTGTTGGTGCACCAGAAAGAGAGATACAGGTAAATGTTGATCCTTATAAGATGCAGGCTGCAAGAGTAAGTTTTATGGATGTGGAAAATGCAATCAGCAGGGAGAATCATGATATCACAGGTGGTTTGATTACAGTGGGCGACATGAAGCGCACATTAAAGGTAAAGGGACAATTCACCAGCGCATTGAACCTGCGGGATATCGTTGTTCGAAGCAGTGCACAGGGCGCAACAGTTTATTTAAAAGATATCGCACAATTAAAAGATACCATTAAAGAGAAAGAAAGTTATGCCCGTTTGGATGGAAAGAATGTGATCACTTTAAACATTGTAAAACGTGCCGGTGAAAACCTGATCAATGCCGCAACAAAAGTAAAAGGCATTGTAGAAGATATGCAGAAGGGTGGCGTATTGCCCAAAGATCTGAAGGTGGTTATTACAGGTGATCAGAGCAAGGCAACTGCCACTTCTTTTAATGATCTTGTAAATACAATTATTATTGGATTTATATTAGTACTGTTAGTGCTCATGTTCTTCATGGGTGTTACCAATGCATTCTTTGTAGCGTTAAGTGTGCCCCTAAGCGTTTTCGTTGCATTCCTGTTTCTCCCCGTTGCAGATGGTATTATCGGTACAACAGTAACATTAAATTTCATTGTGCTGTTTGCATTGTTATTCGGATTGGGAATTATCGTGGATGATGCCATCGTGGTAATTGAAAATACACACCGTATTTATAACAACGGGAAAATCCCCATTGTACGAAGTGCAAAAGAAGCCGCCGGCGAAGTATTTATTCCTGTACTTGCGGGAACAGCCACAACGCTGGCTCCGTTCTTCCCGCTGTTATTCTGGAAGGGTATTATTGGTAAGTTCATGATCTACCTGCCCACGATGCTGATCCTTACGCTTGCAGCATCACTCATCGTGGCATTTATCTTTAACCCGGTATTTGCAGTAAGCTTCATGAAACCAGAAGGAAAAGAATTCGAGGAGAAAAAATCATTGTTGTTTAAAAAATGGTGGTTCTGGACTGCAATCATTACAGCTGTTATTATGCACCTGTTAGGATCACACGGCTTTGCAAACTTCCTGCTCTTTATGATGCTGCTCGCTGTATTGAACCGTTATGTATTTCGCGACATCATTCATTATTTCCAGAACAGGATATTACCTGGATTAATGCGCCGCTATGAAAAATTATTGCGCTGGATGCTGAAAGGAACAAGACCTGTATGGGCACTCGTATCATTATTCCTGCTCTTCCCTTTATCAGTAATGCTATTGATGATGAGAGGGAATAAAAGTACCTTCTTTCCGAGTGGGGATCCGAATTTTATTTATGTATACCTGAAATTACCTCCGGGAACCGATGTGAAGAAAACAGACAGTGTTACCCATGTACTGGAAGGAAGAGTTTATAAAGTGCTTGAATCTGAAAAACCCGGAACAGAAGGAAGCATTGTTGAAAGTATTATTACCAACGTTGCCAATAGTGCCAACAATCCAAGAGATAATAACAGGAGCGTGCAGCCGAACTTAGGCCGTATCCAGGTTTCTTTTGTTGAGTATGAAAAACGCAACGGAAAACATACCAAACCTTTTATGGATTCAATAAGAGCAAGGATGGTTGGAATTCCGGGAGCAAGTATTGAAGTAGCGCAGGAAGATGGAGGCCCTCCAACAGATCCACCGGTTAATATTGAAGTAACTGGTGATAATTTTGACGAGATATCAAAAGTAGCGAGTGATCTTTCCAGTTACCTGGATCAGAATCCTGTATATGGTATTGAGAACCTACGCATGGACGTTGATCTCAACAGCCCTGAAATAACGGTTAACATTGACCGTGAAAAAGCAACTATGGAAGGATTGAGTACAGGGCAAATCGGCTCAGAAATTAGAACAGCCGTATTTGGTAAAGAAGTAAGTAAGTTGAAAGATGGAGAAGATGAATACAAAATACAATTGCGTTATGAAGATACGCTGAGAAATAATATTGCCAACCTGATGAATATGCGCATTACGTTCATGGATATGAATACGATGCAGATTAAATCCATACCGGTAAGTGCTGTGGCAAGTGTTGATTATACCAATACAGCCGGTGCGATTGCCCGTAAGAATGTAAAACGTACCATCCAGTTGCAATCGAATGTACTGGATCCAACAATGACGGGTGAAGTGAATAAGCAGCTTGCATTAAAGATCGCTGATTTCAGAACGAAGAAAAGAATACCAGATGATGTTACCATCAAACAAACAGGACAGGGTGAACAGGAAGCTGAAACAAATAGTTTTCTTGTGAGTGCATTTTTTACAGCAATGGGATTAATATTCCTGATACTTGTTTTGCAATTCAATTCACTCAGTAAACCATTTATTGTACTTACTGAAATATTCTTCTCCATCATTGGTGTATTACTGGGTTATGCATTTACAGGTATGACCATTGCAACGATCATGGTGCTGGTGGGTGTTATTGGATTGGCAGGTATTGTAATTAAGAATGGAATTTTATTGATTGAATTTACAGACGAGTTGAGAGGAAGAGGTTTGAAAACAAAAGAAGCGGCTATACAGGCGGGTAAGATACGTATCATACCGGTAATGCTCACTGCCGTTGCAACCATGCTCGGACTCTTACCACTTGCAGTTGGATTCAATATCAATTTCGTTTCCTTCTTCCAGACATTTAACCCGCATATTTTCTTTGGCGGCGATAGTGTGGTGTTCTGGGGACCATTAAGCTGGACGATCATCTTTGGATTGATCTTCGCATTCTTCTTAACATTGATGATGGTGCCAAGCATGTACATCATTTCAGAAAGATTGAGACGACCAATGGAAAAATTCTATGGAACAAAATTCATTGCATTGTTTGGATTCACTGGTCCATTGTTCTTCCTCTTTGTATTGTTCATGTATATCGGAAGAAGGTTCCAGGGTAAGAGAGTTTGGAATGGAAAATTAAAAGAAATAAGTGCTTAGTGCAGTTGGTTTGAATATAGAAAGCCGCCTCGGGGTTCTGAGCGGCTTTTTATTTTTTAAGCAACAATATTTCCAACTATTTTTTATTTCCATCCGTATCCAGTTCTATAATCTCATATCCCATCTTTTGTAAGCCAGGTAAAATTTTAGCTTTATCACCTACCAATAAAATATTCATCTTCTCTGTATGCAACCATTTTTTTGCCAGCGCATCAATTTCCTGTTTGCTGATCTTCCTTAAAATATCATTTTCAGTATCTACAAAATTTGCAGGAAGATTGTATTCCAGTATCCTGTTGATATAACCTGCTTTCTGGCTTCCTGTTTCATAACTCAATGCATCACGCAACAGCAATGAACTTTTAACAAATGCGAGTTCGTCGTTGGTAATACCATTGTCTGCATAGTTTTTAAGTTCTTTCATTACTTCTGATAATGCACTATCGGTTGCGTCTGCACGAATACCACCGCTGAATGTAAAGCTGCCGGTATATTTATCGCCTGAAAAACCTGAACGTACACCATAACTCCATCCTTTATCTTCACGGATATTCATATTCAGCCTTGAACTGAATGTTCCTCCTAAAATAAAGTTCATAAGATCCGACCTGTAATATTCTCCTGTGGCATCGTACTTCATTCCTGTTACCATTCCAATCCTGAATTCTGTTTGTGCAGCTTTGGGAACATCTACCAGGTAAATAACCGTTTTATCTATAGCAGGCGCATTTGGTGAAACAGCGGGAAGGTTTAATTTTTTGTTCGGAAGTTTATTCAGAAAAGAAAGCTTTGGTAATAACTCATCTTCTTTTATATCTCCTACAACAACCAGTCTTGCATCCTGTGAAGTCATGTAAGTATCGTAATAGTTCTGTACATCTTTTAAAGTTAAATTCCTAATAGTGTTTTCTGTTCCGTTATCACTTAATCCAAGAATGTTGCCGCCTCCGTAATTTATTTTCCTGTTCACGGTAGTTGCAATGGTAGCTGGTTGTGATTTGGCTTGTTTAAATCCTTCAAGCGCCTGTTTTTGCAAACGTGCAAATGCAGCTTCAGTGAAATTGGGTTGTAACATTCTTTCCTCCAGCAATGCAAGTGTTTTATCAATGTTCTTTTTTAAACATTGCACACTAAATACAATGCCATCAAAAGAATTATTTACAGAAATCGTACTTCCTAGTTTTTGTAATTCGATTGCCATTTGTTCGGCAGTATGATTTTTAGTGTCTTCACCAAACATATTGGCAACCATATTTGCCAAACCAATCTTGCTCGTATCTGATGATTGAGCCAAATGTCCGCCGGGAATGGTAATGGAAATATTTACAACCGGCAGTTCTTTATTTTCTGCGCCGATTATTTTTACACCGTTAGGCAATTCTTTTTTCCAGAATGAAGTCACTTTAACAGCAGGATCCGGACCAACAGAAGGCATTTTTGAACGATCAAAGTTATCTTTTGCTTTGGCATATTTCAACCCGTTGTAACCATAATTAGGTCTAACATAATTAGAAGAATCTATTTTAAAATTATCTTCCATTGCAGCTGCTGTGCTACCGGATTTTGTAAGAACGCTTAATGTAACACAACCTTTATTCTTAATATAGGTATTGTATACCCGCATTACATCTTCTTTTGTAACAGAGAGATAATTGTTTAAGATTTTACCAATCATGTTTGGGTTACCGGTGAAAGTCTGGAATGCTGCCAGCTGTGACACTTTTCCTGAAACACTTTGCAGTCCATTGATCGTTTGTGCTTCTGTACTTCCTTTGAATTTTACAATATCATCGTCTGTAACACCACGCTGTTCAAAACTTACCAGGGCAACTTTTACAAGACTGTCCATTGTTGTAAGTGATTTACCTGAAGTTGGTGTAACCGAAATGGTAAATTCACCCGTAAGTTCATTCAGTCGACTGAATGCGCTTGCCTGTACAGCTTGTTGTGTTTTTACAAGCTGCTGGTATAAGATGGAATTTTTTCCCTGGCCGATCACCTGTGCAAGACATGCCAGTGCGCCCATATCTTTATCATAATTGGGAACGGTAGGATATGTTTTGAGTAATTGCGGCAGGCGGGCATAGTTATCCGTATAGGAAACATAACGGTCACTTGTAAGTGTAACGGCGGGCAAAATTGTTTTGGTTACAGCTGGCCCTTTCGGAATGCTTCCAAAATATTTTTCGATAAGTTTAATCGTTTCTGCTGGTTTAATATCACCACCGATAGTAAGCGTAGCATTGTTTGGACCATACCAGCGAAGGAAGAAGTTTTTAAGATCATTTACATCAACCCTGTTCAGGTCTTCTACATAGCCAATCGTTAACCAGCTGTAAGGATGACCATACGGATACAGGTTTTTACTGGTGTATTCTCCTGTAAGGCCATATGGACGGTTATCATAATTCTGTCCACGTTCATTTTTTACTGTGCTGCGTTGTATCTCAAATTTCTGTTGAGTAACGGCATCCAGTAAAAATCCCATGCGATCAGCTTCGAGCCATAACATTTTTTCCAGCTGGTTTGCGGGAACCGTTTCAAAGTAATTGGTACGATCCAAATTGGTGCTTCCATTGAGGTTACCACCCGCTGCTGTAATGATTTTAAAATGCTGGTCATCTCCAACATGATCACTTCCCTGGAACATCATGTGTTCAAAAAAATGAGCGAAACCACTTTTACCAATTTCCTCTCTTGCACTTCCCACATGATAAGTAACATCCACATGAACCAATGGATCACTATGATCTTCATGTAACACAACAGTAAGTCCATTTGGTAAAACATATTTTTCATAAGGTATGATCACTTCGTTTCCCTTCTTCTCTATTTTTTCAACGAGTTTAGCCTGGCTAAAACTGTTTGAATAACAGAAGCAGGTAATGGCTGCAATGGCATAGAACTTTTTCATAAAATTATTTTGAGCCCCAAATAAACTAAAAAAACATGGTTTAACCACCTCTTATCATTAATTATGATTTTGGGAAACGCATTAGCTTTACATTTATAAAAAAAATTATTATGATACAGAATCATGAGATCGATTACAAAATTTATGGAGAAGAGCTGCAGTTTGTAGAGATCGAACTGGATCCGCAGGAAACAGCCATTGCAGAAAGCGGTGCTTTTATGATGATGGATAATGGCATAGAAATGCAAACCCTGTTTGGTGATGGTAGCCAGCAACAAAGCGGTGGTTTTTTAGGAAAGCTATTGAGTGCCGGCAAAAGATTGCTGGTTGGCGAAAGTTTATTTATGACTGCATTTACCAATATGGGACAGGGTAAAAAGACCGTGAGTTTTGCGGCGCCATATACAGGAAAAATTATTCCGCTCGACCTGCAGCAACTGGGAGGAAAAATCATTGCACAAAAGGATGCTTTTCTTTGCGCAGCCAAAGGCGTAAGTATTGGGATAGAATTTCAAAAAAGACTGGGAACAGGAATTTTCGGAGGCGAAGGTTTTATTATGGAAAAGCTCGAAGGTGATGGTCTTGCATTTTTGCATGCAGGAGGTTATGTTATAGAAAAAACCCTGGTGCCGGGTGAAATCCTAAAAGTGGATACGGGCTGCGTGGTTGCTTATTCTCCAACAGTTGATTTTGATATAGAATTCATACGCGGAATAAAGAACTGGATGTTTGGTGGTGAGGGATTGTTTTTTGCAATTATGCGTGGGCCTGGAAAAGTATGGCTGCAATCCTTACCTATTAGCAGACTGGCAGGAAGAATTATGCAATACGGAACTTATAACAGGAAAGAAGAAGGAAGCATTCTTGGTGGGTTGGGAAACCTGTTGGATGGAAGAGAGTAAGAATAATGAATAAAGAACAAGTAATGTTGAAGTGTGTACAGCTTCATCATTCATAATTCCTTGTTTCTTGTTCGATATTCAGAATTTTATAAAAAAAATCCCGGTTATTTATAGCCGGGATTTTTATTTTGGTGGAGTTGCTAATATTATTTTTTACTTATCTTGGAAAGTAGTCTCAATATTTCAAGATATAGCCATACAATCGTAACCAGTAATCCAAATGCGCCGTACCATTCCATGTATTTGGGAGCACCCATTTCAGATCCTTTTTCAATCATGTCAAAATCGAGAATGAGATTTAAAGATGCAATTGCTACAACGAATAAGGAAAATACAATTCCTAGTGGACTTCCTTCGTGCAGGAAAGGCATGTTATCATAACCAAACATGCGCAATACCCATACTATTAAATAAAATATCCCGATGCCGAGTGTAGCAGAAATAATAATGGATTTAAACTTTTCTGTTGCTTTGATTAGTTTAAAACTATATAACAGGTACATTGCTATTGCCACACCAAATGTGAGACCCACTGCATTTATTACAATATTGGGAGCTTTCTCTGCAAAGGCACTATTGTACATGGATGAAATTGCACCAACAAATAAACCTTCCAATAAAGCATATAAAGGCGAGAGATAAGGTGCCCAGCTTTGCTTAAAACTTATAATGATGGCCACTACCAGGCCGCCAAAAGCACCGATATAAATGAGGGGTAAAACATTACCTCCTTCTGCAAATTCCTTCCAGGAATAAAAAGAAGTGCCAAGTACCATTAATAGTAAAAAACCAAATTTATTCAACGTGCCTTTTACAGTCATCGCATTTTCATTAATGAGCACATTATCCAGTACTGTACTGCTAAACTTTTTTTCCGAAAGGGTCGGATTACCTGATTTAAATAAAGCCATGTTATAATAAATTTTAGAGGTTAAATGTATTGATTTTTTTTGAACCGGTAAGTTTACACCTTCATAGAGGTGTAAACTTATATAAGGTCTGCACCTTATTGAATTATACCCGGGTATCTACTCACTGTTTCAAAATTATATTCATCCTTCTTTTTCAATTGTATAATGAAATTATGTAATGATGCTGAATCATCAGGACGAATGTAAATTTGATCATGCGCCAGTAACACCAGGTGATCACATGTTTTCGTTTTGTTCTTTGCAAATGCGCTGTCAATTTCATTCAGCATCTCATCAGTTGACTGAACAAGCCTTTGCTGGCTGTTAAAATGCCATTCAAGATCCCAGCCCATTGCTTTGAAACCATTCTTATATAAACTATCGGCAGTTGCCACACTTGTTTTTATATCTGTGCAACTGATGCTGTCTGTGCGCCAGATATTTCTTCCCGGTGTACGGATGATATTACTTGTAAGATGCAGGCTGTCTGCACAACGTTCAAAATCCTTTACTGCGCTGTCCGAAAATTTATAGAACACATTGAAGTTGTTTTCAAACGCATGCGTATAACTGTGATTGGCGATCTCGAATAGACTGTTTGTTGATACACTATCGTAGAGGGATAACTGAAGACGGCTTCCATACACATGTTCGCCGATAATGAACAGTGTTGCAGGTATTTGTTCTTCTTCCATAATACGCATCACATTTTTTGTCCCCTTATTAGGCCATCGTCGAATGTGAGATAAATTGTTTTCTTCTTCTTTTTCTTTGCCGGCAAAGCAACAGGAGCCGTTTTCCTGATGGCTGTATCCGGCTTCAATGTATGGGTTTGAATGAAACCGAAGATTTGTGTGTTTTGAAAAGATAAAGAGAAGAAAGTGCTACGGTAAGTACAGTTGTTTTAAAAATGGTGGAACTGGTAAAATCGCCACCCGAGTCGGGGTCCATATAAAATGTTGGTTTAGGATGTGAAGATAATATGCTATAATTCCGGTTTCCAAATATGTAGTTGTTAATTTATTTTAAAATGTTTCAAATGTTTCAAATGCTCCAAATCTTCCAGAGGTTTAACCAACTCCTGGAACATGTGGAACTTCTGGAACTTCTTCAACCTTTTTATTTGTCTTTGCCGATTGCCGGTTAACTTTGCCGCATGGAACAATTGTTAGCACAGATCGGCCGGTATAGGGACGAAATGAAAACGGCAAAAGCCGCGAATAAGGAAGAACTGGAAGCTTTCAGGATAAAATATCTTGGAACAAAGGGAGTGGTTAAGTCTATTATGGGAGAAATGAAAAATGTTGCTCCCGATAAAAAGAAAGAAGCCGGTCAATTATTGAATGAGTTCAAAATTTTTACAGAAGAACTATATGCAAACCTGTCGTCTTCATTAACAGATAATGGGACGGCACATTCAGAGGAAATTGATACCAGTCTTCCCGGCGATCCGTTACCGTTAGGTTCCCGGCACCCGATAAGTATTGTTCAGAGCAGGATCGTTTCTATATTTCATAAACTTGGGTTTTCTGTAGCTGAAGGACCGGAAATAGAAGATGACTGGCATAATTTCACTGCACTGAATTTACCCGAGAACCATCCTGCAAGAGACATGCAGGATACTTTTTATATTTCACAAAATCCCGATTGGTTATTGCGTACACATACCAGCAGTGTGCAGATCAGGGAAATGGAAAAAGGCATTTTGCCTTTGAGGATCATTTGCCCGGGAAGGGTTTATCGTAATGAAACAATCAGTGCAAGAGCGCATTGTTTTTTCAACCAGGTGGAAGGTTTGTACATAGCAGAAAATGTTTCTTTCGCAGATCTCAAGCAAACACTCTACTTTTTTGTACAGGAAATGTTTGGAGATAAAGTAAAGATCAGGTTCCGTCCATCTTATTTTCCATTTACAGAACCAAGTGCAGAAATGGATATCAGTTGTCTTATTTGCGGCGGCGAAGGTTGCAATGTTTGTAAGAAAACAGGTTGGGTGGAGATCCTTGGTTGCGGAATGGTACACCCGAAAGTACTGGAGAATTGTAATATTGATAGCAATAAATATACAGGCTTCGCATTTGGAATGGGTATCGAAAGAATAGCGATGCTATCTTACCAGGTTAAAGACCTGCGCCTTTTCAGCGAAAATGACCTGCGGTTCTTAAAACAATTCCAGGCAGCTATATAGTGTTTTCCCTTTATATTGAAACATTGAATATTGCGTATTGAATATTCAAGAGGTTTGGCATCATAATTGAAAATGCTTCGGGGAAATAATCTATTTAATGATGAAGCATGCAGCAAAATTACTCGGCTTATTCTTTATTCTGCTTTTTATTAGTTCTTGTTCGGTCTCCAAAGAAGCACGCAGTTATAAAAAAACCATTAATGGTAACTGGCAATTACAGACAATTGTGTCGGAAGGCATTACAGGTCAGGTAAAAGCTCAAATCTTTAATGAAGCTGATTTCAATTGCTTTGTAGGAAGCAGCTGGCATTTTAATGATAATAACAGTCTTGGTACTTATACACTCAGCAAAAATGAAAGTGAATGTCCTTCTCTCAAAAGAGATATTCGCTGGTCTATTTATGAAGCAAAGGATCAACCGAAATTATTTCAATTCAAACGACTGGATAGTAAACTGAAAGAAGTAGACGGTAATGATGCGGGATTTCGCTTTACCATTATGAAAATAGATGACAATAGCATGCAGTTAAAATCCGAAATAGTTTTTGATGGCAAACCTGCCGCATTCATTTATAATTTTGTAAGAATTTAAAAACCCCGGTATGAAAGCAATCAATATTTTTCTGTTAGCATCAGTAGCACTGATTACAATAAACAGTTGCGAGACGGTAAAACGAACCAGCAACCAGGATAAAGGCGTGGTAATAGGTGCTGCAAGTGGCGCCGTAATAGGAGGCGTGATCGGTAACAATGTTGGCAATAAAAATAATACTGCATTGGGCGCCATCCTGGGTGCAGCGGTGGGAGGTGTTGCCGGTGGTATCATTGGAAATAAAATGGACAGGCAGGCAGAAAAGATAAAAACGGAAATTCCCGGAGCAAAAGTAGAAAGAGTAGGAGAAGGTATTGATGTAACATTCGATGAAAACAATCCGGATGGCAGTAAAGCTGGTGTTTATTTCGAAACCAATAAATATAATATCAGCTCCAATTCAAAACTTGCGCTTGATAAGCTTCAAAAGATATTTGCAGAATATCCCGAAACAAATATTCTTGTAGAAGGGCATACGGATGATGTTGGTACCGATGAATATAATATGACCCTATCTGAAAAAAGAGCCGTTGCTGTAACTGATTATTTGAAGAATGCCGGTGTGTCTTCCTCAAGGATCACAACAAAATGGTATGGCGAGCGCCAACCCAAGGTACCTAATGACAGCGATGCAAACCGTGCTTTGAACAGGAGGGTGCAATTTGTAATAACAGCAAATGACAAAATGAAATCTGACGCAAAAAAAGAAGCAGGCAATCAATAATCTCTTAGTTTCTTAACTGCTGTGTGATTAATTTTTAAGGAATAGTCAATCTATTCTGAAAGAAAACATTAAAATCACACAGCAGTTTTTATTTTTGCGTATGATAAAAAATATTTGTGTTGCAGGGGCAGGAACAATGGGAAGCGGTATCGCTTTAGCTTCAGCCCAAAACGGGTATTCCGTAATATTATTTGATACAAATGAAACCGTATTAAATAATGCCAGTAAAGGAATTAATAAAAATCTCGATACTCTTGTCGAAAAAAACAAGCTAACAGCAGGGGAAAAAGAAGTCATTCTTAGCCGCATTCATTTTTCTTCTCTTATTACAGACTGTAAAGCAGACCTGGTAATAGAAGCGATCATCGAAAAAGAAGATGCCAAAGTAAATTTATTTGATCAGCTCTCTGCAATCAATAACGATTCCTGCATTTTTGCAAGTAATACATCTTCCTTATCCATAACATCTATCCAGAAAAGAGTTACTCATCCTGAACGTGTGGCAGGCATGCATTTTTTTAATCCTGCACAAATCATGAAACTAGTAGAAGTTGTAAAAGGAGCACAAACATCCGACACTGTTGCGCAAACGCTGGTCGATGTTTGCCTGAAGCTTAAAAAAACACCTGTGATCTGCATCGATGCACCCGGTTTTATTGTTAATCGTGTGGCAAGACATTATTACCTGGAAGCAATGCGCCTGGTAGAAAATAATATTGCAACCATTGAATCGGTAGATGAAATTATGGAAGCATCGGGTTTTAAAATGGGACCATTCAAACTAATGGATCTTATCGGTATGGACATCAACCTTGCAGTTTCTCAATCTTTGTATGATGCATTTGATCAGCAGCCAAGATTTAAACCTTCTCCGCTGCAAATAGAAAAAGTAAAGAATGGTGAATTAGGAAAAAAGACAGGAAAAGGTTTTTACCAGTACTAATTAAATGTATTGCGATAACAGATAAACAATGATACTAGTAACAGGCGGTTCAGGATTGGTAGGTAATGAACTGATAAAGCAATTATTGGCAAAAGGAAAACGTGTACGTGCTATTTATCATAACACAGCAATAACAAATTTCAATGATCCCAATCTTGAAATTGTTCAATGCGATATCCTGGATGTATGCATGCTGGAAGATGTAATGGTTGGTATTGATGAATTGTATCATTGTGCAGGTTTTATATCTTATGTTCCCAAAGATGCATTAAGGTTATATAAAGTAAATGTAGAAGGTACTGCCAATGTAGTGAATGCAGCATTGAATGCTGGTGTAAGAAAAATGCTGCATGTAAGTTCTATCTCTGCAATTGGGCGACCGGCGGATCATAATACACTGATCGACGAAAATATGAATTGGGAGCAAACAACAGTAAAAACTAAATATGGCCAAAGCAAATATCTTGGCGAACTCGAAGTATGGCGTGGCATTGCAGAAGGCCTCGATGCAGTGATCATAAATCCATCTCTTATATTGGGTACGGGCAACTGGAATGAAGGTTCTACAGAAATATTTAAATCTGTATACAATGAATTTCCATGGTATACCAATGGCACAATAGGCCTGGTGGATGTGAGGGATGTTGCTAAAGTAATGATTGCACTAATGGAATCGGGGATAAGTGCAGAACGTTTTATAATAAGTGCCGAAAATGAAAGTTTCAAAAATGTTTTTGAGATGATTGCAAAAGCATTCAATAAAAAAATTCCACACCGTAGAGTAACTCCAATGCTCGCTGCAATTATCTGGCGACTTGAAACAATTAAAAGTAAACTTACAGGAAAAGCACCATTGATCACAAGAGAAACAGCTGCAAGTGCAATGGCTACGCAACTTTTTGATAATGAAAAATTGAAAAAATATCTTCCTTCCTTTAACTACATTTCTTTACAGGAAACGATCAGGCATACCTGTATGGGATTGCAACAAAAACTTAACAACCGATAACGTATTTTCGCGGGCCAGGTTAAATCATTATAAATATTCTATACATGCGGTCAATTCTTTTTATTCTTGCGTTTGGTTTGTCTTCATTTGTATCTTTTTCTCAAAGCTATTTCACTATCAGCGGCAAAGTGATAAATGCAGAAACACAAAAACCACTACAGGGTGCTTCTGTATTTGCAGAAAATACTACTATTGGTACTGCAACAGATGCAGATGGAAACTTCAGGTTACAATTGCCGTCAGGCGGTTATACACTGGCAATAACTTTTACAGGTTTTACTACAGAGAACAGGCGTATTAATTCTTCTGATGCAAATGATAATTCCCTTTCATTTGAACTGAAGCCTAAAGAAAAAGAATTAGAAGCGGTATCAGTAGTTGCAACAGGTGAATTAAAGGATGGATGGGAGAAATATGGAAATCTTTTTTTAGAGCAGTTTATCGGCAAAACAAAGAACAGTGCAGAATGTTCAATCAAAAACAGGGAGATATTGAAGTTCTACTTTTCTAAAAAAAGAAACCGGTTAAAAGTAATGGCACCTGAACCATTGATCATCGAAAATAAAGCATTGGGTTATAATATTAAATATGCGCTTGATTCTTTTACGCATGAATTTGCTACACAGGTGAGTCTGTATACGGGCAACCCCTTATTTGAAGAAATGACTTCTTCCAATCCCGAACAGCAAACAAAATGGCAGATGGCCAGGCAGGAAGCATACAATGGATCTGTTCTGCATTTCATGCGATCTATTTATAACCAGCGATTAAGAGAAGAAGGTTTTGAAATACAATACGTGGTGGATATACACGGAAAAGATTCTGCATTGAGATTAAAAAATTTCTATGCGGCATTAAACTATGTAAAGAACGACAGTCTGCAAACCGTAGATATAAGGCCCAATCAAAACCAGGTGGGCATTATTTATACAAAAGAAAAACCTGCTAGCGGTTACCTCGCAGAGAATGAAAAAGAGCCAAAGGATTTTCAATTTTCAATTCTCACTTTTCTTCCGCAGCATTCAATAACAATAGAACAGAACGGATATTATTTTGAACAGAATGAAATTACAACAAGTGAATACTGGACATGGGAGCGAATTGCCGACCAGGTGCCTTATGATTATGTTCCGGGTAGATCATCCACTGTCCCGGGAACATTGCAGGCCAGTCCTGTTTTTGAACATTGATAGATGCATTTGTAATCTATAATCGTTGAACCTTCAGTGTTGAGTATTTTATAATTGCAGATTAAACCGAATGCTCAATATTCAACACTCCAATGTTCAATATTCAAGGGCATGTTCTTTTGAGACCTTTATTCTCTACTTCTTTCCCATAACCCTTTCCCACAATTCAGGAATTCTTTTTACCCATACAAGTTCCTTTTGTTTTTCTCTTGCATCCTGCACCGGAGATCCGAAGTATGCTTTATTTCCTTTAAGATCACCGCCAACACCACTCTGTGCAAGAATGGTTGCATTGGTTCCAATGGTCAGTGTTTTACTCACGCCTACCTGTCCCCATAATGTAACACCATCTTCAAGTGTAACAACACCGGCGATTCCAACCTGTGCTGCTATCAAACAGTTTTTCCCTATCACTGTATCATGACCAATATGAATCATATTATCCATGCGGGTACCTCTTCCAATAACTGTATCATGACTTACACCACGATCGATAGTACAGCCGCAACCAATTTCCACATCATCTTCAATAATTACTCTGCCGCAATCAGGCATTTTTTTGTACCAGATATCGCGATCTTTTTTTGTGTTGTAATAAAAAGCATTGCCGCCTATTACTGTGCCAGGCTGTATGATCACATTGTTGCCAATGATGCAATGGTCCATAATGGTTACATTGGGATGAATGATGCAATTTTTACCAATGCTCACATGATTTCCTACGAACACGTTTGGATAAATAAAACTGCCTTCACCTATGTTTGATGAATCGCTGATCAGCTTTGATGATGGTTCAAACGGGCGGAAATGATTTACAATTTTACAATAAGCTTCAAAGGGATTTTCAACAACCAGTAATGCTTTTCCCTCGGGAAATGCTGTTTCTTTATTGATAATAATGAATGATGCAGCGCTGTTGATGCACTTGTCATAATATTTCGGATGGTCTACAAAAACAAGGTCGCCAGGTTCAACCTTATGTATTTCATTAATGCCGGTTGCATTGCTGTTTGCATTGCCGATAAGTTTTGCTCCTATGAAATCTGATATCCATTTTACAGCTACTGGTGAAGAAAATCGCATGTTTAAAATATTTGTGCAAAAGTACTATTCGTTTGCTTTTGGTCGTATTTGAGATGAATATTTCTATTTTTGGGCTTTTTTGGAAATTTTTTTTAAAATTTTTTTTCTCTTTTTCTGTGAATAAAACTGGATGATTTATGAATGTTGTTTGCGAACAAAAAATTATTCAAACAAAAAAAATAAATAAAATGAAATCCGCTGGGATATCAGTAAAATCAATAGTTTCAGAAGATGTCGTTTTTTTTCGTTGTTATTATAAAACTTTTTTCAGCAGCTTGTATTACAAAAATTGATGCAAAAAACATTAACCCTTTTCCACAGCACATATGAAAATGTTAATAAAATAGCAATATTTTTTTTTTAGTTAGCAAAAATTATTTTTAATATTGTGTAGGGATTTATCCCGGTACTTACTAACCCACCTATATAAAAAAAGCCTGACGATAAAATGTCGGGCTTTTTTAATTGTACAAATTCATAAAAATTATTGTTGAAAAATGTTTTCGATTTTATGAATGTGCTGTTATAAACAGCTATTGTCTATCAGCAAACAATTTTCCTTATCTAAAAGTTCATTAAGTTTTATAGAAGTTATCGTTCCCCGATAGCTGCTATCTGATCGCCGACGTCTTGCTGTACAAAATTCTGAATTCTAATTTAAGCACAGAATTTCTTTTAGTACTATCGAAATAAATTACCTTGCAATAAAATAACCGGTATGGTAAAATCAATGACGGGTTTTGGAAGAGCAGAACAAACAGTTGCGGATAAAACTTTTCTTGTAGAAATAAAAGCACTCAATGGAAAGCAGTTTGAATTGCAACTTAAACTGCCACCCCTGCTAAAACCTTATGAATTTGATATCCGCAATATATTACAGGAACATCTTGTGAGAGGAACGGTGGATTGTTACGTGAACATAAAACAAAACGGCACCAGCAAACCTGTAAGCATTAATACCGACCTGATAAGAGCCTATTATACACAAATTCAGCAACTCGCTTCAGAACTAAATATAGATACCAATGCGGTGCTCAGTTCGCTTTTGCGCTTACCCGAAATTGTAAGCCCATCCAATGAAATTATTGAAGAAAAGGATTTTAATGAATTTAGTGAAGTGCTGGTAGCTGCATTAAAAGATCTGAACATGCACAGGGAAGAAGAAGGCGCATCCCTGCAAAGAGACCTGGTAAAACGGATTGCCAATATTAAAGAACAGGAAGAAGCAATTTTGAAACTGGAACCTAACAGGGAAAAAAGGATCAGGAATGAAATAAAAGATCTCCTGGAAAAACATGTTGGCAAAGAAAATATTGATAACAACCGGATGGAACAGGAACTCATCTATTACATAGAAAAAATAGATATCCACGAAGAACAGATAAGACTTCGCCAGCATTGTGAATATTTTGCGGATATTTTAAAAAATACAGAACTGAGTAAAGGAAAAAAACTTTCATTCATTTTACAGGAAATAGGCAGGGAGATCAATACAACCGGTAGCAAAGCTTATGATGCTGATATCCAGAAATGTGTTGTAATAATGAAAGATGAACTGGAAAAAGCAAAAGAGCAGGTGCTTAATGTGCTGTAATGAAAAAATCTTCCTTTATCAACAAGCAATATTTTTACGCAATGTTTTCCCGGAATAGCACGAATCATTTTTTTTTACTGATAAGCGCCTGCATTCTTATCTTATACTCCTGCCGGCAAATTGATGTGTATGAAAAAAACACAACGATACCGCATTATAAATGGGATTACAATTATAAAGCCGAAGGAAGTTTTACCATTACCGATACGCTTGCTGCATACAATATATATATTGTGCTTCGCCATACTGATGCATATAAGTATAATAATATATGGATGAATGTTGGATTGCAGGCTCCTGGTGATACAATGTATTTCCAAAAAATTAATCTGAACCTTGCCACTGAATCCAATGGATGGGATGGTACCGGGATGAATGATATCTGGGAGGTACGTAAACTCATTAATGGTGAGCCAAAAAGATTTATAAAAAACGGGCAATATAAATTCAGCATCAGCCAGATTATGCGGGACAATCCATTACCCAATATCATGAGCGTAGGCCTGCGGGTAGATAAAGCACAATTGTAAAAAATTAACAGGTAGCGGATACTGACAGGCGAATCTGGTCGTTATTAAAAACATTTCTTTATTTTCGGACTTTTACCGGATTTATTCAGGTTAATATATCTTTACAGGGTTTTTAACCAACACCACAAAAAACTTTTACTCGTGAATCGTACACTTCTTTTTGTTTTTATTTTAGTAACAGCTTCTGTTTCTGTAAAAGCGCAGGAATATGCATATGAGCAGCAGGGAGAATTTGGTATTACAATAGGTGCTGCACATTATTTTGGCGACCTGAATACAAGAGCAGCTCTTAACAGGCCCAAGCCATCAGTAGGTGCTTTCTTCAGGAAACAATTCGGGAATTATGTGGGATTGCGTGTTACTGGTCATTACTCACAGCTTGGTTATAGTGATAAGTACAGCAAGAATGAATATCAGAAAACAAGAAACCTAAGTTTCAACACAAATACTTTTGAATTAGCACTCCGTGGAGATTTTAATTTCTTTAAATACGTTCCCGGCGATCCGTTCCATAATTTCACTCCTTATGTAACACTTGGATTAGGCGTTTTCACTTATGATCCTTATGCATACCTGCAGGGACAAAAAATATTTTTGAGACCATTGGGCACAGAGGGACAAACTTCCGGATACCTTGGAAGAAAAGAGTACAGTACGATGGCGCTTTGCATTCCTTTTGGAGTGGGGATCAAGTACAGCATCAATGCAAAAACAAATATTTCATTTGAAATTGCCCAGCGTTTTACAACAACAGATTATCTTGATGATGTAAGCACTACTTATGCTGGCGCAGATAATTTCCCTCCAGGGCCAAATGGTCCATCTATAGCATATCTTATGCAGGACAGGTCGTATGAAACAAGACCTGATGACCAGATCGGTAAAAAAGACGCACAGCGTGGCTGGAGCAAACAAAAAGATCAGTACGTAATTGCCGAGATCGGTATTTCTTTCAATTTTGGTACATATAAATGTCCAACTGTAAGAAATTAAGATCATATCTCGTTAGTTATATTCACATAGCCCGATAATTTTTTCTAAACAAATGCTGACAGGGTGGGTTTGTCAAACCCGGATATATAATCTGAATCGCTTTCGACAAACCCAGGCTTACAAAACATTCAACCGGACCATTATTTTTTCCCCTAAAATCATCGCAAAAGATTAACAGGCGTTCTGCCAATTTTCATTACTTTTGCGCCCCAAGTCAGGCGGGCGCCTGACCGTTTATTTATTATTCATTCATGACTTTAAAGGGAAAGATAGATACTCAAAGACTGCCAAGGCATATTGCTATCATAATGGATGGCAATGGTCGCTGGGCGCAGGAAAAAGGAGAAGATCGTCTTTATGGTCATCTTCACGGAGTAGAAAGCGTGCGTGATATCGTGGAAGGAGCTGCAGAACTGGGAGTTGAATACCTTACTTTATATGCCTTCAGCACAGAAAACTGGGATCGTCCGGAGTATGAAGTAACCGGCTTAATGGAATTGTTGGTGGATACGATAAAAAAAGAAGTTCCTACACTAAATAAAAATAATATCAAACTCTGGGTGATTGGTGATACCGGCATGCTACCCGAATTTGCCCGCCAGGAACTTGCAGAAGCGATTAGTGAAACCTCAGGGAATACAGGATTGAATCTTGTAATGGCACTTAGTTACAGCAGCAGGTGGGAACTGGTAACAGCCGTAAAAAATATAGCGACCGCTGTTAAGGAAGGTAAGCTCAGCCCAGATACTATTACTCAGGAAACGCTGCAAAATTATCTTGCAACCAGGAATTTTCCCGATCCTGAATTAATGATCAGGACAAGCGGGGAATTCAGGATCAGTAATTTTTTATTATACCAGCTCGCTTATACAGAATTATATTTTACCAATACAAGATGGCCTGATTTCAGGAAAGAAAATCTGTATGAAGCCATTTTGGATTTTCAGCAAAGACAAAGAAGATTTGGAAAAACAGGTGAACAGATAAAAGAAGAAACAACAAACCAATAAAATGAATATGCTGACGATTTCAAAAATCAGTAGCATATGCGTTTAGAAATAATAAATTTAAGTCAGGTAACTGCTTGCAATACAAACCAGTTGAATGCCTTTCATTTAACAAATTGTTTTCATTAATGGGCTTAATTTGCCGCTCGTAAAAAACCAATTGATGCATAGGATTTACCAGAACTCCTTTCTTATTGTATTGCTCTTCATATCAACCCAGCGTTCATTTGCACAAGTAGGAAACGATACTATCGGTCCATCTGTAAATCCGGCATTACTCGGAATACTTGAATCCAAAACGCCAAAAATATACACGATCGCAGGTATTAGTATTACAGGAGCAAAATCCTATGATGGTAATCTTATCATATCCATATCAGGTTTGGCAGTAGGCGATAAAGTAGCATTACCGGGTTCAGATATTTTTGCAAAAGCAATTGCAAAGTTGTGGAAACAGAGCCTTGTATCAGATGTACAGATCAATTTAACGAGACTGGAAGGCACGGATCTCTATATCGAAATTGAAATAAAAGAAAGAGCAAGATTGCTTGACTTTACTTTTTCGGGTATCCGGAAGGGAGAGAAAGATGATCTTGAAAAAAAGGTAGAGCTTGTAAAAGAAAGAGTGCTCACGGAAAACATGAAGCTGAGTGCAGTTGAAGCAATCAGGAAATATTATTTTGATAAAGGATACAGGAATGTACAAATAGAAATGACGCAGGAAGAGCTACCTGCAGTAAACAATGCTGTTGTACTTCGTTTTAAGATTGATAAAGGAAATAAAGTCAGGATCAATTCTATCAATTTCACCGGTAATGAATCGGTTACCGACCAGAGATTGAAAAAGCAGATGAAAGGCACAAAGGAAATGACCAGGGTAACTTTGTTTCCTGAAAAAGTAACTAGTCCATATGGTGATACAGCCAAACCACTTACGTTTAAAGAATACGTCAAAACAGTAAGTTTTCTTTCTCCTACAAGAACGGGAATGTATATTGATCCATACTTCAGGCCTAAATTCTTCAATGGCTCTAAATTCAATGAGAAAAAATATACCGAGGATAAAGAAAGAGTACTGGAATATTACAACTCACAGGGTTTCCGCGATGCACAGATCGTTGCAGATACACAGTTTTATTCACGTGATAGTTTGAGAGGGCATTTGAACATCGATATCAAAGTAAGTGAAGGACATAAATATTATTTTGGAAACATCAGCTGGAAAGGAAATACCAAATACTCAGATTCCGTATTGAACTTTTTATTGGGTATTCGTAAAGGAGATATTTATAATCTTGATTTGCTGAACAAACGACTCGGGCGCCAGCTTACTGCAGAAGGTGGTGATATCGGAAGTTTATACCAGGATGATGGTTATCTTTTCTTCAGGCTCGACCCGGTTGAAACAGCTGTGTATAATGATACCATTGATTTTGAAATACGCATGACCGAAGGTCCGCAGGCAACTTATGGGCATGTAACAGTTTCGGGAAATGATAAGACAAAAGATTATGTAATTCTCCGGGAATTGCGAACGATACCCGGGGACAAATTCAGCCGTTCAGATATTATCCGGACGCAGCGGGAATTATCGCAGCTTGGATATTTTAACCCGGAAAAAATCAACCCGAACATCATTCCGAATGCAGATAACGGAACCGTAGACATTAACTGGCAGGTGGAAGAAAAATCTTCCGACCAACTTGAATTATCTGCAGGCTTTGGTGGTGGTATTGGTTTAACAGGTACACTTGGTGTTACATTCAATAATTTCTCCTTAAGAAATATCGGTAACAGGTCTTCCTGGGATCCGTTGCCATCGGGCGGTGGTCAAAAGTTGAGCTTAAGGGTTCAGTCTAACGGAAGGGCATACAGGTCGTACAACTTTTCTTTTACCGAACCATGGCTGGGAGGAAAAAAACGGAATTCTTTTTCGATAAGTTATTTCAACACGAAATATGCAAATTCATATGATGCTTATGGCAGCTATTGTAAATCGTGCGGAGATACTTCTTATGTAAAAACAGTTGGCTTCGGTGTATCGCTGGGTAAACAACTAAAATGGCCCGATGATTTCTTTAACCTGATCTACACATTGAATGTTCAGCAGTATAAACTTAAAAATTACAGCAATATATTTAATGGATTAAAAAATGGTACATCTACCAATGTGAGCCTTAAGATAACATTGTTGAGAAGTTCTGCAGGACTTAATCCAATCTTCCCTACTTACGGATCGAACTTTATGTTTAGCGGGCAGTTCACGCTTCCTTATTCGTTGATGGGAATTACAGATGGCTCAGTGAATGAATATAAATTGCCTGAATTTCATAAATGGCGTTTCAATGGCGAATGGTATACAGCAATCGGAAGAGGAAGAGGTGAAGATAAGAACAAGCAGTTTGTTTTAAAGGTTGCAGCAAAATATGGTTTTATTGGCAGGTACAACAGGAAACTGGAAGTATCACCATTTGAACGTTTTCAATTGGGAGATGCAGGCTTGAGTAATACCACTGCATTGCTGGGATATGATATCATTGCACACAGGGGATATCCTGTTTACAGCAGTTCAGATCCAAAAATAAATCCTGATAACATCACACCTACAGAATACTTTACCATCTTTAATAAATATACGATGGAGCTTCGCTATCCATTCAGTACAGGTGCAAACAGTACAATTTACGGACTTGCATTTTTTGAAGCTGCTAACGGATGGTATAGCTTTAAAGATTATAATCCTTTCAAATTGCGCCGTTCTGCAGGTGTGGGTGCACGCTTTTTCCTGCCCATGTTCGGATTGCTTGGATTTGATTACGGAGTTGGATTTGACAGGTATAGCCAGACCGGCGGTTTAAAAGGTGCCGCTAAGTTTACATTCATGCTAGGACAGGAGGCAGAGTAAACTTATTAGTGAAACTTATCTTTTGCAAACTAATTAAGCGAAAGATTTAGAGGAACAGCCCGTTAAATGCGGAAGGTTTAATACCTGTGATTTAGTAATTTGCACAATTAGTTATTTGTAAAAATAATAATAATAATGAAAAAGCTATTATCAATTGCCCTTTTGTTGTTTCTTATTTCTGCAGGAGTAAATGCACAACGTTATGCTGTTATTGACTCTAAATATATTTTAGATAAGATACCGGAATATAAGGATGCACAAAAAAAACTGGACCAGTTTAGTGAATTATGGCAGCAGGAGATTGATCAGAAACAGACTGCACTGGATAAAATGGTAAAAGATTATGATGCAGAGCAGGTTATGCTTCCTGATGATTTGAAAAAGAAAAGAGAGGATGAAATATATAATAAAGAAAAGGAACTTCGCGACCTTCAAAAAAAGCGTTATGGTTTTGAAGGCGATCTTTTTAAGAAAAGACAGGAATTAATAAAACCCATCCAGGACAAGGTTTTCAATGCAGTTCAGAAACTTGCTGTGGAAAAACAATATGATTTTATCCTGGATAAAAGTGAGGGAATTACCGTTATCTTTGCCGACCCAAAATTGGATAAGAGCGAAGATGTACTGAGAAACATGGGTGTTAAATAAATTAAAATGATCTGCTTCAGTGCAGCTTATTTTTATAAACGGGTCACTATATTATTACAAAAATTAAATCAGTAAACATTCAAAAAGAAATGAAAAAACTAATCGTTGCAGCTGTAATGGGGTTGGGAATTTTCACCGCATCTGCACAATCAAAAATCGGATACATTAGTACAGATGAATTAATAGGAGTTATGCCTGATGCAATAAAAGTGGATTCAGACCTGAAAGAATACCAGGCATCGCTACAGCAGCAGGGAGAAGACATGGCAAAAGAACTGGACCAGAAGGTTTCAGATTTCAATAAAGATTCTGCTAAGTTTACTCCAAGCATGAAAGATATTAAAAGGAACGAATTAACCACTTTATACCAGCGTTTGCAGGGCTGGAACGAACAGGCTCAGCAAATGTACCAGTCAGAAGCAACAAAGAAATTTGATCCTGTAAGAAAGAAAGCACTTGAAGCAATTCAAACTGTTGCAAAAGAAAACGGCTACGGATACGTGTTTGAGATCAATACGCTACTCGTATATCCACCAGCTGATAACTTGCTTGAACTGGTAAAAAAGAAATTAAATATTAAGGATACACCGGCAACAGCTCCAGCTCAGAAACCGGCAACCACAACTACTCCGAAGAAAGCAAATTAATTTAACTATAAGCATATTTTAAAGCCATTCGTTAATTGCGAATGGCTTTATTATTTTTGACACATGAAATATCAACCCATCGGTGTTTTCGACAGTGGTTACGGAGGCCTGAGTGTTTTAAAGGAAATTGTACAGCGATTACCGGAATATGATTATTTATATCTCGGTGATAATGCAAGAGCTCCTTATGGAACACGCAGTTTTGAAACAGTATATCAATATACACTTCAATGCGTGAAATGGTTTTTTGAACAAGGTTGTCCATTGGTAATTCTTGCCTGTAATACCGCTTCCGCAAAAGCTTTAAGAACAATTCAGCAAAATGATCTGCCCCATATTGATCCCGAAAAAAGAGTATTGGGTGTGATCAGGCCAACATCTGAAGTAATCGGGAATTACAGTAAAACCGGACATGTTGGTGTAATGGGCACAAAGGGAACCGTGCAATCAGAATCTTATCTTATCGAAATAAAAAAGTTTTTTCCTGCGATTCGCGTTAGCCAGGAAGCCTGTCCCATTTGGGTTCCCCTCGTTGAAAACAATGAATACAATTCACCTGGTTCAGATTATTTTGTACAAAAACATATTGATCATTTGCTGCAGCAGGATGACAAAATAGATACTATCCTGCTTGCATGTACGCATTACCCATTGCTGATGGATAAAATATTGCAGCATGTACCTGAAAATGTTTCGGTGATTGCACAGGGGAATATTATAGCTGCCAGCTTACAGGATTACCTGGAACGTCATCCAGGGATGGCAGAGAAATGCAGTAGAAATGCGGAACGGGAGTTTTATAGTACTGGTGAAACAGATGATTTTAATAACCATGCCAGCATATTTTTTGGGCATGAAGTGCACTCCCAAAAGCTGGTTTTATAAAAAGGAAAGTTTTTTTTGACTGAAAATCAACAAATGGGAGATTATTCTTCTGAAATCTTTCCATTTCATTTCATATTCTATCCTTAAAACCCTACCTTTGCCGTCCTTTCACAAGCAGCGGGATGGTGCCTGCTGACAGGAATAGCAAACAATATTTGTAAAAGGAAAAAACATTAACAATGCCCGGAAAAAAAAGAACGTATCAGCCCCATACCCGTCGCAGGAAATCTGTACATGGATTTCGTAAGCGTATGCAAGATGCAAATGGCCGTAAAGTATTGGCCAGCCGCAGAGCAAAGGGACGTCATAAACTGACTGTTTCTGACGAACATGGTTCAAAAAAATAAACGATTACCTCATTGTTTTAAGCAATGATGGAAAATGTATATTAGCCTCTGCCAATGCGGAGGCTTTTTTAATAACATGATTTCACGCAAAGACCTCCGCGAACTTTGCGTGAAATTGAACTCTTTTAATTTTAAATTGATAAACAACACACGATATTTTTTCAGAAAGAACGATAAACTCAAAAGCCGCAAAACAATTGAATTGTTGTTTAGCAACGGTAAAAGTTTTTCCAACTTTCCTTTTAAAGTTATTTGGTTGCCAGAAAACCAAGCATCCGAATTGCAGGCAGGCATTAGCGTAAGCAGCAGACATTTTAAAAAAGCGGCCGACAGGAACAGGATCAAAAGATTGATGCGTGAAGCATACCGTCTTCAAAAAAATATATTGCAGGAACACTTAAAAAAAAATGAACTTCGGCTCTCTGTTTTTATTTTGTATGTGGGTAAAGAATTGCCAGCATATGAAATCGTTTTTGAACGAATGGGCACAATTTTAAAGAGGCTTATAAAATTTACTGATGAAAACACTCAAAAGCCTGCTTAGCCTTCCATTTATTTTACTGATTAAATTATACCAATGGATACTTTCACCATTGCTTGGACCAAAATGCAGGTTTACTCCAACCTGTTCTCATTATGCATTGGAAGCATTTAAGAAGTACGGACCGGTAAAAGGATTCTGGCTTTCGATTAAACGTATCAGCAGGTGTCATCCATGGGGTGGGCATGGGCATGATCCCGTCCCTTAAAAATATTAAATGTAAAATCAAAAATGTAAAATGTAAAACCGATAATATACTTGTTTTACATTTTACATTCTACATTTAATATTTTACATTTTCTATTTTCCTGCAGATTCAAATCTTTCTGCAACTTTACCCCAATTCACTACGTTCCAAAAAGCAGCAAGATAATCAGCACGCTTGTTTTGATATTTTAGATAATAAGCATGTTCCCAAACATCGGCGCCAAGTACCGGTGTTCCCTTTACCTCAGCAACATCCATTAAAGGATTGTCCTGGTTTGGTGTAGAACTTACTTCAAGTTTACCATCCTTTACTATCAGCCATGCCCAGCCGCTTCCGAAGCGTGTCATGCCCGCATTGTTGAATTTTTCTTTGAGTGCATCAAAAGATCCAAATGCAGCATTGATAGCATCTGCCAGTTTTCCTGAAGGAGCACCACCTGCATTAGCTGCAAGACTGTTCCAGAAAAAATCATGGTTCCAGTGTCCGCCACCGTTATTGCGAACAGCCGGGCTAATAGTGCCGGCAATCTTTACCAGTTCTTCCAGCGATTTATTTTCATTCGGTGTTCCGGCAATTGCTTTATTTAAATTATCTACATAAGCCTGGTGGTGCTTATCATGATGTATTTGCATGGTTTGTTTATCAATGTGTGGTTCCAGCGCTTCATATGCGTAAGGGAGTGGTGCTAATGTAAATGCCATAACTTATTAATTTATACGTGTAAAAAAATGATATTCAGTATTCATGCAAAATTACGGACTGGTAATCGTATTCGCGTTTTTTTAAAAGGGATGTTTCGGATTTCGAAAGGTAGACACGAATTAGTCAAATTATTCGAATTACACGAAGTTTTCGGGTTGGTACCTTCATTTAAATGAACAAAAATTTTATAAACCTTAACAGCTCTACATATAAACAGAGCATTTATCAATCCACTGTGAACTCTATCAAAAACGCAGCGGGAGCTATTGTGGATATGTTCGCGTGGGATATTAAAGGGAATAATGCCTATCGCTTATTTTTAAAAAAATCTTTCATAAGCTTTGCGCATTCATTTTCCATTACTCCTCCTGTAATAATTGTTTTGGGATGAAAAGGGTTATTTGCTCCTGTTGTTTTACGATAACCATTCTTTTCATCATGAGCACCATAAACAATACGACCGATCTTGCTCCAGTACAATGCGCCGCAACACATCAGGCATGGTTCCACTGTTACATATAAAGTTGCATCGGGCAGGTATTTGCTTCCTAAAAAATTGTATGCAGATGTAAGAGCTAGTATTTCTGCATGTGCTGTACTGTCGTTAAGGAGTTCTACCTGGTTATATGCTTTGGCAATAACCTGTTCATTCAATACGATGATAGCACCCACAGGTACCTCGTCTTTATCAAATGCTTTTTGTGCTTCGCGGAGCGCCTGTTGCATATAAACTTCGTCACTCATGAATTATTCGTTAACTACTTACTTTGTTATCTATGAATTTTATATATTGAAATATTCTTTTACTTTTTTGCTTCGCCAAAAGAGTAACAAAACAGGCGACCCGAAATCGATTACATCCCGATTTCGGGAACGAGCCCTGATTAAACCGTAGTGCTACTGTAGCTTCAACAGCAGTTCTCTATAATCAGGAAATATATTCAATTTAGATAGTACAACTCATTAACTTTAAAACAAATTTAAGGGAATGTCGTCTCTAAATAAATTAACTGCGATTCGTGATTTTTATAATGGCGGTATAACAAAATCATTGCAGTTCCGAAAGCAGCAACTGCAAAAATTAAAAGCTGCACTTATAAAATACGAACAGGAAATTTATACTGCACTTTATACCGATCTTAAAAAAAGCCCCGAAGAAAGCTGGGTTACAGAAAATGGTTTTGTATTCGCGGAACTCAACAATACATTAAAGCATTTGAGCGAATGGATGCAACAGCAAAAAGCAAAAACAAACCTGCTTAACTTTCCTTCCAGGAGTTTTATTATTTCTGAACCACTGGGTATAGTGCTCATTATCGGTCCATGGAATTATCCCATGCAATTATTGTTTACACCCCTTATCGGTGCAATGGCAGCCGGCAATTGCGTTGTGTTGAAAGCATCTGAATTTTCTCCAGCCACAACTGCGATCATGAAAAAGATCATCGAAGAAAATTTTGATCCTGCTTACATATTATTTACAGAAGGAGATGGAGCTACTATTGTTCCGGACATGATCAACAATTTTATTTTTGACCATATTTTCTATACAGGAAGCATACCTGTTGGCAAGATCATTTACCAAATGGCCGCTGCCAACCTCGTTCCAGTAACGCTTGAGCTCGGAGGTAAAAGTCCCTGTATCATTGAATCGGATGCAGACATTAAAATAGCAGCAAAGCGCATTGCTATGACAAAATTTTCCAATGCAGGGCAAATGTGTGTGGCACCTGATTATGTACTGGTACATTCCTCGCAAAAAGAAGCATTTATTGATGAACTAAAAAAACGTTTAAAAGAATTTTTTGGGGAAGATCCAAAATCGAGTGATAACTATGGAAAGATTATTAATGAAAAACAATTTGATCGACTTGTGAAATATTTTACTGATGGAAAAATAATCATTGGTGGTAAGGCAGACCGTGATAAACTTTATATAGAACCTTCGGTAATAGATGAAGTAAATGTCGATAGCAGGATCATGACCGAAGAAATTTTTGGGCCCATATTACCTGTGCTTTCTTTTTCTATAATGGAAGAAGCTTTAAAAATTATTGAGAAGAATAAAAACCCTCTTGCATTGTATGTTTTTACTTCAGATAATAAAAAAGAAAAGGCGTGGTTGAATGCAGTCCCGTTTGGAGGCGGTTGTGTAAACAATGCAAGCTGGCATTTAACAAATCATCATCTTCCGTTTGGAGGTCGTGGCTTCAGCGGCAACGGGCATTACCATGGTAAATATAGTTTTCAAACATTCAGTCATCAAAAATCGATTATGAAAACACCTACCTGGTTTGATCCTTCTGTAAAATATCCGCCATTTAAAGGAAAGTTGAAGTTGTTCAAGTGGGTGATAAGGTAATTCTTGAATACTGAATACCGAATAATGAATTTGAGTTTAAAAGTTTAGAGGTAATTTGCCGTTGACTTTAGCTTGTAAGAATGAAATATGTATTTTATATAATCATATTATTACTGGTTGTTTTCAGTGTTTATGTAATAATTGTAAACAGGCATTCAAAGCATATGACGCTGCGACAAAAAGTATTAAAAGCTATTTATCCTGCCTATGCATGGGCCATTAAGAAAATTTCAAAGGGAAAAATTATGAATAACGATAAAAATATAAAAGCACCTGTGTCTTTTTATTCTTTAAAAGATACTTTAAACAATGGCAAATTATTCAGCTTTGATCAGCTAAAAGGAAAAAAAGTACTGTTGGTAAATACCGCTTCCGATTGCGGCTATACGGGACAGTATGCAGGATTGGAAAAACTCAGTCAGCAGTATAAGGATAAGCTGGTCGTGATCGGTTTTCCATCTAATGATTTTGGTGAACAGGAACGTGCCGATGATGAAACCATTGCTGCTTTTTGCCAGGTAAATTATGGCGTAAACTTTCCATTGATGAAAAAAAGTATTGTAAGTAAAACAGCTGAACAAAATGAAGTGTATAAATGGCTTACCGAACCTTCACAAAACGGGTGGAATGATAAGGCACCATCATGGAATTTCTGTAAATATATCATTGATGAAAACGGCAATCTCACTCATTATTTTGCCGCGGCTGTTGAGCCAAATGATAAAGAAATGATTGATGCAATTATAACGGACATTTCTCGTGATAATTAATGATCTCAATTGGCGTACGTTCAAACTGGTAACCTTCATAATGCTTCAACAGTTGTGATAATACTTCATCAATGGCTTCGGCCGTAGTTAATGTAACCAGTTTATACCTGAACTCTTTAATGTTTGGTAAACCTTTTAAATAATTTGTATAATGTCTGCGCATTTCATTGATACCAACAACAGGTCCCTTCCATTCAACAGATTTGTATAAATGCTTTCTGCAAACCGCTACTCGTTCTTCCAGAGTTGGAGACGGAAGTATGGTTTGAGTTTGTACATAATGTTTTATTTCCCTGAATATCCATGGATAACCAATAGCGGCACGGCCAATCATGATGCCATCAACGCCATAACGGTTTTTGTATTCAAGTGCTTTTTGCGGACTATCGATGTCTCCATTCCCAAAAACGGGAATTTTGATACGAGAATTGTTCTTCACTTTTGCGATCAATGTCCAATCTGCTTCTCCTTTGTATAACTGGCATCTCGTACGACCATGTATACTCAATGCCTGTACGCCGGCATCCTGCATACGCTCGGCAACTTCCTCAATATTTTTTGAGTTATCATCCCATCCCAGACGGGTTTTAACCGTAACCGGTAGATTGGTTCCTTTTACAACAGCTTCAGTCAGCTTCACCATTAACGGAACATCTTTCAAAACACCTGCACCAGCTCCCTTACTCACTACTTTTTTTACAGGGCAACCAAAATTAATATCAACAAGATCGGGATTTACAGTTTCGCATATACGTGCGCTCATCGACATGGCATCCTCATCACCGCCAAATATCTGGATACCAAAAGGCCTTTCTTCCTCGCTGAAATCAAGTTTTTGTTTGCTTTTTATTGCATCACGGATAAGCCCTTCACTGCTGATAAACTCGCTGAACATCAGGTCTGCACCATTATCCTTACACACGGCACGGAATGGCGGATCACTTACATCCTCCATGGGCGCAAGCAAAAGCGGGAAATCAGGTAATTGTATATTGCCTATTCTGGGCATATCATTATTTGTATATTGCGGCTGCAAATTTACAAATAATCACCAGGATATGGAATATAGAAGTATAAAAGGTTATACCGGTGCAGCCCAGCTTGGTTTCCTGTTTTTATTTTTTGGATTGGGCTTTTTCCTGGCAGCAGGTGCTCAATTCATAATCGGACTTAAAATGATTCCAGCAGGAGCACCGATAGAAAAGATTCCTGATCTCATGCTGGATGCGATGAAAGATCCTAAAAATGTTTTTTATGCAAGGCTTGCACAGGTAAGCGGTACTTTTTGTCTATTATTCATTCCCGCAATTTTATATTCATGGATCAGCAACGGGAAAAATAAATTCTGGCTGGGGTTTAATCCTTACCTGAATATTTACCAGGTGTTGATTGGCTTTCTCATCATGTATACTGCAAACATTATGGCTGCGCCATTGGAGGAAATGACAAAAGCAATTTTAACCCATTTACCATCGCTCGATGCAAAGGCAAGGCAACTTGAAATGCTTTATAACGACCAGGTGCTTGTATTGAGCAACTTAAGAAGCTGGCCCGAGTTTTTGATGGGCGTATTGGTGATGGCATTTTTTCCTGCATTGTTTGAAGAAGTTTTTTTCAGGGGAGCTGTTCAGAATTTGTTTGTGCGATGGTGGAAAATGCCGTTGCTGGCAATTATTGTAACATCATTGCTATTCAGTTTTATTCATGGATCCATTTATCTTTTTATAAGCAGGGCTGTACTGGGATTTGCACTTGGACTTCTATATTATAAAACAAAGAACATATGGGTAAACGTTATTGCTCATTTTTTAAATAATGCCATTGCGCTTTCACAATTATTTGCAATGAGTATGAAAAAACAAAAAATGGATCCTTCAGAAGTTGATCCCAAAGTAGAGTGGTGGTTTGGTATTATAGCCATTGCTGTTCTATTTTTCCTGTTCAGGTTTCTTGATAAATATTCTGTAAAAAATAAAATGAAGATAAAAGCCAGGGAGCAATTGCTTTTAAGTGAAGCAGGTTCAAATCCATTTGCAAAAACTGAAACTAACCACTTTGGCAATCAATAAGCAAACACTTCAAACAAGAGCAATAACAGCACTGGTATTTGTAATAGTGATGTTTGCCGGGCTCTTTATACACCCATGGGGATTTATTGCTTTGTTCAGCATCATCATGTTCGGCTGTTTGTCTGAATTTAGTAAGATCATTAAGAAGATCAATCCTCAAAAATATTTCTTTTACCTGCCGCTGGCTTTTCTTTATATCGTGCTTCCTGTTCTTTTATTAATGGATTTGGGTTTAAATGCAAAGCAGTATGTACCTGCACTGTCCCTTACAAACAATAGTTCATATGCATCCTTATTACCCTGTGCCATTATTTTTTCACTATGGATTAATGATACCATGGCATACCTTGTTGGATCAATGATAGGAAAAACGCCGTTCTCGAAAATATCTCCAAAAAAAACATGGGAAGGAACTATGGGTGGCTCCCTGCTTTGCATCGTAAGCATGGCTTTACTCGGACCACTGTTTTCTACCGGTAAATTGATCAGCTGGCAGCACTGGGTTCATATTGCCGCAATCTGTACTGTGTTTGGAACTACAGGAGATCTTTTTGAAAGTAAATTGAAACGAATGGCAAATCTCAAAGACAGCGGATCAATTATGCCCGGACATGGGGGCTTTCTTGATCGCTTTGATTCATTACTGTTTGCAGTACCTTTTGTATGGATCTATGTCCGTTTATTTTTTTAAATCTCAGCCAGGTACATAAATATCAACCTCCAATCACAAAAAATTGCAATTCTGCAAGTACATTTGCGTTTTAAATCAGCCTGATGACTATACATAGGGAAGGATACAAATCGATAGCAATTGCAATCCTGCTTTTTGGAGCGCTTAATATCTTGTTATACTGGAATTTCGGTATCACACTTTTATGGATGTGTATTGCTGTACTGATAATTTCTTTCCTGCTTGTTTTATTTATCGTTTCCTTTTTCAGGATTCCGACCCGTGCTTTAACTGTTGGGAACAGCCAAATAATTGCACCTGCGGATGGAAAAGTTGTGGTGATTGAAGAAACAACAGATGAAGAATATTTTAAAGATAAAAGATTGCAGGTTTCTATTTTCATGAGTCCCGCTAATGTACATGTAAACAGGAATCCAATCAGCGGGGAAGTGATCTACAACCAGTATCACAAAGGAAAATATCTTGTTGCCTGGCATCCTAAATCTTCCACAGAAAACGAAAGACATTCAGTGGTGATTAAAAATGAAAAAACAGAAATACTGGTAAAACAAATTGCCGGTGCACTTGCAAAAAGAATTATCAATTACCTCGAAACCGGGCAAAAAGTAAAACAAGGCGAAGAATTAGGCTTTATAAAATTCGGCAGCCGGGTGGATCTTTTATTACCCGTTGGAACAAAAGTGAATGTTTCGATGAATGAGAAGGTTAAAGGTGGGGTAACAGTGATTGCGACGATATGATGGCAGTTAACAGTTAGTAGTTAACAGTTAATAGTTAATAACTGCGGGAATATTTTTCGAAAATTCGTGTAATTCGCATAATTCGTGTTTAAAAAGAAATCGTGTCCCCACTCATCCATTTTAACAACTGCTGAAATAAACCGCATCATTTTTACGTTTACATTTACCATAATAAAACATACTCAAAATGAAAAAAATCTTTTTACTTGCTACAGCAGCGCTTCTAATCACAGGCGTTTCATTTGCTGATAATAGAAAAAATAAAAACAAAAAGAAATCAGGCAAATGCTGCAGTAAAGGTCATTCATGCAAGAAAGACAAAGACAAATCAACTGCAAAGATGTAAGTCGTCAAAAAAAATTATAGCCTCCGTTCGGAGGTTTTTTATTTATATCGAATTAAATAACGAATTAGGAACAGGGAATTTCGAATGCAGGGCTGCATTAACGTTCATAATTTCACAACTTCTTATTCGCTGCTCAGTATTCAAAAGATTTGTTCTAATTGATTTAAATGTGTAACCGTATAAGTAGGCTTAATAATACTATCGGTAATATTAATATGATTCACAAAAATGCAATCCATTCCTGCATTCAATGCACCCTGTATATCTGCATCCAGGTTATCGCCGATCATAATGCTTTCTTTTAAAGATGCATTTGCCTTCAGTAAAGCGTAATCAAATATCTCTTTTTTAGGCTTAAGACTATTGCTGCCTTCGGAAGTAATTACGTGCGTAAAAAAATGTTCCATGCCACTGTTGCGAAGTTTGGTCCATTGCGTTTTTTCAAAGCCATTTGTGATCAGGTGAAGATTGTATTGTTTTGCCGTGAGGTAATTCAGGATCTCAAATGTATAAGGAAACACTTCTTTTTTTGTTGGCAGTATCTCGAGAAAACGCTGGCTAAGATTTTTGGATAAGGATTCATCACCTATTTTAAATTCGAGCAAGGTGCGCCACATACGTTTCCATTTTAATTCATCCGCACTTATATACCCATTTTGATACCGTTCCCATAAAATTTCATTATGGTATAAATATTTCCTGTAGAAATCATCAAAAACAGGTGTTACTTTTAGATGAAGCTCAAACTCAGTAAATAATTCTGATAAAGTGATCTTTGCATTTGTATCAAAATCCCAAAGTGTATGGTCGAGATCAAAAAAAAGATGCTTATAGGAAGGCATGAAACTGATTGAATTTTAAATAAACGGATGGTAACTTTACACCGCGACGCAAAGTTAAGCATTATAATTTTTAAAGAGAAGATATGAATGTAGTCATAACCGGTTCTAATAAGGGAATAGGAAAGGCGATTGCCATGAGGTTTGCAGCAGCTGGCCACCAGCTTTTTTTATGTGCCCGCAATGCAGGTCTACTTGAAAATACAGCAACGGAAATCCGCGATAATTACCAGGCAAAAGTACATGTTCGTGCAACAGACCTGTCTGTTAAGACTGAATTATTTTCATTTGCAGACTGGTGTTTGGAACAAGCCACTCCCGATATGCTGGTGAATAATGCCGGCATTTATCTCCCTGGTAACGCTATGGATGAAGCGGATGGACAAATGGAAACAATCATGGATACAAACTTCTATAGTGCTTATCATCTTACCAGGAAATTATTACCCGCAATGATTAAGAAAAGAAGGGGCCATATTTTTAATATATGTTCCATTGCTTCCCTTGCTGCTTATGATGGGGGAGGAAGTTACAGTATCAGCAAATTTGCTATGAATGGATTTACAAAGAACCTGCGCCATGAATTAAAACCATTGGGAATAAAAGTTACCGGGGTATTTCCGGGAGCGGTTCACACAGATTCCTGGGCAGGATTTGATAACAGTAATAAAAGGATCATGGAAGCAAGTGATGTGGCTGAAATGGTATTTGCTGCAGCCATGCTTTCCCCACAGGCAGTTGTAGACGAAATCATTCTGACTCCGCAACTGGGGCAGCTATAATTAACAGTTTATTACAACAGCTCATGTATTAATTACCCAAACACAACCTGCCTATAAATTATTTTTGCGATAGTTGATGAGTGAAATATGAATTCAGCTTTAACTAAAATATGGTTTACTGCTTTCTTTCTTTTTCTTTTTGTATTTGCAAACAGCCAGGTTAATTTTTATACTACTGTTTCCGCCAATGAGATCAGCAAAGATGAATTTTTATCCTACCACATGGTAATTGAAAATCCATCCGACATAAAAAATAAAGTAAATCCCTCGTTTAATGATTTTATGGTAATGGGCAGGCCTGTTACGTTCAATGGTGAGAATAATATCAACGGCCGGGTAACACGTTATATACTTATCGAGTTTACACTAAAGCCAAAGCGTACCGGAAAATTCACCATTGGGCCTGCAATGGTAACGGTTGGTAATAAAACCTACAGGAGCAATAGCAATACAGTAACAGTAAAAAATATTGCTTCAACCCGCAACATGAACATGATGCCTTCCATGTTTGATCCTTATGGCAACCAGCGCTCTCTTTCCGATTTTAAAGACTATATTTTTCACAAAGGAGATAGTCTTGCTGAAAAGGTAAACAAGAACATGGAGTTTCGTGTGGAAACAGATAAAACTGAATGTTATGTTGGCGAGCCGATTGTTGCCTGGTATAAATTATACACAAGATTTAAAACTGAAAATAAACTTACCCAAAGTCCGTCATTTGCAGGATTCTCTGTCGTGTATATGCAGGATCCTGCAGACATGGCAAATAATACAAGGGGTAAGTTAAATGGCAAAGAGTATAATGTACTTACAATAAGCAAGGCACAGTTATATGCATTGCAGCCAGGAAATATAAACCTGGAATCAGCTGAAGTGGAAAGCAATGTTCAGTTTATTAAAGAAGACTATGCAAAACAAATGGCTGATGCAGGAATGATCTTCGACGATTTTCCTATTTCATTATTTCCCCGTGAAGCAGTAGTAAACCAGCAGGTGCTCTTAAATACAAAACCTTTAAACATTACCGTTAAGCCATTGCCGGAAAAAGATAAACCAGCTTCATTCAGCGGTGCAGTAGGAAACTTTACGATGGAAGCATCCTTACAAAAACCACTATTCTCTACTGATGAAGCAGGCAAACTTACTGTTACCATTTTCGGTAACGGAAATATGCAATTAATAACTGCCCCTGATATTGATTGGCCAAAAGGCATAGAAACTTTTGATCCAAAGATCACGGATAAACTTATAAAAGAAACCGTACCGGTTAGCGGCAATAAAAAATTTGAATATTCTTTTGCTGCTGATGATAGCGGGCATTATACATTACCTGCAATACAATTCAGTTTTTTTGATCCTTCAACCGCGGCGTATAAAACAATAACAACAGACCCAATCGTATTCCAGGTAACCAAAGGAAACGGCAGACCACCCGGGTTGGCAAAAGCAGAAGCACAAACAGAAAAACTGTCATTCATTAACCGCATATTTTATCACAGGTGGTGGATCATTGTTTTTATTGCGGGTGTAATTATAACCGGACTTATTATCTGGCTGGTAAGCGATAAAAAGAACAGTGAAGAAAAGCACATACTACCGGTAGTCAAAGAGGAAGATAAAGTAATGAATGAAAAGATCGAAGCTTCCGTGATCAACCAGCAAAATGTTTTTGAAGAAACTGAAAAATGCCTGTATTCAGATGATTGCTTTGGCTTTTATACTTTATTAAATGCAGAACTTAAAACATGGCTGGCAAATAAATTATCCGTCAGTGTAAATCTTATTAATTCAAACAGCATTGTTTCCATCATGGATAAAAAAGGAATATCCAATGATATTGTGTTGAAACTGCAGCAGCTCATGCAACATATAGAATGGCAACTATATACTCCTTTTGAAAGAGATGAAAAGATGAAAGTATTATATGATGAAGCACATGATCTTGTTCAAATGATCAATGCGCAGGATATCAGGAATCTGTAAATTTATATCCTACTCCTCTTACAGAATGAAAAAAAACAGGGTTACGACTATCAACTTCAAAATATTTCCTGAAATTAAGAATGAAATTATCGATGGTTCTTGTAGTAGGATAAACATTATATCCCCAAACGGTCTGCAGTATTTTTTCTCTTGTTACTACTTCATTTTTATTTTCTATCAGCAATTTTAATAACATGCCTTCTTTTTTGGTAAGTGTTATTTTATCGCCACGCTTGTTATAACATTCCAGTGCTTTAAAATCAATTTTGTTTTTTCCAAACTCATAGGTTTCGGGTAAAGGTTGTTTGATAGAAAGCTGTTCACTTTTCCTGAGCAGGTTATTTACTCTTAATAAAAGTTCTTCGAGGTTAAAAGGTTTTGTGAGATAGTCGTCTGCGCCTTTTTTTAAACCAAGTACCCTGTCTGCAATGCTGTTCTTTGCACTTAAGATCAGGATAGGAATTGTAAAATTATTCAGCCTGATGGTTTCGCAAACAGTGATGCCATCTATTTCGGGAAGCATTACATCCAGGATAATGAGATCAAAATGTTCTTTCCTGATCATATTGAGCGCATCTGCACCATCATAACTGCTGGTTACTTCATAACCTTCCAGCTCAAGATTTAATTTTAATGCTTCCTGCAGGTTTTCCTCATCTTCTACCAGTAAAATTGAAAACTTTTTTTGTGCCATATAATTATTTTATACTGCTTGCGCTAATTGTACAGTGAATACAGATCCTGTTGGCTGATTATCGGACACAAGAATTTTACCATGATGTGCAACCACGATCCTGTTGGTAAGATAGAGCCCAAGCCCGGTTCCCTTTGCACGTTTTGTTGCATCATTGCCTACCCTGTAAAATTTTTCAAATATTTTTTTCTTGTCTGTAGTATCAATGCCCGGACCTTCATCTGCTACCTGCAATTCAATATTATTGTTTTTCTTAAAAACATTTACGATTACTTTTTTTTCTTTTGAAGAATATTTCAATGCATTATCGATCAGGTTATTTACCACCATTTGTATGAGCAGGGTATCACCAATAATAAATACATCTTCCGGCACCTGTGATTCAATCTTTCTTTGCGGGAAACGTGACCTGAAATCTTCCACGCAGGTCTGCACAATTTCGCCTGCATTGATTTCTTCTTTTGTCATCCTGTATCCGCCTGCTTCTATTTGTGATGACAGGAGCATATTGTTGCAAAGCGCATTCATCCTGTTGGCTTCCTGCAAAGTGTTGAGTAAAAGTTTCTGTTGTTGTATATCGTCGAGCTTTCTTTTTTGTAATGTTTCCAGGTTTAGTTTGGTAACTGCAATGGGTGTTTTTAATTCATGCGTAATAGCAATCATAAAGTTTTGCTGTTGCAGGCTCATCTTAAGCTGGCGGTTCACCGACCTGTAAACAAAAATGGCACCAGCAGAGATCAATAAAAAAAATATAGAACCTTCACCAACATATTGTGCAGTCTTTCTTTTTTTTTCGTCCAGGATAGCGTTGTATTTTTTTGTATACTCAGCATCTTCTTTCTTCAATTCAGCCAGTTTTAAAGAAACCATTTCTTCATTTTGCCGTGTAAGTGCAATATACCACCACACCAATGCTGCAATAATATAGGCCAGCAGAAACCAGTAGGTGATGAAGAGGTAGTTTATTTTTTTTTTGTTTTTGAAAGGCATGTTGGAGGTTTAGGAGTTTAGGAGTTTAGGAGTTTAGGGTTGACATCATTCATCTAAACCTCTAAACCAATAAACTTCTAAACTGTCATTAGTTTCTCTTATCCAATCCCCACGATAACTTACTCCTCAGCGTTTGTAAAAAATTGTTCTCATTCATTCGCATGAGGTTGATACCAAAGGTTTCTTTTTTCACCGCAAGCTGAATTTCTCTTGTTACAATTTCACGGCGGCTATCGAGTGTACATAAAAAGCCATCTGTGCGACCTTCTACTTCAAACGATACAATGGTATTATCGGGAACAATAATGGGACGTATATTTAAATTATGAGGAGCTACCGGTGTAATTACAAAACTGCCGCTATCGGGAAATACAACGGGACCATTGCAGCTTAATGAATAACCTGTGGACCCGGTTGGCGTAGCAACGATCAAACCATCCGCCCAATAGGTATTTAAAAATTCTCCATTAAGATAAGTATGGATCTTGATCATTGGAGAACTGTCCTTTTTATGCAATGAAAATTCATTGAGTGCATAAGGTGTTTGCCCAAACAATGGAATATTAGCATCAACATGCAGCAATGTTCTTTTATCGAGTACATATTTCCTGTTCACAATCGCATCCATTGCTGAATGAATTTCTTCCTTACCCATATTTGCAAGGAAGCCTAATCTTCCATAATTAATTCCCAGTACAGGAATACCGGAATCTTTTACAAGTGTAACAGTATCGAGCATGGTACCATCACCGCCAAGACTGATCATGCAGTCGATACTGGTATCAAGATCGTCACCGGCACTGAAAGTGGAATATTTTACAGGAATTTTTATTGCACTATAAAACTGGTTGAAGAAATCCTGGAAGAAAACCGGTTCAGCACCATGACTCACCAATTCATCTATCAGCAGGTTAATATCCTGTAATTGATTATTCTCGGTGCCGCGACTGTAAATTGCTATTTTCATTTTTAGTATATAATGAAAAGGGCTTTTTAAAAGCCACTCTTAATATGCAAAAATAGCCCGTTTTCTCCTAATTGGTTAAAACCATATTCGAGCTTCATTGTGAAGTCATAAAGGCTTAATACATCCAATCCAAAACCCCCTGTATACAGGAATTTATTGCCAAGCCTGGTATCGAATTCTTTTTTGTTATAGCTGTATGCCATATCTGAAAATGCAGTAGCATAAAATGCAAGAGGAATTTTCGGTATTTTTTTTATGTGAAGAAAACCGAAAGGAATATCGAAAGCCAGTATTTTTTTCCTGAGTGTATATTTTGACAGTGCTGTTGCAACGCCATCGATCACATAATAATCCAAACCACGAAGAGAGAGTTCCCTGTATCCCAATGCAAGCTGGTTAATGTATGCCTGCTTGAGGGGTAATTTTAATTTTGAAAATAACTCTATACTGCTGTACCAGTTTTTATGATGATCAAAGTAACGTGCATATCTTCCATCCAGTTGAAGCATATTGACACCAGCTTTAATTCCAAAGCCTCTTTTTAATATACCAACACTGTATAATTTTCCTGTAAGTGGATAATTCACATTGTTTGTATTTGAATATTCATGTGTAAACTGGATATCAGGATAACCAACATAAGATCTGGAAGAATTGAAATAAGCAGGATTGTATGGCGACTTTACAATACTGTCGTTCACATCTATGTAATTATATGAAACAGTATAAGTGCTTTTCCTGAAAAAATGTTTCCTGCTTTGATAAGATGCACCGATAGAAAAAGCAGTTTTTGAAAATCCCTCTTTCTTAAAATTCAATAATGAATTATCGTAAGCTGTTTTATAACTGAGCTCTTTACTCTGGGTATAACTTCCAAAAAGAGAAAATCCTTCTGTGAGAGAACGATTACTATAAGGTGAAGTATAGGTAAAGGCAATGGTTCGTGCATATCCATTCAATAAAAAAATACGTAAACGGTCACCCCGTCCACTCAGGTTATAATGTGCAAACTTCACTCCATAAATAACACGGTTGAAATTAGCGTTATAGGTTTTTACCCATTCATTCAGGTTCCTGTCGGTGAGTTTAAATTGGGGAGCAGGAATGATATAAAATTTTTCCAGCACCGCTACTTTTACAATCATTTCGGTAGCGGATACCAGCACGGGAGTAACTTCTACCTGCGAAAAAAGATTTGTATTATATATCAATGCTCTTGATTCTTCTGCAAGAGCAAAAAGTTTTGATGCCAGTACAGAATCACCGGACTGCAATTTCATTTCACGAAGAATGATATAGCTTTTTGTTTTTTTATTACCTGTTACAAGTACGGCGGAAATAAAGATTTTACTGGTGGAATCTGTTTCGATTCTTTTTTTTACTTCATCATAAAAGCCAGGATAATCTTTTTGTTGTTGTGCAGATGCATTACAGAAAAGCAGGAATGTGCAAAAGCTTAATAATACTGGTTTTAAATATTTCATGCGGCACATCTTTGCTTCGGTACCAGGTATGAAGATAACTCCTGGAAAATGGCTGGTTTCTTAAAGATCAAGGTAGTTCATCAGGTGGCGGTAATTATTGTCGATCTCATTTTCAAAATTCTCAATTCCATACTGGAACAGCACACGATAATCATATCGCTCAAAAGTTGCCACAACAGCAGCGATTTCTTTTTTATTGATATGTAATGTTACAGTAAGCATTCCTGTAATAGGATGCGTGGTGGTATTTAAATGCCAGATGGTGCAATCATTGCTTTCAACGATGCGGCTGATTTCTGAAATGGCAAAATGAATTCTTTCCATTTCAAGTACAATAATTCCACCGATCTCATTGGCGCCGGAAAAATTACCCAGTGTTTTAAGAAGATTTGAATTGGTGATAACACCGGCAAATACATTTTCAGCTTTTACAACGGGAACAACATTGCTGTCATGCTGGATACTGTAATTCACAGCGTTTAAAAAATGAACATTGTCTGCAATACAGGAGCGTAAAAAATGCTGCTGGAGAATTTCAATCGGTAGTTTTTCATCATGTACATCCAGCAGGTCTTCTTCGCTGATCAATCCGAGGAATTTTTCTTCTGAAATAACCGGCAGGTGCGTAAGCTTAAAATCATTGATAAGCTGAAGTGCCTTGCTAACTGTATCCTGTAGTTGCAGGCGGGGTATATTGTTATTAATGAGTTCTGTAGTTAGCATCTTGCTGTTATATTATAGAAATGGTAATTGACTATAGCAAAATACTGATGTATTTTGAATATACAGACAAAATAATGATTTAAACTGTTGCAGCGGGGGCTTTCCAGCACATTGGGATCCTAAGCTTAGAATTCCACGTGGACAAGTTGTCGCG
>JADMIO011281603.1_pt1 | contig 108532 bp, 115 predicted proteins | sample 8958161 | NCBI WGS metagenome assembly JADMIO01 (sample SAMN16585339, study PRJNA669376) | soil metagenome | isolation source: Crop rotation soil | place: USA: Cullars Rotation, Alabama | collected 2011
CGCGACAACTTGTCCACGTGGAATTCTAAGCTTAGGATCCCAATGTGCTGGAAAGGGCTTCGATTGCGAGCTGCAGATTGCGCCACTCATCCACGAACTGCTCTTCGAGCGCTTCGGCGTCGAACCCTGCCTCGGGGGACTTCAAAACGCTCGCTTCGATCTCGCGCACGGCGCCTTCGAACTCGGTATCGCGAAAGTATTCACCGACGCGGGTGCCGACCGATTGTTCGAACGCCTCGAACAGCGCTTCGAGCAGGGCGATTTCGTCCCGCCGGATTGTTGCGACTGTCCCCGCAGCAGCAAGTTCCCCGCGGTCGACGAGCGTGTGCAATTCCGGCCGCAACACGAGTAGCTCGATCACTTTGCGCACGGGCCTTCGCACCGGCGCCGCGCTGCCGCGAGGCGGGCCCGCTTTTACGGGCCGCGTGACCTTGATGCCGTATTCGCGCTCGAGTTCATCGAGCTCGACACCCGCGACCTGCGCGACACTCTGGCGGATGATGCGGCCCAGGAAGGGAGCGGTGATGCGCGTGACGAGCGGCTTGGCATCCTTCAGCAAGGCCGCGCGTCCCTCTACTGTTGTCATATCGAAGCGCGCTTTGAGCTCATCGAGCAGGAATTGCGAGAGCGGCTTCGCGTCGTCGAGCAGCTTCTCGAATGCATCCTTGCCGAGCTTGCGCACGTAGGTGTCCGGATCTTCGCCCTGCGGCAGGAACAGAAACGAGAGGCGCTTGCCGTCCGCAAGCTGCTCGAGGCTGTTCTCCAGCGCACGCCATGCCGCGCGGCGACCTGCATCATCGCCGTCGAAACAGAAAATCACTTCGTCGACCTGGCGCAACAGCTTCTGCACGTGGGTGGGGGTCGTGGCTGTACCGAGCGTTGCAACCGCATAGCCGATGCCCGACTGCGCGAGCGCAACCACGTCCATGTAACCTTCGACGACGATCACGCGGCCGGCGTCCCGGATCGCGCGCCTGCCCTGGTAGAGGCCGTAGAGCTCGCGGCCTTTTTCGAAGAGCGGCGTCTCGGGGGAGTTGAGATACTTGGGCTCGCCCTTGTCGAGCACACGGCCGCCGAAACCGATTACGTTCCCGCGCTGATCGACGATCGGAAACATGATCCGGTCCCTGAAGCGGTCATAGCGCTTGCCTTCGTCACCCTGAATGACGAGCCCCGCGGCGACGAGCGCTTTGGCGTTGTAATCGGGAAATGCAGCCTGCAGGTTCTGCCAGCCGTCCGCCGCGTAGCCGATACCAAACTCTTTGGCGATCTCGCCGGACAGGCCGCGCTTCTTCAAATACTCGATTGCGCGCGGCGCGTTACGCAGCTGCCCCCGATAGTGCTGTGCAGCCGTCAGCATGATGGCGTACAGGTCATCGCCCTCTTCGGTCTTGCCGCGCGGGCGCTCGGGCTTGAATTCGGGCATCTGCATGCCGGCGCTCTGCGCGAGATCCTTGACGGCGTCGATGAACCCCACGCCGGCATACTCGATCATGAAGCCGATTGCAGTGCCGTGCGCGCCGCATCCGAAGCAGTGATAGAACTGCTTGGGCTGGCTCACGGTGAAAGATGGCGTTTTTTCGCTGTGGAACGGGCAGCAGGCAACGTAGTTGGCACCGGCGCGCTTGAGCGGCACGTAGCGCTCGACCACGTCCACGATATCGACGCGGTTCAGGAGTTCCTGAATGAAGGATTGCGGTATCAAAGCGCGCCTGGTCGAAAAACGGCGATTGCGAATCGGGCGATGCCCGGCGCCTCCTCGCGACCGCCCATGATAGTCGATTCCCGCCCGCCTTCCAGCGGGCAAAAAATGCGCCAATGCGCGGGCCCGACTCAGCCGGCGAGCTTGGCCTTGATCAGCGCGGAGACTTTGCCCATGTCGGTGCGGCCGGCGAATTTGGGCTTCAAAATTCCCATGACTTTGCCCATGTCGGCAATCGTCTTGGCGGCCGTCGCCTGCATTGCCGCGGCGATTTCAGCACTGATTTCTTCATCGCTCAGGGCCTTCGGCATATAGGCCTGGAGCACCCCCACCTCGAACCTCTCGGTCTCCGCGAGATCCTGGCGGCCGCCTTTTTCGAACTGGGTGATCGACTCGCGGCGCTGTTTGAGCATCTTGTCGATGATCGAGACGATGTCGGCGTCGGAGAGCTCGACGCGCTCGTCGACTTCTTTCTGCTTCATCGCAGACAGCAGCAGACGAATCGCGGACAGCCGCGGCGCGTCCTTCGAGCGCATGGCGGCCTTCATGTCGTCATTGATGCGGGCTTTGAGTGACATAAGTTGAGACGCAAATCAGGAGGGTTAAAAAGCAAAAAGGGATCGAGCGAGCCCGATCCCTTTTGTTCGATGAAACGCAGTGCTTAGAACAGTTTCGGCGGCAGCATATGCGAACGCAGGCGCTTGTAGTGGCGCTTGACCGCGGCAGCATGCTTGCGCTTGCGCTCGGCGGTCGGCTTTTCGTAGAACTCCCGCGCGCGCAACTCGGTCAGCAGGCCGGTTTTTTCCACGGTGCGCTTGAAACGGCGCATCGCAACTTCAAACGGTTCGTTCTCTTTGACTCGCACTGTCGGCATAGCTGGCAATTCCGTCCGGAAATAACGAAAGGCGCGTATTATAGGCAGCGCAAATTCTGTTGTCAAAATATTGATTTAGGCCCGTTTTTCAACTCCCTCATGCTGGTTCTGGGCATCGAAACGTCCTGCGACGAGACCGGCGTCGCACTGTATGACAGCGCGCGCGGTCTCCTCGCCCATGCGCTGCACACTCAGGCGGCCCTGCACGCTGATTACGGCGGCGTCGTCCCCGAACTCGCCTCGCGGGACCATATCCGGCGGGTCCTGCCGCTGACCGAACAGGTCCTTGCCAAGGCCGGTTGCGCGCGGGACGACATCGACGCGGTCGCTTACACGCAGGGACCCGGGCTTGCGGGCGCATTGCTGGTCGGCGCCAGCGTGGCCGAAGGGCTTGCGTTCGCGCTCAAAGTGCCTGCGCTCGGAATACATCATCTCGAGGGTCACCTGCTGTCTCCGCTGATGGCGAAGCCGGCGCCGGCTTTTCCGTTCATCGCGCTGCTCGTTTCGGGCGGCCACAGCCAGTTGATGCGCATCTATGGCGTGGGCGAATACACAATGCTCGGCGAGACGCTCGACGACGCTGCGGGCGAAGCATTCGACAAAACCGCCCAATTGCTGGGCCTCGGCTATCCGGGCGGACCCGCGCTCGCGGCGCTTGCGCAAACCGGCACGCCGGGCCGTTTGAAATTGCCGCGCCCCATGTTGAACAGCGGAGATCTCGATTTCAGTTTCAGCGGACTCAAAACAGCCGTCGTAACGCAAGTGAAAGGCCGTGACTTGAGCCCGGCAGCCCGCGCTGACATCGCGGCCGAATTTGAAGCCGCGATCGTCGACGTGCTGGTCGCGAAGTCACTCGCCGCGCTCGAGCGCTGCGGCGTCGCGCATCTGGTCGTCGCGGGAGGCGTGGGCGCGAATTCCCGGCTGCGCGCGCAGCTGAAGGCGGCTGCCGATCGCAATGGCTACATGGTTTATTTCCCGCCGGCGGAATTTTGCACGGACAACGGCGCCATGATCGCGTTTGCCGCGGTAATGCGCTTGGAGCATTCAGGGGTTCGAACGCACGATCCGGCGGGCCACGGCTTTTCAGTCAGGCCGCGCTGGGACGTGACGGCGATCTAATCGACGGTCCGGCTCTTTTCCGCTTCCTCGAGTCCGCTCTGCGGCAGCTCTTTTTTCTGGCCTATGCGGCCTTCAGTGCCGGCAATGAGCTGGCGGATATTCGATTTATGGCGCCAGATGAGCAGCAGCGAAATGATCGAGACTGCGAGCGTGTACGGGTGGATCTGGTAAAGCATGAAACAAAAGACGGGAGCCGACGCCGCGGCTATCAGCGCCGCGAGCGAGGAAATGCGGAAGAACGCCGCGATGATGATCCACGTCGAAGCCGCGCCCGCGGCGAGCCAGGGGTTCAACGCGAGCAGCACGCCGAGCGCCGTCGCAACGCCTTTGCCGCCCTGAAAGCGATGGAACACGGGATACATGTGGCCGATGATGACCGCCACCGCCACCGCAGACATCTTGTATGCAGCGGGCACTTCCGTCGAATAGAAATGATCCACGAGAAAGACTGCGAGCCAGCCTTTGGCCGCGTCGCCGAAAAGCGTGAGGACCGCGGCGACCTTTTTTCCCGTGCGCAGGACGTTCGTCGCGCCGGGATTCTTCGAGCCGTAGCTGCGTGGATCGGGCAGCCCCATGGCGCGGCTCACTACGACCGCAAACGAGATCGAGCCGATCAGATAGCCTATCAATGCGAGAACTATGGTCATCGCGCCAATTCACATAGAATATGCGCCGATTCTAACTAAAATCACCCGCCGCCAGAGTTTCCGCGGTTTATTCCACCTGTGCTGCAGCGATCGACATGGACATCATTTTCGTCAGCGAACTGAAGATCGAAACGCTGATCGGCATTTACGAGTGGGAGAAAACCGTCCCGCAAACCATCGAGCTCAATGTGGAGGTGGGGCTCAGGGGCGAGCATGCGGCGAAAACGGGCAAGATCGGCGACACGATCGATTACAGCCGCGTGGTGGGCCGCATCGAGCAGCTCTTCAAAGAGCAGCACTTCCTGCTGCTCGAAAAAGCCGGCGAAGCCATCGCCGATACGATCATGCGCGAGTTCAAGGCGCCGTGGATCAGGGTGAGCATTGCAAAGCTCGCGCCGGTCAGGAACGTCAAAAAACTCGGCGTGGTGGTCGAGCGCGGCTCGCGCAGCTGACCGCTTCACTTCAAGCTAAAAATTGCCCGGGCATCCCGCTGCTCATTCTCGCCGGCGCGTTCCCAAGCGGGCTCATTTTCCAGAGCGTCGCCGACTTCACTGAACTTTCAGCCCCGAGTCTTTAACGACCTTTACCCAGCGCGCGTAGTCGCTGCGGATGCGTTCATTGAAGTTCGCCACGGTGCCGCCGGTCGGCGCCATCCCCTGCAACTCGAAAAACTTCTTGGTCTCGCTCGACTGCAGGATCTTGTTGACCTCGACGTTGATCGTCTGGATCACCCGTGCCGGCGTGCCGCGCGGCGCCATCAGGCCGTACCAAGTCACCAGCGTATAACCCGGCAACGTCTCAGTAACGGTCGGCAGATCGGGCACAGTGGGCCAGCGCGTCTCTGTCGTCACCGCGAGCGCCCGCAGTCGCCCTGACTGGAAATGCTGCACGGTGCCGGGCAGGCTGCCAAGGATGAACGGGCACTGTCCGGAGAGCACGTCCACCATCGCAGCACCCGTGCTTTTGTACGGCACGTGGATCATCTTGAGCTTCGCCATGCTGGCGAACCACTCGGAGCCGAGATGCGTGAATCCGCCAAGCCCCGTCGACGCGTAGGCAAGCGTGCCCGGCCTCGCGCGCGCGAACTCGATCAGCTCCGTGGTGGTTTTGGGTGGAATCGAAGGATGTACGACCAGCACATGCGGCGAGTAGCCGAGCTCGACGATAGGCACGATCTCTCGCAGCGGATCGAACGAGAGCTTCTGCGCCGCCGGCGTCGCGGCGAAGCTGCCCGACATCGCCATGAGCGTGTAGCCGTCGGGGTTTGCCCTCGCGGTCATCTCCATGCCGATAACACCGGCCGCGCCGCCACGGTTGTCGACCACGAACTGCTGGCCGAGCGCCTCGGAGAGTTTTTGCGCTATCGGACGCGCGGTGAGGTCGCTGCCGCCGCCTGGAGCGAACGGCACGATCACGCGAACCGGCTTCGACGGATACGTCTGAGCAGCGGATGGCAGCGCGTATGACAACGCTCCAGCAAACGCGGCCACGGCGGCAGGCGCCAGCTTACGGGCAAGGGGGACCATGCAGGCAGGATAGCATTTGAAGCGCATTCCGAGATCACATGGCTTACGTGCCTTGCCTGCGCGACGCGCCGGAGGACAATTTCCGTGGCGGGACTCACCAACCTAACCGCGCGGATGATGCTTCGCATGCAACTGCTTTAAACGCTCGCGGGCGACGTGCGTATAGATCTGGGTCGTTGAGATATCCGAGTGCCCGAGCAACAACTGCACGACACGCAGGTCGGCGCCATGATTCAATAGATGCGTCGCGAACGCGTGGCGCAGCGTATGTGGCGACAGCGGCTTGGTCAGCCCGGCCTCAAGCGCATGGCGCTTCAGCAAATGCCAGAACGCCTGCCGGGTCATTGCGCCGCCGCGTGCGGTTACGAACATTGCATCGGCCGCGCGCTGCTGCAGAATCTGCGGCCGCGCTTCCTTGAGGTACCGCTTGATCCACGCCAGTGCTTCCTCGCCGAGCGGAACCAGCCGTTCCTTCGAGCCCTTGCCGACGATGCGCACGACGCCCATGTCCTGGCTGACCTGCGCGACAGTCAGCGACACCAGCTCCGACACGCGCAGCCCGCTTGCGTACAGCGTTTCGAGCATCGTGCGGTCGCGCAGCCCCAGCGGGTCATTGACGTCGGGCGCGGCGAGCAGTTTCTCGACGTCCTGCTCGGTCAGCGTCTTCGGCAGTCCGCGCGGCAGCTTCGGCGAATCGATGTTGAGGGTCGGGTCGACGCGCACTTTTCCCTGCCGCAGCGCGTATTGATAAAACCGCTTCAAACTCGAGAGCAGTCGGCTCGTGCTCGTTGCCCGCGCTTTTTGCGCGACGCGATGCGCAAGATAGGAAAGGAGGTCCGCGTGCTCCGCTGCGAGCAGCGTTTTCTTCTTTTTTTCGTCGAGCCAGCCGGCGAACTGCGCGAGGTCGAGACGATAGCTCGCTGACGTGTTGCGCGAGAGCCCGTCTTCGAGCCACAAAGCGTCGCAAAACTCGTCGAGCGCACTGTCATCCGGCATTTTCGTGCTTCAGCAGCCACTGTTTGATCTGAATCGGCTCGCCGCCGCGTGCGTTCATGAATCCGCCGATGCCGCCGCTCGCCACCACGCGGTGACACGGAATAAGCAGCGGCAGCAGGTTGGCCCCGCAGGCGCCCCCAACGGCGCGCGGCGCGCTTTTCACCTGCCGCGCGATGTCGAGATAGGTCAGCGTGCCCCCGCACGGTATCGCGTGAATCGCGCGCCACACGCGTTGCTGGAACGGCGTGCCGCGATAATCGAACGGCACCGTGAATTCGAAATCCGGATCATCGAGATATTTTTCGATTTGCCGGCAGACTTCATTGGCCATTTTGGTTTTTGGCGCCAAGGCCGCCACGAATCGAGGCAGGTATTCGATGCGCGTTACCCGCTCGCCCGCCGTGCGAATGCCGAGCACCGCGAATGGAGTGGCGAGTTTCGCATCGAAAAGCTCGCCCGGCGCGGCGCGCTCAACGCGCGCGCGATTGCGAAACGGTCCGCGGCTCTCGCGCCAGTCACGCGGCTGCATGCACTCGCTCTTTGCGCAGCTTCTGCAGGATGATTGCGACAACGATCAGCCCAACGCCGATGTAGTCGAACATCGCTTTCGGGTACACCAGCGCGAGGCCCGCAATGATGAGCAGCCAGCGCTCGAGCGCCGTCGTTTTGCGGAAGAGCCAGTTCTGCACGCCCGCGGCCAGCGCGGCGATGCCGATCATCGCCGTCACGCTGACGAGCGCGACGTCGCCCCACGGTGCCGCCGAAAGTTTCTTGAACGAGCCCATCAGGAGCAGGCCGAGTCCCGCCGGGTCGAGCACGAACATGAACGGCACGAGAAATGCCGGCATCGTGTACTTCCACGATTGCAGCGTCGTCTTATAGGGGTCGCCGCCCGTGATCGCAGCGGCCGCGAAAGGTGACAGCGCGGTCGGCGGCGACACTTCCGACAGCACCGCGTAATAGAAGATGAACATGTGCGCAGCGTAATCGGCGACGCCCAGCTGCATCAGCGCGGGTGCCGCGATCACCGCGCAGATGATGTAGCTCGCCGTCACCGGCACCGCCAGCCCCACGATCCAGACGATGAGCGAGGTCATGACCGCCGTGAGCAGCAGCTTCACGTCGTGCAAGAGGCTCGCGGTCTGCTCGAACCCGACGGCGCCGAGCATGCTCATGATGATGCGCGTGCCCGAATCCGCGTATTGCAGCACGATCGAGCTGAACTTGAGGCCCAGGCCGGTAAGCGTAACCACGCCGACGATGATGCCGGCGGCCGCGCAGGTCGCGCCGACACTCAGCATGCCGACCGAGCCTGCTTCGAGCGCTTTGACAAGACCCGAATTCCACAGACCGCGCCCGAGCGGCGCCCGGCCGCGCAGCACGTCGTACGGCACCAGCGCGGTATCGACGTGCAGGAAACTCGACACGAACGCAACCATCGTTGCCCAGAATACCGACACCGCGGGCGAGAAGCCGATCGCCATGAAGAAGATGATCGCAACGAGCGACAGAAAATGGAACCAGTAATTCTTCGTGAGCATCCACATCGTGGCGTGCTTCTCGATCACTACGTTCGGCATGCCGAACTTGCGCGCGTCGATCTCGACCATCAGGAACAGCGCGAAGTAATAGAGCAGCGTCGGTATCGCCGCCATCAGGATGACGTCGAGATAGGAGATGTTCAGGAATTGCGCGATCAGGAACGCTGCCGCGCCGAGCACCGGCGGCGAAATGATCGCGCCGAGCCCTCCCGCGGCGAGCAGTCCGCCTGCCGCGTCCTTGCCGTAGCCGGCTTTGACGAGCATCGGATACGCGACGGTGCCCAACGTCACCGTCGTCGCGACGCCGCTGCCGGACGGGCCGCCGAGCAGGAACGACGCCAGCACGATCGTGCGCCCGGCGCCGGTAGGCTTGCCGCCCATCGCAGCGAATGAAAAATCGATGAAGAACTTGCCCGCGCCCGAATACTGCAGGAACGCGCCGTAAATCGTAAACAGGATGATGAGCGACGACGACACGTCGATTGCGACGCCGAAGATGCCCTCGAGCGTCATGTACATGTGGCCCACGATGCGGCCGAGATCCATGCCGTAATGCGTCCACGGCGGCGGCAAATACTGGCCTACGACGGCGTAGACGATGAAGCCCACGCAGATCGCGGGCATGATCCAGCCGGAGGTCCGGCGCGCCGCTTCGAGCACGAGCACGATCAGCGCGACGCCGAGAATCTTGTCCCACGTATTGGGGTCGATCGCACGCTCGAGGAACGCGTCGCCGCCGAACAGCATGTTGGAGACGATGACCAGCGACACGAATGCCGCGAGCCAATCCCACCACTTGATGCGGTGCCGGAAGCGCGGCGCGATCGGAAAAAGCAGGAAACCGAGAAACAGAATGAAGGCCACGTGGATGCCGCGCAGCACGTGGGTCGGCATGATGCCGTAAGCCGCATAAAGGTGAAAAATCGACATGACGACCGCCAGTGCGGTCGTCATCACGCCGAGGGCGCCGGGCAGCTTGTTGGTTGCGCCCTCTTCCTCTTCGATGTATTGCTCGGCTTTCTTGATCGCCTCTGCCGAGACGACGGGCTCTTCGATTATTTTATCGTTTCGCGCCATGGAGCCCTCCGCTCATGAAGGATGCACCGGCGAACCGCCCGGCGCACCCTTCATCCCTGCCCTAATTCAGTTTGACGCCCTTTTCCGCAAAGTACTTGCGCGCGCCCGGATGAAAGGGCACGACCGCCGCACCCTGCGTCTGATACTTGTAATCGAAGTTTTTCGCCTCGGCGTGCACACGGATCATGTCGTCCTTGTGATCGAACACGGTTTTCACGATGTCGTAGGCGAGCTGATCGCTCATTTTCTCGTCGGCGAGCAGCACGTTCCACACCGTCGTGATCTGGTTCGCCGTCTCCTGGCCGGGGTACGACTTCGCCGGGATCACGTCCTTGACATAGAGCGGGCCGTATTTCTTGACCATGGCCTCCTGCGCTTCCGCGTGGTCGATCAGCTTCAGCTTGAGTCCGGGCGTCGCCCCGAGATCCGTTACCGCGGGAGTCGGAATGCCGCCCACCCAGAAGAATGCATCGAGCTTGCGGTCCTTGATCGCTTCCGCGGATTTTCCCGGATCCAGCCGTTCGCGCACGATGTCTTTCTCGGGATCGATTCCATACGCCTCGAGCACACGATAGGCCATGATCTGCGTTGCGCTGTTCGGCGCGCCGGTCGAAACGCGCTTGCCTTTCAGATCGGCCATTTTGGTGATGCCGGTGCCCTCGACCGTTACGATATGCATGCGGTTGGGATACAGCACCATCAGCGCGCGCACATTCACGGGCTTCTGGAACTTGCCCTGACCCTTGAACGCGTCCCAGCTTGCGTCGGCCATCGAGAACGCGACATCGGCCTTGCCCTGTCCCATCAGCAGCAGATTCGCCATCGAGCCGTCGGTGGTGCCTGCAGTCGCGTTCAGGTTCGGCACGTATTTCGTGAGAACGTCAGCGAGCCCTCCGCCCAGCGGATAGTAGACGCCGGACGTCGGTCCGCTCGCGACGAAAATATTGGTCTTGGCCTGCGCGGACGCGCTCGCCGCACACACGAGCCCCGCCGCTACGGCGAGAATTTTGATAAGCCGCTGCATAACTCCTCCTCGTTATTGGATTGAATTCAAGCCCCGCAATGATACGGTCTGGCGTCAGGCGCGCCAAGCGAGGCAGGCGTGCGGCCTACTTGGCGAACAGCCGGGCGGGGTCCTTGAATGCCTTGAATTCGATCGCATTCCCCGATGGATCGAGGAAAAACATCGCCGCCTGCTCGCCGACGGTGCCCTGAAAGCGCATTTGCGGCTCGATGATGAACTTCGTGCCGGCGCCGACCAGCTTGTCCCGCATCCTTTCCCAGTCCGCCATCGGCAGCACGCAGCCGAAATGACGCACCGGCACATCGTCGCCATCGACCGGGCTCGTAATGCGCTTGCGGGCCTCGCCGGGCACACGATAAGCGACGATCTGGTGCCCGAAAAAGTTGAAATCGACCCAATGCTCGTCGGAACGACCTTCGCTGCAGCCGAGCAAGCCGCAGTAAAACCTGCGCGCCTCGGCGAGATCGTCAACCGGAAATGCGAGATGAAACGATGGGAGCGACATGCGTATCCTCTGCTTGAGAGCGAAGCGCGCATTTTAAAGGGTTCGGCGTCGCCGCGCCCGCGATTGACGTACACTCTCAACCCTTCGCGCAGGAGATCCGCAGTGTTGAAGCGTTACCGATTGCTGTGCCTGGCAGTTTTTGTCACGACCTCTGGACCCTTGTCCGCGCAGCCCGCTGCGACGTATCCATCGCGTCCCTTGCGTTTCATCGTGCCGTTCCCCCCCGGCGGCAGCACGGATATCTACGCTCGCATCATCGGTCCGCGGCTTGCGGATGCATTGAAGCAGCAGGTCGTGATCGATAACCGGCCCGGCGCGGGTGGCGCGCTCGGCGCGGAACTCGCGGCCAAGGCCCCGCCCGACGGCTATACGATCTGGCTCGGTCAAACCAACAATCTCGCGATCGGGCCGGCGATGCGCGAGAAGAACAGCTACGACCCGTTGCGCGACTTTTCCCCGATCACGCTGCTCATGCGCGCGCCACAGGTGCTGGTCGTCAACGCCGGCTCGCCGATCACGTCCATCAAAGAACTCATCGCGGCGGCGAAAGCAAAACCCGGCACATTGACCTTTGCGTCGGCGGGGATCGGCAGCTCCGGCCATATCACCGGCGAGCTTTTCAACCAGATGGCCGGCGTGCAGATGACGCACGTGCCGTACAAAGGCGCCTCACCGGCGATGATCGATTTGCGCGGCGGCCGCGTCACTTATCTGGCGACATCGCTTGCGTCGGCGGCGCAGTTCGTCAAGAACGGCAGCATCAAAGCCATCGCGACGACCGGAACGAAGCGCGCGCGGCTCATGCCTGACGCGCCGACCGTCATCGAAGCGGGCGTCCCCGGGTTCGAAGTCGACTCCTGGCATGGCATGCTCGCGCCGGCGAAAGTGCCGCGTGACATCATCCTGCGTCTGAACCGTGAGATCGTCGCGATACTCGACAAGCCCGAAGTCCGCGATGCGCTGCTGTCCGAAGGCGGCGACATCACGCCGAGTACGCCCGAGGCGTTCGCGGCATTCCTGAAAAGCGAAGTTGCGAAATGGGCGAAGGTCGTCAAGCAGGCCGGCATCACCGCCGATTGAAAGAATTCAAGGAGCAATCGAAATGACGGAGCAGTTGCAGGCAGCACGCGACGCGGCGGCGGACCTGCCGCTCGCCGGCGTGCGCATACTCGAATTCGGCCACACGGTCATGGGACCGTCGTGCAGCATGGTGCTCGCCGATCTCGGCGCGGACGTAATCAAGATCGAGCCGCCCGAAGGCGATCGCACTCGGGCCAATGTCGGATTCGGCTCGGCGCTCTTTCCCGTGTTCAACCGCAATAAAAGAAGCCTGTCGATCGACATCAAGTCGGAGGCCGGCAAAGCGGTCATCCACAAAGTGCTCACCGGCGCGGACGCACTCATCGAAAACTTTGCGTACGGCACGATGGAACGGCTGGGCCTCGGCTACGAAGACCTCGGGAAAAAATATCCGCGCCTCATTTACTGCGGACTTAAAGGCTTTTTGACCGGCCCATACGAGAAACGCGCGGCACTCGACGAGATCGTCCAGTTCATGGGCGGTCTTGCGTACATGACGGGGCCGTCCGGAATGCCCCTGCGCGCGGGCGCCTCGGTGGTCGACATCATGGGCGGCATGTTCGGCGCGCTCGGTATCATGGCGGCGCTGCGCGAGCGCGAGCGCACGGGTCGCGGCCAGCTCGTACAGAGCTCGCTGTTCGAATCGACCGCTTTCCTCGTCGCGCAACATATGGGCCAACAGGCGCTGACCGGCAAGGCGCCGCCGCCGATGCCGGAGAAAGCGAGCTCGTGGGCGGTCTACGATCCGTTCCAGACGGCCGACGGCAAAACGGTATTCGTCGGCATCACGAGCGACAATCACTGGCGAAGTTTCTGCCAGGGCTTCGGCGTCGAGGAGCTGCTCGACGACCCCGCGCTGAAATCGAATCCGCAGCGCGCGCAGCAGCGCGCCAAGATCATGCCGGTGGTCACTGCGAAGTTCGCCGCCGAAACGTCCGCCTCGCTCGTGAAAAAGCTCGAAGAACTCAAAATTCCGTTCGGCCCGCTCGCGAAACCGGGCGACCTGTTCGACGACAAGCAATTGAATCACGACGGCCGCATGCTCGACGTGCTGCTGCCCACCGGCAAGCGCGCGAAACTGCCGGGCCTGCCGCTCGAGATGGCGGGGCGCAAGACGAAAGTACGCCTGCAGCCCCCGGTCATGGGCGGCGACACGCGTGCGGTGCTGGCGGAAGCCGGCTATGCGGCGAGCGAAATCGACGAACTGATCGCGAAGGGTGTCGTCATCAGTGACGCGGACCGAAAAGTAGCGGTGAAAGGATGAGCGCGATGAATTCGAAAGTCGTTCTATACAGCGCAGTCGGCGAAGAGCTCACACACTACGACGTCGATGTCGGCGCGTTCACACTGACGAAGCGCAAGACCATCAAGGTTCCGGCCGTCGTCCAGTACGCGTGGCCGCATCCGGATCGGCGCACGCTTTACGTGACGACGAGCAACCGCGGCAAAGGCATGAAAGCCGACTACAACCACGTGAGCGCGCTCAGGATCGATGCGAAGACCGGCGAGCTCTCGCACCTCGGCGAGCCCGTGCCGCTGTGGACGCGCGCGGTGCATTGCTGCCTCAGCGCCGACTCGCAATACCTGCTCAACGCGCACAACCTGCCGCATGCGAGCATCACGGTTCATCGCATCAATGACGACGGCAGCATCGGCGCGGAAGTGAAGCAGCCCGCCGGACTGGAATTCGGCATCTATCCGCATCAGGTGTTGGTCTCGCAAAAAACCGGCACCGTGATGCTGATCGACCGCGGCAACGATGCGAAGAAGGACAAGCCGGAGGACCCGGGCGCGCTGCGGCTCTTTCGCATCGACGAGAACGGCGTGCTGTCGAATCTGCAGACGATCGCGCCGAACGGCGGCTACGGCTTCGGCCCCCGCCATATCGATTTTCATCCGGCGCAGCCGTGGGTTTACGCGTCGATGGAGCGGCAGGACGAGCTCCTGATGTATCGCATGCGGGGCGACAAGCTCGAGACAGAAGCCGCCTATAGACGCACGACGCTGGCGCGGCCCGTCGAAGTGAAAAAGCGCCAGCTTGCGGGACCGATTCACGTGCATCCGAACGGGCGCGCCGTTTACGTCGCGAACCGCAATGACCGCACCATCGACTACAACGGGCAGCAAGTCTGGGCCGGCGGGGACAATACGTTTGCGGTCTACGCGATCGACCAGCAGAGCGGCGAGCCCACTCTCATCCAGCACGCCGACACGCACGCGATCCACGTGCGCACGTTCGCCTTCGATCCCGGCGGAACAATGATGGTCGCCGCGAGCATCGAGCCGATCAAGGTTCGCGAGGGGGAGAAAATTGTAAACGTGCCAGCTACCCTGTCCGTAATGCGCGTTGCTGCCGACGGCAAGCTGGAATTCGTGCGCAAGTACGATGTCGAGTCCAACGGCAAGACGCATTACTGGATGGGGATGTTCGGTCTGGGCTGATCACACTGCTGCAGCATAAGTGGGAAGCCATGCAATACTCTGGAATCCCGCCTTCGGCCACATGGATAGAGCCTGATTGCCGCATCGCTGCGTATTCGTAACCGGCGCCACGGGATATATCGGCCGTGCGTTGATCGAAGCGCTGCTCGCGCGGGGGCACCGCGTGCGCGCGCTTGCGCGCGCGGGCAGCAGCCGCCGGGTGCCGCACGGCGCAACGATCGTTGAGGGCAACGCACTTGATGCCGCGACGTTCGAGAATCAAGTCGCGCCGGCCGATACGCTCGTCCACCTGATCGGCACGCCGCATCCCAATCCGGCAAAGGCGGCAAGCTTTCGCAGCGTCGATCTCGATTCTGTCGCTGCGGCAGTGACGGCTGCGCGCGCCGCAGGCGTTGCGCATTTCGTTTACGTCAGCGTCGCGCAACCTGCGCCCGTCATGCGCGCTTACATCGAAGCGCGCAGGGCCGGCGAAGCGCAAATTCGCCGCAGTGGAATTTCCGCGACGATTTTACGGCCCTGGTACGTGCTCGGGCCGGGGCATCGCTGGCCTTTCGTGCTCGTGCCTTTTTATGCCGTGCTCGAGTCGGTTCCAGCGACGCGCGAATTCGCGCGCCGCCTGGGTCTCGTCACGCTGGACCAGATGGTGCAGGCTTTGGTCGACGCCGTCGAACGCGGCGCCGACGGCGTGCGCGTGCTCGACGTGACGGACATCAAGCGATCCGCCGTCGCGTGACCGACGAGGTCAATCGTCCGGCTTGACGTTCGCGTCCTTGATCACTTTTGCCCAGCGCGCGAGGTCGCGGCGCAGCAAGGCGGCCGCTTCTGCAGGCGAACCAAGCGCCAGGTCGGCGCCGTCGCTGCCCAGGATCTTCACCGCATCGGGCTGTTTGAGGCCGGCCGCCGCGTCGCGATTGATTTTGGCGATGATCGCCGGGGGCGTGTGGGCAGGCGCAAGCAGCATGTACCAGGTGCTGACGTCGTAGCCCGGGACGCCGGACTCGGCAAGCGCAGGCACATCCGGCAGCGCTGCCGCGCGTTTCCCCGAAGTTACGCCGAGCAGGCGCAAGCGTCCCGTCTGCACGTGCGGGACTGCGGCGAGCGGCGTCGTGATCAGCGCCTGCACGCGTCCCGCGATCAGGTCCTGGATGGCAGGGCCCCCGCCCTTGTACGGAATGAAGTTAAGCAAGGTGCCGGTCATCTGCGCAAAGAGCACGCCGGCCAGATGCGGCCCTGAGCCGATGCCGGTATTCGCGAGCGCGACCTCTCCCGGCTTCGCTTTCGCCTGGGCGATCAGGTCCTTTGTGGACTTGGCGCCCGTGGCGGCCTGCACGACCAGCACGAACGGCGCGCGCAGCACTTCCATGATGGGCTGGAGTTGTTTGCCTGCGTCGTAACTCAACTTCGGATAGAGACCCGAGCTGATTGCCAGCGCATTGTTGGTCAAGAGCAGCGTATAGCCGTCGGGCGCGGCGCGTGCGGCGATCTCGGTGCCGATCGTCGTACCGGCGCCGGTACGATTGTCCGCGACAACCTGCTGATGCCACGCTTCAGTGAGCTTCTGTCCGAGCACGCGTGCGGTGGCGTCCACGCCACCGCCTGGAGGAAAGGGCACTACCAGGCGGACCGGCCGCGCTGGATACTCCTGCGCGCACACCGCCGCAGTAAAGCACGCCAGCACCAGAGAAATGCACGCACGAAACACCAGTGTATTCCCCATGATCGTTGGTATGCGCTGAAGAAGAAGCGCGATTCTACACGCGGACAATCGCAGCGTCGTGGACGGTATGTTAAGTTAAGCGTTCTTATACCGATCGAATGGCGGCAATGACTTCTGGCGAACTCAAGGTGCAAGCGGTGCGCGCGGAGCGCGAAGTCATGTCGCGCCAGCGCCTGCCGTACTTCGTCGGCATTTCCGGCGACTCGGTCGGCGCGACGGGGCTGTCGATGCACATCGTGGTGATTCCGCCGGGCGCACGCGCCGAGCCGCACGTCCACGTCGGCTATGAAACCGGAATTTACGTTCTCGAAGGCCGGGTCCTCACGCGCTGGGGATCGTTCCTCGAACACGAAGTCGTCAGCGAAGCCGGTGATTTCCTGTTCGTTCCGCCGGGAGTGCCGCATGAAGCGATCAACCTGAGCGCGGTCGAGCCTGCGCGCGCTGTCGTTGCCCGCAACGACCCCGCGGAGCAGGACAAGGTCGACCCTTACACCGGTCCGCGCGCCAGCACGCCCTGAAGCGCAAACCGACAGCGCAAACGCCCGTGCCGAACCCCGCATCCATCCGTCTCGTAGCAATCATCGCCGTCACCGCGCTGGTCTGCGGCTGCAGTCCGCCGACCGGGAAAGGCCAGCGGTTCCTGATTCCGTCCGGTTATGCCGGAGAAGTGTTCGTCGAGTACGCGGTGGCGGGCGCGCCGCCGCTGCCGCTTGAAGACGGCGCGCGTGTGATGGTCATCCCTGCCGACGGATGGCTGAAAACGTCGTCCGATATCCAGACCGGTTGGCGGCACAACGACGAGCTATATTTCTGGGACGGCAAATCACGCACGCCAGCGAGTTCGGTCGTGCCCGCTTACCAGCGTCTCGGCGCGTCGAACGGCACCTGGAGCTGTCCCAAAACAGGCGGCGGCGCGTTGAAAGGCGAAATCTTTTTTCTCGGCACCGAAGAGCAATGGCGCGCGACGAGTTACAACAACTGGACGGACGCCCCGTGCATGATGGTCGCCGCCAGGCTTCGCGGCGACAAGCGCTAAAGCCGCGCCGGCTTTTTGAACCAAGCGGCGATTCCTCTTTCATAATGTACGGGGACCCGAACCGCCCTCACCGAAAGGATTCAGCCCATGAGATACAAAGGCAGCTGCCACTGCGGCAACATCGCATTCGACGTAGAAGGTGAACTGACCGGCGCCATGGCATGCAACTGCTCGATTTGCTCGCGCAAGGGTTCGCTGCTCTGGTTCGTGCCGCGCGACAAATTGCGTCTCGCCGCGGGCACCGGGAAGGTCGGCACGTACACGTTCAACAAGCATGTCATCAAGCATCATTTCTGCCAGACCTGCGGGATGCATCCGTATGCCGAAGGCGTCGACCCCAAGGGCAATGCGATGGCCGCGATCAATATCCGCTGCCTCGAAAACATCGACCTTCAGGCAGTCCCGGTCAAGAACTACGACGGCCGCGCAGTCTGACCGTGTGCCCATGACCGTTCACCTCGACCATACCATCGTGCCCTCGCGCAACAAGGTCGCGGGGGCGAAGCTGCTCGCCGAACTGCTCGGCGTGCCGTGGGCACCGGCCGCCCTCGGCCCGTTCGCGCCGGTGTTCGTCAACGACGGGCTCACGCTCGATTTCATCGATACGGATGAAGCGTTTCCGGTCTATCACTTTTGCTTCCGCGCCGGCAAAGACGAATTCGATGCCATCCTCGGCCGCATAAAAGCCGCCGGCATCGCCTATCGCAGCAACGTGCATGGACCGGTCGACATGCAGGTCGGCGCCGAATACGGCAATTTTTACTGGAACGAGCCCGACGGCCATCAGTGGGAATTGCTGACCACGAGCTACGCGCGCGCAGCGCCGAAACGATGAGCGACAAAGACCGGTCCGTCGGCCGCATTTTGACCCGCCGCGAATGCCTGGCGTTCGGCGGCGCCGCCGGGTTCGCGCTATGGGCTGGCCGCGGCGCAAATCTCTTCGCCGCCGAGCCGGCGGGCTCCTGTATGGCCACGCCTGAGCAGACGGAAGGGCCGTATTTCGTCGACGAGAAATTGAATCGCGCCGATATCCGCAGTGATCCCGCCGACGGCAGCGTGCGCGAAGGAGCGCCTCTCGTGCTGAGCTTCGTGGTCGCGGCGGTCGGCGCTGTCAGGTGTGCGCCGCTTCCCGGGGCAATGGTCGATATCTGGCATTGCGACGTCGCCGGCGCTTATTCGGACTCGCGTGATTCCCAGTTCGACACGCGCGGCAGGAAATTCCTGCGCGGCTACCAAATCGCGGACGCGAAAGGCGCGGTGCAGTTCACTACGATTTATCCGGGCTGGTACGAAGGCCGCGCGGTGCACATTCACTTCAAGGTGCGCGGCACGACGCCGCAAAAGCGCGGGTACGAATTCACGTCTCAGCTCTATTTCGACGACGCATTCAGCGATCGCGTGTTCGCGCGCGAGCCCTATGCGAAGCGCGGGCGCCGGGCGGTCCGCAACGAGCGCGACGGGCTTTTTCGCGGCGGCGGCCGCCAGCTCGTGATGCCGGTCGTCGAGCGCGGCGACGGTTATGCGGGCCGCTTCAACGTCGGCATCGCGCTTTAGAGTCCGCGCAACTGCTTGAGCAGGGCGTCGGGCACTTCGATGCCGTTCATGGTGGCGTCTGCCACGAGCTTGTGCCGTCGCTCACCCGGCAACCGAACGCCCTCGTCCTCGAGCAGCGCCGCGATCAGGGTTTCCAGCCGCTCTTCGTAAGCCGCGCTGCCCGCCAGCGCGCCGGGATCGATTGCAAGCAGCGCATGGCCGATTGACGCCGGGCGTCCCGGCTCGAAAAACGAATCGTTCTCGAAGCCGAATTGCGCGCCGCTGACCGCGCAGCACAGTAGCTCGACGGTCAGCGCGAGCAGCACGCCTTTGACGCCGCCGATCGCCGCCATGCTGCCGGTCAGCGCGGCCTTGGCATCCGTGGTCGGCTTGCCGTCCGCGTCGAACGCCCAACCCTCCGGAATCGGCTTGCCTTCTTTCGCGGCGACCATGATCTTGCCGCGCGCGACTTCGGTGAGCGACAGGTCGATTACGAGCGGCGACCTGGTTCCGCGCGGGAACACGGCGGCGATCGGGTTGGTGCCGAACAGCGGCTTCTTGCCGCCCCACGCGTTGATCGCCGCCGGAGAGTTCGTGAAACCGATTCCGATCAATCCCGCTTCGGCGAGCGGCGCGAGATGATGGTCCATCGCGCCGCAATGATGGCTGTGCGTGACGCTGCAAAATGCTATGCCGAATTCGCGCGCGCGGCGCGCTGCTTCTTTCGTCGCCAGCTCCATTGCAAGGTACGCAAGCGCGCCCTGCGCGTCGATCAGGCAAGCGGCGCCCTTGTCATGCACGATTCGCGGTTCGGCGGTGCCGCTCGCGCGGCCCTCCTTCACGTGCTGCGCGTACAGCGCAACACGCGACAGCCCGTGCCCGCCAAGGCCCGCCATTTCGGCGGCGACGAGCGAGCTCGCGGTCGCTTCGGCCATCGCGCGCGATGCGCCCGCGCGCTCGAGCGCGGCGACGACGATTTTGCTCACTTCGGCGACGGGGATGCGCATGTCAGTCGAGCCTCGTGCCCGAGCGCTTGGTCACGTCAGCCCACTTTGCCGCTTCGGCCCGGAAGAACGCGGCGAACTCCTTCGGCGTATTGCCGGCGGGATCGGCACCTTCAGCCTCGAAGCGCTGCTTCAGGTCGGGCGCCGCCAGCACCGTCGTGAGCTCGCGATAGAGCCGGTCGAGTATCGGTTGCGGCGTTTTGGCGGGCGCGAACAACCCGTTCCACTGCAGCGCTTCGTTGTCCGCAACCCCGGCTTCCTGCAGCGTGGGGACCTGCGGCAATACCGCGGAACGGTTCTTCGCCGCGACGGCAATTCCGCGCAGCTTGCCCGCATTGACCTGCACCTGCGCGACCGGCATCACGATGAATGCGACCTGCGCTTCGCCCGACATGAGCCCGATCGCCGCCGGCGCCGCGCCCTTGTACGGCAGGTGCGTGAGCTTCGTGCCTGTGCGCAAGGCGAACAATTCCATCGCCAGGTGCGACATCGTGCCCGCCCCGGCCGACGAAAACGTGAGGCCGCCTGGTTTCTCCTTGGCCAGCGCGACGAGCTCCTTCACGCTTTTGACCGGCACGGCCGGATGCACGACGAGCATGAATGGATATGACGACACCATCGAGATCGGCATGAAATCCTTGACCGGATCGAAGGAAAGTTTCGTGTAGACGGCCGGCGTGATCGCAATCGAGGAGTTGGCGAACATGAGCGTATAGCCGTCGGGCGCTGCCTTGGCGGCAATCTCGGCGGCGATATTCCCAGATGCGCCGGCGCGATTGTCGACAACCACCTGCTGGCCAAGCTGCGCGGAGAGTTTTTGCGCAGTCACGCGCGCGATCGTGTCGCTTCCGCCGCCTGCGGGGAATGGCACCAGCAGTCGAATCGCGCGCGCCGGATATTCCTGCGCTTCAACGCCACCACACGCCGCGCCCAGCGCGAGCACGGCAATTGCGGCGCGTGCGCTCCTCGTCGGATTTGTCATCATTGCCTTTTGCTGAAAATACGCCGCCCGCTCAAGCTGCAGCGGTTTCTTTGAGGAGCGTCTGGCCCGGCTTCACGCGATTGAACACGACGGGCTTGGTCGTAATCTGGAAGCGCCCGTCATTCAGTGTCACGCAGGTAAAGCGCGAGTTCTCGAGATCGCGCACGTCGGGAAAGTCGCTGCGGTAATGCGCGCCGCGCGAATCCTCGCGCGCCATCGCCGCGAAATTGATCGATTTGCTGACGAGAATCTGGCTTTTCAAATTGAGCCAGTCGTGCCACGTGAGATTGAAGGCAAGGTTGCCGGATTCGACGCCGATGCCGTCGAGCCGCGCGTCGAGTTCGTCGAGCCGGCCCTCGGCGCGCTTCATGCTCGCCGCGTCCCGCACAATGCCGACGTCGTCCCACATTACGTCGTAGAGCGTTTCGCGCACCGCATTCAAGTCGCCGGCAGGGCGCGCGAGCGGCGCCTTGCAGCGCGCGAGGGCCGCGTCGATGGCTTCCTGATCGGGCGCATGAAACGCTCCGTTCCCTTTGACCCAGCCCGGCAGAATGTCGCCCGCAATGCCGCCGAACACGGTGGAGTTCGCGACACCGTTGCCGCCGAGACGGTTGGCGCCATGCACGCCGCCGGAATCTTCCCCCGCAACGAACAACCCATGCAGGCTCGTCGTGCAGTCCACGTTGAATGCGACGCCGCCCATCATGTAATGCGCGGTCGGCACGACTTCGACGAGGCCGCCGGCAAGATCGAAGCCGCAGTCGGCACAGCGCTCGACCATGCCTTTGAAGTTTTTGCGGTTGTTGTCCGCACCCAGGTGGCCCATCGCGATGTAGACCCCGCCGTTGGGCGTCGTGCGGCCCGCGCGCATCTCCGCGAAAATGCCGCGCGACACGATGTCGCGGGTCGCGCGCTCGAGCTTGGGATCATAGTTGCCCATGAAGCGCTCTTTGCTGCCGTTCAAGAGATAGCCGCCGGCGCCGCGCAGTCCTTCTTCGAGCACGGTGCCTGTCATTCGCGTGCCGGTGCCGGCGAGCAAGCCCGTCGGGTGAAACTGGACCATCTCCATGTCGCGCAGCGTGAGGCCTGTTCTCAGCGCCATCGCCATGCCGTCGCAGGTTTTGTCGCCGGAGGGCGTGTGGTACTTGTACATCGTCGGGCCGCCGCCGGTGCCGAGCAATACCGCTTGCGCCTGCACGAACACGAATTCGCCGCTACGCACGTCGATCATCAGCACGCCGGCAATTGCGTCGCCTGCCTTGTTCTTGATGAACTCGACCGCGCGATGCTCTTCGAGTCGGTTGATGCCGCGCGCCCACACCTGCTCGGACAGGCGATTGATGATCTCGATGCCGGTCAGGTCGCCCTTGTGCACCGTGCGGTCGAAGGTCTGGCCGGCGAACGCTTTCTGGTGAATCGTGCCGTCCGGATTGCGGTCGAAAAAGCAGCCGAGCTCGTTTTCCAGTTCGTGAATGCGCTCCACCGCGACGTTGACGAGCGTCCACGCCAGGTCCTGGTCGGGCAGCCACTTGCCGCCTTCGATCGTGTCCATGAAATGGCGCTCGATCGAATCGCCTTCGGCGAGTGCCACGTTGTAGCCGCCCTGCACCATCCGCGTGCAGCCGCATTTGCCGAGGAGGCCTTTCACCGCGACGGTGATCGAAAGATCCGGATTCTTCTGATGCGCGTGCAGCGCGGCAAACAAGCCCGCGCCGCCGGAGCCGAGAATCAGAATGTCAGTTTTGATTGTTTTCATGTTTAAACGTTTAGATCTTGAACCGCAAAGGACGCGAAGGACGCAAAGGTAAGACAACAACAAGGCAACAGCGAGACAACAGCAAGGAAAGGTTCAATACCAATGAACGCATCAGATCTATTACTTTGTCTTTGGTTTTCCCTTCGCGTCCTTTGCGTCCTTTGCGGTTCCAGATTTAAGTTTTAACTCCGAGAGCAGCCAGCACAGCAGCGCGCTTGTCGCGAGCGGCATCGTTGACCTTCGTGTACAAGTTGCCGCCGTGACTGTCCATCGCCACTAGCAGCGGGCCGAAGTTTTTGACCCTGAATTTCCACAGCGACTCGGGATTGAGATCGTCGAGGTCGACCTCCTCGATCTGCTCGATCCACGTCGTTTCGAGCGCGGCCGCGCCGCCGATGATGGCGAGGTAAACGCCGCCCAGGTCCCTGAAGGCTGCCTGCGACGCGGCAAAGAGGCCGCCTTTGCCGATCACAATGCGCACGCCGTACTGCTCCATCAGCGGCCGCGTGAAGCGTTCCATGCGCGCGCTCGTCGTCGTGCCGACGCAGATGGGCTCGTAGCCCGACGGATGGGCGACCGTCTCGCCGACCCATTTGACGTTGGGCGCCGTGTGAATGACGGCGTGGCCTTTGAGATCGAAGCGCGTCGTGCGCCCGCGGTCGAACATATGAATCAGCGTCGCATCCCGGATGCCGTAGAGCGTGCGCTGCAGCGTGACCGTATCGTTTACGCGAAGCTTGCGCACGTCCGCTTCGCTGACCGGCATGTCGAGTTCGAAGTGAGCCATATGATCAGAATCCGTAACTCAAGCCGGCAGGCGTGAACGTAGCGCGCGCGCGCCGCGCCGAATGGCACTGCATGTTGACCGCCACCGGATTCATCGTGATATGTGTTGCCGCGGTTTCGACATGCACAGCGAACGAGGTCGAATCCCCGCCCAGACCCTGCGGGCCGACGCCGAGCTTGTTCACGACCGCAGACAACTCGGATTCGAGCCTGGCGCCTTCGGGATCGGTGCATTGCGAGCCCAGCGGACGCGTCGCTGCGACTTTCGACAAATGCACGCACAGGTCCGCGGTGCCGCCGACGCCGACCCCGACGATCGTCGGCGGACAGGTTTTGCCGCCCGCGTCGAGCACGCAATCGATCACGAACGTCTTCACGGCGTCGACGCCGTCGGCGGGTATTGCCATTTTCAGCCACGAATTGTTTTCCGAGCCGCTGCCCTTCGGAATCATTTCGATCGTCAGCGTGTCCCGCTCGTCCGAAAAATCGATGTTGATGACCGGCACCAGCCGGCCACCCGAGGTGTGCTCGTTCTTGCGCGTGACCGGATGCACGACGGACGAGCGCAGCGGATGCTCTTTGGTCGCGCGCGCGCAGCCCGTGGCAATTGCTTTCTTGAGCGCATGCCCGTCGACCTCGACGCCGCTGCCGATCACCACGTTGTAGATCGGGATACCGGTGTCCTGGCAGAGCAGGTTGTTGGTGTCCTCGGCAACCTTGATGTTGCGAATCATCGTGCCGAGTACCGCTTTGCCCGTCGCATCCGTTTCGGTTTTGTCCAGACGCGCGAACCCTGCTTTGATATCCGGCGGCAGCATTTTGAGCGCGCGGACGTAGAGCTCCTTGCACGCCTCTTCGACGGCTTTCAAATCGACTTTCACTTTGTACCCTTCACCCCTTCGGTCTCACCCTGACACTAGCTTTGCATGCCCCACTTGCGCACGGTCTTCAATTCGATATTGCGGAAAATAAAGTTCTCGACCACGAGCCCGATGATGATCACCGAGAACAGCCCCGCGAACACGTTCGCGATCTCGAGCTGATTCTTGTTTTCGTAGATGAACCAGCCCAGCCCGCCCGAGCCCGACGACACGCCGAACACGAGCTCGGCGGCAATCAGCGTGCGCCACGCGAACGCCCAGCCGATTTTCATGCCGGTCAGAATATTCGGGAAGGCGGCCGGGATCAGGATTTTGGCGACATAGCGCGGGCCGGTGAGGCCGTAGTTGCGGCCGACCATGCGCATCGTCTGCGACACCGACATGAAGCCCGAATGCGTATTGAGCGCGACCGGCCACAGGACCGAATGGATCAGCACGAACACGAGGCTGCCGTTGCCGAGACCGAACCAGATCAAGGCGAGCGGCAGCAGCGCAATCGCGGGCAGCGGATTGAACATCGCCGTCAGCGTCTCGAGCAGGTCGTTGCCGACGCGGGAAGTGATTGCCAGCGCCGTCAATATCGAGGCGAGGGTCATGCCCGCCGCGTAGCCCATCAACAGCACCTTGATCGAGAACCACCCGCGCTGCAGCAGCACGCCGTTCTTGAGGTTCTCGATGAACGCGGCCAGCGTATCGGTGAATTTCGGAAACAGCAGCGGATTCTCGAGCGCGGACGCGTAAATCTGCCAAGCACCGGCGAGCAGGCACAGCAATATGCCTTTGCGCACTGCTGCGTTGTTGAATATTTTTTCGCGTGTCGTCAGCGGCTTCTCGACAACGCCGTACGCATTGTCCGCGCTGACCTCGCGGACAAATTCCGGTCGCTGGACCAGTACGCTCTCAGCCATGAGGGGTTACCTCCTCTTCGATCTTGTCGGCGAACAGCATGTCGTGAATCGTGTCCGAAAGCTTTTTGCCGTCCTTGCCGACGTGGTCCGTGCCATCGCTGTTGAGTTCCGCCTTGACGCGTCCGGGATGCGGCGAAAGCAGCAGTATCCGGTTGCCGATCAGCACGGCTTCCGGAATCGAGTGGGTGACGAACAGGACCGTGAAATGCGTGTCATCCCACAGTTGCAGCAGCTCTTCCTGCATCTTGCGCCTTGTCAACGCATCGAGCGCGGCGAACGGCTCGTCCATCAGCAGAATCTCCGGCTCCATCGCCATGCCGCGCGCAATCGCCACTCGCTGCTTCATGCCGCCGGACAGCGTATGCGGATAGCTGTTGGCGAACTGCGTGAGCTTCACTTTTTCGATGTACTGCATCGCCTTGTCTTCGGCGGCCTTCCCGGTCAAGCGTCCGCTCGCCGTCAGCGCGAACATCACGTTCTGTTTGACCGTCTTCCACGGCAATAGTTGGTCGAATTCCTGGAACACGAAAACGCGGTCGGCGCCGGGCTTCGTTACCACTTCGCCGTTGAGCCGCATCTGGCCTTCGGTCGGATTCATATAGCCGCCGACGGCTTTGAGCAGCGTGGACTTGCCGCAACCCGAGGGGCCGAGAATCACGAAGCGGTCGGACTTGAAGACCTTGAAGTCGACTCGATAGGTCGCGGTGACCAGATGCTCCTTGGTCTTGTATTGCAGCGTGACGCCGTCGACTTCGAGCAGCGGCTTGGATTCGCTCATATGCGTGGCCCCGGGATTAAAGCGAGATCAATCGACCTGCAGCTTGCGCTCGCGCACGATCCTCGCCCAGCGCTCGGTCTCTTCGCGCACGTACTTCGTGAAGTCGGCCGGTGCATTGCCGACCGGGGCCATGCCGAGCCCTTCGAAACGCGCCTTGATCTCGCCAGCCTCCAGCGCTTTGGCCGTGTCGCGATAGATCTTGTCGATGACGGGGGCAGGGGTGCCGGCCGGCACCATGAAACCGAACCAGCCCAGGTTCTCGAATCCGGGCAGCGTATCGGCAACAGCAGGCACGTTCGGGAGTTGCGGCGAGCGCTGCTTGCTCGTCACGCCGAGCGCGCGCAGCTTGTTCTGCTGAATGTAATTGATCGCGGCGGCGAGATTGGGCGTGGAAAACGGAACCTGTCCCGCCATCGTGTCGACCAGCGCCGGGGCCTCGCCCTTGTAGGGAACGTGTATGACTTCAATTTTCGCGGTGTAGAGAAAGTTTTCCGCCGCGAGATGCGTCTGGCTGCCGAAACCCGCCGAGCCGTACGAGATCTGGCGCGGCCGCGCTTTCGCGAGATCGATGAATTCCTTCACCGTCTTCGGCGGAAAAGTCGGCGTCACGACCAGGACCTGAGGTCCGCTTGCGACGTTAGTGACCGGAACAAGGTCCTTCGCCGGGTCAAACGGCATTTTTTTGTAGATGTGCTGGTTCGCGGTCACGATCGAACCCGACGTCATGAAAAGCGTGTAGCCGTCGGGCGCGCTTCTTGCCGCGAGCTCGCCCCCGATGTTGCCGCCGGCGCCCGCGCGATTGTCGACGACCACCTGCTGGGCCCAGATCTCGTTCAGCTTTTGCGCGACCACGCGCGTCACGATGTCGGTCGCCCCGCCCGGCGCGAACGGCACGATGATCCGTACGGGCTTGCCCGGGTAATTTTGTGCCGCCGCGGATGCGGCAACCAGTACGCCAGCGCACAGCACTGAAATTCCAACAAGACGCATGATTCCTCCGAATTTGAAACGGGCGGGCCGGGCGAGCCCCGCGTAGTTTACATCCTTCCGCGCCTGCTCAACGGAAGACGTAGACGGGGCTCGACCAGATTAAATGACCGTCTTCCTGAGTGATGCACACATACAGCGCGTTGTCGCCTTGATCGCCGAGCTTGATTCGACGCGTCAGTTGCGCGCGCGTATGCGTGTTCTCGTCCGGCATGCGGAATACCCGCAACTGGCGTTTGATCCCGCCGCTCGCGAACACATGGTCCTCGAGTCCGATGTCCGCAACCTTGAGTTCCGTTTTGACGAGCGGCGTCTCGATTTTCAAGGTGCCCGCCGCGGGATCGGTGAGCCACGCATCGAAGCCCGCGAAGCCCCCGGTCGTGAGTCCGCCCCATTTCAATTCGCCCGCCGATAATTGCTCGAGTTTTTTGTCGAGATTCCAGAAGTTGATCGGACGGACTTTTTCAAAACCGTTGCCCGTCAGCGTGCAGCCGCCGTCCCACACGGTCTGGCGGCCACGGCCGCGGTATTCCGAGCCTTCCCAGATCACGCGAATGCGGCGGCCGAGTGACTTCGCTTCGAATGGACGGAACGTTTCGAGCGTTTGCAGGCGGTTGCGGATTTCGATGCGCTCGATCGGCGCTGACGCATGCACGTCGATGTTGAACGTTACTTCACGTTCCGCGGAACGCACGATGTCGCCCATCATCGCGCTTTTCGTTTTGCGGCTCGTCGTCTGCCCGAGATTCGGATCATCCGCAAAGAGCTCGGCCTCGCCCGCAAATTCGACGCGCGTGTCGAGCACCATGCGGCAGCCGGTCGTCGCGTAGTGATGGCGTTTGCGCAGCGCGTCGGCAATGCCCTGGCGCGATAGCTCTTGCGCGAGAATGCACGACAGCCCGCCGTAGGCGCCAAAGAGCGAGGCGCCGGGATGGCTCGCGCCGTGGCGCCCCTTGTGGCCGTCCGAATTGGCGAGAATGCCGACGCGATAACCCTGCTCGAAGGCGTCGTGCACGAGCCACTCGAACGTGCCCCAGTCGGAATGCACTTCGACGCTGCGCTCGATGCGCGCGTCGTGCGACATCTTGATGTCCGCATAGCGCCCGCCGATGTGCGCGAACACGATGACATCTTCGCCTTTCAGCATCTCGAAGAGATCGTCCGCGCTGTTTGCATCCGTTTCGACGTCCGACAAATCGTCGATCAGCGCATGGTGCGAACGGTGGATCTGCCGGCCTTCGTTGAGGAACATCACGTTGCGGTCGCCGCCGAGTCCCGTGTTGCCCGACCATTCGTAGCCGGGAAACATGATGAAGCGCCCGTCGGTGTTGAATTCCTTCGACAGCTTGTTCAACTCGTTCCAGAACGGCGTCGTGATCTGAAAATCGTTCCCCTGATGGCTCATCGCGTCGAGAAAAGCGCGGTCGCGCGCGAATTCGATCAGCTCGCGTGCGGAATTCGTGCCGATCGTTTCTTCCGACTGGCCGTGCAGGTCCGCCCAGTACGGTTTCAAGGGCGCGCTATCAACGATGCGCAGTGGATTGCTCATGCACGCGAGATTGCTTTTTGCGTCGCGCACTTCGATCAATAGGTCGCCGGTCGCGTTGCAGACGAGGCCGTCGATGCTTTTCGCGTACTCGCCCGGCTTCAGCGTGAGGGTTTGCGGCAGGCCGTCGACCGGGATATTCGATTTCAGCTTGAACGTCGCGTCGACCTTGTGCGAAGGATTGCCCCACTTGTCTTCGCCTTTGAAGCCCAGCCTGAAGCGCTCGCCGCGCGTGCGCAGCGTCGGCAGGATCGCCTTGTAGAGCACGGGCGGACCGGCGACCACCGAAATGTAGGGCTGCACCGGCAGCTCGACATAGTTATAGGTGGCCCAGGCGTCGACGAGCACGCGGAATTCGAACGTCGGCTCGTTGAAGGTTTGCATGCGGATTCCGGGCGAGCCCTGGCGCGTATCGCCGAAGCGCACGATGATCTGGTCGTTCTCGCGCAGAAAGCCGCGCACGACCCGAATGAACAGCGTCTTGTCCCACGGCCGGATATTCATCTTGCCGTCGTACTTCACTTCGAGCACGGCGCCATTGCTCGCTTCGACCGTCGTGTAATTCCAGCCCTTGGGGTCCGTGAATTGCGGGCGGCCCATGTCGGAGGCGAAGCGGTGCACGATCTTGAGGGAGCCCGTGTCATCGATACCGAAGTAACCAGCCGTATAGGTAAGCGTGAACGACTGGAAGCTGCCGGCTTCGAACTCCCCCTGCGGCGAGATCCCGGCATGGCCCATGCGGTGTGCGAAATAGGTTGAGTGCGGCATTGTTTTAAACCTCTAATTCCTTAAAGCTTCACCGCAAAGGACGCGAAGGAAAAACAAAAGGAAATCAGAATTATTGAGAACTCGCCGGTCATACCGAGGAACAATTGATTGGTTCCGATTTCTATCATCTTCTTTTTTGCCTTCCTTTGCGTCCTTTGCGTCCTTGGCGGTTCAAGATTGAAATGGTTTAGTGTCCTTGGCGGTTCAAGATTTTTCTTTACCGTCGCGTGAGACTTGAGGGCCGACCACGCCCAGGCCTACGCGCAGCGCCTCGGTTTCCATGATATCGGGCGGCAGCACGTTCGCGATGTTCACGTCAGGTCCGAACTCGCGCACGAGAAATTTTTTCATATCCTCGACGATCGACAGCGTGATGTTCGGGATCCACGGCCCCGGCAGCTCGATCAGCACGCGCGACATGTCGAGCCCTTTGCGCAGGCCGTCGATGAGCTTCATCTTCGGCTTGCCGTTGGCGATCAGTTCGGCGGCTTCGACGAGCACGAGCTCAGCCCCGGCGGCAAAGCAATCCTCCGCCTGCGACACGAGCAGGCCGGCGTCGTTCTTCATGTCTTTCGAGCCGACTTCGCCGAAAACAGCGAGGCCGCAATCGACCGCGAGCCTGATCTGTGCGCGGCGCTGGCGCGGCGTCAGCTCGACGCAATTGTCGGAAATCTCGACGACGTCGAAGCCGACGCGCTTTGCTTCCGTCAAAAATGGCCGCAGCATTTTTTCGCCGTAGGTCGCGAACACGTATTCCTGGAACTGTCCGCCGATGAAAGGCCTGATTTTGTGCCTGCGGTAGAGCGCGAGCTTTTTACGCAGGTAGGCAAGGTCGTATAGGCGCGACGTGCCGACCGCGATTTTCGCGAAATCGATATAGCGGCCGGCCATCGTCACCATGTCTTCGGCCTGCAGATAAGGCAGTCCGAAATCGGCAACCATGGTCAGGCCGGACTTGCGGGGCTTATGCTGGCTGCGCTCTTTCGGCAGCTCGATGAAGCCGAACGGAACCGCCGGCGTTTTTTTTCGCCGCATCTTCAGGCACTCCCTAAAATTGAAGCGAAATTCCCGAGCAAAGTATCAACCACAAAACGATCCGGCGAAAGCGTTCTTCGCTCATCACTTCGAACAATCGCGTGCCCGCCCACAGCCCCAGCGCCATCGCGGGCGCCGCCACCGCGAGCGGCAGAATCAGCGTCGATTTGTCGAAGTCGGCAGTCACCCCGACGAACAGCATGACCACGATGCCCGTCACCAGGATGTACGGCTGATAAACATATCGCGCGCGACGCTTGTCGAAGCCGCGCAGGCTGCACCAGATCGTCGGCAGCGTGCCCTGCAGCAGCGCGAAGCCGCCGAGCACGCCGCTCACCCAGCCCACGAGCCCGTCGGCGAGGCGCGCAACGCCTTCCCGCAACCGGATGACCGGCATGGCGGGACGGGTAAGCATGTAGGTGGCGTAGGCAATCATCAAGGCGCCGAATACATGACGAAAGAGTTTGGGATCCAGCGTCTTGAGCGCGAGCACGCCCAGCGGCACGCCGAGCACACCGCCAACCACGAACGGCCACAGCAGGCGAAATTCGATTTCACGCCGATATTGCCAGATGCTCAGGATGTGCAGCGTGGTCGCGCAAATCGATGCCAGAAAAACGATCTGGGCGGGCGGTAGCACGTAAAGCCAAACGCCGGTGACGACGATTGCAAAGGCAAAGCCTGCGCTTCCGACCACCAGCGCGGCCAGAAAGCCGCCGCCGGCGATCAACGCAAGTTCAAACAACATTCAGCGCAAACGCGAGCCCCGCTGCGACGCTGACGCCGGCCGCCACCGCGAGCAGGCTTTTCTGCCAGTCGCGCCAGGCGAGAAATTCCAGCATCAACAGGCGCACGCCGCCCGCCATGTGCGCCGCGAGCAATACGACGAGCGCGATTTCACCAAGCTTGACGAGCGGCTGCTGCGTCCACTGCAGGAATCCGTCGAGCGACTGCGGCCCGCGCAAGGCCTGGCTCAGCGCCCAGAAATGAAACGGCAGGAACACCGCGAGCGCGAGTCCGCTCACGCGATGGACGATGAACGCCCAGTAAGCCGGATGATTGCGCGCGCGGAAATCGTTCTTCATCCGAACACCGCAAACGCCGCACGCCAGCCCCACGCCGCGAGCGCGATGCCGAGCACAAGCACGAGGGCGTCAATCACGGCGCCGCGCCAGCCGAGCGTTTCGCCGACGATGGTGCGCACGCCGATCGGGGCATGGATTGCGACTGCCGCGACGAACAGGCTGTAGAACGCGAGCCACGCGTAATTGCCCTGGGTCCGACCCAGAATCTCCGCCGCCGAGAGGCCGTGACGCACCGCGTAAATCATCGTGACGAGGTGCACGATGACGCACAGCGCGAGAACCATCGCGCTCACGCGCTGCGCCGTCCACAGGAGCACCTGATTGCGGACGCTCACAACCGGCCTTTCAGCGCCGCCGACATGATCATGCGCTTCAATCCGGCAATACCTGCAGTCGGCGAAATGTGCTTCGGGCAGCGCTCGGTGCAGCTCATTTGGGTGTGACAGGCATGGCAGCCGGCGTCGCCGGCGACCGCCTTCAAGCGCTCATCGTTCGTGACGTCACGCACGTCGTTGACAAGCGTCCACGCGCGGTTGAGCGCCGCGGGTCCGAGGTAATCGCGATTCCAGGTGACGACATCGCATGCGCTGTAGCACACGCCGCAGCCGATGCACTCGATCGCTGCATCGACTTCGCGCCGCTGCGCAGAATCGGGCGACACCTTCGCAAAGTCGTCCTTGCGCGTCGCCGCGCCCCGGAAGCTGCCTTTTGCGCGCGCTATCTTGTCGAAGAACGGCGCCATGTCGGTCACCAGGTCCTTGACCATCGGCAGGTTGCGCAGCGGCGCGATTTCGAGCGCCTCATCGACGACGACGTCGGCGACGTGCGTGCGGCAAGTCCAGCGCGCCTTGCCGTTGACGTTCATGGCACAGGAGCCGCACATGCCGACGCGGCACGCGAAGCGATAAGAGAGGGTCGGATCTATATTGCGCTGAATGTAGGTGACGACGTCCAGCACCGTCTGGCTTTCCTGCCGGGGCACTTCGTACGTGCGGTATTCGCCGGCCTCGTTGCCGCGCCAGACGGAAACGCGGAGCACGCTCACCGCGGCGCTCCGCAAGGATGAAGGATGAGGGGTGACGGATGAATTTTCCCGGGACGGCGCGCTGCGCGCCACGGGGAGCTGTTTCCTTCCGCCTTCATCCTTCCGCCTTCATCCTTGCCGTTGGATCACGCGCTTTCGTACAGGCGCGTGAGCACGAACTCGCGGTGGCCGAGCGCTTCGGCCGCGGTCAAGCGGCCGTTGCACGTGCGCAGCATGACTTCGAGCAGCTCGTCCCCGGTCTGGTCGAGATTTTTCTCGCGCTGCAGAAGCCCCGAGCAGTCGTGATCGACGTGCTCGGACATCGTGCGCACCGTTCGCGGGTTGGCCGACAGCTTGATGACCGGCACGATCGGATTGCCGATGACGTTGCCCTGCCCCGTCGGAAACAAGTGCACGACATAGCCGGATGCCGCGCACAGCGTGACCATTTCGGCGGCGGCCGACGAAGAGTCCATGAACCACAGGCCCGGCTTGGTCGGCGTTTCCGCCTTGTCGAGCACGCCGATGACCTTGCACTTCTTGCCGATCTTCTGGATGTTGCCGAGCGCTTTCTCCTCGATCGTCGTCAGTCCGCCGGCGATATTGCCTTTGGTCGGCTGCGAATCGGAAAGATCGCTCGTCTTGTGACGCTCGACGACTTCCTGGTAGCGGTTGAACATCGCCATGAACTGGTCGCGCACCTCGGGCGTCGCGCAGCGCGCGGCGACAATTTTTTCGCCGCCGGTGATTTCGGTCGTTTCGCCGAAGCACATCGTGACGCCGAGCGGCTCCAGCTTGTCGAACGCATTGCCGACGGTCGGATTCGCGCCGCAGCCGGAGGTCGTATCCGATTCGCCGCACTTCGTCGACACCCACAGATCGCTGATCGGGCATTCGACGCGTTGCAGCTCAGAGGCCCATTGCACGTATTCTTTCGCGACCTTGGACGCACGCATGATCGTGTCGTGGTCGCCGTGCAGCTCGATGCCGAAGCCGGTGACCGGCTTGCCGGTCTTGGCAATGCCGTCGACTACGCGCTTCGCCCATTGCTCTTCGATGCAGATCACGACGACGGCGGCGACGTTCGGATTGGAACCGGCGCCGATCAGCGTGCGGAAATGCAGCTCAAGGTCCTCGCCAAATTGCAGGCGGCCGTACGGATGGGGAATCGCCATCGCGCCCTTGATATTGTTGGCGACGGCTTCAGCTGCCGCATTCGACAGATCGTCGACGGGCAGGATCAGTACGTGATTGCGCACGCCTACGCGGCCGTTTTCGCGGCGATAGCCCCAGAATGTGGTTTTGCTCGAAATCATGATGTCTCCAGTCGCTTACCAGCGTTTGGTCTTGATGTTGTGGACGTGCGCGTGCGCGCCCTTCTTGATGTCGGCGATTGCCTTGCCAATGTCTTCGCCGTACTTGATTACGGTGTCGCCTTTCTTGATGTCTTCGAGGGCGAGCTTGTGGCCGATCGGGATGTCCTGCTCGGCCTTGAGCGAAACCATGCGATCGGCGTCCATGATCCAGCCATTCACTTCCTGGCCGGCCTTCACGCCCTCGACCACGACCACCGCGACGGTGTCCTTCGGATCGTGCAATACGAAATGAATCATGCGAGCTCCTGCTGTCGGAAATTGACGGGGCCTTACGGGAAGAAGGCCATGATATTGGTTTTCAGCCGCGCGATACTACGCGCCGGTTTCAGTATGAGTCAACTATATGACCTATATGATATGCGCGGGCGAGTGCTAGAATCGACGCCATGAATTGTTGCTTTGCAGTATGGCGGCCATGATGCCTGCCTCCACCCTGAGGGGAGGTCACCCCGGCGCGCAGCCGCTCTATAAGGAAGTCAAGAATCGCATCACCCGCAGCCTGATCGCCGGCAAGTGGAAACCCGGCACCGCCATTCCCAGTGAGTCTGCGCTCGCCTCCCAGTTCGCAGTCTCGATCGGCACCATCCGCCGCGCGATCGACGAGCTCGTCGCCGAAAAGATCGTCGTGCGGCAGCAAGGCCGCGGCACCTTCGTGTCGATCCATACCGAGGACCGCCAGTTCTATTACTTTTTCCACATCGTCGGCAGGAACGGCGGCAAGGAACCGCCCGCGCACGAGCTCCTCTCGCTGCAGACCAGCAAAGCGGACGCTGAAACCGCGGCGCGACTCGGCATCGAGCCGAATGCGCCGGTGCATCGCATCGACAACGTGCTCAAGCTCGCCGGCGAGCCGGTGATTTACGACGAAATCAGGGTCGCGGCCCGGCGCTTTGGGGACCTGGATGCGGCGCTCTTCCGCGCGCGCGAAGGCACGATTTACGGGCTCTACCAGGCGCGCTTCGGCATCAACGTCGTGCGCATCAGTGAGCGGCTGTCGGCAGCCGCTGCGCCGGCGCGCATTGCCCGCGTGCTCGGCGTCGCAAAGGAAAGTCCGCTGCTCGTCATCAAACGCGTTGCGTATACGTACCACGACGAGCCCGTCGAGCTGCGTACGAGCTGGGTCAACACGCGAGAGCACGAATACTCGAGCGACCTCTGGAAAAGCGAGCCGCGCTGAGCTTTCGCGAGGCCGCTTACAGCTTCGACATCTCGCGCCGGAAAGATTCCAGCTTGTCGGCGTCACGCACGTTGCGGCGCAGCCATTCGAGCTGCGCGCGCGCGTCATCCTTGAGGCCGGCGCGGCCGAGGTTCGCGGCCGCGGCGATGCGCGCATTCACGGCAAAAACGTCCGGAGCCTTGGCGTCCCCCAGCAGCGCCGCATCGAGATAGCGGTCGGCCGCCTGCTTGAAATCGTTCGCGCCTTCCGCGATGCGCGCGAGCCCGAACAGGATATCGCGACGCTCGCGCGCGTCCGCGAGCGGCAGCAGGGCGCGGTAGATCCCGTCGGCGCTTTTGGCGAATCCGCTGTCCTGCAGGTCCTGCACGACCGCGACGGCTTTTTGCACGACGTCGGAAGACAGCGTACTCCTGCCGGACGCGAGCCCGCGCAACGTTTCGGCCGCCGCGTCCGCCGCATTTGCGCGCGCGAGCACCGCGGCTACGCGCACGCGCCATTCGTCGGGGCCGACGTTCGCCGGGGGCGCGAGCCCTTGCCAATAGCGCGCGGCGGCAAGCGGCTGATTGCTTTCTGCGGCCATCACACCCAGCAGATAACGCGCTTGCGGGTCGAGCTGTGCGAGCGGAAATCGCGTGCCGTCCTCGAACAGGCGGGTGGCCGTCAGCCCGAGCTTCGCGTTCTGCAATGAATACGCGAGCTGCAACTGCGCGCTCTGGCGGCTCGCGTTGACTTTGCTTTGCTCCGCCAGCGCGGCGAAGAGCGCGCGCGATTCGACCGGATTCGGTGTGCCGCGCCGCGCGGCGAGATCGGCCCACCCGCCATCGTCCCCTACCAGCAGGCGATTCGCGTTCGCGCTGTCTTCAGCGGCCGCTTGATAGGCTTTCCACAGTTCTCCCGACAACGCGGCCACGCGCGCGGCCGGTTTTTCGCTCGCGAGCTGAAGCAGATTCTCAAGCGCCTCGGTCTGCAGCACGCGATTTTTTTGCAGAGCGCCCGCCTGCTGCAGCACGGCCCAGTACGCCGCGGAATTCGACTTGGCGAGCGCTGCGCGCGCCTGCGCAACGACGGCGTCGGGCGGCGCGAGGTTGTTGCGCAATCGCAAGAGCAGCTTCACCGGACTCGCATCGTCCAGTTGAGCCAGCCAGTTCACCGCTTCCTTGTCCATGCCGGCTGCAAGCAGCGCATCGACGAACCGTGCAGCGGTCTCGCGCTCGACGGGCTTGAAGTCCTGCTGGAAACGCAGCATCAGCGCGTACGCGTCCTGCGGCTTGCCGTCGGCGACATAGGTCTCGATCACCAGCAGGCGAGCCTGCCGCATGTCGTCCGCGGGCAGTTCCTGACGCCACATGGCGCGCGCGAGGAAGCTGCGCGCGGTGGCGCCGTCACCGCCGGCGAGCGCGGCGCGCGCGCCATGCAACATGCAGGTGCGAACGACTTTTTCGCCGGCGCCCGCGGGCAATGCGGCGACACGCTTCGTGAGCTCTTCATTGTGCTCGAGCCGCGCGAGCAGGCTGCAGCGCAGTTCCTCCCAAGCCGCCCAGCGTGGCGCAGTCGTTTGCACGGGCTGCAATTGCTCGACCCGGGCCAACGCGAGATGCGGCGCGCCCGACTCGGCGAAGCGCTGCGTAGTTTCCAGGGCATCCGGCACGCCCTGCGCAAGCACATTGCAGGACAACAGCATTAGAAGACAGGATGCGACGCGCATGCCGCTATTTTAGGTAGATTGACGGAGTGCGTCGTACGAACACACGCACGAAAAAAAGCGGCCCGGAGGCCGCTTTTTTTTCAGCACTGAACCGTGCTTATTGCTTGGCTTCAGCTTCCGGCTTGTCCGCTTCGACCGGCGGCAGAATATCGTCGCCACGGACGTCCAGACGCTCCTTAATGCGCGCCGCCTTGCCCGACAATTCACGCAGGTAGTAGAGCTTGGCGCGGTTTACGTCGCCTTTGCGTTTGACTTCGATCGACGCGATCAGCGGCGAATACAGCTGGAACGTCCGCTCGACGCCCTCGCCGGACGAAATCTTGCGCACGATGAACGACGAGTTGAGCCCGCGGCTCTTCTTCGCGATCACCACGCCTTCGTAGGCCTGCACGCGCTTGCGATCGCCTTCCACCACGTTGACGTTCACGACGACCGTGTCGCCGGGCTGGAAGTCCGGCACGTTCTTGTTGAGGCGCTTGATTTCTTCGCTTTCGAGTTTTTGTATAAGGTCCATTGTCATGCTCCGCTCAATTCCTGCTTGCCCAGTTCCCGTTTGAATTCTTCGAGCAACTTCTGCTCTTCGCCCGACAACACCCGCTTCGCCAGCAAATCCGGCCGGCGCTGCCACGTTCTGCCCAATGCCTGCTTCAGCCGCCAGCGATTGATGTCGGCGTGATTGCCCGACAGCAACACCGGCGGGACCTGCTGTCCCTCGTACGCTTCCGGCCGCGTGTAATGCGGACAATCGAGCAGCCCGTTCACGAACGAATCCTGGCTTGCCGACTCCGCGTCACCCAGCACGCCCGGCAGCTGCCGCACGATGCAATCGATCAGCACCATCGCCGCCAGCTCGCCGCCCGACAGAACGTAATCTCCGATCGAGATCTCGTCGTCGATGTGGCGCATCAAGCGCTCATCGACGCCTTCGTAACGTCCTGCCAGCAAAACCAGACCCTGCTGCCCTGCCAGTTCCATCACCACTTCGTGGTTCAGCAAACGCCCCTGCGGCGTCAGATGAATCACCCGCGGCTCCGCGACACCCGCGCTGTGCTGCCGTTGCCGCGCCGCGCCGATCGCCCTGCCGAGCGGCTCGGCCATCATCACCATCCCCGGCCCGCCGCCATACGGCCGATCATCGACCGTGCGGTATGCGTTTTGCGCAAAATCGCGCGGATTCCACGCCACCAGCTGGTAAACGCCTTTGTCACGCGCCCGGCCTGTCACGCCGCCAGCCACGACGGCATCGAACATCGCCGGAAAAATCGTCACCACATCGAACTGAAGCATCAGTAATCCCTGCCCCAGTCGACGGCAATCATGCCTGCCGTCAAATCCACTTTCACAATTGCACTGGCGATAAACGGAATCAGGATTTCCTGCTCGCCGTCTTTCACCACCAGCACGTCGTTGGCACCGGTTTCCACGATGCGGGCGACGCGCCCTAATTCGTCCTGCTCCCGATTTACGACTCTCAAGCCGATCAAATCGGCCCAGTAAAACTCATCGCTCGCGGCTGCCGGAAATTCACCGCGCGGCACGCCGATTTCCGATCCTCTCAACTCTGCGGCAGCCTCGCGGCTGTCGATGCCCTGGAGTTGCGCTACCAGCGTGTTGCCCTGAACTTTCGCGGCGATTACCTTCACTTCGCGCCAATCGCCATCGCGCCGCAACCACCACACCGGGTAGTCGCACAAATTGTCCGGCCGCTCAGTCAGCGTATAGACCTTGAACGACCCTCTGACTCCAAATGGAGCGGTCACCCGCCCCATCACGACCAGCGCTTCAGGCAGCGGGTTTGGCGCCGAACTGTTTGACGAGACGCGCTGCGGTGTCGCTGATTTGCGCACCCTTGCCCTGCCAGTAAGTTAGACGGTCGGCCTGATAACGAAAAGTTTCCTGACCTTCCGGCGCTTTCGGATTGTAGAAACCGATGCGCTCGATGAAGCGGCCGTCGCGCGCGCGCTTCGAATCAGCAACCACCAAATTGAAGAACGGACGCTTTTTGGCGCCGCCGCGTGCCAGCCTGATGACAACCATGATAAATCCGACCCCGGGAAAGCTGAAAAGGGCGTGATTTTACGCTAGTTTTTGCGTTTCACGCAAGGAAGGCCCGGTCCTGCAGAAGCGGTCCCGGCGTCGCTCCATCGCGCTCCATTTTTACCGTTAACGCCTTGAAGCAAGGGGATAAAGCAGCGAAATTGTGGCAGCCGTCAGCGCATCCCGCCGGGGAGCATGCCTTTCATCGAGCGCATCATCTTCGCCATTCCGCCTTTGGCCATCATCTTCATCATTTTCTGCGTCTGCTCGAACTGCGCGAGAAGGCGATTGACTTCCTGCACGCTCACGCCCGCGCCGGCGGCGATGCGGCGCTTGCGCGAGGCCTTCAAAATTTCCGGCTTCGCGCGCTCGTGAGGCGTCATTGAATTGATGATGCCCTCGATACGGCGGATCTGCTTGTCGTCCATCTGTGCCTTGCCCGCGGCCTGCGCAAGCTGGCCCGGCAGCTTGTCGAGCATTGCCGACACGCCGCCCATCTTTTTCATCTGCCCGATCTGCAGTTTGAAGTCCTCAAGATCGAAACCCTTGCCGGACTTCAGTTTCTTCGCGAAGCGCTCGGCTTCGTTGCGATCGACCGTGCGCTGCGCGTCTTCGATGAGCGTCAGCACGTCGCCCATGCCCAGGATGCGAGAAGCCATGCGGTCCGGATGAAAGACTTCGAAGCCCGCGAGCTTCTCGCCGATGCCGGCAAATTTGATCGGCTTGCCGGTGACCTTGCGCACCGACAACGCCGCGCCGCCGCGCGCATCGCCATCCAGCTTGGTGAGCACCACGCCGGTCAACGGCAACGTATCGGAGAATGCTTTGGCGACATTCACCGCGTCCTGGCCCTGCATCGAATCCACGACGAACAACGTTTCGATTGGTTTAAGCGCGCCGTGCAGTTCGCTGATCTCGCGCATCATGTCGGCATCGATGGCGAGGCGGCCCGCGGTGTCCACGATAAGGACGTCGTGGTAATGCTTGCGCGCGAAATCGAGCGCGGCGGACGCAATCGCCGCCGGCTTGTCGCTGCCCGATGAAGGGAAGAAATCGACTTCGACCTGCGCCGCGAGTGTCTTCAGCTGCTCGATCGCCGCCGGCCGGTACACGTCGCAACTCACGAGCAGCACTTTCTTTTTCATCTGCTCGCGCAAAAGCTTCGCGAGCTTGCCGCTGGTCGTCGTTTTTCCCGAGCCCTGCAATCCGGCCATCAGGATGACCGCCGGCGGAGTCGTCGCGAGATCGAGTGCTGAATCCGCTTCGCCCATGATGCTGACAAGCTCGCGATGGACGACGCCGATCAACGCCTGTCCCGGCGTGAGGCTCGCCATCACTTCCTGGCCCAGCGCGCGCTCGCGTACCTGCGCAACGAAGTCCTTGACGACCGGCAACGCGACGTCGGCTTCGAGCAGCGCCATGCGCACCTCGCGCAGTGCGTCCTGGATGTTGCCTTCGGTGAGCCGCGCTTCGCCGCGCAGCGTCTTCATCACCTGCGAGAGGCGTCCGGTCAGACTCTCAAACATGGGAATTCGCCTTTGGAATGCATGAACTTAAGCCCGGTTGAGCGTGGTGTACACTTGCCGGCAAGCCTCATGCTCAACTCGATATTTTATCCGATCGCTTCGTTCATGTACGCCGCGTTGGCGGCGTATTTCTGGCGCGCGCACTGGCTGCCTGCGCCGGTCCCAACGGCGCCGGCGACCGAAGCGCGCCCGCTCGAGCACATCCTGGTGCTGGTGCCGCTCGCTTTGCACGCTGTGCTGCTCTACCAGTCGGTATTCGCGGATGCCGGCATGCACCTGGGCGTCGGCAATGCGATCTCCGCAATCGTGTGGCTCACCGTATTCATCTACTGGATCGGCAACGTCGCCTACAAAGTCGAAGGCTTGCAGGCGCTCGTCATGCCGGTGGCTGCGGTGTGCGTGCTGTTGCCGATCGTGTTTCCTGCGCCGCGCGCGTTGCCGAACACCGAGCTGCTCGTCTTCAAAGCGCATCTCGTGATTGCGCTGCTCGCCTACAGTTTCTTCACGATCGCTTCCTTGCACGTATTGCTGATGGCCCTGCTCGAGCGGCGCCTCCATGGCGGGGACCTTCCGTTCGGCCTGCAGAAGCTGCCGCCACTGCTGACGATGGAAAAACTGCTGTTCCGTATCATCGCCGCCGGCTTTGTGCTGCTGACGCTCACGCTCGGCAGCGGAATCATTTTTTCCGAAGAACTTTTCGGCAAGGCAATGCGCTTCAACCACAAGACCGTTTTCGGAATCATCTCGTGGCTTATCTTCGCCGCGCTGCTGGGCGGCCGCCGCCTCTATGGGTGGCGCGGCCGCATTGCCGTGCGCTGGACGCTGACGGGATTCCTGATGCTGGTGCTCGCCTACGTCGGCAGCAAGTTCGTGCTCGAAGTGGTGCTCGGCAGAACGTGATGCGCGAATCCGGCCGCGCGGTCAGTCACTGACGTCGTCCCCGGCGTAGCGCCCTCGCCGCCCATGGAAGATATATCGCTGTCGTCCCAGCTCATCGCGCTGGCAATTCTGCTATCCATCTCCGCAGTTTTCTCGATCGCGGAGACGAGCATGATGGCGTTGAACCGTTACCGCCTGAAGGCTCTCGTGCGCATGGGCAACCGGGGTGCCATCATCACGACCGGACTGCTCGCGCGCACCGACCGGCTGCTCGGCGTGATACTGCTCGGCAACAATCTCATCAATGCGGCCGCGGCGGTTCTCGTCAGCGTGATCACCGTGCGTCTTTTCGGTGAGAACGAAATCGCGCTCGCGCTCGGCACGGTCGTCGTTACGTTTCTGATTCTCGTATTTTCGGAAATCACGCCGAAAGTGGTCGGCGCCGCCTATGCAGAGCAGATCGCACTGCCGCTGTCGTTCCTGTTAAAGCCGCTTCTGAAGGCGCTCTACCCGGTTGTCTGGTTCGTCAACCTCTTCGTGCAATCCCTGTTGTGGATCGTTCGCCTCAAACCCGCGAACACGACCCAGAGCACGATGACGCCGGACGAGCTGCGCACGCTGGTGCTTGAAGCGGGCAACTATATCCCGAAAAAGCATCAGAGCATCCTGCTCAATCTCTTCGACCTCGAGCGCATCACCGTGGACGACGTCATGACGCCGCGCAACCAGATCGAATTGATCGACATCGAAGCGCCGCCGGAGATTCTGCGCCAGCAGATTGCGACCGCTTACCATCGGCGTATCCCGCTTTACGAGGGCCAGCCCGACAACATCATCGGCATCATCCTGCTCAGAAAGGTGCTGGCGATCAGCGCGGAGGAGATCGACGCGGCCAAACTGCGCGAGATCATGCGCGAGCCCTACTTCATTCCTTCGGGCACTCCGCTCTTCACCCAGCTGCAACAGTTCCAGGAACATCAGGACCGCTTGGGTTTCGTGGTCGATGAGTACGGGGAGCTCATGGGCCTGTTGACGCTCGAAGATATCGTGGAGGAGCTCATCGGTGAATTCGCGACGCATTCACCGCTGCAATCCGGGCGTTTTCACCGCCAGGATGACGGTTCGTACGTGGTCGAGGGCGCGAGCCTTCTGCGCGAGCTCAATCGCAAGCTCGGTTACCACTTTCCGCTCGACGGCCCGAAAACGCTGAACGGCTTGATTCTGGAGCATTTCCGCGACATTCCGGATCCGGGCACCAGCGCCCGGATCGCCGGTCACCGAATCGACATCATGCAGACTCAGGACCGCGCGGTTAAGGCGGTCCGGCTTGCCCCGCCCGCCGAGTCAACAGCACCGGTTGCGAAGGAGGAAGCGGGTTAAAGTGCCTTTACAAAGGCGATGCACAAGGGCATTATTGTATAAGATGCAATTTGGAACCTAACCGATTGGTTAGATTGGATTTCTGGGAGGATTGATGGCGACCACCGCCGCGACCGCTGGCAAAAAGGACGTCAAGGAATTCGTTTTTTCCTGGACCGGCACCGATAAAGCTGGCAAAACGCTGCGCGGTGAGATGAAGGCGGGCGGCGAAGCGGTTGTCAACGCGATGCTGCGGCGCCAGGGCATCAAGGTCCTCAAAGTCAAGAAGCAATCGGTTCGCCGTGGCGGATCGATCACCGACAAAGACATCACGCTTTTCACGCGCCAGCTCGCGACGATGATGAAATCGGGCGTGCCGCTGCTGCAGGCCTTCGACATCGTCGGCAAAGGCCACAGCAATCCGGCGGTGCAGAAGCTTTTGATGGACATCAAGACAGAGGTCGAAACGGGCTCGAATCTCAAATCCGCGTTCGAGAAGCATCCGCTTTATTTCGACGCACTGTTCTGTAACCTGGTCGGCGCCGGCGAAGCGGCCGGTATATTGGACAGCCTGCTCGACCGGCTCGCAACGTATAAAGAGAAGGTCCAGGCGATCAAAGGCAAGATCAAGTCCGCGTTGTTCTACCCGATCGCGATCATCGTCGTCGCGTTCGTGATCACGGCGGTCATCATGATCTTCGTGATTCCCGCGTTCAAGCAGGTCTTTACGAGCTTCGGCGCCGACCTGCCGGGACCGACGCTGATCGTGATGGCCATATCCGATTTCTTCGTCAAATACTGGTATCTGATCTTCACCGTCGTGATCGGCGGCGTTTGGGCCTTTTTCTACGCGTGGAAGCGCTCGAAATCCATGCAAATTTTCATGGACCGGGTCGCGCTGCGCGCGCCGGTGTTCGGAGACCTCGTGCGAAAGGCGACGATCGCACGCTGGACGCGCACGCTGGCGACGATGTTCGCCGCCGGCGTCCCGCTTGTCGAAGCGCTCGATTCGGTGGCCGGCGCCGCAGGCAACTACGAATATTATGTCGCGACGAAGAAGATACAGGCTGAAGTTTCCACGGGTTCCAGCCTCACGGTCTCCATGCAAAACGTCGAGATGTTCCCGAACATGGTGCTGCAGATGGTCGCGATCGGCGAGGAAGCCGGCTCGCTCGACGGCATGCTCTCGAAAGTCGCCGATTTCTTCGAGGCCGAGGTCGACGACGCCGTCGATGCGCTGTCGAGCCTCATGGAACCGATGATCATGGTGGTGCTCGGCACGCTGATCGGTGGCATGGTCATCGCGATGTACCTGCCTATATTCAAGTTGGGCCAGGCCGTCTGAGCTGCGCGGTTGAGGATTGACTCATCAGGATTGCTTCGGCGATCCTCGATCCGGAATCGCCAATCCCATGTCCATGCTTGAGGCTTTCCGCGCGTTCCCCGCGTTTTTCGTGACGGCGGTGGTGACGCTGTCGCTTGCGATCGGCAGCTTTCTCAACGTGGTGATACACCGGCTTCCGAAAATGCTCGAGCGGCAGTGGCGCGATGAGCTCGCGGAGCTGAACGGCCAGGAAGTCGCCGCCGCGCCTCGCTACAATCTCGTGGTACCGCGCTCGGCATGTCCGGCATGCAGCCGCAGCATCACGGCTTTCGAAAACATTCCGGTCGTGAGCTACCTCGTCCTGCGCGGCAAGTGCGCCGGCTGCAAAGCCGCGATCTCGCCGCGTTACCCCATTGTCGAAACGCTGACCGCCGCCCTGTCCGGATTCGTCGCCTGGCGCTATGGCTTCACATGGCAGACGCTTGCGGCGCTTTTCTTCGTCTGGTCGATGATCGCGCTCGCCTTCATCGATCTCGATACTTTTTTTCTGCCCGACGACATCACTTTGCCCCTCGTGTGGTCGGGACTCATCGCAAATATGGCCGGCCTCTTCGTCGATTTGCAGTCGGCAGTGATCGGCGCAATCGCGGGTTATCTCGCCCTGTGGCTCGTGTTCTGGGGCTACAAGCTCGCCACGGGCAAGGACGGCATGGGTTACGGTGACTTCAAGCTGCTCGCTGCGATAGGCGCGTGGCTGGGTTGGAAAATGCTGCCGGTCGTCATCCTGCTGTCGTCATTCGTTGGCGCGATTGTCGGCGTATCGCTGATCATTTTCGCGCGCCATGGGCGCAACGTGCCGATCCCGTTCGGGCCCTATCTCGTGATGGGCGGATTGATCGCGCTGTTCTGGGGCGATCAGCTCGTCAACTATTATCTCCAGTCGTTGTGAGCGCAATGCCGCCCGTGATCGCGCTCACCGGCGGCATCGGCAGCGGCAAGACGAGCGTTGCGAATTTGCTTGCAGGCCTCGGCGCCGCAGTCGTCGACACGGATGAAATCGCGCACGAGTTGACCGCGCCGAATGCAGCGGGATCGCAGGCGATCGCGGCGCAGTTCGGCCGCGAATATCTGGACGCAAGCGGCGCGCTCGACCGCGAGCGCATGCGCGAGCTGGTCTTTTCGGACGCCGCCGCCAAGGCAAAGCTCGAATCCGTTCTGCATCCCATGATCCGCGCGGCGGTTCGCGACCGTCTCAGCGAACTGTCTGGGCGGCCCGCCGCCGAGGTCCCGTACATCATCATCGTAGTGCCCTTGCTCGTCGAAACCGGCGCTTATCGCGAGCTCGCTCAGCGTGTGCTCGTCGTCGATTGTCCCGAAGATTTGCAAATTGCGCGGGTGGTGCGACGCAGCGGTCTCAAGCCCGCAGCCGTCAGGGCCATCATGCAGAATCAGGTCACGCGCGAAGAACGCCTGCGCAATGCGGACGATGTCGTGATCAACGACGGGGACCTGCCGTCGCTGCGCGACGCGGTGCAAACGCTGCATCAAAGCTACCTGGACCTCGCAAACCGGCGTCCGTAGAGGCAGTTACGTGTGCCCTGCGCAGGGTGAAAACCGAATAAGGCCTTTATTTTTTCTACATAATGTAGAACAATGACCGCAGACCAATAACGATAGCGCCCCCCACGCGTCGTGATCAGTTACGAATACCCACTCAGCGAGCGCATCCGTACTTTGCTGCGGCTCGAAGACCTGTACGAGCGCGCGCTGTACTTCATCGCGAAATCCGATCCGCAGGAGCATCACGTAGCGCTGCTGTGCATGTTCGAGATTCTCGAAGTTGCCGGCCGCGCCGATCTCAAGTCGGATTTGCTGCAGGAACTCGAGCGGCAGAAGCAGTCGCTCGAATCGCTGCGCGACAATCCGGACATCTCGCAGGAAGCGCTCGACAACATCCTGTGGGAAATCGACCGCACTTCGTCGCGTCTCTTCCAGATGTCAGGCAAGGTCGGCCAGGAACTGCGCGAAAACGAGTGGCTGATGAGCATCAAGCAGCGCACCAACATTCCCGGCGGCGTCTGTGAGTTCGACGTGCCTTCGTATCATTACTGGCTGCATCTCTCGGCCGAGCAGCACCGGCACGACCTCGAAGGCTGGCTCGCGCCGTTTTTGCCGATCCGCGACGGCATCGCGATCGTGCTGCGCCTCTTGCGTGAAAGCGGCAAGGCCACCAGCCAGACTGCGGTGCAGGGCGTCTACCAGCAGATGATGGCGGGGCGCATCGCGCAGATGCTGCGCATCCGCCTGAAGCTCGACTACCACTGCGTGCCGGAAATCAGCGCGAACAAGTACGCGCTCAACATCCGCTTCACGACGCAGGAAACGACGCAGCGGCCGAAGGTTTACGAAGCTGACGTCGAATTCGAACTGACCTTCTGTAACCTGTAAGTCCGGGCGCCCCCTTGGCGCGGCAATTGCTACGTTGACCGGGACGGGCAGGTACGTCATTGAAACGACGTCAAACCCGGTAACTTTTACACCCGTTTGAAATTGTGCGTATCCGGCGCAGGTGCCGGTGCGGCTGCCGTTTCCGGGGCGCTGTGCGGCGCAGACATTCTAATGTCTTCGTCGTATTGCCACCTGGCGGAGGAGCGCTTCATAAATCGCGATGGCGTGCGGAACGTCGCCCGCTTTCGCACCTGAGAACTCAAGGACCATGGCAACGCTGGTCGGACGGGTCAATAAAAGTCTCAAGCGCAGTCTGCGCGGGATCAGGACGTCGCTCGTCGGCGCGCGCCCCCTCGACATCGCCGAAGAGTATGCGTTCCTCGGGCCCGAGCCGATCGGTAAAGCGGTCCCGACGACGGACATCAGCCCCAACTCGATCAACTGGTTCGTGCCCTGTTTTCCATTCGGCGCCGGCGGCCATCTGAACATTTTCCGTTTCGTTCAGATGCTCGAGCGCCGCGGGTTCGAGTGCCGGGTTGTCGTGCATGCGTCCCCCTGGTTCGGCACGCCCGCCGATGTGCGCAAGGAGATCTGCGACTGGTTCCTGCCCATCCAGGCGCCCGTGTACGTGGGCATCGAGAACGCGCCGCCGGCCTGGTTCACCGTGGCCACCGGTTGGCACACCGCTTACCTCGCCGCGCGCTTTCAGCCGACCGTTTGCCGCTGCTATTTCATCCAGGATTTCGAGCCCTGGTTCTATCCGCAAGGCTCGAACTACGCGCTCGTCGAGGAAACCTACCGGCTCGGGCTGGTCGGCATTACCGACGGCGAATGGCTGCGCGATAAAGTCGTCGCCGAGTACGGCATGGAAGCGCACAGCGTCGGCTTCGCGATCGACCGCCGCATCCATTTTCCGGGCCCGCGGCGCATTGCCCGCACGCGCAAGAAACTGCTTTTTTACGCGCGGCCATCGACGGAACGACGCGCGTTCGAGCTCGGCGCGCTGGTTCTCGCCGAAGTTGGCAGACGCACGCGCGACGTCGAGTTCGTGCTGGTCGGCGCGGACCTGGACTCGTACGTGCTGCCTTTTGACTACACCGCAAAAGGCGTCGTCCACCCGGATCTGCTCGGCGATCTTTATCGCGATTGCGACCTCGCGCTGGTGCTGTCGTTCACCAATCTCTCGCTGCTTCCGCTGGAGCTCATGGCGTGCGGAGTTCCGGTCGTGAGCAACCGCGCCGCGAGCACCGAATGGCTGCTGAAAGACGATTTCTGCCGCCTCGTGCAACCGCGCATCGGCGAGCTTGCCGACGCGCTCTGCCGGCTCCTGACCAACGACGAGGAGCGCGGCAGCCTGCGCGAGGCAGGACTGCGCAAAGCACAGTCGACTTCGTGGGAACGCGAAGCCGACAAGATGGCTGCGATGTTCAGGCGTCTGGCCGGCCGCAGCCCGGCGCGCGAAACCGTGGTGCCGCTGCGCGCGCGCAGTTGACCGCCCCGCCGTCGCATGTACGAACGGCTGTCACTCGCCGATGACTCGCTCATCGCCGGCTATGCCGAAAGCATCCAGCGCAACGAATTCGCGCTCGAGTGGTGCAATGGCCGCCGCGTGCTCGATGCCGGTTGCGGCAGCGGATACGGCGCGTATTTCCTCGCGGTTCACGGCGCCGCGTCGGTGCTCGGGATCGACGTTGCAGCCGACGCCATCGAGGAAGCCCGCCGCCAATATCGGCACCCGCACCTGAGCTTCGACGTGCGCGATCTGGAGACTCTTGACGACGCCGCTTGTAACGGGCGTTACGATGTCGTGGTCAACTTCGAAACGCTGCCGCATCTTGCCGCGCCGGAGAAGTTCCTGCGCGGCGCGAAAGCCGCGCTCGCCGCGGGCGGAACATTCATATGCAGCATACCCAACGGTGACGTGGTCGAGACGGACGCACAGGGCAAGCCGCTGTATCGCTTTCAGCATCGCACGTATTCGCCCGATGAGTTCAGATCGGCGCTGGCCGCCCATTTCGCGTCGGTCGCGCTTTTCGGCCATTGGCTCACCCACGAGGGACTGCTGCGCCGGCGGCGCGCGCGCGAGCTTTTCGAGCAGCTCGGCGAAGCGTATTACAACCCGCTGGCGCGCGCGGGGCGCACACTCAAGCGCCTGCTCGGCAGGAAATCTGCGGGTCCACCCGTCTATCACGGCGATGCCGACTCGTATCGCGGCGATTTTGCGATCACGGGGCTCTCCGCGAGTGGCTACGCCTGGCCCGCCATGACCCTGATCGCGGTCTGTACAACCTAAGTTATTGGCGGACAACGCGGTTCGCGAGTCGTCTGCAGGCGGAAGCCACCGCCGGGCGGGGCACTTTACAGCGCTTGCGATGACGGCAGCATTACAGTACTTGACGTCTTCGCCACATCCCAGCCCATCCGCGCGCGCCGTCGCTGTAGAATGCATCGGCGAGACCCGTATCCGGACGACCTTGTCTGGCTGCGGACCGGGACGACGCCGGGCCAGCGGCTTGAACCGGGGGCCACTACAAGGAAGCCAAGTGACGACCGCAATTCGCACGACGCAGCGGCGTTTGCCGAACAGGCGATAACAACATGGATACGACAGCCCTAGATCTCGCGCGCATCCAGTTCGGCTTCACCGTCTCGTTCCACATCATCTTCCCCTCGCTCACGATCGGGCTCGCGAGTTATCTTGCAGTGCTCGAAGGCAGCTGGCTTTACACGCGCAACGAGGTCTATCGCGACCTCTACCACTACTGGATCAAGATTTTTGCGCTGGCATTCGGCATGGGGGTCGTCTCGGGCATCGTCATGGCCTATCAGTTCGGGACCAACTGGAGCGAATTCTCGCGCTTTTCCGGTGGCATCACGGGACCCCTGCTGGCCTATGAAGTCCTGACGGCTTTTTTCCTCGAAGCCGGATTTCTCGGGGTCATGCTATTCGGCTGGAACCGCGTGGGTCCCGGCTTGCATTTCATGGCGACCGTGATGGTAGCCGGCGGCACGCTCGTGTCGACATTCTGGATCTTGGCATCCAACAGCTGGATGCAGACGCCGCAAGGCCACGAAATCATCGATGGCCGCGTGGTCCCCGTCGACTGGCTCATGGTCATTTTCAATCCTTCGTTTCCGTACCGCTTTTTGCATATGGTGACGGCCACTTATCTCGCGAGCGCGCTGATGGTGGGCTCGTGCGCGGCCTGGCAGCTGCTCAAGGGCCGCGACAATCCTGCGGTGCGCAAGATGCTTTCAATGGCGATGTGGATGGTGTTCTTCACGGCCCCCATCCAGGCGGTAATCGGCGACCAGCACGGGCTCAACACGCTCGAGTATCAGCCGGCGAAGATTGCCGCCATCGAGGGCCATTGGGAAAACAAACCGGGCGAAGCCATCCCGCTGCTGGTATTCGGCTGGCCCGACATGGAGCGGGAAGAGACGCGCTTCGCCGTCGCCATTCCCCACCTGGGCAGCCTTATCCTCACTCACACCTGGGACGGCCAGTTCAAGGGACTCAAGGAGTTTCCGCGCGAAGACCGGCCGAATTCGACAATCGTGTTCTGGACGTTCCGCATCATGGTCGGCCTGGGCATGCTGATGATCGCCCTGGGCCTCTCCAGTGCCGTCCTGCGCTTGGGCGACAAGCTTTATCGCGTGCGCCCCTTCCTCTATTTCGCACTGTTGATGGGACCCGCCGGGATCATCGCAATTCTGGCCGGCTGGTTTACGACGGAGATCGGGCGCCAGCCGTGGCTCGTGCACGGCCTCATGCGCACGGCGGAGGGCGTTTCCGCGCATCATGCGGGCCAGGTCGGTTTCACGCTCGCCATCTTCGTCATCGTTTACCTCGCTGTGTTCGGCACCGGAACGTACTACGGCCTGCGCCTGCTCGGGCAGGACCCCACGGATGCGAAACAACCACCGGGCGGGCCGGGGCAGAAACACCAGCCGATGCGGCCGATGTCGGCCGCGGTGCCTGAGCGTGCAGGCTCCCCTGGCACACTGAAGGAACAACACTGATGGGCATCGACCTGCCGCTCATCTGGGCGATCATCATCCTGTTCGGACTCATGATGTACGTCGTGATGGACGGCTTCGACCTCGGCATCGGGATCCTGTTTCCATTCATGCCCGAAGCGCGCGATCGCAGCATCATGATGAACACCATCGCGCCGGTGTGGGACGGCAACGAGACCTGGCTCGTCATGGGCGGCGCCGGCCTGCTATGCGGTTTTCCGATCGCCTATTCGGTCATTCTCTCGGCGTTTTATCTGCCGCTCACGCTGATGCTGATCGGCCTCATCTTTCGCGGCGTCGCTTTCGAGTTCCGCTTCAAGGTCGCGCCGGACCGCCAATACATCTGGGACTATGCCTTCGCCGGCGGCTCGTGCGTCGCGGCGTTCTTCCAGGGTGTAACGCTCGGCGCGTTCGTGCAAGGCGTGCCGGTCGCGAACAACGCCTACGCGGGCGCGGCATTCGACTGGATCTCGCCGTTCTCGCTCTTTACGGGGTTCGGACTGGTGGTCACGTACGCCCTGCTCGGCAGCACCTGGCTCATCATGAAAACAGAAGGTTCGCTGCACACCCGCATGCGCGAACTTGCGGGCTATCTGATCTGGGGCCTGCTGGCCGTAATCGCGGTGATCAGCGTGTGGACTCCGCTCGCCGACCCTGGCATCGCCAAGCGGTGGTTCAGCTTCCCGAACATCATCTGGTTTTCGCCGGTGCCCGTTCTCGTTGGCCTTTCGAGCCTGCTGCTGCTGCGGGCGCTGCATCGGGATGCGCACGCGATGCCGTTCGTGCTGACGCTCGTGCTGGTATTTCTCGGTTACAGCGGGCTCGGCATCAGCCTGTGGCCCAACATCATTCCGCCCTCGATATCGATTTATGGGGCAGCAGCGCCGCCGCAAAGTATGGGCTTTGCGCTTGTCGGCGCGCTGCTCATCATCCCGGTCATACTGATGTACACGATCTGGAATTACTGGGTGTTTGCCGGCAAGGTTCGCGAAGGCGAAAGCTATCATTGATGGCGCAGTCCGCGCTCGATAAGCCACGCACTCCGTGGTTGAAGCGATTGGGCTGGCTTGTCCTGATCTGGGCGTTGAGCGTGGCGGCCGTCGGGCTGGTTGCGTTGGCGCTCAAACTTTTGATGCGGGCGAGCGGTCTTACTTCCTGAATCCGGGCACGCCGCTTGCCGGTGCCGTGCCGCTTCAAGTTACAATTTCCGCGTTCTATCCGTCATTCATCACCCCGCATGAGCACGCGCACCGTCAATTGCCCGCAATGCGGCAAGCCCGCCGAGTGGAGTCCCGCTAACCGCTTTCGCCCGTTTTGTTCGGAACGCTGCCGCGTAATCGATCTCGGTGCGTGGGCAAGCGAGTCGTATCGCATTCCGGTCGCCGAGAATAAGGACGACGTCGAGTCCGAGCCCGGGGCGGGCGAGCCGCCGCAATAGTCGTTCAGCGAAAACGCGTTGCGGTCCACGCATCGCGCATTACGGCGACGCCGTGGGCGCCGCACAGCCAGGCGTCTTCGACCCGGCCGACGGTCAGACCGCCCAACGCAAAGACCGGCAGCGGATAGTCGCGAATCAACCGCGCAAATTCTGCCCACCCCAGTAGTTTCGCGTCCGGATGCGTGGGCGTCGCGGCGACCGGGCCGAGCGCGACGAAATCGATTCCGAGGTCGCGCGCTTTCGCAAGCTCTGCGGCGTTGTGGCACGACGCTCCGCACCACTCGCAGTCGGGCCGTGCGTTCATCGCCATCAAACGCGCGGACGTCAGATGCACGCCGTCGGCTCCGGCGCCGCGCGCAATGTTTTCCTCCGCGTTAACCACGACGCGTGCGCCGTGTATCCGGGCGAGTTTCACGACGTCCGCTGCAAAGGCAATGAGCTCGTGATCCGCCATCTCCTTCTCGCGGACCTGCACGAGCTTGAGCCCCGCGCGCAGCGAGCGCTCGAGCGCCTGCATGAACGGCGCGCGGCCTAGGCGGCCAGCCGCAGTGATGCCGTACACGGCGGGCAGCGCCAGTCCGCGCAGGATCGGTCCGTTCGCCGGCAGGAGCGGCGCAACGCTGATCGCGTGAATCGACTGCCACGTAAACTGCTGCGCTTCTCTGCCGTGGAGTTCCCCTTCCCATCCGTGGACGCGGAAGAATCGAAGGCGCACGTCCGCATGCGGATAGTCGAAATCGCGGGTGAGCCACGGGTAGGCGAGCGTAACGTCGATGCCGAGCTCTTCGTGCAGTTCACGCTTCAAGGCGGCGTCCGCCGCCTCGCCTGGCTCTACCTTCCCGCCGGGGAATTCCCAATAGCCCGCGTACGCTTTTCCGGCGGGACGCTGTGCCAGCAGGAACTCGCCCCGGGGATTAAATATGACGGCAGCGACGACTTCGATGCGCGTGCGGCCTGACGCCGCCGCATCTTCCTTCGCCATGGAGCGTTTAGGACTTGGCCCGCGCGGCGCGGGCGCGCCCCGCCCAGTCGCGCGCGAACTGCCACGCGACGCGGCCGCTGCGCGACCCGCGCTGGAGCGCCCACTGCAAGGCAGCGTTGCGCACGGCCTCCGAGGTCGCACCGGTAACTTTGAAATGGGCGAGCCACTGCGCGACAATTTCGAGATATTCGTCCTGGTCGAACGGATAGAACGACACCCACACGCCAAAGCGCTCGGACAGCGAAATCTTCTCCTCGACCGTCTCGCCCGGATGGATTTCGTCGTCGACGCGCTTCGCCTCGAGATTTTCGGACATGTATTCCGGCATCAGGTGACGCCGGTTGGACGTCGCGTAAATCAGGCAGTTTTCGGAAGCTGCCGCGACCGAGCCGTCGAGCACGACTTTCAGCGCCTTGTAACCCGGCTCGTCTGCCTCGAATGACAGATCGTCGCAGTACAGCACGAAACGCTCGGGACGTTGCGCGATGAGGTCCACGATTTCGGGCAGGTCGATCAAATCCTGCTTTTCGACCTCGATCACGCGCAGCCCGCGCGCCGCATACTTGTTGAGCAGCGCCTTGATGAGCGAAGACTTGCCGGTACCGCGTGCGCCGGTCAGCAATACGTTGTTCGCGGGATGACCCTCGACGAACTGGCGCGTGTTCTGCTCGACGATTTTTTTCTGGTTGTCGATGCCGCACAGGTCGGAGAGCGCGATCTTGTGCACGTGGCGTACCGCCTCGAGCGAGCCGCGGCCGCCGCGCTTGCGCCAGCGGAAGGCGATCGATTTCCAGTCGGTCGGCGCCGGGGCCGCCGGCACCAGAACTTCGACGCGCGCGAGCACCGCGTCAACGCGCTTGATCACCTTCTCCCATTCGCTCATGACCGGTAATCCGCGTTGATGCTGACATAGTCGTGCGACAGGTCGCAGGTCCAGAGCGTCGCTGCCGAATTGCCGCGGTTGAGCGCGACGCGCACCATGATTTCGCTCTTCTTCATCACGCGCTGGCCGTCGGCTTCCCGGTATTCCGGATTGCGGCCGCCGTTGCGCGCGACGTGCACGTCGTCGAGATAAAGGTCGATTTTTTCGACGTCGAGATCGCCGACGCCCGCATACCCGATCGCGGCAAGTATGCGTCCGAGATTGGGATCGGAAGCAAAGAACGCGGTTTTGACCAGGGGGGAATGGGCGATGGCGAAGCCGATGCGACGGGACTCATCTTCGCTACGCCCGCCTTCGACGCGAACCGTGATGAATTTCGTTGCGCCCTCGCCGTCGCGCACGATCGCCTGGGCAAGGCGCATTGCAACTTCGGTCACTGCATCGCGAAATGCCGCGTACTCGGTGCTCGCGGCATCGACGATTTCATCCATCTTCGCCTGGCCGGTCGCCATCAGCATGAACGAATCGTTAGTCGACGTGTCGCCGTCGACGGTAATGCAGTTGAACGAGCGTTCTGCCGCGTGCGCGACCGTCGCCTTGACCAGCGCAGGACTGACTCGCGCATCGGTGGCGACGAATCCGAGCATCGTTGCCATGTTCGGGTGGATCATGCCGGCACCTTTGGCGATGCCCGTGAGCGTGACGTCTGCGCTTCCGACGCGGCACTTCGTCGAAGCCGCCTTCGGCAGCGTGTCGGTGGTCATGATCGCGTTCGCTGCATTCAGCCAATTGTCCGCCTTGAGATCGGCGATGCATGCCGGCAGGCCCGCCGCAATGCGCTCGACCGGCAGCGGCTCCATGATCACGCCGGTCGAAAAGGGCAGTATCTGCTTTGCGTCGCAACCGAGGAGGCGGGCGAGATCGGCGCAGGTTTGCCGCGCATGCTCAAGCCCTGCGGCGCCCGTACCTGCGTTCGCATTGCCCGTATTGACGACCAGCGCGCGAATCGCGGGCGACGCCGCGAGATGCTCGCGAGTTACGACGACCGGGGCTGCACAGAAGCGGTTTTGCGTGAACACTCCGGCGACGCGCGCGCCGTCGTCGAGCCGGATAACCAGAAGATCCTTGCGGGCCGCTTTGCGGATGTTCGCTTCGGCGATGCCCAACTGCACGCCGGCGACAGGCAACAGCGACTTGGAATCGGGCGCGGTGAGATTGACGGGCATGATCGATGAATGGCTGATGTTCGGTCGCCCGCGATTATAGCTTGCCGGCGCGACCCGGCCTCATGCGCGCTGCGGACGAATCAGGTCAGCCGGCCGTGGCAGTGCTTGTATTTGCGGCCGGAGCCGCATGGGCATGGATCATTGCGCCCGACTTTCTGGCCCGAGCGCACGAAAGTCTGGGCATCGGACGCGGGCTCATCGGCATTCGCTTCTTCGAGCGCCTGGCCGTAGTCGGCATGATGGTACTGCACGTTTTTCGGCGCCTCGGGCTCTTCGACTTTCTCGAGCTCCGCCTCGCTGCGGATTTGCACCGTCAACAGAATCTTGGTCACTTCCGTGTTGATCATGTCGAGCATGAGCGAAAAGAGCTCGAACGCCTCGCGTTTGTATTCCTGAGTCGGCGTTTTCTGGGCGTAGCTGCGCAGATGAATGCCCTGGCGCAGATGATCGAGCGCGGCCAGGTGCTCGCGCCAGTGGGAGTCCACGCTTTGCAGCATGATCGCGCGCTCGAACTGACGCATCGCCTGCGGCTCGACGCTCGCGCACTTCTGCCGGTACTTCTCGTGCGCCGCTTCGATGATGCGTGACTTGAGCTGCTCTTCGTCCAGGTCGGGTTCGTCGGTGAGCCATTTCTTGACCGGCAATTCGAGCTGGAGCTCGGATGCCAGAGTCTTTTCGAGCCCGGCGATATCCCACTGCTCTTCGAGGCTTTCCGGCGGAATATGCTGCACGAAAAACGAGGTAACGACTTCAGCGCGAATGGCCGCGATGCGCTCCGAGATGTCGGTCGATTCCAGGAGCTGGTTGCGCGATTCGTAAATAGCCTTGCGTTGATCGTTGGCGACGTCGTCGTATTCGAGCAGGTGCTTGCGCATGTCGAAGTTGCGCGCTTCGACTTTGCGCTGCGCGTTTTCGATCGCCCGCGTGACCCACGGGTGCTCGATCGCCTCGCCTTCCGGCATCTTGAGCCGCTGCATGATGGCGGCGACGCGGTCGGACGCGAAGATGCGCAGCAGCGGGTCCTCGAGCGACAAATAGAACCGGCTCGAGCCGGGATCGCCCTGGCGGCCCGAACGGCCGCGCAGCTGGTTATCCACCCGCCGCGACTCGTGACGTTCCGTCGCGATGATGTGCAGGCCGCCGGCCTTGACCACCTGGTTGTGCAGCTTCTGCCATTCGTGGCGCATCTCTTCGATGCGGCGCTGTTTGGTCGAGGCATCGAGACTTTCGTCCGCCTCGACTTTGGCAATCTCGGGTTCCGGGTTGCCGCCCAGCACGATGTCCGTGCCGCGGCCCGCCATGTTGGTTGCGATCGTGATCGTGCTCGGACGACCCGCCTGCGCCACGATCTCGGCTTCGCGCGCATGCTGTTTTGCGTTGAGCACGTTGTGAGGCAGCTTTTCCTTTTCCAGCAGCTTGGACAGCAGCTCCGAATTCTCGATGGACGTCGTGCCCACCAGCACGGGCTGGCCGCGCGAAACGCAGCCCTGGATGTCCTTGATGACCGCGGCGTATTTTTCCTTGAACGTCTGATAGACCTGGTCCATCCGGTCTTCGCGGATCATCGGCTTGTGCGTCGGGATGACGACCGTTTCCAGACTGTAGATGTGCTGAAACTCGTAAGCCTCGGTATCCGCCGTGCCGGTCATGCCGGCGAGCTTCGTGTACATGCGGAAATAATTCTGGAACGTGATCGAGGCGAGCGTCTGGTTCTCGCGCTGGATGGCGACGCCCTCTTTGGCTTCGACCGCCTGGTGCAGCCCGTCGGACCAGCGCCGGCCGGGCATCAGGCGGCCCGTAAATTCATCGACGATAATGATCTCGCCGTCCTGCGAGACGTATTGCTGGTCGCGATGAAACAGCGAATGCGCGCGCAAGGCCGCATACAGATGGTGTATCAGGTTGATGTTCGAGGGATCGTAAAGGCTGCCGCCGTGGGGCAGCAGGCCCGCCTCCGACAACAGCGCCTCGGCCCGTTCGTGGCCGGCTTCCGAGAGCAGCACCTGATGCTGTTTTTCGTCGACCGTGTAATCGCCGGGGCTGTTTTCGTCTTTTTGACGCTTCAACCGCGGTGCGATTTCGTTCATCCGGTAGTAAAGCTCGGTCGTATCCTCGGCCTGGCCTGAAATGATCAGTGGCGTGCGCGCTTCGTCGATCAGGATCGAATCGACCTCGTCGACGATCGCGTAATTGAGCTTGCGCTGAAAGCGCTCGCCCGGGCTAGTCGCCATGTTGTCGCGCAGGTAGTCGAAGCCAAATTCGTTATTGGTGCCGTACGTGATGTCCGCCGCGTAAGCGCCCTGTTTGTCGCCGTGGTCCATCTGCGAGAGGATTACCCCGACCGAAAGGCCCAGGAACCCGTAAATGCGGCCCATCCATTCGGAATCGCGCTTGGCCAGGTAATCGTTGACGGTAACGACATGCACGCCTTTGCCCGACAGCGCGTTGAGGTACGCAGGGAGCGTTGCGACGAGCGTTTTGCCTTCGCCAGTGCGCATTTCGGCGATCTTGCCGTTATGCAGCGCGATGCCGCCGATCAACTGCACGTCGAAGTGGCGCATGTTGAGCACGCGCTTGCCGGTTTCGCGCACCACCGCGAAGGCCTCCGGCAGCAGCTGGTCGAGCGTTTCCCCGTTGGCGTAACGCTGCTTGAACTCACCGGTCTTGGCTTTCAAGGCGTCGTCGGAGAGCGCAGCGATCGCTGACTCGTGCGCATTGATCGCGCGAATCGACTGTCTGTACTGGCGCAACAGGCGTTCGTTGCGACTACCGAAAACTTTCTTGAGCAGACCTGAAATCATGAATGACGTTACACCTAAAGAAAAAGGGGTGGGGAAACACCCCACCCCCTCTTAACTGCAAGCTTGTCGCGCGCTAACTGGGCAAGCGGAGAAATCGAACTGGATTGAGCGGTGCTCCGTTCTGCCGGACTTCGAAGTGCAGGTGCGGCCCCGTGGCGCGACCCGTACTGCCGACCATCCCGATGATTCCGCTGCTGAGCACCACATCACCGACCTTCACCATGCGTTTCGACAGATGCGCGTAACGCGTGATCAGGCCGTTGCCGTGATCAACCTCGATCATATTACCATATTGGGGGTGGGAATCCGAGAACGCGACCACCCCGCCCGCGGCAGCGCGCACCTGCGTGCCGGCTTCAGCCATAAAATCCATGCCCTCGTGGAAAGCGCGCACGCCGTTGAACGGATCGATGCGATATCCGAAATTCGACGAATACCAGCCGCCTTCGACGGGCAGCACCGATGGCAGCAGCTTTTTCTTCGCGCTGTCCACGATCATCAGTGAATCGAGTATCCCGAGCTTCTCGGTGCGATCGTCCATTTCCTTGTTCAAGAGGTCGACCTGGCGGTTGATGTCGCCAAGGGACAGGTCGTAAGTCGGCACGGTCGAAACCGCTCCGCCGCGACCGGGCGGCTGGTCGAACATGAATTCCTGCGGCTTGAACCCGGCGGTCTTGGCGAGCCGCTCGCCCAGCGTGTTGAGGCGAAGCAATTGCGCCTGCATCTGGCCGAGTTTGGCCGCGAGCGCGTTCAGGTTGTCGCGCAGATAGCTGTCGGATTTTTCCTGCTGCTGCTGTTGCGCGCTCAGAAGCATGGAGCCGACCAGCGAATGACTGAGCGACGGTGCGAACCGGAGGATTACATATTGCAATGCAAACGCGAGAACGAGGACACCGACAAACGCTGCGGTCGCCCCGCACAGGATCTGCGGCACCGACAGCGTGATCGACCTGGCCCTGGCGAGTTTCCCTGAAACTAGAATTATGTTCATTCTTGCCCCACAATCTCAGCCATGCCTGCCCGCCGGATTGATTTCTACCTCAATGCGTCGGACAGCCTGCGTTCGTTGACTCAAGAAGCCCGGCTTATCGCCGAACTCGATCGAATACTCGTGCACGGTGCGCCAGCCGACTTGACGCATGCCTGCCGCGTCAAGCAACTGCGCGATGGAACCCTCACCCTTCTGGCTGAAAATGCTGCGGTCGCCGCAAAACTCAAACAGCTGACCGCTAGATTATTAGTTGCTTATCGGAAACAGCGAAGCGAGGTTACTTCAATCCGTATTGAAGTGCAAGTTGACAGGGGCAATTCTGCACCCGCGCCTCAGCTCGAACCGAAGCGCTTAAGCCCTGAATCTATTAAGAATTTAACCATTCTCGCGGACAGCCTCGAGGACTCGCCACTGAAGCAAGCGCTAACTAGGCTGGCAACCCGCCGGAGCGCGCAAAAGTGACGATTTCGAGAGGCTAAATAACGAGCACGAGCCGCTCGAACAGGATGAAGGCCAGGACGATGATGGCCATGAACATCCCGTATTTCAGAACCTGCCAGGCAAAGGTGACGTAGCGGCGATTCTTCGTGATCAGGTAAGTCAGGAGTGCCGCGCCGATGGTCGCAACAACGAAAAATCCGACGATCCTGAGGACGAACATCTCGCCAGATGTCGCCGGTTAGAGGTTACGCGAGCGCGGGCTGACCGGAAGCGACGAATGCAGGAACGTCTTCCGGACGGTCGAAGGTCACGTACTCCCAGGCGCCTTTTTCTTCAAGAAGCCGGCGCAGAAGCTGGTTGTTCAGGGCATGCCCGGACTTATGCGCGATGAACGCGCCGATTACCGGATGGCCGAGCAGGTATAAATCGCCGATCGCGTCGAGCACCTTGTGCTTCACGAATTCGTCGTCGTAGCGCAGGCCGTCGTTGTTAAGCACGCGGTACTCGTCGAGCACGATTGCATTGTCGAGCGAGCCGCCGAGCGCCAGGCCCTGACCGCGCATCCACTCGACTTCGTGCATGAACCCGAAGGTTCGCGCTCGGCTGACTTCCTTGATGTAAGAGGTGTTCGCGAAATCCACGCAGACGGACTTCGCGGAATTTTCGAAAACCGGATGGTCGAAGTCGATGCTGAACTGGATCTTGAAACCGTTGTGCGGCTCGAAGCGCGCGGATTTGTCGCCCTCGGTCACACCGACCGGCTTGATTATCCGGATGAACCGCTTCGGCGCAGCCTGCTCTTCGACGCCGGCCGACTGCAGCAGGAACACGAAAGGACCCGCGCTGCCATCCATGATTGGAACCTCGGCGGCGGACACGTCGACGTACACGTTGTCGATGCCCAGACCCGCCAGCGCCGACATGAGATGCTCGACGGTCGAAACGCGCACGCCATCACGCTCCAGGCACGACGATAAACGCGTGTCGCCGACCAGATAGGGATCGGCTTTCAGATCGACCGGCTCGGGCAAGTCGACGCGGCGGAATACCACACCGGTATTCGGCGCGGCGGGGCGCAGGGTCAGATACACCTTTTCGCCCGTGTGCAGGCCGACGCCGGTTGCGCGTATGACGTTCTTCAGCGTTCGCTGCTGGATCACGAAATTAACTCTTTGATTTCTTTGCTTGTTGAAAAACATTTTAGCATGGTAGCGAGGCCGTCCGCCATTGTCCTACGCAGGCCGACATGCCAATCGCAAGTTTTCAGTCGTCATCAATTAACGAAGTTAGCCTCCAACGGTTCACCGATCTTCGGGCAGCGGCTCGCTGGCCTCGCCCACTTTAAGGTTCCGTACCCCTTAGTCAGCTTGTTTCCGCAAAAATGCCGGAATATCGAGCATTTCGACACCCGACTGCCGCATCGCTTCCACCGTCTGGTTACGGTTGCGCCGCATGACGGCCGGCTGATCGAGTTCGTCATAGTTGACGGTTCCGGCCACAGTCGGGCCGTCGGTGCCGGTTGCCTGCACCACTTGCAGCGGTTTCGGCTGCAGCTTGCCAGTGGCTTTGCCCAACCCCGTTGCAACGATCGTCACCCTGAGTTCATCGCCCAGTTCGTCGTCATAGACGGTTCCCGCGATGACGGTGGCCGATTCCGCGGCAAACGCCTTGATGACATCCATGACGTCGTACATTTCCTGCAACTGGAAGAGCGCCTTGCTCGCCGAGATGTTCACGAGCACACCGCGCGCGTCCGCAATGTCGATGTCTTCGAGCAGCGGACACGCGACTGCCTGCTCCGCCGCCATCCGCGCGCGATCGGTGCCGGCGGCTTTGGCCGAGCCCATCATCGCCATGCCGGTTTCGGACATCACCGTTTTCACGTCCGCAAAATCGACGTTGATCATGCCCGGGCAGCTGATGATTTCAGCGATGCCCGCGACCGCGCCGTGCAGAACGTCGTTGGCCGCGCGGAACGCTTCGTCGAGCGTGACCTGGTTGCCGAGCACCTGCATCAGCTTGTCGTTCGGAATCACGATGAGCGAATTCACGTGCTGGGCGAGCGCTTCCAGGCCCTCGTGCGCGATGCGCTGACGCTTGCCTTCGAAGGCAAAGGGCTTGGTCACGACCGCCACGGTGAGGATGCCGAGCTCGCGCGCGATTTCAGCCACCACCGGTGCCGCGCCCGTGCCCGTTCCGCCGCCCATACCGGCGGTGAGGAACAGCATGTCCGCGCCGCGGATCAGGTCGACGATGCGGTCGCGGTCTTCGAGCGCCGCTTTACGGCCGACTTCCGGATTCGCGCCAGCGCCGAGACCCTTGGTGATCTCAGGTCCCAGCTGGAGCTGGGTGCGCGCCTGCGAACGCTTCAACGCCTGCATGTCGGTGTTGGCGCAGATGAAATCCACGCCTTTCACGCCGTTGGCAATCATATGATCGACTGCATTGCCGCCGCAGCCGCCCACGCCGATCACCTTGATCACTGCCTCCTGCGAGGGTACTTCCATGATTTCAAACATAGTGTGCCTCCTGAAGTAGAAACATAGATTGCGAATTGCTAACCCCTGTGCTGCCTGAAACCGACTGACGTTTCATGCCACGCCTTTCATCTAGAAATTTCCTTTGAACCAGTTTTTCATCCGGTCGATGAGACCGGCGAGTGAACTCAATTGCGCCGTCGCAAGCTGGTGCTGGCGCTGCTGCTGGACGCCCAGCAGCAGCAGTCCCACGGCGGTTGCGTAACGCGGATTGCGCACGACTTCGGCGAGGCCGCCGTGGTACTGCGGCTGCCCGATGCGCACCGGCATGTGGAAGATTTCCTCGCCGAGCTCGACCATGCCCTGCATCGAGCTCGAGCCGCCGGTCAGCACGATTCCCGACGAGAGCAATTCCTCGTAGCCCGAGCGGCGCAACTCCGCCTGCACGAGTGAATAGAGCTCCTCGATGCGCGGCTCGATCACTTCGGCCAGCGTCTGCCGCGACAACTGGCGCGCGCCGCGCTCGCCGATGCCCGGCACGTCGATCATCTGCTGGGGGTCGGCGAGCTGCTTCAACGCGCAGCCGAAGCGGCGCTTGATTTCCTCGGCGTCCTTGGTCGGCGTGCGCAGCGCCATCGCGATGTCGTTGGTGATCTGGTCGCCGGCAATCGGAATCACGCCGGTGTGCCGAATTGCGCCCTGCGTGAAGATCGCGATGTCGGTCGTGCCCCCGCCGATGTCGACGAGGCATACGCCGAGATCCTTCTCATCTTCGGACACGACCGCGGTCGCCGACGCGAGCGGCTGCAGGATGAGATCCTTCACTTCCAGGCCGCAGCGGCGCACGCACTTGATGATGTTCTGCGCGGCCGACACTGCGCCGGTCACGATGTGCACGTTGACTTCGAGTCGCACGCCGCTCATGCCGAGCGGCTCGCGCACGTCGCCCTGGCCGTCGACGATGAACTCCTGGTTCAGGATGTGGAGCACCTGCTGGTCGGTCGGAATCGGGATCGCTTTCGCGGTCTCGATCACGCGTGCGACGTCCTGCTCGGTGACTTCGCGGTCCTTGATCGCGACCATGCCGCGCGAGTTGATGCTCTTGATATGGCTGCCGGCGATACCTGTGTAGACGTCGCTGATCTTGCAGTCCGCCATCAGCTCGGCTTCCTCGAGCGCGCGCTGGATTGCGTTGACCGTCGCTTCGATATTGACAACGACGCCCTTGCGCAGGCCTTTCGAAGGATGACCTCCCATGCCGATCACTTCGTAACCGCCGTCGGGCTTGATCTCGGCGACGATCGCCGCGATCTTCGACGTGCCGATGTCGAGACCGACGATGAGATTCTTGGTTTCCTTCGCCTTGCTCATCTGTTCCTCTTCATGTCAGCCGGTCGAGCGGGCTGCTTTGTGCGCCGGCTTCTCGGGCTGCTCGCGCGCGAGCTCAGGGATGCCGACCGCGAAGCCGTTCGGGTACCGCAGATCCACGTAAGTGATGCGTCGCTGCAGACGGCCGAGCGTGCGCTCGTACGCCGCGACGAAGCGGTCGAGACGCGGCTCGACGTTCTCGCGGCCAAGCTGCAGCGTGATTCCGTTCGATACGCGGACCTGCCATGCGCGGCGGGGCGAAACCTGCACCTGCACCGGCGCCATGCCGAGCGCCGCCAGGCTGCGCTTGAAATAGCCGTACTGAATCGCGATCTCTTTCTCGCTGCCCGCGGGGCCGACGAACGCCGGCAACTGGCCGTCGTAGGCGGCAGCGAACAGTTCGCCATACGTATTGACGAGCGCCGTCGCGCTCCAGCGCCCGAGCGGCACGTGCTCTTCCAGCGAGACCTCGAGCCGGTCCGGCCACTGGCGCCGCACGTTCACATTGCGCACCCACGGCAGCTTTTCGAACCCGCTGCGCGCCCGGCCGAGATCGAGGGTGAAGAAATTGCCTTTCACCTCCTGGGTGACGATCGTTTCGACCTGCTGCATGGTGACGTGCGCGGGCGCTTCCATAATGCGGACTTCGCGCAGCGGAAATACCGGCAGCCGCATCGCGAAATGAACCACGCCGTACGCGACGAGCAGCGCCGCCGCCGCAAACAGCGCGTTGGAGACCGCATTGAGAGCGCCCGGTTTATCCCACATGGGCGAGCTCCAGGATTTTTTTCACCAGCGCCTCGAACTCGATACCGGCTGCGCGCGCCGCCATCGGCACGAGCGAGTGGCCCGTCATGCCCGGCGCGGTGTTCATCTCGAGCAGGTAATAGCGACCGTCGTCGTGCAGCATCAGATCGATCCGCCCCCAGCCTTCGCAGCCGAGCGCCCGCGTCGCGCGCATGACGGTCTCCTGGATCTCGCGCTCTGTCTCCGGCGGCAGGCCGCACGGGCAGTGATACTTCACGACGTCGGTAAAGTATTTGTTCTGGTAGTCGTAGTTGCCCTGCGGCGCCTGGATGTGGATGAGCGGCAGCGCGCGATCGTCGAGGAAGGCGGCGGTGAGCTCGCGGCCGCTGATGAATTCTTCCGCAATCACGAGCGAATCGCTTTTCGCTGCCAGCTCGTAGGCGGGCTCGATTTTCTCGATGCTTGCCACCTTCGTGAGGCCGATGCTCGAGCCTTCATGCGCCGGCTTGACGATGAGCGGCAGCCCGAGCTCGTTCGCAACGTCGCCCCAGTCGCTTTTATCCGTCAGCACGAGATGGCGCGGCGTCGGTATCCCGCTCGCCATCCATACGAGCTTCGTGCGCAGCTTGTCCATGCACAGCGCGGAGGCCATCACGCCGCTTCCCGTATAGGGAATCCCCATCGTCTCGAGCGCGCCCTGGACCGTGCCGTCTTCACCGTAGCGCCCGTGCAAAATCAGGAACGCGCGGTCGTAGCCGTCGGTTTTCAGTTTCGCAAGATCGCGCTTCGCCGGATCGAACGCGTGGGCATCGATGCCCTGGCGCACGAGCGCCTCGAGCACGTTCTTGCCCGACATCAGCGAAATTTCGCGCTCCGCCGAGCGGCCGCCCATTAAAACCGCCACCTTCCCGAAGTCATTCACCGTTTTCGCTCGCATGGACTTCGTCGCGGCGGCCGCAACGCGCGCCTTCACGGTCGCATCCCCGCGGGCGGGGCCCCTGCTCCGCGTTCCGGCACGCCCGCCCATGAAAACCGCCACCTTTCCGAACTTATTTTTCGGCTTGGCGGCGCGCCTGGTCGTTTTGGCTTTCTTCACTTGTCACCCACGATCCGGACTTCACGCTCCAGATCGACATTGAATTTTTCGAGCACGCTCGAATGCGCGAGCTCGATCAAAGCTTCGATATCGGCCGCGCGCGCCCCTCCCGTGTTCACGATGAAATTCGCGTGCTTGGCGGAAATCATCGCGCCGCCTTCGACGCGGCCCTTGAGCCCGCAACCTTCGATGAGCCGCGCCGCATAATTGCCCGGCGGATTGCGGAAGACCGAACCCGCATTGGGCAGATTGAGCGGCTGCGCCGCGATGCGCTTTTCGAGCAGCTCCTTGATCGTTGCGCGCGATTTGGTGCCGTCACCGCCGGCCAGCCTGAAGTGCGCAGCGACGAACCACTCCTCGCTGTCTTCGCGCAGCACGACATGGCGGTAGCCGATCTCGTAATTCGCGGGCGGACGCTCGCGCAGGTTTCCGGCGCGATCGAGCGTCGTCACGCGCTCGACGATGCGCCACGTCTCGCCGCCGTAGCAGCCGGCGTTCATCGCGAGCGCGCCGCCGATAGTGCCCGGAATGCCCGCCATGAATTCGGCGCCGATCTTGTCGTGCACGGCGGCGAAGCGCGCGAGCTTGGGGCTCGGCACGCCGCTTTGCGCATAGATCGAGTCACCCTCGAGGCGGATCGCCTTCAGCGCGTTGTGCGTGAACACGACCGTCCCGCGCAGGCCGCCGTCGCGCACGAGCAGATTGCTGCCGAGCCCGACCAAGTAAAGCGGCTCGTTTTTCGCCAGCGAGGCCACGAAAACGCGCAGATCGTCGAGGTCCGCAGGCACGTACGCGCGATCGACGCTGCCGCCCGCGCGCCAGCTCGTATGGCGCCCCATCGGCTCGTTGAGCCTGACTTCGCCTCGCAGCAGATTTTTTGCGTCCGCCATGTTCATTGGTTGCGCATCACGTCTGACCGCCGGTCAACATCGCGGGCACCGATCCGATCGAGCCCGCCCCCATCGTCAACACCACGTCGCCGTCGGCGACTGCGTTCTCGATCGCCGCCGGAAAGTCCGTCACCTGCTCCACGAAAATCGGTTCGACCTTGCCCTGCACGCGCACCGCGCGCGCGAGCGCCCGGCCGTCCGCGGCGACAATGGGCATCTCGCCTGCTGCGTAAACCTCCGTCAGCAGGAGCGCGTCCACGGTCGAGAGCACGCGCGCGAAATCCTCGAAACAGTCGCGCGTGCGCGTATAGCGGTGCGGCTGAAACGCAAGCACCAGCCGGCGTCCGGGAAATGCGCCACGCGCGGCTGCGAGCGTTGCAGCCATTTCCGTCGGGTGATGGCCATAGTCGTCGATCAGCGTGTAGCTGCCGCCTTTTTTGAGCGCGATTTCGCCGTAGCGCTCGAAGCGCCGGCCCACGCCCTTGAAGTCCGCCAGCGCGCGTACGATTGCCTCGTCGTCCGCACCGACTTCCATGCCGACTGCGATCGCCGCCAGCGCGTTGAGAACGTTATGCGCGCCGGCCAGATTCAAGGTCACGGCGAGATCGGGCATGTGCGTACCGCGCGCGTCCGTGCGTTTGACGTTGAAGCGCATGCGTCCGCCATCGGCGTGCAAGTCGACCGCGCGAATTTGCGCTGCTTCGGAAAGACCGTAAGTGGTGACGGGCTTGGTGACCGCCGGCAGGATTTCCCGCACGTTCGCGTCGTCGATGCACAACACCGCCGTGCCGTAAAACGGCAGGCGCTGCACGAAGTCGAGAAACGCCTGGCGCAGGCGGCCGAAGTAATGGCCGTACGTCTCCATGTGATCGGCGTCGATGTTGGTGACGACCGCGAGCACGGGTGCGAGGTAGAGAAACGACGCGTCCGATTCGTCGGCTTCGACGACGATGAATTCGCCGGTGCCGAGCTTCGCATGCGAACCGGCCGCCTCGAGCCGCCCGCCGATCACGAATGTTGGATCCATGCCCGCTTCGGCGAGCACGCTCGCGACGAGACTCGTGGTGGTGGTCTTCCCATGCGTGCCCGCCACCGCGATACCCTGCTTCAGGCGCATGAGTTCGGCGAGCATCATCGCGCGCGGCACCACCGGAATCTTGTTTGCGCGCGCCGCGGCGACTTCGGGATTGTCTTCTTTCACGGCGCTCGAAATCACGACCGCGTCGACGCTCGCGACGTTTTCCGACGCATGTCCCTGCGCGACTTTCGCCCCGAGCTTCTTCATGCGCCGCGTGACGGCGTTGTCGTTCAAGTCGGAGCCGCTCACTTCGAATCCGAGGTTGACGAGCACTTCCGCGATGCCGCTCATGCCGACGCCGCCTATTCCGACGAAATGAACACGTTTGACTTTGTGCTTCATTGCGCCATGGCCCCCGGCAGCATCACGTTCGAAACGGCGGCCGACGCCGCTCGCGGCCGGTCGCATCCCGTCGCACACAACGCGGCGACGGGTCCCTGCTTCCTGCTCGCAGCGATCCCGCCTTTACCGACGAAATGAACGCGTTTGACCTTATGCTTCATCCTAAAAACCCATGCGCCAGAGAGAACCACAGAGAGCACAGAGAATCCTGCCGCCCTCTTAGGGCTCTGTGTCCTCTGTAAACTCTGTGGCCTAAAAATGGTTTCATGCCGCGAGCCTCATGCATTCAGCGGCGACCGCCTGAGTCGCATCGGGCTTGCCGACCTCGCGCGCTTTCTGCGCCATCGCGAGGAGCGACTCGCGCGTGAAGTTCTGCAGAAGCCCGGCGAGCTTCTGCGGCGTCAACTCGTTTTGCGGGATCAGCACCGCGGCGCCGCGCTCGGAGAGAAAGCGCGCGTTGTGCGTCTGGTGATCGTCGACCGCGTGCGGGAACGGCACGAGGATGCTGGCGATCCCCGCGGCGGCCAGTTCCGCGATCGTGGAGGCTCCGGCGCGGCAGATCACCAGGTCGGAAGCCGCATATTGCGCGGCCATGTCCGCGATGAACGCGACTGGCGTTGCCTGCACTCCTGCGCGCCGGTAGTTCGCTTCGACGTCTCCGAGATGTCGCGTGCCCGACTGGTGCGTGACGTGCGGGCGCTCGGATTCGGGAATCAGCGCCAGCGCCTGCGGCACCGTTTCGTTCAAGGCCTGCGCGCCCAGGCTGCCGCCGATCACGGTGAGTCGCAACGCGCCCGCGCGCGTGCGGTACCGGTTTGCCGGCGCGTCGATCTTCGCAATCTCTTCGCGCACTGGATTGCCGGTCCAGATCACGGCCGTGGAATCCGGAAAGGCGGACGGAAATCCACCGAGCACGCGGTCGGCGAGCTTCGCAAGCACCTTGTTCGCGAGCCCGGCGATCGAATTCTGTTCGTGAATCGCGAGCGGCCGGTTCAGAAAGCTCGCCATCATGCCGCCCGGAAACGAAACGTAGCCGCCCATGCCGAGCACGACGTCGGGGCGATGCGCGAAAATCGCGCGCGCGCTCTGCCAGAATGCGACGAGCAGCTGCAGCGGCAAGACCGCGAAACGCACGAGCCCCTTCCCGCGCACGCCGCTCATCGCCACCCACGCCATGGTGTAACCCTTGGGCGGCACGAGCGTCGCTTCCATGCCGGTTTTTGCGCCGAGCCACACGATGTGCCACTCCTGCGCGCGCAGATGCTCCGCGACCGCGAGCGCGGGAAAGATATGACCGCCGGTGCCGCCGGCCATGATCATGATCGTGCGGGGGGACGTCATACTTTCACCCCGCGCAAAAGCTGTCTGTTTTCCCAGTCCACGCGCAACAGTACGGCGAGCGCCACGCAGTTCGCCGCAATCCCGCTGCCGCCGAACGAAAGCAGCGGCAGGGTCAGTCCCTTGGTGGGCAGGACGCCCATGTTCACTCCCATGTTGATGATCGTCTGCACGCCGAGCCACAGGCCCACGCCCTGCGCGACGAGCGCTGCGAATGGGCGGTCGAGCGACGCTGCCTGGCGGCCGATCGCGAACGCGCGCAGCACCAGCGTCGCGAACAGCAGGATCACGACGAGCACGCCGGCGAAACCGAGTTCTTCGGCGATCACGGCGAGCAGAAAATCCGTATGCGCTTCGGGCAGATAGAAAAGCTTTTCGACGCTCGCGCCGAGGCCTACGCCCAGCCATTCGCCGCGTCCGAACGCGATCAGCGCATGCGAAAGCTGGTAGCCCTTGCCGAACGGGTCGGCCCACGGATCCATGAATCCGACGACGCGCTGCATGCGATACGGCGATAGCCAGATGAGCAGCACGAAGCCGACGATCAGCAGCACGATGAGGCCTGCGAACGGCTTCCAGTTCACGCCGCCCAGGAACAGGATGCCCATCGCAATCGCGATGATGACGGCGAACGCGCCGAAATCCGGCTCGCGCAGCAGAAGGCCGCCGACGATCAGCATCACGACGAACAGCGGCAGAAAACCGCGTGTCAGGCTTTGCAGATGGGCCGATTTCCGCACCGTGTAATCCGCCGCATACAGCACCGCGAAGAGCTTCATCAGCTCGGAAGGCTGCAGATTGAAAAAGAACAGCGAGAGCCAGCGCTGGCTGCCGTTCACTTCGCGGCCGACGCCCGGTATGAGCACGATCACGAGCAGTCCCGCGCCGAACAGAAACAGGAACGGCGCCGCCTTCTGCCAGGCGCGCATCGGCAACTGGAACGCGACGGTCGCCATGCCCAGACTCAACGTGAGAAATACGGCATGGCGTGCCAGATAGTACATAGGCTGCTGGCCAGTCATGCGGCTGCCCTCGGCAATCGCAATCGACGACGAATAGACCATTACAAGCCCCAGCGCGAGCAGCGCGACGGCGCTCCACGCGAGCACGTAATCGTATTCAGCGGGCGGCGGGCGGCTCTTCACGTCCGCGTAGTACATGGTCCCCGCGTTAGCCATGTGCCGCCTCTTCGCGCACGGCGGCGGCAAACACCTCGCCGCGATGTCCGTAGTTGTCGAACATGTCGAAGCTCGCGCACGCCGGCGACAGCAGCACGACGTCGCCCGGGCGGCTCGCCGCGCGAGCGGCGCGCACTGCTTCCTGCATCGTCGCGGCGCGCACGACCGCAATGCCGCTGCCGGCGACGGCGCGCTCAATCTGTTCGCGGTCGCGGCCGATCAGAACGACGGCGCGCGCATGCTTCTTCACCGGCTCCGCAAGCGGCGAGAAATCCTGTCCCTTGCCTTCGCCGCCGGCGATGAGCACGACAGGCTGCGTGAATCCATTCAGCGCAGCGACGGTCGAGCCGACATTGGTGCCTTTGGAATCGTCGTAATAGGTCACGCCGTCGATTACAGCGATCGTTTCGACGCGGTGAGGCAGCCCTTTGAAGGCTTTCAAGCCCTTGACCACAGCGGAGTCGTCGATCCCGATCGCATGGCACAAGGCGCCGGCCGCCAGCGCGTTTGCCGCGTTGTGCAGGCCGGCGACCCGCAGCTCTGCGGCGTCCATCAGCGTCTCGGTCCCGCGCGCAAGCGCCTGCCTGCCACCTTTATGCGCAACGCCCCATTCGCGCGCCGTCTGCGGCGACCCGGTGCCGAAGCTCCACTGCTCGCGCCGCGGCTGCGCCATCGCCGCGCTGCGCGGATCTTCGCGATTGACGATCTGCGCGCCGCTGCCATTGAAGATGCGCGCCTTGGCAACGGCGTAGTCGTCGATGCCGTTGTAGCGGTCCAGGTGGTCCTCGGCAACGTTGAGCACCGTCGCGGCATCGGCCTCGAGACTCGACGTCGTCTCGAGCTGGAAGCTCGAGAGCTCGAGCACGAACACGTCCGGAGCGCGCCGGCCGTTCTCGATCTCGCTCAACGCGTCAAGCACCGGCGTGCCGATATTCCCCGCGACTACCGTGTCATGTCCCGCCGCGATGCAGATATCGCCCGCCATCCGCGTTACCGTGCTCTTGCCGTTGGTGCCGGTGATCGCGATGATCTTCGGCAGGCGTTTCGCGGCACGACGCAGTCCTTGCGCGAAGAGTTCGACATCCCCCCACACCGGCACGCCATGCTGGACCGCGGCGGCGACCGGCAAAGTACGGCGGTCGATTCCCGGGCTGATTGCGATTAAATCGGCGGCGCGCAGACGGTTGGACTGGAATTCGCCGCACATGAGTTCGACGTCCGGCAGCTCACGGCGCAAGGTAGCGGCGTGAGGCGGCGCGGCGCGCGTGTCCGCGGCCGACACCTCGGCGCCGTGGCGATGCAGCCAGCGCGTCATCGAGAGCCCGGTGTCGCCGAGTCCCAGGACCACGACCTTTTTACCTCTCACATCCATGTACGTTCATCTTCATTCCGCTAGCGCAGCTTCAGCGTCGACAAACCCACGAGCACCAGCATCATCGTGATAATCCAAAATCTGACTACCACTTGATTCTCTTTCCAGCCCTTCAATTCGTAGTGGTGATGCAGCGGCGCCATCCGGAAGATCCGCTTGCCGGTCAGCTTGAACGACGCCACCTGCAGCACGACCGACAGCGTTTCGACCACGAAGACGCCGCCCATGATGAAAAGCACGATTTCCTGGCGCACGATCACGGCGACCGTGCCGAGCGCGGCGCCGAGCGCGAGCGCCCCGACGTCACCCATGAAAACTTCCGCCGGATAGGCGTTGAACCAGAGAAACGCGAGGCCCGCACCGGCCAGCGCGCCGCAGAACACCGCGAGCTCGCCGGCGCCCGGAATATGCGGAAACACGAGGTATTTCGCGAACACTGCGTTGCCGGCGACGTAAGCGAACACGCCCAGCGCGCTGGCAATCATGACCGTCGGCATGATCGCGAGGCCATCGAGCCCGTCGGTCAGGTTGACGGCGTTGCTCGTGCCGACGATTACGAGGTAGGTCAGCGTGAGGAAGCCCCACACGCCGAGCGGATACGCGATGTTCTTGAAGAACGGCACGATGAACTCGGTCTGCTGCGGCAGATTGGTGGTGAAAGCAATCGCGCACGCGGCGGTGAGCCCGACGACCGACTGCCAGAAGAATTTGGCGCGTGCCGACAACCCTTTCGGATTGCGGTGCACGACCTTGCGAAAATCGTCGACCCAGCCGATGACACCGAAACCGATCGTCACGGCGAGCACCACCCACACGAAGCGGTTCTCGAGATCCGCCCATAACAGCGTCGTGATCACGACCGATACGAGAATCAGCGCACCGCCCATAGTCGGCGTGCCGGCCTTGGGCAGATGCGTCTGCGGGCCGTCGTCGCGCACGGCCTGGCCGATCTTGTACGAAGTCAGCCGCCGGATCATCATTGGCCCGACCATGAACGTCATCAGGAGCGCGGTCAGGCACGAGAGCACCGCGCGCAGCGTGATATAGCCGAACACGTTGAACGCGCGGATATCCTTGGCGAGCCACTGCGCGAGCTCAAGCAGCATTACTCGCCTCCCTTCGCATCTGCGATCGCGCACTCTGCAACCACCCGCTCCATCTGCATGAAGCGCGAACCTTTGACGAGCACGGTTACGCCGGGCGCGAGGGCGGATTTGACTTCCGCGAGCAGGTCTTCGAAGCGGTCGAAGTGCCGCGCGCCGGCGCCGAAGGACTGCGCAGACCGGGCGGAGAGCACACCGAGCGCATACAGCGCAGTAATGCCCTTCGCGCGCGCATAGTCGCCGACATGCGCGTGCATCTCGGCGGCGTCGGTGCCGAGCTCGCCCATGTCGCCGATCACGAGCAGCTTGTCGCCTTGCGCGCGCGCGAGCACGTCGATCGCCGCGCGCATCGAATCCGGATTCGCGTTGTAGGTGTCGTCGATCAAGCTTGCGCCGTTGCGCCCGCGCTTGCGCTGGAGGCGGCCCTTTGCGTTCGCAAAGCGCGCAAGGCCGCGCGCGACCGTCGCCGCCGGCACCTTGAGCGCGGTCGCCGCCGCGCTCGCCGCCAGCGCATTCTTGACGTTGTGCAGGCCCGGCGCGGGGATCACCGCGGTCGCGGCGCCGAGCGGCGTCTTGAGCACGATCTCGCTGTCGAGCTCGCGCAGCTCGTACGTCGCTGTCACCGCCGCCCCGGTCTCAAGCGCGAAATCGAGCTGGTTCGATTGCGCGGCGAGCGTTCGCCACAACGGCGCGAAAGCGTCGTCCGCATTGATCACGGCGGTGCCGCCGGCCCTCAGTCCCTCGAAGATCTCGCCTTTCGCCCGGGCGATGGCCTCGCGCGAGCCGAGGTTCTCCATGTGCGCAACGCCGGCGTTGTTGATGAGCGCGACGTCGGGCTCCGCCATGCGCGTGATGTAGCGGATTTCATCGGCATGGTTCATGCCCATTTCGATCACGGCAAAGCGGTGATCGGTGCGCAATTCGAGCAGCGTGAGCGGCACGCCGATGTGATTGTTCAGATTGCCGCGCGTCGCCAGCACGCCGGCGTCGGGCGCATCGCCGTGCGCAACCTCGCGCAATATGGACGCGAGCATTTCCTTCACCGTCGTCTTGCCGTTGCTGCCGGTGACGGCAACCACCGGAATGCCGAATTGCCGCCGCCAGTAATTGCCGAGCGCGCCGAGCGCGCGGGTGGTGTCGGCAACCACGATCTGCGCTACCGGCACGTCGCTCTTGCGCTCGACCATCACCCCGGCCGCGCCTGCGGCTGCCGCCTGTGGAAGAAAATCGTGTGCATCGAAGCGCTCGCCTTTCAGCGCCACGAAGAGATCGCCGCGCTTGACGCCGCGGCTGTCGGTACACACCGCGCTGAATTCGGCGTCGGCGCCGACGAACGGCGCGTTGAGCGCCTGCGCCGCCTCGGAGATGCGCATCATGCGTGAAGCCTCTGCATCGCAGCACGCGCGACGGCGACATCGCTGAACGGATGCCGCACGCCCTTTACTTCCTGATACGTTTCATGTCCCTTGCCGGCGATCAGCACGATGTCGCCGCGCCGGGCTTCCTTGAGCGCCCGCGCGATTGCGCGCCGGCGATCGGCTTCGACCGCGTACTCGCCGCGCGCGCCGCGTTTTATATCGGCGATGATCCGGCGCGGGTTCTCGGTGCGCGGATTGTCGCTCGTGATAACGACATGGTCGGCGAGACGCGTCGCGATTTCGCCCATCAGGGGACGTTTGCCGCGGTCGCGGTCGCCGCCGCACCCGAAGACGCAGATCACCCGCGCGCCGCTCGCGCCGGATACTTCCCGCAGGCTGTGCAGCGCCTGCTCGAGCGCATCAGGCGTGTGCGCGTAGTCGACGACCGCCAGCGGACGCCGTCCGCCGCCGACTTTCTGCAGCCGACCCGGAACTGCGCTCAATCTACCGAGCGCTTCGACCGCCTCCTTGAGCCGCACGCCGCTTGCCAGCAGCACGCCGAGCGTGCCGAGCAGGTTGTACGCGTTGTGATGCCCAATGAGCAAGCTTTTGACATGAGCGCGGCCCCACGGCGTGCGCACGTCGAAGCGCATCCCCGTCGCGCTCGCCTGCAGATTTGCACCGGCGATTTGCGATACGCGGCGCAGGTCGTCGCGCGTTTCAAAGCCGTAGCCCAGGATCGAAAGCCCGCGCCGTTTCGCGCGCCTCGCAATGTCGCGGCCAAATGCGTCGTCGAAATTCAAAATCGCGTGGCTCAGCTTCGGCGTTTCGAAGAGTTTCAGCTTGGCGCGGCCGTAGCGCTGCATCGTGCCGTGATAATCGAGGTGATCGCGCGTCAGGTTGGTGAACAACGCACAGTCGAATTCGACGCCCGCGACACGCCCTTGATCGAGGCCGATCGAGGAGACTTCCATGCTCGCGCCGTGCATGCCCTGACGCACGAACTGCGCGAGATGCGCGTGCAGCCACACCGCATCGGGCGTCGTGTTGACGAGCGGTTTCAACGAACGCGTCGTGCCATAGCCCAGCGTCCCGATCACCGCGGTTTTTCTACCGCACAGGGTAAGCGCCTGCGCGATCCACTGGCTGCACGTCGTCTTGCCGTTGGTGCCGGTGACGCCAACCATCCACAACTTTGCGCTCGGCTCGCCGTAGACGCGGCTCGCGATCAAGCCCGCCCGCGCGCGCAACTGGGCGATGCCGGCGTTCGGCACGCGCCACTCGTGCCGCCAGCGGAAGCCGCGTTTCTCCCATAGCACCGAAGCCGCGCCGGCCACCAGCGCCTGCGGGATGTAGCGCCGTCCGTCCTGCGTCTCGCCCGGATAGGCAACGAAGGTATCGCCGCGCCGGATCCGGCGACTGTCGGTTTCGAGCCGTTTAATTTGCAGCTTGTCGATGGCCGCCAGGTTCATACTTCTTCGCGGACCTCCGGCGCGTCGGGCGGGGGCAGGACGACATTGTTCATCGGCGCGTCCGGCTGCACGCCGAGCATGCGCAACGAGCCCGCCATGACGCTGCTGAAGACGGGTCCCGCGACTGTGCCGCCGTAGTACGCGCCCGTTCCCGGCTCATCGAGCATCACCGCGACGATCAGGCGCGGTGACGACGCGGGGGCAAAACCGATGAACGACGACACGTACTTGTTCGGTGCGTACGCGGCGCCATCGAGCTTGTGCGCTGTGCCCGTTTTGCCGGCGACGCGGTAACCCGGAATTTGCGCGCGCGGCGCCGTGCCGCCCGGCTGCACGACGAGCTCGAGCATCTTGCGCACCTGCGCGGCGGTTTGCGCCGAAATCACCTGCTTCGCTTCGCCGGGCGGATCCGATTTCACTACCGTGACCGGCCGAATCGTGCCGTCGGTCGCGAAGACGAGGTAGGCCCGCGCGAGCTGCAGCAGGCTCAGCGAGATGCCGTGTCCGTACGACATCGTTGCCTGCTCGATCGGCCGCCAGTGCGCGTATGCGCGCAGCTTGCCGGACACCTCGCCGGGAAAGCCCGAGCGCGGCTGGGTGCCGAAGCCGACCGCGCTGAAAATGTTCCACAGTTTTTCGGCCGGCAGCGCGAGCGCGATCTTGGCGGCGCCGACATTCGACGATTTCTGAATCACCTGCGCAACGGTCAGCGCGCCGGCCGGATGCGCGTCGTGGATCGTCGCGCTGCCGATCGACAGTTGTCCGGAACCGGTCTGCACGAGGGTGTCGGCCTTGAAGAGTCCTGCTTCCATCGCGGCGGCGACAGTGAAGGGTTTCAGTGTCGAGCCCGGCTCGAAGAGATCTGTCACTGCGCGGTTGCGCGTGCGGCGCGGCTCGAGCTTGCCGCGATTGTTCGGGTTGTACGACGGGAGATTCGCCATCGCGAGCACTTCACCGGTCTGCACGTCGAGCACGACGATGCCGCCCGCCTTGGCGCGGTTCGCTTCGACCGCGTTTTTGAGCTCGCGATAGGCGAGGTACTGGATCTTGGCGTCGATCGACAATGCGAGATCGCGGCCCTGCTGCGGCGCGCGCACGCTTTCGACGTCTTCGACGATGCGGCCGAGCCGGTCCTTGATCACGCGCCGGCTGCCGGGCTTGCCCGCAAGCTGGCTGTCGAAGGCGAGCTCGAGCGCTTCCTGGCCCTGGTCGTCGACGTTGGTGAAGCCGATCAGATGCGCGAAGTATTCGCTGCCCGGGTAGTAGCGGCGATACTCGCGCTGCAGAAAAACGCCGGGCACGTTCAGCTCGACGACTTTCGCCGCCTGCTCCGGCGGCAGATGGCGCTTCAGATAAACGAATTCGCGGCTCCCGTCCGCGAGCCGCTTGTGAATCTCGGCGGCGTCGAGCTCGAGCAGCTGCGCGAGCCGCTTCGTCTGGGCGGGAGTGATGTTGACGTCGGCCGGGCTCGCCCACACCGATTCGACCGGCGTCGAGATTGCGAGCGCCTCGCGGTTGCGGTCGGTGATCATCCCGCGGGTTGCCGACATCTCGATGAGGCGCCCGTAACGCGCATCGCCTTTCTTCTGCAGGAAATCGTTGTTGAGCCCCTGCAGGTAGACGGCACGACCGAGCAGCACGATAAATCCCGTCAGGAGCAGGATGAGCAGCGTGCGCGCGCGCCAGCCCGGCAGCGTGAGCGGGTGAAGCGGCGGCGCGACTGCGCTCATTTGGCGCCTTCCGGCAACACGACCTGCACCCGCGACGGCGGCGGCACGCGCATCATGAGCTGGCCGCTCGCAATTTTCTCGACCCGTGCGTGCATGGCCCAGGTGCTTTGCTCCAGTTGCAGTTGTCCAAACTCGACATCGAGCTGCTTGCCGAGTTCCTGCTCCTTCTGCAAATCGACGTAGAGCTTGCGCGCCTTGTGCTGCGAGGTCACGAGCGCGAGCGCGCACACGACCAGAATGCCGAGCAGGATGAGATTCAGGCGCGCGATCATCGCAGCGCCTCGCCGGTGCGCTCGGCCACGCGCATCACCGCGCTCCTCGCGCGCGGATTGGCGGAGATTTCGCGCGCGTCCGGACGCTGCAGCTTGCCGACGAGCTTCAGCGCGGGGCGCGGAAGCTCAGCCGCGCGCAGCGGCAGGCGCGCGGGCAGGCGCGGCGGCTGCGAGTGCTCGCGCATGAAGCGCTTGACGATGCGATCTTCGAGGGAATGGAAGCTGATCACGACGAGCCGCCCTTCAGGCGCCAGAGCTGCGACGCATTGAGGCAAAACGCGCATCAACTCTTCAAGCTCCTGATTGACGTGAATCCGTAAAGCCTGAAAGGTGCGCGTCGCTGGATCCTGCCCCGGCTCGCGTGTGCGAACAGCCGCGGCAACGATCCCGGCAAGCTCGCGTGTGGTTGCGACAGGCTTCCGCGCTCGTGCCGCAACAATCGCTGCTGCAATCTGCTTAGCAAACCGTTCTTCGCCATAGTTGCGGATGACCTCCCTTATTTCCTGCTCGTCTGCGCTGGCGAGCCACGCCGCTGCCCTGATGCCGCCGCTCGTGTCCATGCGCATGTCGAGCGGCGCATCGACGCGAAAGCTGAAGCCGCGCGCACTGTCGTCGAGCTGCGGTGACGACACGCCGAGATCGAGCAGGATGCCGTCGACGCGCGCCACCCCGAGCGAGTCGAGCACCCCTTTGAGTCCGCCGAAATTCCGATGCACGAGCGTGAGCCGTTCATCGTCCAAGCCTCCATGCCCGGCGATCGCCGCCGGATCCCGATCCAGCGCAATCAACCGCCCGCGTTCGCCCAATCCCGCCAAAATCGCGCGGCTATGTCCGCCGCGCCCGAACGTGCAGTCGACGTAAATGCCGTCTGCCCGCACCCTCAATCCTTCAACCGCCGCCTGCAGCAATACCGGACGATGTGAGCCCAGGCTCACAACGAGAAGCCCTCCAGCTCGGGCGGCAAATCACCGTCGGTGAAACTTTTGTCGCGTGCAAGCACCTGCTCCCACTTGTCCTTGTCCCACAGCTCGAACTTGTTGCCCTGCCCGACGAACACGACGCTTTTCGCGAGCGCGGCGAAATCGCGCAGGGCGGGAGAAACCAGGATCCTTCCCGCCGCATCCATCTCGATGTCCTCGGCGTAGCCGATCAACTGTCGCTGCAGATCGCGGATGCGCGGGTTGAGGCTCGAGAGGCTCATCAACTTTTGCTGAATCGGCTCCCAGTCGGGTTGCGGGTAGATCAGCAGGCACTTGTCGACATCGGCAGTGATGACGAGCCGGCCTTCGCAACGCACGAGCAACGCTTCGCGGTAGCGCGAAGGCACCGCGAGCCTGCCTTTGCTGTCGAGATTCAGTTGAGCTACACCGCGAAACAAAATTCCCCCCGTTGGAGCCACCAAAACGGCGCTTTTTCCCACTTTTTCCCACCGACGCCCACTATAAAAAAATAAGGCGACAGGGTCAAGTTGGAAAATTGAAAATTTTGCAGTCAGGACAAAGACTTATGAGGACAAATTCACGCGCGGCCAAATCTTGTAGCTAATAGTTGTGTATAATCAACGTATTGTACTTCGTACTGAAAGTGATGGATTAGCTTTATTTTTGCGTTTCAAGGAGTTAGCGAACGATCGACGTTGTGCAAATACAACAACTGCCCCGACTCTTGGGTTTGCGCGAAGGGTTTGTTGGGGTGCGGCCGCCAGCGCAGGCGCGTTGGGCAAGCGCGGATTCGCGGAGAGCCAAGCCCTGCCAACGAAGAGCGCGCGCAAAAATGACTGCGGCGCCCCGCAGGGCGCCGCAGAATATCTTCGACTAGTTCATGACAGCGCGATAAGCACGCGGACCGGGAGTGCCGTCGGCACCCATGCCAGAGTCATAGGCGCCGAAGTCGCGAAACTAAATCGCGTCGGCGATCGCCTTGCCCATCTCAGCGGTGCCCGACTTGCCGCCGACATCGCGCGTGCGCGGGCCCTCGACGAGAATCGCTTCGATGGCGTCTACAATCGCTTTCGCGGCGTCGGGGTGGCCCAGGTGCTCGAGCATCATCGCGCCCGACCAGATCTGGCCGACAGGGTTCGCGATTTTCTTCCCGTAAATATCGGGCGCGGAGCCGTGAACCGGCTCGAACAGCGACGGGAATTCGCGCTCGGGGTTCATATTCGCCGACGGCGCGATGCCGATGGTGCCGGTGCATGCGGGCCCGAGGTCGGACAGGATGTCGCCGAAGAGATTCGAGCCCACCACGACGTCGAACCAGTCGGGATGCATGACGAAATGCGCCGTCAGTATGTCGATGTGATACTGGTCGGTCCTGATGTCGGGATACTGCGCGGCCATCGCCTTGAAGCGCTCGTCCCAGTACGGCATGGAAATCGATATGCCATTGGACTTGGTCGCCGAGGTCACGTGTTTCTTCGTGCCTTTGCGCGCAAGCTCGAACGCAAACTTCATGATGCGGTCGGTGCCGCGGCGCGAAAAAATCGCCTGTTGGGTTGCGAACTCGTTTTCGGTGCCGCCATACATGCGGCCGCCGACCGATGAATACTCGCCTTCACTGTTCTCGCGCACGACCCAGAAGTCGATGTCGCCGACCTTGCGATCCGCAAGCGGGCATTTGACGCCGGGCATCAGGCGCACCGGCCGCAGGTTCACGTACTGCTCGAAATTGCGGCGGAACGGAATCAGCAGGCCCCACAGCGAGACGTGATCGGGCACCGTCGCCGGCCAGCCGGCTGCGCCGAAAAAAATCGCGTCGTGCTGGCGCACCTGCTCGAGCCCGTCCTCCGGCATCATGCGGCCATGCTTCGCGTAGTAGTCGCAGCTCCAGTCGTACTCGTCGAACTTCAGCTCGAAACCAAACTTGCGCGCGGCCGCTTCGAGCACGCGCACGCCTTCCGGGCCGGTCTCTTTGCCGATGCCGTCGCCGGGAATGTACGCGATTCTGTATTTCTTCATGATGAATCCTTCGTGAAAGCTCGTTGATGAATGCGGCCGGTCGATGAAAGCGCGCTGCGCTGCTGATTCCGTGGGAGCCGGCCGATAAGCCGGGTTCTGTCGGCAGCTTGCGCTGCCGTGACAGTCATTCCTCTCGACGTACGGTTGCCCGCACGCTCCAGCCACCTACCCGCAAGCTCGGTGGGTCACGTCATCGCTTGCCTATTTGGTGTTGCTCCGGGTGGAGGTTGCCGCGTTTCACCCGCCTGCCCGTCGCGCAAAGTTCAATGCCATCCTCCGCAAGGAAAACGTCACTGCCCTTCTTTTACGAAACTGACGCCTTGCGGCGTCAAGTCCGGCGCGCCGAACCGGCGACTCGTCTCTGTGGCCCTGTTCCTCGCCTCACGGCGGACGGCCGTTAGCCGTCACCCTACCCTGCGGAGCCCGGACTTTCCTCTATCGGAACGAGTTAGGTTCCCATAGCGACTGTCTGGCCGACTCCCGCGCGAATTTTAGCATGGTGCGCCCGGCCCTCCCCGCGCAAAAAAACGGAACTCTTGCGCGGTTTCGCCGCTCGAACATTTAAACGCGGCCTCATCTCCGCAGGCTCGTTCGGTAAACGTTTCGTGTTGGCACACAGGAGGTACGATACTGGGCAAAGTGAGAACCGCTTGATCCGCACATTCTGACCCGAGTCGCAAGCCGCAATTGCGGCGTGGCTTCGCCGGCGCGTTTTGACGACGGCGTTGCTCCATCGCCACTCACGAGTGGCAAAAAAAGCCCGGCACCGCGCCGGGCTTTGTTTTGTACGTCGAAGCGCTAGACCATGCGCCACGACACGGTGCCGCCGGCGCGAAACGGCACGAGCGTACCGTCGTGATAAGGCAGTTCCTGCGGAACGTTCCAGACTTCCTTGATGAGCGTGACCTTGTCCTGGTTGCGCGGCAGCCCGTAGAACTGCGGTCCGAACACGCTCGCAAAGCCCTCGAGCCGGTCGAGCGCGTTGTAGGCGCCGAACACCTCCGCATAAAGCTCGATGCCCGCATGCGCGGTGTAGACGCCCGCGCACCCGCACGTCGCCTCCTTGGTGTGGCGTTCGTGCGGTGCGCTGTCGGTGCCGAGAAAGAATTTCGGATTGCCGCTGGTCGCCGCCTCGATCAGCGCGAGACGGTCGTCTTCGCGCTTCAGTATCGGCATGCAGAAGTGATGAGGGCGGATGCCGCCCGAAAAAAGCGCGTTGCGGTTCAGCAGCAGATGGTGCGCGGTAATCGTCGCCGCGACGCGCGGCGGCGCGGCCAGCACGAAGCGCACTGCCTCTTTGGTCGTGATGTGCTCGAACACGAGACGCAGTTTCGGGAATTTCTGCAGTACGGGCAGCAGCACGCGGTCGATGAAGATGCGTTCGCGATCGAATATATCGACGTTCGGGAACGTGACTTCGCCGTGCACGAGCAGCGGCATGCCGCATTCCTCCATCGCCGCGAGCGATTCGCCGCATTTGGCGAGCTCGCTCACGCCGGAATCGGAATTGGTCGTCGCGCCCGCGGGATAGTACTTCACGCCGCGCACGAACCCGCTCGCTTTCGCTCGCTCGATTTCCTTGCCCGTCGTGTTGTCTGTCAGGTACAGCGTCATGAGGGGCTCGAAGCGCATGCCGTCCGGCAGCGCGGACAGGATGCGGTCGCGATAACCGCTCGCCGCATCGGTCGTGGTGACGGGCGTCTTGAGGTTTGGCATCACGATGGCGCGCGCGAAACGCTTTGCCGTATCCGGCAGCACGAAGCGCATGTAATCGCCGTCCCTCAGGTGCAGGTGCCAGTCGTCCGGCCGGGTGATGGTCAGTCGGGTCATCTCGTCTCCCTCTTTCTAGTGGAGGTATCTTAAGGTCCGCCCCGCCATTAGTAAAACGCTCAACCGCGCTTGCCGAGTTTAAGCGCGAGCTCGTAGACGTCGTTTTTGCGCGCGCCGGTGATCTCGACTGCGAGCTTGACCGCCTGCTTGAGCGAAACTTCCGGCAGCAGCACCGCGAGCACGCGCTCGACGGCTTGCCCCTGCGGCGCGTCGGCCGCCACGGCCCCTTCGACCAGCAGCACAAACTCGCCTTTGAGGCGATTCGCATCGGCGGCGAACCATGCCGCTGCATCGCCGAGCGCGCAACTGTGAACGGTCTCGAAGACCTTGGTGAGCTCCCGTGCGATGGTGATCGTGCGCTCGCCGAACACTTCTGCCATCGCGCCAACGCTCGCCGCGACGCGATGCGGCGCTTCATAGAACACGATGAGATGGGGCACGGTCGCGAGCGACTCCAGCGCACGCCGCCGCGCAGCCGCCTGCTGTGGCAGAAACCCATAAAACAGGAAATGCGGCGCAGTAAGCCCCGCTGCCGACAAGGCGCAAATCGCAGCATTGGGTCCGGGTATCGGAACGACCGCGAACCCCGCGCTGCGAGCGGCGGCCACCGCAAGCGCCCCGGGATCGGAAACGGCCGGCGTGCCGGCGTCGGTAATGAGCGCGATCGATTTGCCGCGCGCGAGCTCGGCGATCAGCTTTTGCGTCGCGGCGCGTTCGTTGTGCTCGTGCACCGCCAGCACTTTCGTCGTGATGCCGTAGTGCTGCAATAGGCGCGCCGCATGACGAGTGTCTTCCGCCGCGATCAGGTCGACCGTTTTCAGAGTTTCGAGCGCGCGCAGCGTGATGTCCGCCAGATTTCCAATCGGAGTAGCGACTACATATAATGAAGGCCGCCTTCTTACCGCGTGCTCCTGATGCGCCGTCTCGTTCATCGCGTGGCAGTCGTGTTGGTTCTGGCCCCGGCGCTACTATACGGCTGCACGCTTGCCTTCGCTACGACCGCGCATGCCGCAACCCGCGAGCCGCACATCGCGCTGCTCCTGCCGCTGGCATCGCCTTCGTTCGGCCGCCATGCGGACGCGGTGCGGCAGGGCTTCGCGGCGGCCGCCAGGACGGCCGGCCGCGGCGCGCCCGCGACGCGCGTGTACACCGTCAACGAAGACGCGCTGAACGTGCTCACGATCTATGAAGAAGCGCTCGAGTCGGGCGCGCAGGTCGTCGTCGGCCCGCTCACTCGCAGCGGCGTCGGCGCGGTTGCTGCGAGCTCGCTCGTGAAAGTGCCGACGCTCGCGCTGAATGTCCCGGAAGCGCGCACCGCGCCGCCCTCCCGCCTGTATCTTTTCGGCCTCGGCATCGAGCAGGAAGCGCGACAGATCGCGGCGCTCGCGCGCAGCGATGGACGGCGCAATGCGTTCGTGCTCGCCGACAATTCGGCGCTCGGCAAGCGCATGCGCCAGGCGTTCATTGCAGAGTTCGCGCGCGGCGGCGGGATGATCGTGGCGGAGCTTACGTTCGGCGCCGACCAGCAAACGCTGACCCGCCTGCGCGAGGCAGTCGACCTGCGGGTCGCCGACATGATGTTTCTCGCCTTGGGAGCGGCGGAAGCGCGGATTGCGCGGCCCTATCTCGGACCGACGCTTGCCGTCTACGCGACGTCCCAGGTCAACGCCGGCGCAGGGGGCAACGAATTGAACGGCGTGCGCTTCGTCGACATGCCGTGGCTGCTGCAGCCCGATCACACGGCGGTCATGGTGTATCCCCGCGCGCAGCTCGCCAACATGGAATTCGAGCGTCTCTACGCGCTCGGAATCGACGCGTTCAGGCTGAGCCTCGAGCTCATGAAAGGCGCGCGCGATCCCGCGCTCGACGGGGTGACCGGGCAGATTCGCCTGAAGGATCAGCAATTCGTGCGCGAGCTCTCCGTCGCGCAGTTCGTCAGCGGCAAAACCGTCGTGCAGGACGCGCGCCGCTGATGAGCGCGCGCGGCGCGCAAGCCGAGGAGCTCGCCGCCGCCTATTTGCAACGCGCGGGCCTGAAAGTGGTCGAACGCAATTATCGCTGCCGCTTCGGAGAGATCGATTTGATCGCGCGCGACGGTTCGACGCTCGTGTTCGTGGAAGTCCGCATGCGCTCGAGCGAGCGCTTCGGCGGCGCGGCAGCGAGCATCACCGCGGCGAAGCAGGCGAAACTTCTGCGCGCCGCGCGCCACTTTCTCGCCGGCATGACGCGCGCGCCGCAATGCCGCTTCGACGCGCTGCTCGTGAACGGCAAAGATCTCTCGATCGAGTGGCTCAAAAATGCGTTTGCAGAATGATTGTGGGATAATCCGCCCGACTTGATTGGACCCGAATGGACTTGATCACCCGCATCAGCGAGAACTTTTCAGAGAGTGCCCATCTCAAACTGCAGACGATGGATGCGCTCGCCAAACCGATCGCCGCCGCGGCCGAGCGCATGGTGCAGTGTCTCAAGGCCGACGGCAAGATTCTCGCCTGCGGCAACGGCGGGTCCGCTGCGGATTCCCAGCATTTTTCAGCCGAGCTCCTGAATCGCTTCGAGATGGAGCGGCCCGGACTCGCGGCGATTGCGCTGACGACCGACACTTCGACGCTCACGTCGATCGGCAACGACTACGATTTCGAGCAGATATTTTCAAAGCAGGTACGCGCGCTCGGGCACAGGAACGACGTGCTGCTCGCCATCACGACGAGCGGCAATTCGAAAAACGTGCTCGCTGCCGTTGCAGCTGCGCACGAGGGCGGCCTCACGGTGGTCGCGCTGACCGGCCGTAACGGCGGCAGGATGGTCGAAGTGCTGGCCGATTCCGACATTCACATCTGCGTGCCCGCGCAAAGCACGGCGCGCGTGCAGGAAGTGCATCTGCTCACCTTGCATTGCCTGTGCGATGCGATCGATTGTTTACTTTTGGGGGTGGAATAAATATGCATAAATTACGGCTTGTCTCGCTCTGCGCGGCCGCTTCGCTCGCGGCAGTCCTGCTCGGCGGCTGCGTTGCCGCCGTCGTCGGCGGCGCGGCGACCGGGGTGGTCGTCAGTGAAGACCGGCGCACCGTGGGCACCGTAACCGAAGACCAGGGCATCGAAATCAAGGCCGAGAACCGCATCCGCGACAAGTACAAGGACGCGCACATCAACGTAACGAGCTATAGCCGCATGGTGTTGCTCACCGGCGAAGCCGCGGACGCGGCCGCCAAAGCCGACATCGAAAAAATCGTGCAGGCTGTCGAGAACGTGCGCGGGGTCTATAACGAGATCGCCATCGGAGCGCCGAGTGCGCTGTCAGCGCGCACCAACGACTCGTTCATCACGTCGAAAGTCAAGGCGCGCTTCGTGGACGAGCGCAAGTTCAACGCGGTTCACGTCAAGGTCGTGACGGAAGCGAGCGTCGTCTACCTGCTGGGCCTGGTCAAGAAGAAGGAAGCCGACGACGCCGTCGAGATCGCGCGTACGACGAGCGGCGTCAAGCGGGTCGTCAAGCTGTTCGAGTACATCGACTAGCCCGCTGCGCCCGCGTGGCCGCCGCCTTCGAAGCGAAGATCTGCGAGCCCGGCGGCCTCGCTGCGCGGATCGCCGCGCTCGCGCGGCCGCTCGTATTCACCAACGGCGTATTCGACATCCTGCATCGCGGTCATGCGACATACCTCGCGCGGGCGCGCGACCTCGGCGCGAGCCTGATCGTCGCGTTGAACAGCGATGCTTCGGTGCGGCGTCTGGGCAAAGGCGCCGACCGGCCGATCAATCCGCTCGCCGACCGTATGGCGCTTATCGCCGCTCTCGAGTCGGTGAGCCTCGTTACTTCGTTCGATGATGACACCCCGCTCGCGCTGATCCGGCTCGTGCGCCCGGACGTTCTCGTCAAGGGGGGCGACTGGGCGATCGAAAAGATCGTCGGCGCCGCAGAAGTAAAAAGCTGGAACGGAACCGTGCATTCGATTCCCTTCGACTTCGAGCGCTCGACGTCCGAGACTCTCAAACGGATTCGCGGCGGCTGAGCTAGTTTTTCGCTGTGACCGCTTCGGTGCAGGCGGTAACCCTCAGTTGGGCGTTCGGAAAATCCGCTTTGAGCCCTGCGAGCTTCGCGGCCTGCGCGTCGCCGGGGTCGCGAATGACGAATGTGATCGACTTGCCCGAGCGCTGGCCGCTGACCGCCGAGCGCACGCCTTTCTGGCGCAGCTGACCCAAAAACGCGTTGGCCGCCTCGTCCGATTTGAATTCACCGAGCGCGATCGCATTGCGCCACTGCTCGTCGTTCTGCACGACCGTGAAATCGCCGATGCCGCGCGCTTTCAATTCTCCGGTTTTCTTGTCGACCTCGGGCTGCGTCTTGAGCGGCGGAATGTAAACCCAGTAGCGCTCCGCGGTTTCGCGCTGTGTGACGCGCTCGCGCAAGCCGACTTTTTCGAGCGCCGAGCCGGCGCGCGCCGATTCATCGACCGCAAAGCCGCCCCACTCGATGCACACGAGCGTCGGCTGCGCGCGTGCCGCGTCTTTCGCGGGCATCGCGGGAACCTGCACAGGCGGCGGGGGCGGCGGCGCGCCCGGCTTCACCGTTTTCATTTTCTCGGGCGCGATCTGCAGCAGCATGAGCTGGTTGCCGGCGCCGGTGCGGCCCTCCTCGAAGCGGATATAGCCGAATGCCAGCGCATTGAGCAGCAGCAGAATCAGAAACAGAAGTCTCATGTTGATGTCATCGAGCGCATGCCAGGCGGTGTCTCGCGATAGCGAGCAAACCTTCGAGGACGAGATTATCCACCAGCTTCACTTCCAGGTTAAGGTGCGGCGCAATCAGCCCCGCGCCGCCGCCCGACAGCACGCAGAGCGGCGCGTTGTGCCCCGTCTCCTCGAGAAAGCGCGCCATGCGCTCGATCGCGCCGCACGAGGCATTGATGGCGCCGCTCACGATCGCATCTCCGGTCGCGTCGGGAAAAAAACTGAACCCGCCCGGCCGGCGCTTCAGACCCGCAGTGTTCTCGGCAAGGGCCGTGCGCATCAAGTCGACGCCGGGGGAGATCGTGCCGCCCGCGAATACGCCATCGGCGGTCAAGGCATCGACCGTCAGCGCGGTGCCGGCATTAACGACGACCGCGGCGGTACCGAAGAGCCGGTATGCGCCGATCACGGCGGCCCAGCGGTCGCAGCCGAGCTGGGCTGGAATCGCATAACTGCTGCGCACGCCCGCTTCGCTGCGCGAGCTCTTCAACCACAGCGGCGCAGGTTTACCCGCGAGCGTGCGCTTCAGCTGCTTGCGAACCGCGACGCCCGCGACGTTGGAAATGACGACCGTGTCGACGTCGCGGAGCGCCGAGAACGGCCGGGCGAGGCCGGCTGCGCGTTTCGTTTCGATCCAGCCGCGCTTGCGCCAACGCGCGCCATCATGCAGCGCCCACTTGATGCGCGTGTTGCCGGCGTCGATGGCGAGCAAGCTCAGCGCCGGCCGCTCACGCTTCATGCTGCGGCGTTCCGCAAGCTCACTTCGCCGCTGTGAAATCTGAGCTCGCCGGATTTCGTCGCCACCAACAGCGCGCCGTTTTCCGCGACGCCCTCCTCGATGCCATTTACGACACCTCCGTCGGGCAGTGCGATTTTCACCGGCTTGCCGCGATAGACGTCGCAGTTTTTCCACTCCGCCTGGAACGGCGCGAAGCCCTCGCGCGAGAAAAGTCTCAGCACGCCATCGAGCTCGATCAGGAGACACGCGAGCAGGGCGTTGCGGTCGGGCAGCGTGCCGGCTGCCGTGGCAAGATCCGCGGCCGGTTGATCGATGCGTTCTGTGAGCTGCGCAGGCAGCCGGCAGTTGAGGCCGATGCCGATCACGGCCGCGCTGGGTCCTAACATGTCGCCCTGCATTTCGATCAGGATGCCCGCAAGCTTGCGGCCATTCCAGAGCACGTCGTTCGGCCACTTCAATCCCGCATCGCGCACACCGACACGAGCCAGAGCGCGCGTGACTGCAAGCCCCGCCGCGAGGCTCAAGCCGGCCAGAAAGCCCGCGCCCTGCTCGAAGCGCCATAACAGCGAGAACGTCAGCGCCGCACCGGGCAACGCGTGCCAAACGCGCCCGCGCCGGCCGCGGCCCGCTGTCTGCCATTCCGCGGCGAGGACGGTGCCGGCGGGAGCACCCGCCGCCGCGCGCTTCATCAACTGCGAGTTGGTGGAATCGAGGCGATCCGCCACTTCGAGCGCGAAGCCCGCAGCCCGCTCGCCGAGCGCCGTTGTTATTTTTTTCGCGTCGAGAAGGGCGAGCGGCTCGGCGAGGCGGTAGCCGCGGCCCCGGACGCTGAAAACCTCAATGCCGTAGTCGTCGAGCGAGCTCAGCGCGTTCCAGACGCTCGCGCGCGACACCCCGAGCACGCGCGCCATCGCCTCGCCCGAGCGGAATTCGCCGTCGGCGAGCATGCGCAACGTCTGAAAGGTGAGCGAGTTCATGAGCGTGCATAGGATAGTCGATTCCGCTGCGGCGCTGGAATTGCACGCGAACCCACCGGCCCGGGCGGGCGGTCTCAACTCATCTGCGATTGCAGATAATTTTGCAGTCCGACTTTGGTGATGAGCTCGAGCTGGGTTTCGAGCCAGTCGATGTGCTCTTCCTCGGATTCGAGAATCGCCTCGAAAAGCTCGCGCGATACGTAATCGCCGACGGACTCGCAGTGCGCGATTGCCTCCTTGAGCGGCGGGAAGGCAGCGTGCTCGAGGTCGAGGTCGCATTGCAGGCATTCCTCCGCGCGCTCGCCGACGAGCAGCTTATGCAGTAGCTGCAGATTCGGCAACCCCTCGAGGAAAAGGATGCGCTCGATCAGGCGATCGGCGTGCTTCATCTCGTCAATCGACTCGGAGTGCTCGTGCTCGGCGAGTTTTTTCAGTCCCCAGTGCTTGAACATCTTCGCGTGCAGGAAGTACTGGTTGATCGCGGTGAGCTCGTTGGTGAGCACCTGATTCAAGTACTGCACGACCTTGGGATCGCCTTTCATGCACGTCTCCTGACGGGTTTTGCCAGCTTGCAGAATAGCATTGCGCGCACGCGCGCACACCGGTTGTCGCGAGCGGTAAACGAATGAAAACGGGAGGGCGCGCTGCGCGCCGGGTGGAACCGCGCGCAGAACGCCCGCGGTGAGAATTCAGGAAAAAAGGATCAGGCTGGCTGCGGCTCGCGAATGCCGCACGAAGAAGCAACCACGTCCTGCAGAATTTCGGATGCGCACGATTCGCAGGTCCCGCAGCACGTCGCAACACCGAGGCCGTCTTTCAGCGCCTGCATCTCGGTCGCACCCGCCGCCGCCGCCTGACGAATTTCCTGCTCGGTGATCGCGTTGCAAAGGCAGACGTACATAGTTAAAAATCGAGCTCAAGTAATTGCAATGCGAATCATTCTCATTTATATTCGCATTCATGTCAAGCACCCTTAACGCGGGCGCATCCCGCCGCAAAACTCTGGGTTTGTTTAACGTAAGTCACTGTTAAATAACAGTAGATCACATGGAATTCAGCGGAAGAATCGAGCCGTGGAGCGTCGCGAGACCGCGCAACCGCGTTCTGGGACTGTCCGTTACCGCTGCCCTGCATGTCGCGGTCGTGTGGGGGCTGCTCCACTACGCGCCGGTGCGCTCGGCCTTCAGTGAGGCTGTTCCCATCATGGTCAGCCTGATCACGCCGCAGCCGCCGGTCGTCGAGAAACCGAAAGAACCGCCGAAGCCGCTTCCAGTCAGGAGACATGTGGAGCGTCCGCCAGAGCCACAACACGTCATCACCTCCACCACTGAAGTTCCCGCACCGGCTGCGCCCACGCCGCCGCCTCCCGCACCAATCGTAGCCACAGCGCCGCCTGCGCCGCCGGCTGCACCTGCGCCAGCCGCGCCTGCGCCGGAGGTCGTGCCACCGAGCTTCAACGCAAACTATCTTGAAAATCCTCCGCCAGCCTACCCGCCGCTATCGCGTCGCATGGGCGAGCAGGGCAAGGTCATGCTGCGCGTGCTGGTAAACCCGAAAGGAACAGCCGACAAGGTCGAGCTGCGCTCAAGCAGCGGCTCCGCCCGGCTCGACGACGCCGCGCTCGACGTGGTGAAACGCTGGCGGTTCGTGCCGGCGAAACAAGGCGACCAGCCGGTGCCGGCCTGGGTGCTGATCCCGATTACGTTTTCTCTGAAGGGCTAGGAATAACCGACATGGAACCCGCTCAATCCGCAGGCATCGCAAGCTTTCTCGCGCAGACCGACGGCATCGCGAAAGCGATCATCGCCCTGCTCGTTCTGATGTCGGTCGCCACGTGGTACCTGATTGCGACGAAAACACTGCAAACTCTGATGACGCGCCGGCGCACCGCGGCGTTCCTGAAATTCTTCTGGGATGCCCCTTCGCTGCAGAACGTCGCGACGCGTCTCGAGCAGCAGCATCCCGACGAACCGTTTTCGCATCTGACATGGCATGCGATCGTCGCCGCCCGCCACCATCAAAATCACGGCGCTGACAAACTCGACGCCGCCGGCGGCACCGCGGAGTTCCTGACGCGCGCCATGCGCCGTGTGATCGACGAAGAAACGGCGCGTATCGAATCAGGCCTCACCGTACTCGCTTCCGTCGGCAGCACCGCGCCCTTCATCGGTCTTTTCGGCACGGTGTGGGGCGTGTACCACGCACTCATCAACATCGGCATGAGCGGACAAGGGACGCTCGACAAGGTCGCGGGCCCCGTCGGCGAGGCGCTGATCATGACCGCTGCCGGTCTCGCGGTCGCGATTCCCGCCGTGCTCGCCTATAACGCGCTCGTGCGCAGCAACCGGGTCGTGCTAGCGCAGCTCGATTCGTTCGCGCACGACCTCTTCGCATTCCTGACGACCGGCTCGCACGTGAACGACGTCGCATCGGTGCAGCCGTTGCGAAGCCCGCCCCTCGCAATGCGCGGAGCGGTCTGACATGGCATTCGGCAGCTTCAAGTCCGGCAGCGAATCCGCGCCGATGGCGGAAATCAACATGATTCCGCTGATCGACGTGATGCTCGTGCTGCTGGTCATTTTTATCATCACAGCTCCGCTGCTCACGCATGCGGTCAAGATCGATCTGCCCAAAGCGGCGAGCCAGGCGAATCTGACGAGGCCCGAGCACATCGCATTGTCGATCGACGCCGGCGGACAACTGTTCTGGAACGGCGAGCGCATCGCGCGCAGCGACCTCGACGCCCGTATGAAGGCCGCGGCGAAAACCGAGCCGCAGCCAGAATTGCATTTGCGCGCCGACAAGACGACGCAGTACCAGGCGCTGACCGAAGTCATGGCAGCCGCCGGTCGTGCCGGCTTGACGCGCATCGGCTTCGTCTCCGACCCGCGGACCAATTAAGGAGCCCGTCATGCTGCAAATGTTCGTGATAACTCTGCGCGAGGGCATCGAAGCATTTCTGATCGTCGCCATCGCGCTCGCTTACTTGCGCAAGACGGGCCGCGACGCGCTCGTGCCGGCGGTATTCTGGGGCACGGGCACGGGTGTCCTGCTGTCTATATTCCTCGGCGTAAAACTCGCCCAGTTCGCAGTGCAGCCGCTGTGGGAGGGCATACTTGCGCTGATCGCAGTCGTGCTCGTGACCTCGATGGTCGTATACATGCTGCGCACCGCGAAACATATGCGCACTCATATCGGCTCGCGGCTTGAAGCGGCAGCCCAGAAAGCAGGCAATGGCGCATGGGTCGGCGTGTTCGTGTTCACGGTTTTGATGATTACGCGCGAAGGCATGGAGACCGCATTCCTGATCGACGCAGTCGCGCTGCGCACGGGCTCGGCGGACATCATCACTGGCGCAATCGCCGGTACTTCAGTCGCAGCACTGCTCGCGTGGGCGTGGTCGCACTTCGGTCATCGCGTCAACCTCGGCCTGTTTTTCCAGGTCACGTCGATTTTCCTGTTGCTCTTTGCCGTGCAGCTGCTCGTTTATGCGTTCCACGAGCTGACCGAAGCGAAGGCGCTGCCGCTCGACAACGAGTACTGGCACGAAGCGACCGAAGCGTACGCCGAGGGCGTCTACGCCCAGGTCTATTCGCTTGCGCTCGTGCTGATTCCCGCTGCATGGCTTGCGGTTGCCGCGCTCAAAAAGCCGGCGGCGGCCGCGCATGTGGCCCGCAACCGTGCCTGATTCGCTCGACGCCGTGAAAAAACACGACCCTGCAAGGCAGCCCCAGGCGGACCCGCAAACGCCGGACGTCACGCAGGCCTCGCGGCGCCAGATCCGCAGCAGCGAGTTGTTCGGTGACCAGCGCGAAGTGCTGATCGAGCACGCCGGCGAAATCTACTCGCTGCGCCATACGAGTAAAGGCAAATTGATTTTGACGAAGTAGTTTGTTTTTTCATCAAGCCAGCCAGTCCGGCCGCATGGCCGGGATAGCCAGCCACGCAGCTTTATTTGACTGGAGATCCCATGGCTGGCCCTTTTCGCTTCACCCCGCTCGCAAGCGCCGTTCTTTTCACCCTGATCACTGCGGCACGCGCAGTTGCCGCGGACCAGGAATTGTCCGAAATCAAAGTGCAGGACCAGGTCGAGCGCGCCGATGGCCCGGTCGACGGTTATCGCGCCACGCGCTCGTCGACGGCAACCAAAATCGATACGCCGCTTAAGGACGTGCCCGCATCGATCACCGTCGTGCCGGCGCAATTGATGGAGGACCAGGCGATGCGCGGCATGGGCGACGTTTTTCGCTACCTGCCCGGCGTGCTCATGCATCAAGGCGAAGGCAACCGCGATCAGATCGTAATCCGGGGCGTCAGCACGACGGCGGATTTTTATCTCAACGGCGTGCGCGACGACGCGCAGATTTTCCGCGACCTCTACAACCTCGAGCGCGTCGAAGTCCTCAAAGGCCCCGAAGGCATGATCTTCGGCCGCGGTGGCGCCGGCGGCATCGTAAATCGCGTCACCAAGAAGCCCGAGTTCGGGCGCATCGGCGAGGCCTCGCTCACACTCGGCAGCTACGACCAGCGCCGTGCCACGCTCGACTACGGCAACAAGGTGGGCGACTCCGGGGCGTATCGCATCAACGCAATGGCCGAGGGCGCCAACGACTTCGTCGACGGCGTCGACTTGCGGCGCTGGGCCGTGAACCCGACGTTCACCTATTTCTTCAACGCCAAAACTTCGGTCACGCTCGATTACGAGCACCTGCACGACGGACGGGTACCCAATCGCGGCGTGCCGTCCTTCAATGGCGCGCCGTTCGATGCGTCAACTTCGCTTTTTTTCGGCAATGCATCGGAAAGCACCTCTCACTCCTACGTCGACAGTCTCGGCATCGTTCTCGAGCATGAACTCAATTCGAACATGCAGCTCAAGAATACGTATCGCGTTACGCACTACGACAAGTATTACCAGAACGTCTATCCGGGCAGCGCCGTGAATGCAGCCGGGACGATGACGCTTTCCGCATACAACAACAGTAACGAGCGCACGAACGCGTTCAACCAGACCGATCTCGTTTCGAAGTTCACCACGGGTTCCGTCGGACACACTTTGCTGACCGGAATGGAGCTTGGACGGCAATACAGCGACAACTTCCGCCAGACCGGCTTCTTCGGCAATTCCACCAGCGCCACCGTGCGCACCTCGAATCCGTTTGCAATCGCGACCGCGTTCCGGCCGAACGGCACGGACGCCAATAACTATGTCAGCGCCGACATTCTGGGTCTCTACGTGCAGGACCAGGTCGAGTTCACAAAGCAATGGAAAGCGGTGGCCGGAGTGCGTTACGACTGGTTCAAATCCAACCTCGACGACCGCCGCACCCTGGTGACGCCGGCAAATCTCGCTCAGACGCAAGTCGGCTGGAGCCCGCGCGCAGGTTTGATCTGGCAACCGACGACTGCGCAGTCGTATTACGTGAGTTACAGCTATGCATTCCTGCCGTCGGCGGAGCAGCTCGGGCTCACCACGACGACCGCCAACCTCGAGCCGGAAACCGCCAAAAACTACGAGGTGGGCGCACGCTGGGACCTGCGGCCGAAGTTGACGCTGGCCACTGCGGTTTTCCAGACCGAACGCAACAACGTGAAGTCCGTCAATCCGGCAGTTCCCGGATTGTTCGTGCAGACCGGGCAGCAGCGCGTGCGCGGCACGGAGTTAAGCCTGCAGGGCGACGTGCGGCCGGACTGGCACGTGTTCGGCGGCTACGCGTACATGGATGCACGGGTCGTGCAGCCGTTCAATTCGAACACGACAGCGACCGCTGCGTCTCTCGTGCCCGCGGGCAACAAGGTCGGGCTCGTTCCGGAAAACACGCTGTCCTTCTGGAACAAATTCGATTTCAACGCGGGCTGGGCGGCGGGACTCGGCGTGATTTACCAGGGCTCTTCGTACACGTCGTTCACCAACACCGTGAAGCTGCCCTCGTTCACACGCGTCGACGCGGCGGCCTACTACACGTTTGCGGGCGGCAAGACACGGGTGGCGCTGAATGTCGAAAACGTTTTCGACAAGAAATACTGGCCGACGGTCGACGGAGACAACAACATCAGCGTCGGCGCGCCCGTCAACGCGAGGCTTACCGTCATGACTTCTTTCTAACCGTAAACCAGGAGCGGCAACGCCCTCGTAATTGAGATTAGTTTGCACCGCGGCGAACGCCGTATTTTTGTAAACCCAACGAAGGAGAAAACCGATGTTGAAAAAAACCGCTCTCGCCCTGACCCTTGCTCTCGTCGCCGGCGCAGCGTCCGCCGCGGCGAACTGTCCGAAGTACCCGAAGTCCGAATGGATGACCGAAGGCGAAGCGCGCGCAAAAATCGAAGAGCAGGGATACAAGATCTCGAAGTTCAAGGTCGACGGCAACTGCTACGAGATCTACGGCACGAACAAGGAAGGCAATCGCGCCGAAGTTTACTTCGACGCGAAAACGCTGGCGATCGTGAAAGCCGAGATCCGCAAATAACCGATGCAAGTCTGGGACGGACTCGTCCGCGTCACGCACTGGAGCGTCGCGCTGCTCGTCGTCTGGGATCTCGTTAACGAGGCTGGCGCCAACCCGTCGCATCGCTATATTGGTTTTGCCGCGGGCGCGCTGGTCCTGTTGCGTCTCATTTGGGGATTGATCGGCAGCCGTTATTCGCGCTTGTCAGAAATGGCGACGAGTGCGCTCGCCCTGCCGGCCTACGTGCGTGCGCTGTCGGCGGGTTCGCCACCGCGCTATGCCGGGCACAATCCGCTCGGCGCCTGGATGGCATTCGCACTCTGGACCCTCGTGCTCGTCATCGTCGCGACGGGCTGGGCGCTCGAAGTCGAAGCCTACTGGGGCGACGAGACGCTGCAGACCCTGCATGCGGGCGCCGCGTACACGCTCGCCGCTTTCGCACTCGTACACGTCGCCGGCGTGATCGCGACCAGCATTCTGCAGCGGGTTAACCTCGTCAAAGCCATGATCACGGGCGACAAGCAGTCGCACGCGCCTTAGCTTCAATCCCGCGTGTATAGTGTGCGCCTGCCGGCGACCTGTCCGGCGCGCGAGGAGGCAGCGTGGCTCAGTTGGATCCCGATCTCAAGATCGCTTCGATTCAGGCGTTTCCCGTTTCATTTCCCGTCAAGCCGGAAGACAGCATCAGCCTGGGCGTCGGCCGGGTCGTCAAGCGCGACGCGGTCATCGTCAAGGTAACGACGGCCGGCGGCCTCGTGGGCTTTGGGGAATCGCATCACGGCCGCTCTCCCGGCACCGTCGCGCATCTCGTCAACACGGCGCTGACCCAGCTCGTGCTCGGCATGAACGCAGCCGACGTGGTCGGCGTGTGGAAGAAAATTTACGACAAGCAGCTCGCGAGCCACGGCATGGGCGCGGGCACCTGCCTCGCGATGAGCGGCATCGACCAGGCGCTGTGGGACATTCGTGCCAAAGCCGCCGGCTGGGCGCTCTACAAATTGCTCGGCGGCACGTCGAAACCGGTTCCTGCCTACGCGGGCGGCGTTTCGCTCGGCTACCAGGATCCCAAGGCGCTCGTCGACGAAGCGCGTCCGCATCTCGAAGCGGGTTACAAGGCACTGAAGCTGCGCGTCGGCGACACGCCGAAGCGCGACATCGCGCGGATTGAAGCGGTGCGCAAGGCGTTCGGCGACGACATTGTAATTCTGACCGATGCGAACATCGGTTACACGGTCGCCGATGCGCGCGCAGCGATGCCTGCGATGGAAGAACTCAACGTGGGCTGGCTCGAAGAGCCGTTTCCGCCGCACGACCATCGCAGCTACGAGCTTGCGTCTACGTTCAGCCGCGTGCCGCTTGCCGCCGGCGAGAACCATTACACGCGCTTCGAATTCACGCGCGTCATCGAAGACGGCTCGATCACGATCCTGCAGCCCGACCTGTCGAAAACGGGCGGCATCACCGAAGCGCTGCGCATTGCCGCGATGGCCTCAGCCTACAAGCTCGGCATCAACCCGCACACATCGATGACCGGCATCAACATGGCCGCGTCGATCCACTTTCTCGCTGCGATCGACAACGGCGGCTACTTCGAAGGCGACGTGTCGCGCAACAATCACTTCCGCGACACGCTCACCTCGAAACCGTACGAAGTCGGCAAGGATGGCTGCGTGCGCCCGCTCGAAAAACCCGGCATCGGGGTCGAGGTCGACGAAGATTTCATCCGCAAGCATCCGGTCATCGAAGGACCGAGTTACGTCTGAGCGCATCTAAGTCAAAAGCCAACATCCAGCCACAGATGAACACAGATAAACACGGATAGTTCGCGGACATGCAGGAAGGATTCGAGCTTTTCATCTGTGTATATCCGTGTTTATCTGTGGCTATAAGAAATTTTTCATGAAGAAAAAACAAATCCTAGCCATCGGCGGCGCGGCAATGCCGATCGAAACGGGCAACCTCAAGCTCGTCGATTACTTCCTGAAAATGACCGGCAGGCGCAATCCGAAAGTGGCGTTTATCGGCGCGGCGCATGGCGATGCGGATGCAGGACGTTTGCGCTTCTATGCGGCTTTCAGCCAGTTCAGCTGCCGGCCCGCGCACCTGCCGCTCTTCGCGCGCACGCCGCGCGACCTCGCATCGTTCGTGCACGAGCAGGACGCAATCTTCGTCGGCGGCGGCAACACCCGCAGCATGCTCGCGGTGTGGCGCGAATGGGGACTCGACGCGCATTTACGCGACGCCTGGGAGCGTGGAACCGTGCTCGGCGGAGTGAGCGCCGGCTCGATCTGCTGGTTCGAGTACGGCGTCACCGATTCCGTGGCGGGACCTTTGACGCCCATGCCCTGCCTGGGTTTTCTTGCCGGCAGCAACTGCCCGCATTACGACAGCGAGCCCGCGCGCCGGCCGACTTTTCGCAAGCTCATTGCGCGCGGCAATCTTCCCGACGGGCTCGCCGCGGACGACGGAGCCGCCCTGCACTTCATCGATACGCGCCTGCATCGCGTGATCGCCGCCGAGCCGCGCGCAAAGGCCTACCGTGTGCGAAAATCCGGCTCGCGCGCAGTCGAGACTTCGTTAAGACCTAAAAAGCTCGGCGCGCGCTGAACAAACGTGGTGAGGAGACGTCATGCAAACTGGACTGAATGTGGCGCGCGCCTGCTGCGCGCTCGGCCTGCTCGCGGTCGTTAGCGTTTCCGCACAGGATTACCCGACGCGTCCGGTGCGCGTGCTCGTGCCGTACACCCCGGGCGGCATCACCGACCTCGTCACGCGGATCGCGGCCGGCGAGCTCGCGAAGGCAACCGGCCAGACGGTCGTCGTCGACAATCGGCCCGGCGCCAACAGCATCCTCGCCGTTGATCTCGTTTCGAAAGCGACCCCGGATGGCTATACGCTCGGCACGGTCATCGCCGCGCATGCCGCCAACCAGACGCTCTACGCAAAGCTGCCTTACGACTCGGTGAAAAGCTTCGAGCACGTTTCGCTGCTCGTGACTTCACCCCTCATCGTCTGCGTTACCAATTCGCTGCCGGCGCATTCAGTCAAGGAATTGATCGAGCTCGCCAAAGCCAAGCCCGGCACGCTTACGTTCGCTTCCAGCGGGATCGGCGCCGCCGCGCACCTGACGACCGAGCTTTTCATGTCGACGACCGGAATCAAAATGGTGCACGTGCCCTACAAGGGAACAGCACCGGCGCTGCAGGACCTGATCGGCGGCCAGATCAATTTCATGATGGATACGCCGATGCCCGCGATGCTCCCGCAAGCCCGCGCAGGCAAGATGCGCGTGATCGGCATGGCAAGCGAAAAGCGGATTTCGATCGCGCCGGAAGTCCCGACCCTGATCGAGCAGGGCGTGAACATGACCGGCGGCACCTGGGTTGCCATGCTCGCGCCCGCGGGCACGCCCAGACCGATCGTCGACAAGCTCTCGAAAATCGTCGGCGAAGCCATGCGGCGCCCCGATAATCGCGAGCGCTTTTCCCAGTTCGGCATGGAACCGGTCGGCAGCAGCTCGGCGGAGCTCACGGCGTTTCTCAAGAACGAAGTTGCCAAATGGGCGAAGGTCATCAAGGAAGCGAACGTCAAAATCGATTAAGGAACGCTGCATGCGCCATCTTTCACTCGCCGCAGTGCTCGCCGCGATTTCATGCGGCGCATTCGCGCAGAGCTATCCCGCCAAGCCAATCCGGATCATCGTGCCGTTTCCGCCGGGCGCATTCAACGACACGCTCGGCCGGATCATCGCGCAGAAATTCACCGACGGCGGCTTCGGCCAGGCCTATGTCGACAACCGCGCAGGCGCCGGCAGCACGCTCGGCAGCGACCTGGCGGCGAAATCGCCGCCGGACGGACACACGCTGCTTGAAATCGCCGTGCCGTTCGCCGTCAACGCGACGCTCTATACGAAACTGCCGTACAACACGGAGCGCGATTTCACGCCGGTGATCTTCGCGGGCTCGACGCCGAACGTGCTGGTCGTTCACCCGTCCGTGCCGGTGACTTCGATTGCGACACTGATTGCGCTCGCCAAGGCGAAGCCGGCGCAATTGAACTATGCGTCGACGGGCAGCGGCACGTCCAATCACATGTCGATGGAACTCTTCAAGATGATGACGAATACCGACATCGTGCACGTGCCTTATAAAGGCAGCGCGCCGGCGTTGACGGATCTGATGGGCGGGCACGTCATGATGATTTTCGACAATACGCCCAACGTGGTGCCGCACATCAAAACCAACCGCATGCGCGCGATTGCGGTCACCAGCCTCAAGCGCTCATCGTTCGTGCCGGGAGTTCCGACGGTGGACGAGTCCGGCGTGCCGGGCTATGAAGTTCTCGTCTGGTTCGGGGTCGTCGCGCCGGCCGCCGTGCCGCGCGAAATCATCGCCAAGCTCAATGGTGAAATCAACAAGATCCTGCTGATGCCGGACGTCCGCGAGCGTTTTCTCGCCGGCGGGGTCGAGCCCGTGGGCGGCACTCCGGAGAAATTCGGCGAGCACCTGAAAGTGGAAATTGCCAAGTGGGGCAAGGTCGTCAAGGCGACCGGTTCTCGCGTCGATTGAAGCAGCGGGGCGCGGCAACGCGCATCAATCCTCGAACCAGCCCGGCACGAAGTAAACCGCCGCCGTCACGATCACGGTCCACAGCAGCATCGAGCGCAGCTGCTTGGCGGCGACCGCGTCCAATTTCTTGCGCCGCTTGTATTTGTCTTTCGGGTCCGGCGCAGTCGCCATGCGGTAGTCGGCGATGCACAGAATCAATCCGATCATGAATGCGAGACCTGCCCACAGCGCCATTCCCCACCTCCCTGAAACTCCGCGATAGCGCAATCTTAATGGCTTGCCGGCCATCGTCAACGGTCATAGTGCGCGCAATCGACTGATTTGCGCCGTCCGCACACGCCCTGCGGCGGGAAGCGTGAACCGGCATCGATTAGAATAGCGCCTTGACCGCTTTGGATTCCGCCTGTCGATGAGCAAGCCCGCCGCGCCCCACGCCACGAATTTCATCCGCAACATCGTCGAAGCGGACCTTGCCAAGGGTACTTACGCAGCGCGCACCTGGGGTGGCCGTCCGGGTGGCGCGCCGGCGCACGCGAGCGCGCCGCCCGACTTCGCAAAAATCCGCACGCGTTTTCCGCCGGAACCCAACGGCTACCTGCATTTCGGCCATGCGAAATCGATCTGCCTCAATTTCGGGCTTGCGCAGGATTTCGGCGGCGTCTGTCACATGCGGTTCGACGACACCAACCCGGAGAAGGAAGAGCAGGAGTACGTCGACTCGATCCTCGACGCGGTGAAATGGCTCGGCTATGACTGGCACGCCAATGGCACCGAGCATCTGTATTTCGCGAGCGATTATTTCGACTTCATGTACCAGGCCGCCGAGTACCTGCTCAGCGCCGGCCATGCCTACGTCGACGAGCAAAGCGCCGAGCAGATCCGCCTGAACCGCGGCACGCTGACCGAGCCCGGCCGCCCGAGCCCGCAGCGCGAGCGTTCGCCGGAAGAAAATTTGCGCGTGTTCCACGAGATGCGTGAGGGCAAGCATGCGGACGGCAGCATGGTCGTGCGCGCGAAAATCGATATGGCGTCGCCCAACATCAATCTGCGCGATCCTGCCATCTACCGGATCCGCACGGCACACCATCATCGCACCGGCGACAAGTGGTGCATTTATCCGATGTACACGTACGCGCATCCGATCGAAGACGCTCTCGAGCGGATCACGCATAGCCTATGCACGCTCGAGTTCGAAGATCAGCGGCCGTTCTACGACTGGCTGCTCGAGCGATTAGCCGAAGGCGGCCTGCTCGCAAAACCGCTGCCGCACCAGTACGAGTTCGCACGGTTGAATCTCACCAATGTCGTGCTCTCGAAGCGAAAGTTGATTCAGCTCGTCGACGAGAAACGCGTGGACGGCTGGGACGACCCGCGCATGCCGACCCTCGTCGGCGCCCGCCGTCGCGGCTATACGCCGGAAGGCTTTCGCCTGTTCGCCGAGCGCATAGGCGTCTCGAAGGCTGATTCCTGGATCGACTTTTCGGTGCTCGAAGACTGCATGCGCGACCACCTCAACGACGTCGCGCCGCGGCGCGTCGCCGTCCTCGACCCGGTCAAGCTCGTCATCGACAATTATCCCGCCGGTCAGAGCGAAGAAGCGCACCCGCCGAACCATCCGCAGAAGCCCGAGCTGGGCAAGCGCGCCGTGCCGTTTTCGCGCGAGTTGTGGATCGAGCGCGAAGACTATATGGAGGCGCCCTCCAAAGGCTACTTCAGGCTCTTCCCGGGCAACCGCGTGCGACTGCGCTACGGCTACGTCGTGGAATGCACCGGCGCCACGAAGGACGCGGCAGGCCGCGTCATCGAAGTGCATTGCACCTATCTGCCCGACAGCAAATCGGGTACGCCCGGCGCCGATCAGTACAAAGTCAAAGGCAATATTCACTGGGTGTCGGCGGCGCATGCCTATCCCTGTGAGGTTCGGCTGTACGACCGCCTCTACACGGCGGTCCATCCGGGCGCGGGCGACCGCGACCATATCGACGATCTGAACCCGCATTCGAAAAAGGTCATCACCGCGCAGCTCGAGCCATCGCTGCGCGACGCGCGGGCGGGCGAGCATTTCCAGTTCGAGCGCCACGGTTATTTCATCGCGGATCACGTCGACTCGAAGCCCGGCGCGCCGGTCTTCAACCGCGCGGTGACCTTGCGCGACGCCTGGCAGAAATAATTAACGCAACGACTCGAAAGGAGGAGCTGTCATGCCCCAAGCGACGATCGACGGAATCCGCATAAACTATGTCGTCGAAGGCAGCGGCCCGCCGCTCATCATGCTGTCGCCCGGCGGCTTCGATTCGAACATCGACGGCTGGTCGTCGCGCGGCGTGTGGAAAGACCTGAAGCCGCTCGAAACGCTTAAGAAGGATTTCACGATGATCGCCTACGACCGGCGCGAGGCGGGGCGTTCGGGCGGGCGTGTCGAGCCGCATACTTGGCGCATGTGGGCGGCCGAAGCCGTGCGCCTGCTCGATCATCTCGACATAGACCGCGCTTGGGTAATCGGCGGCTGCATGGGCGTGTCGGTCGCCGTCGCCATGGGCGCGCATTTTCCGGGGCGTTGCATCGGGCTCCTGTGTCACTGGCCGGTCGGCGGCTTCCGCTGGCGCGCGAAAGGCCATCTCAATTTCGACAAGCACATCGCTTTCGCGCGCGCGCATGGACTCAAAGCGGTCGCCGAGCGCGCGAAGAAAGTGACGGGCTTCTGGGCCGACCCCGAATCGGGCCCGTGGGCAACGGTGCTCGCGCAGGACGAGACGTTCGCAGTCCGCTACGTCAAGCAGGACCTCGAGCAATATCTCGCGATCTGCTCGTACACGCGCGACACGCTGTTCAACGACACGATGCCGTCCGGCGCCACCGGCGAGCAGTTGATGGCGATCAAGCTGCCGACTTTCATCATGAGCGGCGACGATGCGTCGCACGCGACCTCCGCGGCGCATGCATTGCGCGAGCTGATTCCCGGCTCGGTGCTCTCGCCCCTGATGCCGCCGCAGCAGAATGCGGCAAGCGTTACGGCCTGGATTCGGGAATCCGTCGCGTCGGTCAAATAATGTAAATAAACGCAGCATCCGGGAGGAAACATGTCTGTCTCACGCGCTCTGCTCACAACCCTGCTCGTACTGGCAGCGGCACAGTCGTTTGCGGCTTCCCTCGGCGGCCCGCTGACGCTCGAGGACGAAGGCAGCTTCTTCGTCAACGGCAAGGTCATCACGTCCGATTTTCCGGGTGCATCCCTGATCACCGGCCCTTCGCCGCCGGGTCGTATCGTGGTCAATCAGATGTACGTGCACTACCGAATCCCGGCGGGCAAGCGCGGGCTTCCGGTCGTGATGGTGCACGGCTCGACGCATACCGGCATGACGTACGAAACGACGCCCGACGGCCGCGAAGGCTGGGCAACATACTTCGCGCGCAAGGGCACGCCGGTCTACGTCGTCGATCAGGCGGGCCGCGGCCGCTCGGGCTTCGATCCGACGGCGATCAATCGCATGCGCGATCAGCCCGGCGGCAATCCGTCGACGCTGCCCACGCTGCTCCTGGGTTCGCACGAGCGCGCGTGGCCCAACTTCCGCTTCGGCCCCAAATATCCGGAGCCGTATCCAGGCCTGCAGTTTCCGCTCGAAGCGCTCGACCAGTATCTGATGCAGCTCGTGCCCAACACGGAAACCACGCTGGCCGGCGTGGGCGACAACACGGTCGATGGGCTCGCGGCGCTGCTCGACAAGATCGGGCCTGCGATCGTGATCGTGCATTCGCAATCGGGCGTGATCGGCCTCGACGTCGTGAAGAAGCGCCCTCAGCTCGTGAAGGCGCTGGTGACCGTCGAAGGCGGCTGCGACAATTTCTCCGCAACCGACATTCCGTCCGCCTATGCAAAGGTGCCGCTGCTATCGGTCTGGGGCGACTTCAGCGTCGGCGCCAAAGGCACGGTCAACGGCGACGGCCGCCGCAATGCGTGCCTGGCTGCGGTGAACGCGATCAAAGCGGCCGGCGGGCGCGCGGAGCTGATTCTGCTTCCCGAACGCGGCATCAAAGGCAACAGCCACATGATGATGATGGACAAGAACAACCTGCAGGTCGCCGACGTCATCATCAAATGGCTCTCCGACAACGCGGCGCGATGATGACGGCGCTGCGCTATCGGATCGTCAACGTCTTCGCGGAGTCGCCGCTCGCCGGCAACGCGCTGTGCGTGTTCGAAGATGGCAGCGCGCTCGACACTGCGACGATGCAGGCGCTGGCACTTCAATTCAATCTGTCCGAAACGACCTTCATCCTGCCGGCGGCCGCTGCCGGCGCGACCGCGCAGGTGCGCATCTTCACGCCGGGTTTCGAGATGCCCTTCGCAGGCCATCCGACACTCGGCACCGCGCATGTCGTGCGCGAATTGAAAAACGCGGGCGACGAAGTCAGGCTCGAAATGAAGGCGGGCGTGATTCCGGTGACCGCGCGCGGCGACGAGTGGACGCTGAAAGCGAATGCTTCGCGCTCGCACGTGCCGCATGTCGCGCGCTCCGATTTCGCGAAAATGCTCGGGCTCGCCGAAAGCGACGTCCTGGAGGGCTCGCTCTGGGTCGATACCGGAAGTGAACAGCTCATCATGCCGCTCGCTTCCGCCGACGCGGTCGAGCGCTGCCAGCCAAGCGCGGAATTGCTGATGAAGTACTCGGTCGGACAGAAGCGCAATGGGCTCGCTTATGTCTGGGCGCATGCCGACGACACGACGATTCGCGCGCGGTTTTTCTTCAGCAAGCACGCGAGCCTCGTCGAAGACCCGGGCACCGGTTCGGCGTGCGCGAATCTGGGCGGCTGGCATATCGCGCAGGGCCGGCCGCTGCCGCTCGAATTTAAAGTCATGCAGGGCGACCAGGTCGGCCGCCCCTGCCGTCTCGGTCTCAAAGTGGACGCCGCCAAAAATATTTTCGTGTCCGGGCGCGTGATATCGCTCGGCGGCGGGGAAATCGTTCTGAGTAATTGAGAGCTTTCAATCAAATCACCTAATCACTTAATCCCCAGCGCTTTGCATTGAGCAACCTTTCCGCCCTCGAGCTCGCGTACTGCGCCGCCGTCATTTTCGTCGCGTACGCGCTGCGGGGCAGCACGGGGTTCGGCGCAGTGATCGGCATGCCGCTGCTCGCTCTCGTGCTGCCGCTCAAAACGCTGGTGCCGGTATGGACCCTGCTCGGCTTTGCGTCTTCGGCCGCGATACTCGGCAAGGAAAGGCAGCACGTCGCGCGCGACGCGGTCATTGCGTTCATCCCCTGGTGCCTGCTCGGCATCGCGATGGGCCTTTATGTCTTCACGCGATTCGAGTCGCGCACCCTCGCTCACGCGCTCGGCGTGCTCATCATCGCCTACGCCGCGTTCGCAATGTGGAACGCCATGCGCCCGCCGCATCGCGCAATCGAGCTGCCGCGCGGAATCGGCCCGCTGTCGGGGACCGTATCGGGACTCGTCGGCGCGATTTTCGGCACCATGGGCAGCATGTTCTTCGTGATTTTTCTGGATGCGCACAAGCTCGGCAAAGCGCAGTTCCGCGCGACCATTTCAGCGATGCTGCTGTTTCTTTCCACGGTGCGCGGCATGGGCTACTACGCGGTCGGCGAGTTCACTCAGGAATCGTGGGTCATGTTCGCCGCGGCGTTTCCGGCGATGCTGGCCGGCATCTACGCCGGAGACCGCATCCAGATTCGCCTCACCGAAATAATGTTCCGGCGGCTTGCGTGCGCGACGCTGTGCCTCTGCGGCATCACGTTGCTCTTAAAATGAACCCATGACGCAGTCCCCTCCGACAATCGCCGCCCGGCTCGCGCAATTCGTTACGCGCATCGACGCCGATGCGATACCCCAGGTCCTTCGCACGCAGGCTTGCCTGCATCTGCTCGATTCGGTCGGCATCGCGCTCGCCGCATCCACCCAGGATTACGCGGCCAAGGCCTGCGCCGGGCTCGCCGCGCTGGGCGGCGGCGAGTTTTCCGTGATCGGCATGGCCGTGCGGTTGCCGCTGCGCGACTCGGTGCTGATGAACGGGATGCTGATCCACGGTCTCGAATTCGACGACACGTCGGTGCGAGGCCGTATTCATCCCAGCGCGTTCAGCGTGCCCTGCGCGCTGGGCGCGGGCGCGTTCGCGCATGCGCGCGGCAAGGACGTTCTCGCCGCTTACATTGCAGGGGTCGAATGTGCGATCCGCCTCGGCGCCGCCGCGCGCGGCGGCTTTTCACCGTCCGGATTCAACGCAATGAGCGTCATCGGCGCGTTCGGCTCGACTCTGATTGCGGGCAAGCTCCTCGGTCTGGACGAACCGCAGCTCGCGAGCGCGCAGGGAATCGCGTACAGCACGGCCGCGGGCAACCGCGAGTTTTCCGCCGCGGATGCGTGGACGAAGCGCTTCGAAGCCGGCTGGCCGGCGGCAAACGGAATCACCGCAGCGATGCTCGGCAAGAGCGGATTCATCGGCCCGGCGACCGCGTACGAAGGCAAGTACGGCGTTTTCAATACGTATCTCAACGAGCCGGCCGGCGCAGACGCCCTCGCGGGCATCACGGACCGGCTCGGCGAAGACTGGGAATTTTCGCGCACGCTCGTCAAGCTTCGCCCTTCGTGTTTTTTCAATCATCCGGTCATCAACTCGACGCTCGAGCTTGTGAACCGGCACGCGATCGATGCCGACCAGATCGTGAAAATACGTGCGCTCATCCCGCGCGCCGCCATCGACACCGTTTGCGAGCCGCGTGCGTCCAAAGTGGCGCCCGGCGACATTGCGGCCGCGCAGTTCAGCATCTACTTCTCGGCCGCGTGCGCAGCTGTGCGCAAAAAGTTCACGCTCGACGAAACGAACGACGCGGCGTTGCGCGACCCCGCGATACGGGCGCTCGCGGAGAAAGTCGAATACGCGGTCCATCCTCAATCGACCTTTCCTGCGCATTATTCGGGCGGCGTCGAAATCACGACGCGCGACGGCCGAGTCTATTCGGCGCGCGAAGATGAAAACGCAGGCTCGTCCGGCAAACCGATCGCGCCGGCGACGATTAAGCAAAAGTTTCTCGACAACGCGATGCGCGCGATTCCGCGCGCGCGGGCCGAAGAGATTCGCGACTCGCTGCTCGATCTCGAATCATGCGAGGACGTGAGCGCGCTCGCCTTGCGCCTCGGCGTGAGCCCCTGACGCGCTATTCGACCTTGATACCCGCTTTCTTGATGAGCTTGCTGTACTTGTCGAGCTCCGCGCGCACGAACGCGCCGAAATGCTCCGGCGTATCGCCGCCGGGATCGCTGCCGAGCTGACGCAGCTTTTCGATCATGTCGGGCGCCGCCATCGCTTTGACGAGCTCGGCGTTGATTTTGCGAATCAAGACGGGCGGCGTGCGGGCCGGCGCGTGCATCGAATACCACGCATTCGCTTCGTACGCGGGCAATCCCGCTTCGGCAAAGGTCGGAATGTTCGGATACTCCGCCAGTCGGCTCGCGCGCGCGATGGCAAGCGCACGGATGCGTCCCGCGCGAACCTGCGGCAGGATAGAGGCTGCCGTGTCGAACGCAATGTCGGTCTCACCCGCGACAAGGCTGATCAGCGCAGGTCCGCCGCCGCTGTAAGGCACGTGCAGAAGATCGACTCCGGTCACGTCCTTGAATATCTCGCCGCCCATGTGCATCGGCGAGCCGCTGCCCGCGGTCGCATATTTGAGCGTGCCCGGTCGCGCTTTGGCGAGCTTGATCAGGTCCTGCACCGACGCGATCGGCGCCGCCTGGTTGACGCCGACCAGCATGGGCGCAACCGCGAGTAACGTGATCGGCGCGAAATCCTTGATCGGATCGTAGCCCGGATTGCGATACAGATTCGGGCTCACGGCGTGGCTCGCGATCGACGACAGGAGCAGCGTGTAGCCGTCCGGTGGCGCTTTTGCGGCGAGCGTCGTGCCGATCGTCGTCCCTGCGCCCGGCCGATTGTCGACGATGACCTGCTGTCCCCAGGCGGCCGACAGTTTCTGCCCGAAGAGGCGCGCAAGCGCGTCGTTACCGCCGCCCGGCGGATAGGGCACGATGAGCCGTATGGTTTTTGTCGGATAGTCCTGCGCGACGGCGGCCGACGCTGCGATGCTTGCGCCGAGCGCCGCAATCACTACGCTCACCTTGGTTATTTTCAAATTTCCCCCAATCGTTTGCGGATGTTCTTATGGCACCGCACGCGCCGCGCGCAACCGGTCGAACAGATCGATGAACATTTGCTCGGTATCAAGACAACGGTCAAAGCCTGTCTGCCGGAGCTTCAGCGTATCCGACATGATGTCGTAGCCCGGCGTAAACACGAAATCGGCATAAGACCATAGCGCCACGTTCTTGTATGCGACGGGAAGCAACCCATGGCGCGCGGCGACCCGTTCCCACACCTCGCCCTTGTCGGCCATCGCTTCCTGCAGCTTCACCGTTTTGACCGGTCCCTGAGGCATGCCGAAGTAATCGGCAAAGCGCGGCCACAAATTTTCCCAGCGAATGAAGTCGCCGTTCGTCACGTTGAATGCCTGGTCGGCGCAGGCCGGCGACGTTGACATCCACACGATCGCCTCGGCAAGCAATGTCGCGTCGACACATTGATACAGCGCGTGGAAATTCGCGGCAGTGCCCGGAAAGCTCAGCGGCTGCGCGAGCTCTTTCAGAATCGCGGCGTAAACGGCGATCACCTTCGGCAGGCTGCGCGCGACATCCGCCTCTCCGTCGCAGATCGCATGCGGCCGCGACGCGCTCCAGCGCCACGGCTTGTTGCGGCTGCGCGCCACGATGAAATCCTGCTGCTCGTAATACCAGTTGTTCTGAGCCACGCGCGGATCGGACTCGCGCGCCGGCGTCTTGTACGGCCCCAAATCGGACCCGTAGAACTTGCTGCCCTGAAGCAGGTGAACGTGCTGCAGGTTGCGCGCGGCGGGCTCGAGCGCGTCGAGGAGGTTGCGCAGCATCGCCACATTGAGCTCGATCGGCTCCTTCGCGGACGTCGTATGGGTCGCGCGGCCGCAATAGAGCACGTGCGTGACATCGCGAAGTTGTCCGAGCTGCGCGCGGCACGCGTCTGCATCGGCGAGATCGACCTGCACGAGGCGGCAGCCGACGTTGGCCGGCGCACGGCGCGCGAGTCCGATCACATCCCAGTCCTTCTGCGAGCCGAGATAGCGGACGAGGCCGCGGCCGACCACGCCGGAAGCGCCGGCGACCAGAGCGCAGTTGCGCGCCATCTTCAGTGGGCGCGAACCAAAGAGCTCAACCTGTCAGCCCGTAACGCCGATGTTCCAGGGCACGAACTCGTGGTCGCCCAGTCCGAGCAGCTCGCTCTTGGTTTTCTCGCCGGACACGACGCGCAGGAGCTGCTCGAAGATCTCCTGCCCGGTCTGATGCAGCGTTTTCGAGCCGTCGAGAATCACGCCGCAGTTGAAGTCCATGTCCTTTCCAGCACAGTGGGATCCGAAGCTTGGAATTCACGTGACTTGAAGTCGCGGC